>Ga0105093_10000693_pt1 | contig 12797 bp, 13 predicted proteins | sample PPLLak3March2015_2_FD_79111 | JGI IMG/M metagenome (GOLD analysis project Ga0105093, IMG submission 79111) | Freshwater sediment microbial communities from Prairie Pothole Lake near Jamestown, North Dakota, USA - PPLs Lake P8 Core (3) Depth... | ecosystem: Environmental > Aquatic > Freshwater >... | reverse complement strand
AAAGAAAAATTGCTATCAAAGCCAAAATAATTAATATTTTTTTGTTCATGTTATTTTTGTCCTCCTTTAGTTACCACTAAGTAGTTAATATATAATAAAGCTTGTTCTTCTTTTAAGAAGAATAGATTTATAAATTTATTCTTCTAAAAAGAAGAACAAATTTTATTATACGTTTAACTACTAAGTGGTAACTAAGGAAATTAAACAGAGTAAATAAAAATCAACAAAAGGTGAGGAACATGAACAAAAAAGTTTTAATCGTTTTGGCTTTAATGGCGGTTCTTCTTTCCGGCTGTGTCGAGAAGGAAGCAATCAAGGTAGGTGGCTTGTTTGCCCTTACAGGCAAATGGGCTACTGGTGGTGTGACTGAAGCTAATTTTGTGCGCATCGCTATTGATGAGATTAACGCTGCAGGTGGAGTGAACGGTCAGAAACTTGAACTTGTTTTAGAGGATGACAAGTGTACTGGTCCTGATTCAGTTACTGCTGCAAATAAGCTGATTTTTCAGGATAATGTGAAGGTTATTCTTGGTCCGAGCTGTACTCCTGCATCATTGCCTGTTGCTCCTATTGCTAATGAGAACAAGGTTTTCATGATGGCTGCAACAACTACTGCAAAAGGCGCTTTCGACAAGTTTGAATACGCTTTCAGGACGTCTCCTCCTGCTACTGATGCTGCATTGTTTATTGGAAAAGTGGCAGCTGAGAAGTATGGTTTGAAGAATGTCGCAATTATTACAGCAGAGACTGAGTTCGGCCAAAGCTGGTCTGATGAGTTTGCAAAGTCCTTTATTGCCAAAGGCGGCAATATTGTGCTGAAGGAATCCTATCCTGCTGAGACTACTGACTTTAAGACTATAATATCAAAAGTGGCAGCTAAGGATGTAGATGGTGTCTTTGTTTCAGGGCAGGCTCCTCAGGATTCTGGTATTGTATTAAAGCAGATGAAAGAGCTTGGTTTGCTGGACAAAGTCAGGATAATTGGTAACCCTACTACCATAGACCTTGAGGTTAACAGGATATCTGGAAATGCCTTGCCTGCAGGTGCTTTTACAGTCGTAGCATACGCAGACAATCCTCAGTTGTTGCAAAAGTATGTTAACCGCTTCAACGAACAGCCGGGATTCCAGTTCTTCTACACTGCTGCGATGTATGATGCAACTTACATGTTGCGTGATGCTTTGCTGGTTTGCGGAGAGAACTCAGAATGCATCAAAGATTACTTCACGAATTTGAGGGACTGGCAAGGAACAGTTGCCAAATGGTCTTTCAATGCCTTTGGAGATCCTGTATTGGCAGAGGATGCCTATCGTGAAGTAAGAATCGTGAATAACGAAAAGGTTTACGATATTATTTCTTAATTTTTTATTTTTTTATTTGGCAAATCTTTAAAAACATGAATAAAAGAGTGATGGTTTATGGCTATAGCTTCCCAGCTCATCCTTAACGGTATCATTGCTGGTGCTATTTACTCTTTGGTCGCTTCTGGTTTTTCTTTAATCTATTCTGTTACTAAGGTTATGCATTTTGCTCATGGTGCTGTTCTTGCTTTTGCTGCTTATCTGTTTTATACTTTCGCAGTGTTGTCTGGTTTGAACTTCTGGTTTGCTATCTTGCTGACTTTGATTTGTTCTTCTTTTGCTGGTGCTTTGATGAACTGGTTTATTTACAGGCAGTTGAGGAGGAGGAAGGCTTCCAGTGCTGTTCTGTTAATCGCAAGTATTGCTTTGATGACTTTGCTTAATGCTGTTGTTTTGGCTGTTTGGGGTGCTGATGTTAAAACTGTGCCTGTTTTTAATCCTGTTTTTGATTTTCTTGGTGCTAGAATTACTTTTGTGCAGGTCGTCATTATTGTTGTCTCGGTATTTTTATTGTTGTTTTTGTGGTGGTTGATGAAGTACACAAAGCTTGGTAAGGCTATGAGGGCAGTTGCTGATAATAAGGATGTTGCTATGACTGTTGGTATTAATCCGGAAAGAATTTACACTTATACTTTTATGATTGGCAGTTTCTTGGCTGGTGTTGCTGGCGTCTTGATTGGTATTGAGCAAAACTTGTATCCTCAGATGGGTATTTCTCTTGTTATTAAGGGTTTTACTGGTGCTGTTATCGGCTCTTTGGCGTCTGTCCCTGGCAGTGTTCTTGGCAGTATGATTTTGGGTTTGGTTGAGAATATTGGTATTTGGTGGTTGCCTTCTGGTTATAAGGATGCTATTGCATTTGTTTTATTATTCATCTTCCTGTTATTCCGCCCTTCTGGTTTGTTGGGTGTTAGGGTGAGAGAAGCTTAATGGCATTCATTAATTATCTTGTTCATCTTGGGATTCTTGTTTGTATTTACAGTATTTTGACCATTTCTTTGAATTGGGCTGTTGGTTTTACTGGTCTTCTTAACTTAGGTCATGTTGGTTTTTTTGGTATTGGTGCTTATGCTAGTGCTTTGCTTGCTATGAGTGGCGTTCCTGTTTGGCTTTCTTTGATTTTTGGTGCTTTGTTTGCTGGTGTTTTTGGTTTGCTTCTCGCTCTTCCAACTACCAGGTTGAAGGGTGATTATCTTGCTTTGGCGACTTTGGGTTTTGCTTTTATTATGGGAAGTGTTACAAGGAACTGGACTGGCTTGACAAGAGGCGCTTTGGGCATTCCCGGCATTCCTAAGATTGTGCATGGCAATTATGCCTTTTTGGCGATTGTCTTCATTATTGCTGTTGTTGTGTACTTTATTTTCTTCCTGCTTTCTCGTTCTCGTTTTGGCAAGACTTGTGAGGCTGTGAGGGATGATGAGCTTGCTGCTAAGATGTTGGGTAAGAATACTTTCCTGCATAAGATTTGGGCTTTGGGCATTAGTGCTTTTTTTGCTGGTCTTGGCGGTGGATTGTTTGCTCACTACATCACTTTTATTGACCCGTCTATTTTTGGTCTTGGTGATTTGATATTGTTGTTTAGTATGTTGATTGTGGGCGGTCTTGCGAGTGTTAAGGGTTCTTTTATTGGTACTGCTGTTTTGTTGCTTTTGCCTGAGCCTTTGCGTTTTATTGGTTTTCCAAGCGCGATTTTGGGTCCTATGAGAGAAATAATCTTCGCGCTCATCCTATTGTTAATCCTGATTTACAAGCCAAGGGGTATTTGCGGGAAGGTGGACTTGGGATGATTAGCATTCAGCGTTTGGATAAGCATTTTGGTGGTGTTTTTGCTGTGCATAATTGTTCGTTTACTGTTGAAGAAAATACTATTACGAGTCTGATTGGTCCTAATGGTGCTGGCAAGACTACTTTGTTTAACTTGGTTTGCGGTATTATAAAGCCTGATGGTGGTGAGGTTTTTCTGCGTGGCAAGGATATTACTGGTTTGTGTCCTCATGCTATTGCCCGTCTTGGTATTAGCAGGACTTTTCAGCAGGCTCGTTTGTTCAGGAATATGTCTGTTCGTGATAATTTGCGTTTGGCAAAGAATGCTGGCGATGCTGAGCTGAAGGATATTCTTCATAAGGTTCATTTTCCTCTTGGTTTGGATACTCGTGCTAGTGATTTGAGTTATGGTCAGACCCGTTTGCTTGAGCTTGCGCGTGCTTTGCTTAAGCCTCATAAGTTATTGCTTCTTGATGAGCCGACTGCGGGGGTTAATCCGCATGTTCGTCAGGAGTTGAAGAAGATTTTGATTAATTTGAAGAAGGAAGGGGATACTATTGTTTTGATTGAGCATGATATGGAATTTGTTATGAGTATTAGTGATGAGGTTATCGTTATGGCAGGGGGTGCTGTTCTGACAAGGGGTACTCCTGAGGAAGTTCAGTCTGACAAGCGCGTGCTGGAGGCATATCTCGGAAAATGAGTTTTTTAACAATCAGCAGGCTTGAGTCTGGTTATGGTAAGTTTCAGATTTTGTTTGGCGTTGATTTGGATTTCAAGCCTGATGAGATTACTGTTATTATTGGTCCTAATGGTGCAGGAAAGAGTACCGTTTTAAAATCAATTTTTAATTTGTGCGATATTTATCGTGGTAGCATTATTTACAAGGGTAAGAATATTACTCGTTGTCCTACTTATGAGCGTATTCAGATGGGTATTTCTATTGTGCCTCAGGGCAGGCAGGTCTTCTCGGGTTTGACAGTGAAGGAGAACCTGGAGATGGGCGCTTTTATGACTCGGGATAAAGAATTGGTTGATGAACGTATGGCTGAAGTGCTTACTCATTTCCCTGCCTTAAAGGAAAAGTTGTATCAGAATGCGTTTAGCTTGTCTGGCGGTCAGCAACAGATGCTTGCTATCGCAAGAGGTCTTATGCAGGACCCTCAGGTTCTTTTATTGGACGAGCCTTCTTTGGGTCTTGCTCCTAAGACTATGAAGGAAATTTTCCAAAAGATTCAGGATATTAACAAGGAAGGCACTGCTATTATTATGGTTGAGCAGAATGCCAAGGCTGCGTGCCAGATTGCAGACCACATTTATGTTCTAGAAGAGGGTCATGTTGCTTTGCACGGTGATAAGTCAATATTAAAGAATGAAAAATTAAAAAATATTTATCTTGGCGGTCACGGCCACAAATAGTTTTATTTCTTGTAGTGGTTATATAGCAGTCCTAGTCCTACTAGTACTACTATTATCGGCACTATTGGTATTTGTATTTGTATGATTTTTAGCTCGTTTAACAGCCATACTACGCCGATTAACAGAACTGCCACTGCAAATGTCGGGAATTTCTTTTTCATATTATTCACCTCTTCGTTATACAAAGAGACCCGCCGAACTTGTTCGGCGTTGCCTCTTTGGAGAACAAAGCTGTTTTTGAGTATTTAAATCTTATTTTGCCATCCACTCTGCTTCTTCTTCGTCTAGGTCTAGTTCTTTTGTTATTTGTTCAGGGTTGTCTTTGTATATTTTTTGCAGATAAGGCATTGTTTGTTGTAATGCTTTTTTGTATGAGCAGTGGGTTGTTGCTGCGAGTTTTTGTGCTATTTGTTTTCTTTTGTTGTATTTTTGGTTTGCCATCCATTGTTTTAAGAGTCTTGTTGTTCGGGTGTATGTGACAAAGCTTGTTGATTTTTTGTCTTTGGCTGTTGCTATTCCTGCTGTTATGAGCATGTTTACGTATGCTAGGTATCTCCAGTATTGCCATCTGCGTATTCTTCCTCTGTAAACGTCTGCTTTTGACAGCAGTTCGTATGCTCTTGCCAAGTCTTGTGGGTTTTTGTATTCTTTTGGCAAATTCTCATCTATCCAGAGTATTGCTTCGTCTATGTCTTCATCTACTAAATCCAGCGCGCTTACTGCTACTGCTGGGTCTGTTGTTTTTAGTATTTTGACTAGTGCTTGCATTATGCTTTCTGAGTGTTCTCGTTCGTTGATTGTTTCCAGTCCTTCGAGTGTGAGTGCGTCTGAGTGTGCTAGTATCTGCAAATCTGTTATTGCTCCTCGCAGGTCTCCTCCGCTTCTTCGCGCTAGTGTTTTGAGCACGATTTCATCTGCTTTTATTTTTTCTTTGTCGAGTATTTTTTGTAGTGCTGGCATCATTGCAGTCATGCTTATAGAGGGGAATTCTACCAATACGCTTTTTGTTCTTATGCTGTTGAATTTGCTGTCCCAGGGGTCGTTTGCGATTATTATTATTGGAAATTTTGATTCTTTCATTAGGTCTGCGAGTGCTGATACTCCTCCTCTGTCTTCATTGCCTGCTATTCCGTCAAGTTCATCTATGAGAATGAGCTTGCTCTGGCAGAATAGGCTTTGTTGTTTTATCGCGTTTCCTATTTTCGTGTTTATTTCTGCCGCGTTTCTGTGGTCTGACGCGTTTACTTCTATCAGCTCAAGTGCGAGCTTTTTTGCCAGTGCGTGTATTGCTGCTGTTTTTCCTGTGCCTGTTGGTCCGTGTATTAGGAGTGCTTTTTTCTTTTGTTTGGAATAGTTTGTTACAAAGTCTTGTATTTGTTTGGTTTCGTGCGGTATGTGTTCTAGTTCTGGTTTGTGCTTGTTTACCCACATATTGTTTTGGTTTTTTTTGGTCTTATTAAGTTTTTATGTTCAGCAACATTTATATAGAAAATCGTTTGTTTTGAAGTTTATGAAAGCTGTTGATGTTGACTTTAAGAAAGCAGATATTGTTGATTATTATTCTCAGCTTGACCAGGTTAAGGTGCGTATTGTGTTCTCGGATGGTAAAGAAAAAGCGATTATCAGGCAGTTTTCTATTACTGATCCTGTTGTGCAGGCTACTGAAATGTTGTCAGAGATTAGGACAAGGCTTAAAGAGCAGCACAAGGAATTTTCTTTGGATGATCATCCTTTGGCTGGTGCTTTAATTCTTCGTTTTAAGCAGGAGGATGATGTTTTGCATGAAAAGCTTTCCAGGTTTTTGGCTCAGACTAGGGAGCGTATTCGTTCTGGTAAGCTTGCAAAATTGAGTTATTTTGATTTGGAGAAGAAGATTGTAGGATTTACGGCTAAGTTTGATTAGGTTTAAATACCTCTGAATATTCTGTTATTGTATGAAAGCCATACTCGCAGTCAGGATTTGTTGTTGCTAGTTGGATTTCTGTCTTTCTTCGAGGTTAAAACTTATGAAAGTTGGTTATCGGTGCAAACGTGCTTGAACTGGTTGGGCACACTCCATTGGTGAGAATTAACAAGTTGAATCCTTATCCTGTTAATATTTTTGCTAAGCTTGAGGGTTTTAATCCTTCTGGCAGCATTAAGGATAGGATTGCTCTTAGGATGATTGAGCAGGCAGAGCTTGATGGGACTTTGACTAAGGACAAGGTTATTTTGGAGCCGAGTTCTGGTAATACTGGTATTGGTATTGCGATGGTTGGTGCTGTTAAGGGTTACAAGGTTGTTATTGTGATGTCTGAGGGGGTTAGTGTTGAGCGTAGGAAGATTTTGGCTGCTTTTGGTGCTGATTTTGTTTTGACTCCTGCTGTGGAGGGTACTGATGGCGCTATTAGGAAGGCTGGGGAACTTGTTAAGGGTTATCCTGAAAAATATTTTATGCCTGACCAGTTTAGGAATGCGCATAATGTTTTGGCTCATTATGAGGGTACTGCGAAGGAAATTGTTGACCAGTTGGGAGATATTGATGTTTTTGTTGCTGGTGTTGGTACTAGTGGTACTTTGATGGGTGTTGGTTCTTTTTTGAAGTCTTGGAAGAATGTTGAAGTTGTTGCTGCAGTGCCTGTTAAGGGTCATAAAATTCAGGGTTTGAAAAACATGTCTGAGGCTATTGTTCCTGAGATTTACAATCCTGATGTTATTGATGATTTTATTACTGTTAAGGATGGGGATGCGTTTGAGACTGCTCGGCTTTTGGCTCGTGAGGAGGGTATTTTTGTTGGTATGAGTTCTGGTGCTGCTTTGTGGGCTGCTTTGGAAAAGGCTAAATTGATGAAGTCTGGTAATATTGTTGTTATTTTTCCTGATAGGGGTGAGAAGTATTTGAGTGCTGGTCTTTTTTAGAATTCAACCGTTATCTTAACGTCTGGCGTTATTTCTTCTGTTCCTTTGCCCATTTCTATTTTTTCTGCTGCTGTTGTTGCTTTTAGGTCGTCAAGTATTCCGGCAATGTCAATATTTGTCTCAATGACCAATCGTTTTACTGGTGTTTTCATGGATGTTTTCATTTCTGATTTTTTCTTTCTGACTGCGGATAGTACTGCTACTGCTATGTTGCCTGCTTGTTCTGCTTTTTCGTTTACCGCAGGCATTTCTGGCCATTTTGATGCGTGCACGCTCGGATATTTTTCGTGTTCTTTTAGATAGAGATGGTAAACTTCTTCTGTGATGAATGGTGTGAATGGCGCCATTAGTCTGACTATGGCTGATAAGCACGTATAGAGTGCGTGTTGTGCGCTTTTTTTGTGTTGTTCTGTTTTTGGCTCGTATGTTCTTGATTTGATTAATTCCAGGTAGTTGTCGCAGAAGTCTTTCCAGAAGAATGCTTCTATTGCTGCTTTTGCTTGGTGGTATTCGTACTTGTCGAATGCTTCTGTTGCTTCTTTTATTGTTTTTGCTAATCGTGTGTGTATCCACAAATCGATTGTTTCTGTTGATGTTCCGCAGTAATCATATCCTTGTAAGTTTAAGTTTGTGAATTTTGCCGCGTTCCATAGTTTTGTTACGAACTTGTCGCCTGTTACCAGTTCTTTTTCTTGGTATGCAATATCCTCGCCAAGTTTGCTTCCTCCTGCCCAGTATCGTAAGGCGTCTGCTGAGTATTTTGCGAGGACTGTTTGTGGTTCTACTATGTTGCCTTTGCTTTTGCTCATTTTTTCGCCGTGCGGGTCGGTTACGTAGCCTGATAGCACGACGTCTTTCCACGGGTTTACTCCATAGTGCAGTTGGCTTTTGACAAGTGTATTAAACAGCCAGAATGATATTATCTCGTGTGCTTGTGGTCGTAATGACATTGGGAATATTTTTGCTCTGTATTTTTCTGGGACTAGTTGTGTTGCTAGTTGTGGTGTCATGCTGCTTGTTGCCCAAGTGTCTAGTATGTCTTTTTCTGGCACGAATTCTGTTGATTTGCATTTGGGGCATGGTGTTGGTTTGTCTTTTAGCGGGTCTACTGGTAGTTTTTTGTCGTCTGCGAATATTGGAGTGTCGCATTTTGCGCAGTACCATACTGGGAATGCTACTCCGAAGAATCTTTGTCTGCTTATGAGCCAGTCCCATTGTAGTCCTTTTACCCAGTTATTATAGCGGTGCTTCATGAAGTCTGGGTACCAGTTGAGTTGTGCTCCCCATTCGAGCATTTTTTCTTTTAAATCAAGGTATTTGATGAACCATTGTTTGCTTTGTATGATTTCTATTTCTGTTTGGCATCTTTCGTGGACTTTGACTTCGTGTTTGATTGGTTTTTGTCCGACAAGCAGTCCTGCTGTTTTCAGGTCTGCTATTATTGCCTTGCGGGCATCGTGTATTTTTAGTCCGTTGTACTTGCCTGCTGTTTCTGTCATTGTGCCGTTTTTTGCTATTGCATTCTTGAGCTGTAAGTTGTATGCGAGGTACCATGCTATGTCTGTTTGGTCTCCGAATGTGCAGCACATGACTATTCCTGTTCCTTTTGTTGGGTCTACTCTTTCGTCTGCGAGGATTGTGACTTCGTAGTTGAATAATGGCACTTTTGCTTTTTTGCCTATCAGCTTTTTGTACCTGTCATCGTTTGGATGGGTAAATACTGCTACGCATGCTGGTAGTAGTTCTGGTCTTGTTGTTGCTATGATTACATCTTTTCCGTCAACCTTGAACACTACGTCGTTGAACGTGCTGTCTTTTTCTGCGTCTTGACATTCGACTTGTGATATTGCTGTTTCACATAACGGGCACCATAGTGCTGGTGCTTCTTTTCTGTATACTCTTCCTTTTTTGTTTAGGTCGAGGAAGCTCCATTGGCTTATTCTCCTGCAATGCTCGTTGATTGTGCTGTATCTTGTTTGGAAGTCGCAGCTCATTCCTATTCTTTTCCAGTCTGATGTGAATTTCGGCATGAGTTCTGCTAGTGTTTGTTCGCATAGTTTGATGAACTCTTGTCTGTCCATCTTGCTTCCTTTGACTCCTTTGAGTTTCTCCACAAGTCTTTCTGTTGGTAGTCCGTTGTCGTCTGTTCCCCAGGGATAGAATATGTTGTATCCTCGGAGTCTTTTGTAGCGCACAAGTATGTCTTCTTGTGTGTATGAGAATGCGTGTCCTATGTGCATTTTGCCTGATACTGTTGGCGGAGGAGTATCTACACTATACACTTCTCCTTTTGCTTCTGGGTTGAACTTGTATGTTCCTTCTTTTTCCCAGTGCTGTACCCATTTTTCTTCTTCAGTTTTTGGGTCGTATCTGTCTGCCATACGTTAAATGCGAGGATAGGTGCTTAAAAAACTTTCGAGGATTATGTTTTCTGGCAATATTTTTTAAATAGGTGTAGAGTTATGTTTTCTATATGAAAAACACGTTATTCATGAAATTTATGGGAGACTCTCCTGTCATTAGAGTGTTGGATTACTTGTTGACAGAGCGCGACTTGGACTTTTCTATAACTGAAATTGCTGAGAATGCCAGTATTGGCAGGGCGACTTTGTATAGGATTTGGGATGATTTGGTTAAGAACGAGATTATCGTGCACACAAGAAATATCGGAAAAGCTAAATTGTTCAAATTAAATGTAGAAAATTCTAAGATAAAGAAGTTGATTGAAATGCACGATATGCTGACTTTGGATGAGTTGAAAAAGCGTTCGCAGCAGAAGATTGTTGTTGTGCATTAGACTCTGACTTTCCTTGTCTTTCTTTCCCTTCTCAATAAATCTCCGATGTCGAATAGTCTTTTGATTACTACTCTTTTGCTGTCAAGTGGCGCTGTCATGTCTCCATAACCCAAACATTCTTTGTGCTCGTTCAAAATGACCACTCTGTCTCCAACTACAGGATTATTGTGCTCAACTATTGCTTTGCCAAACACATCTCTTCCGCAGATGTAGAGCCATTCTCCTTTTGGGTTTACTGTTACGTGTCTTCTTGCTGCTTTGCCAATTTGCTGTAGGAATGTTATTGAGGGTATTAGTACTGGTCCTCTGATGTGTGCTATGCATTCTCCGCTGTATATTGCTCGTTGTATTCTGTCTTTTGTTTTGAAGTATGATCTGTTTATGATTTGGGCTTCTGGTGCTTGATTTATTCCGAATGATTTCAAAAATTCTATCAGATTCATGCTTCAAAAACCTCCCTGGTTTTTGAATGGCTCGGAATTTCCAAATTCCGAGATTTTCACCATTTTTGCTATGAAGAAGCCTTCTGTTTTTGGTGGCCAGAATCTTTTGCAGAGTGCTATGTCTGGATTTAGTTTCTTGCCGAACACGTTAGTGAGTCCATCGTCGCCTATTGGTAAATTTACTTTCTCCAGTCTTACTGGTAAATTCTGTATTGCCCATTGTACATTCAATTCATCTTCTTCTGGTTCTAGTGAGCAGGTGCTGTAAACTAGTATTCCGCCTGTTTTCAGTAGTCTTACTGCGTCTGTTAGCAGTCTTCTTTGTATTTCGCTGCTTTTTTGTATGTCTTCTTGTGTTCTTTTTTCAAACCATATTTCTTCTGTCAAATAATTGCCTGCGCATGGTGCATCTAATAGTATTTTGTCGAATTGCCCGCGTGCTTCTCCGAAGTTTCCTTGGAATGCTGTTGTGTTTGTTACTCCGCATCTTTCCAGGTTCATCATTAGGCTTGGTATTCTGTAGGGTTTTAGTTCGTAAGCGATTATTGTGCCTTGGTTTTTCATGTGTTGTGCTAGTTGTGTTGTTTTTCCTCCTGGTGCTGCGCAGCAGTCTAGGACTGCATCAGTCGGCTTCGGATCCAGGACCTCAACCGGCAGTTGTGCTGCTGCTTCCTGCAAATAGTAGTATCCCAGCAAACATTCTGTTATTGCTCCTAGTGAGAATTTGCTTTTGTGGTAGTATCCGTTTTTTGTGAATGGTATTCTTTCGAGTTTGATGCCTAATTTTTCTAGGCGAGGTATTAGTTCTTTCGCGCTTGTCAGTAATGTATTGACTCTTAGGCTTGGTTGTGGCTTTGTTTCTGCTATCTGCCCGCCTAATTTTTCATATTTTTTACGAAAGAATTCTTTTCCAGCGTTGTCCATGGGGTGTGTCCTCTATTGCTATTCCGTGTTTTTTGAGTTCGTCTCTTAGTTCGTCTGTTCTACTCCAGTTTTTTATTTGTCTTGCTTTTTCTCGTTCGTCTACGAGTTTTTGTAGTTCTGGTGTTAGTGCTTCTTCTTTTGTTAGTACTCCGAGAACAGAGTCTGTTTCGTGCATAAACTTTGCTACCCTGTCAGCGTCTTCTTTGCTTAGTTCGTGGCTGTCTAGGTGCTTGTTTACCAGATTCATTAGTTCGAATATTGCTGCCAGTGCTGGACTAATCTCTAAATCTTCGTCGAGTGATTTCTCGAATTGTTGTTTTGCTTTTTGTATTGCTTCTTGTATTTCTGTTTTGTTTTGTGCTCCGTGCGCTTCTTTCAGTCTCAGTATGAAGTCATTTAGTCTTTGTACTGCTGTTTTTGCCGCGTCTACTGCTTCGAATGTGAAATTAAGTTTTTGTCTGTAGTGCGTTGATAGTAGTAGGTATCTGACTGCGAGTGGATTGTATCCTTTTGCTATTACGTCTCTTAGTGTGTGGAAGTTTCCTAGTGATTTGCTCATTTTTTTGCCGTCTACGAGCAAGTGTTCAGAATGTAGCCAGTAATTTACAAACTTCTTTCCAGTGCACGCTTCTGTTTGTGCTATTTCGTCTTGGTGGTGTGGGAAGATGTTGTCTACTCCTCCTGTGTGTATGTCTAGTGTTTCGAACTTGTCTGGTTCGAATTTTCCTGTTTTGAATGCATCGGTCAAGTGTTTTGCGCTCATTGCGCTGCATTCTATGTGCCATCCTGGTCTTCCTTTTCCTATGTCTGTTTCCCAGTAGACGTCTCCGTCTTTTTCGTCCCAGAACTTCCATAGTGCAAAGTCTGCTACGTTTTCTTTTTCGTATTCGTCTGCTTTTACTCTGCCTGATGCGCCTGCTTGTAATTGTGCAAGGTCTATGTGTGCGAGTTCTCCGTATTCTGGGAACTTGGATATTGAAAAATAGATGCCGTCTTCTGTTTTGTATGCTATTCCTTTTGCAAGGAGCACTTTTATCATCGCAACCATCTCGTTTATGTGTTCTGTTGCTTTGGGATAAACTTCTGCAGGTTCTATATTTAGCGTTTTTACGTCTTCAAAGAATGCGTTTGTGTATTTTTCTGTGAACTGTTTTAATGGAAGTTTTTCTTTTTGTGAATTTCTTATTGTTT
>Ga0105093_10000688_pt1 | contig 12837 bp, 9 predicted proteins | sample PPLLak3March2015_2_FD_79111 | JGI IMG/M metagenome (GOLD analysis project Ga0105093, IMG submission 79111) | Freshwater sediment microbial communities from Prairie Pothole Lake near Jamestown, North Dakota, USA - PPLs Lake P8 Core (3) Depth... | ecosystem: Environmental > Aquatic > Freshwater >... | reverse complement strand
TTACTCTTTTTATAGGGCCAGTAGACTATAAAGAACTTGAATCTTACGGAAGGAATTTAGTAAAGATTGTTGACTTTGGCAGTTTCTTTGGGCTTAAGTTTGTTGTTAGACCCATTGCAGAATTTGTTTTGCTTCCGTTGTTTCAATTTATTAATGCATATATCCCAAACTATGGAATAGTATTAATAATATTTTCTATAATCATTAAGATTGTTGTGTATCCGCTTACTAAATCCAGCTACCAATCAATGAAAAAAATGCAAGCCTTGCAGCCAATGATTACTGAGCTAAAAGAAAAGTTTAAAGATGATCCGCAAAAGATGAATAAAGAGACGATGAAACTTTACTCCACTTATGGTATAAATCCTGCTGGTGGATGCTTGCCGATGTTATTACAAATGCCAATTTTCGTTGCTCTGTGGGGAATGTTCCAATCAGCTATTGATTTACGCCAGCAGCCCTTTGTTGGATGGATTACAGATCTTTCCCAACCAGATGTTATTTTTAGTCTTGGTACTAAATTACCTCTTGTTGGTATCCAAGAGATAAGCGGATTGGCTGTGTTAATGGGTATCACAACATTTATTCAGCAGAAGATGACGATTAAAGACCCAAAACAGCAGGCACTAATATATATGATGCCTATTATGCTTACCTTGCTTTTTATGAGTTTTCCTTCTGGATTAAATCTTTATTACTTTATGTTTAACGTATTATCTATCGCACAGCAATATTATATAAATCACAAAGGTGGAACGGTAGAGCTTGTTCCAGTAGCAAACCCAAATAAGAAAAAAGGATTTATGTCTCGACTAATGGAAGCCGCAGAAGAACAAACAAAAAAACAGCAGAAGAAAAAGAAATAAAATTTAGTTAATTTCTGTTTTTTGAGGATTAAAGAAACACATGAGAGAACAGATAAAAATAATTTTGATAGTTTTTGTTTTATTTCTCTCAAATAGTTTTGGCCAAACAGAATATATTTTATCGGTTGATATAAAGAAAAAAAAACTTCCTTTTGGATTAACAGATTGGGTTCCTGCTAACAAACCAGAAATAGCCTTTGCACTTAGCGGCGGCGGGGCAAGAGGACTTTCGCAAATAGGTGTTTTAAGGGCATTTGAAGAAGCGGGAATTAAACCCGATCTAATTGTTGGAACAAGCATGGGCAGCATCGTTGGCGGAATGTATGCTGCTGGTTACAGCGTAGATCAGCTCGATTCTATTGCTCATGAAACAGACTGGAATGATTTACTTACCTTAAACAGCCAATCAGACAGAAGAGATCTTTTTGTAGATCAAAAAGTTACAGAAGACAGAGCTGTTTTTTCTTTGAGACTTGACGGGTTAAATCCGATACTGCCCACATCGTTTAACGATGGACAAAAACTTTCTAACCACCTTAACATATTAACATTTAATGCCCCACTTCATTCAGACGCTTCATTTGATCTGCTAACAAAAAAATTTAGAGCCATTTGCACAGATATAATTACTGGCAAATTGATTGTTTTGGATAAGGGGTCTTTAAGTCGTGCACTAAGAGCAAGTTCGTCTGTAACTTTTTTTCTAGCACCAATTAAAATGGATTCTATGTTGCTTGCAGATGGCGGTCTTGTTGCAAATATTCCTGTTGATATTGCAAAAATAAATGGCGGCGACTTTGTAATTGCAGTAAATACAACAAGTGATTTGTGGACAGAAAAAGATTTATCAACTCCATGGATAGTAGCGGATCAAATTATTAGCATACCGATGAAGTTAAATAATGCCGAACAACTAAAAAATGCCGATTATGTTATTGAACCACCACTTGATAATATTTTAGCAACAAACTTCAATATGGTTGATACTTTATTATATATAGGTTACGAGAGCACAAAATTAAGGATAAATGAACTTAAGCATCAAATAGATTCTACAATATACAATTCACTTAGAGAACCAGAAAAATTTTTCTACAATATAAAATTAAGCGATAGCCTTTCATTAAAAGAAAAATTTTTCTTTCATAGTTATGAAAATGCCGACTCCATATCGAATAAAAAAATTAATTATGATTTATATAAACTTTTTGAATCCGGAGACTATGAATCATTAGCAGTAAAAATATCCAAAACTACAAATGGAAGTATATTATCCGTTATTAAAGAAGAAAATCCAATTATTGATAACATTGACCTTATAGGTATTTCACTGATTCATTCAAATAAAATAAGCGGAATATTTGCACCACTGAAAGGGGAACGCTATTCAGGTAAAAAAATGATTTCAGGATTACTGCAATTGATTGGGTTATATCGCAAAGAAGGATATTCTTTGGCAAAAATTCAAAGTGTTGAATATAATAAGGAAGAAGAAAGACTTAGAATTTTTGTTGATGAAGGAATTATTTCTAAAATTGAAGTGTCTGGCAATACCATCACAAATAAAAACATTATAACAAGAGAATTTAATTTTACTGTTGGAGACTTTTTCAAAATTAAAGATGTTGAAGTTGGTTTAAAAAATCTTAGAAGTACAAGACTGTTTGATAATATTGATTTAGTTGTTAAGGAAGATAGCGGGCAGAACAATCTTCTAATTAGCGTTGTAGAAAAGCCATCAAGTCTTCTTCGGATTAGTTTTAGAAGCGATAACGAATACCGGGCACAGTTTGGATTAGATTTGAGGGATGAAAATCTTTTTGGTACAGGAACAGAACTTGGATTAATCTTGTTTGGCGGACTCGAGAACCGAGCATATATACTAGAGCAAAAAGCAAACAGGGTTTTTAGCACATACTTTACTTACAAGATAAATGCTTTCTATAAATTTAATGATGTTAGAACTTATTCTGAGATTCCAACACAAAAAGATTCAAGATTTTCAAGAACCGAGACGGGAATGTACAGACAAATATTTTATGGACTTTCTCTAAGTCTTGGAACGCAAGTTGGTCGTTTTGGAAATTTAATTTTTGAGGGACGATATCAATTTGATGAAGTTAAAAACATAGACAACGAGCCTATAGATCCTTATAAAACAAAAATTGTAAGTCTAAAAATATCAACCACAGTTGATACTCAAGACAAATATCCATTTCCTGAAAACGGAGTTTTCTTTTCGGGTTTTTATGAAACCGCAGCATCGGTATTGGGTGGCGAAATTGGCTACAGCAATTTAGGGTTTGAATATAAAAATTATTTTTCAATATCAAGCCGCTCTGTTATATCTCCAAAGATAAGTTTTGGTTTTGCTGATAAAACGCTGCCGTTAAGCGAACAATATTCTTTAGGTGGACAGGAATCCTTTTATGGTATGCGTGATTATGAATACAGGGGAAGGCAAATATTCCTTACCTCTTTAATGTATAGATACAAACTGCCCTTTATAATTTTCTTTGATACATATTTAAAAGCAAGATATGATCTCGGTTCAACATGGGAACAACAAGAACAGATAAGATTTAAAGATTTAAGACACGGAATTGGCGGTTCGGTTGCCTTTGATACTCCAATTGGGCCGGCAGAGTTTGCAGTAGGAAGAAGTTTTTTGTTAAAGAAAGATCAGCCCGGTGTTGTTAGCTGGGGCGATGTTTTGTTTTATTTTTCTATTGGTTATTACTACTAGAATCTGGTTATCATAGTCAAAAGTTTTTGCGCAATTATTGTTTGCCCCTAATTCCTTCCGCAATCTTCAAGATTTCTTTGATCATTAACGGAAAAGCAGGTTCTGTCATTCCGTGATCATATCCACCAAGTTCATAAAGCTTTGTTTTTTGATGTCCACTTAACTTCATCATTCGCATCAGGTAGGCATTTTCTTCATAACGTCCGAGTAGTTCTAGTTCACGATCACCTGTAATTAAAATTAATGGCGGCGCATCTTTGCGAACATGATAAAGCGGCGCAAGCTCATCTACAATCGGCTGGGTATTTGGAATTCCTCTTTCTTCACGAACAGAAAAGTGTGTGATTGCTTGTCCACTTAACGAAATCAATCCTGCAATTCTATCTGCATCAATACCGTGAACAGCAAGCCATTGTTTATCAAGACCAACCATATCAGTTAAATAACCCCCAGCAGAATAACCAGAGACAAAAATTAAAGCGGTATCTCCGCCAAAATTTTTGATATTCTTAAAAACCCAGGCAACCGCAGCAGCAGCATCTTTAATATATTCCGGAGATTTAACCTTAGGAGACAAACGATAATTTACAGCGACCACACAAAACCCCTTTTCTTTAAGTGCATCTGGAATTTCTTTTTCCCCGCCGGTTAGTCCTCCGCCATGAAACCACACAATAATAGGAAAATTATTTTGGTTTTTGGGATAGTAAACATCAAGTACACATCGCTCTTTTATATATTTATCCGTTTGAATTATAGTATTATTGTAATAGGGCATCTCTCTTTCAGTAATATATTTGGCTTGTTGTGCAAAATTTATGAAGCCATACAATACAATAAGTACTATAAACACTATAAAATTACTAAGTTTCATTCGAGTTAACTTTTTTAAGTTGATTGAAAATTAAAGTTATAAATCAGTAAAAAGGCTCCTTTGGTTTTTTTAATACAATCTTTCATTTATTATCAAGTGCAGGATCCTGCCCGACAATATCAGAAATAATTTTCCATTCGTCGTTTTCTTTACTGAACACTATAAGACTAGATCTGAATCGCTCGTGTATTTCTCCTTTGTCTTTTAGTTTCAGCTTAACCGTGTAAACAAGTATCGCAGAGTTTTCGTATTGATATAACGTTTCACTCAACACTTCTTCTTCCAGAAGCTGGAATTGATTTTTTGTTTGTCGTTTGGTTAGCCCCTCAATATTAATTGGTTTCCCGTCTATACCATGATAAAAGTATGCGGGAGAGATAATTTCTTTTCTTAAACTATCACGAACAGAAACCTCCCTGTACTTATCAAAGATCTCCGCATCTCTTTCCATTAACTTTAATACTTCGGGATTTTGGGGATGTGTGCCCGCATATTTCATTTCCTGAGCAGAAATGTTTATAAAAAACAAGATGCACAACACAGCGGACACAGATAATTTTGTTTTCATATTATAAAAATTCTTTTCTTTAATGTTTAATAAAATTATTCATCCCACTTAAGCATAACATCAGCAACAGATTGATGAACTTTTTCTGATAACAGAGCGGCAAACTCAGCATCACTTAGTTTTTCTTTTTGTTCGGAAAAAGCATTCCATAATTTTACAAATGTGCTAACTCCACCGGCATCATAAATATTACCCGCGGCTGAATGCCATCTGCATTGATACCAGCCATAATTCTTTGGATAATTTTGTCCTATTTCCTCATAACGTTCTTCAATATCGGTTAATGATGTGTATTTGTATTCTTCTTTTCCTCCTGCGATAACCATCTGAGGAAAGACAGTCAATGCGGACAATTGTTCTGGTTCATTTTCAGCGATGTAAGTATGCAGTAAAATATTGCAGAACAATTCACCCATCCACTTTCGTTGAACATTTAAACCTGCCTGGAAGAGATAAGTATGTCCTATTTCATGAATTGCAAGTAAATCAAAAAAAGGCTGCATGCTTAAACTGCCATTTTCATCAACATAAGTAATTTTAATTTTATCTGCTAACTCTTTAGGTAGCAAATCAACCGGCGGAATAAAACCTTTCCAGAAGTCATTATCCTCTGACGCAATAATTAATAAATTTCTTTTGTCATCATAATGCGGCATACCATAAACAGGGAATGTTGTATGCTTTGGCCAATCCATTGGATTAAGAATCAGTAAAGTGACTTCAGGTTCGTAAGTGATGACTTTATTATAAAAATCAAGAACATTATCCATTCTTTCCGCAACTGTTTTTGCGCGCACATCATTGCCTGTGCTGAAATAGACTTTTGTTTTATAACCATTAAGTGTAACAAGGTCAGAGTATTTTTGTGCATAACCAGTTAACGAAAAAAGAAAGAAAGACAAAAGTAAAATTGATTTATATCGATGACCAAAACAGTTTGTGTTCATTTTAGTTTTCCTTTTATATTTTTGGTTGTTGTTGTGTTCCGCAATGTATTCCTCTGCTTCCCCGGTTTAGAGGCGTTGTATCTATGAAAAGCAATTTTCTTTCTGGAAAAATCTGTGTAAAAATTTTCTTAACCTTAATTTAATTGAAAGTTTGGATTGCCGGTCTGCCAAAATAGAAATTTAAACTTTCTGATTTTATCTTCGAGTGATGTTCCCGCTCCATTGTGACCATTAGCCCAATCAACCATAAACAATATAGGTCGGTCACTTTTTTGGAAATTCTGTAATTTCGCCACATATCTTGCTACATTGTGAATGGGGACAATGTAATCTGTCGCACCATTAATCATTAGCATAGCAGGAGCTTTTTTATTTTCAATGATATGATAATACGCACTAATGGATAATCTGGAGTTGAATCCTTCTTTTGTGTCCAATGGTCCAAATTCATTTTGACCTTTTCCAAATGATGGGCCCTTGTTGGTAACCAAATCGGGAATTCCAACCTCATACATTCCGACACTAAACAGGTCCGGACGTTGTAAGGTAGCTAATCCAACATTTAATGTACCACAACTCCCACCAACAACACCCTGCTGTGAGGGTAGTGTATAGTTGTTATCAACAAAATATTGAGCTACATCTACAACGTCATTGATGGAATTCATTTTGGTTGGATAGCAACCACTCTTATACCATTCGGCTCCCAGCTCACCTCCTCCTCTAATATGTGCGACAGCTAATATTCCACCCTGACTGAGCCAGATAAAATACTCAGGCCAAAATTCAGGATTCATAGTTATTCCGAAACAACCATAAGCATCTATCAACAAAGGTAAAGGTTTTTGTCCCGGAACTATAGCTTTGGGATATACTAAAGAAACCGGAATTTTAATACCATCGCGCGATGGAACATATATAACCTTAGAAATAAATGATTCAGAAAATGAATTCGGATTACTTCCGCCTGTAAGCAAACTCACTTGGTTAGAAGAATGTTCTATGGTATAGTATTCGTAATTTCTGGTCCAGTTGGTGATTTCAAACAACAAATCATTTTCTCCAACCAGGTTAAAACGAGAAACAGTACCATCAAAAGGCAGGGCAATATCTACCGGGTTGGGATTAGAATATCCCATTTTCCATATCCCCGATTTTCCTGGCGAGATATACTTTACATACATCGCGTCCTTTCCGCCTGCAATAGATTCTATAATATTTTCTTGCTCAGGCAAATACAAGCTGGGAAACTCATCTGTTTTTAAATTAACTTTTATGATTTGCCTGTTAGTCACTTCTTCAGAAACAGCATAAATAAAATCATCTTTCGCGGTGAACATACCATGTTCGCATTTATATCCTTCCAATTTTCTCCAGTTGGTTTTTGCTCCATTTAATTCGGAATAATGAACAGCAAAAGCATAATTATCGCCTTTACCAGCCCTTACCCGGGCAATGATGTAAGGTGAATGAGAGAAGCTATAGATATAGGGAACTTCATAATCTTGTAAGTTAATACTGCCGATTACTCCCTTTCCGAAAAGCGCTACATCTTGCTGATCCTTTTTACCTTCCAATACATGAAGTAATAATTTTCCACGATAGTAATCTTCTTCTTTACTATTTTCAACAGGAGCCTGCGAATAAATTAATCCGGAATCATCAGGCAACCATGCCATTGATACTCCGCTGGCATCATTGAACATGACGGGTCCTATACTATCAGCTAAAAATTCTTTTTTAGAAAAATCAAAAAAACGGATATGTGGATTTGCATCACCTGACTCCACCAACATCAAAGCGAGCAAAGGCTTCTTAAATGCAAAAGATAATTTCTTGGACTGGTACTTTTTATTGTTAATGATAATGGGTAATTCCATTACTTTTTCTTCCTGACCATTATAACCATCACGTCTTAGAATAGCTCGCTTTTCATGCCCCGGCTTATAATAGTATATTTGAGTGCCCTGAACACCTCTTACTATAATCTCCTCCGGATTGAACGATTCGTCCAATTTTTTCAATACATCACTTATAAGTTCTGTACCGGAAATACTATCTAATATTTGATTCGTGAACTCTCCCTGTTGCTTTGCAAACTCAAGCATTTCTTTTTCATTCTCTGGTCGTGACATCCAGGAATAATCATCACTTAACTTGCTTTGATAAATCAACGTATCAAAGGATTCCTTTCTTGCAGCAGGATATTCAAACTGTGCATACAATTCTGAGTTGAAAGTTCCGAAAATGAGGAATAGGAGGATTACTTTCGTATGGCTCATACTTATATTATTCAGCAAACGGTAATTTATGAATACTATTACGGTCGAGTAAATTGTCTGCAAAGTTGTCATTGTATTTGTTCTCATGTTGTGTGTTTTGTTATTGAAGAATAAACTGTTTACAGAAATTACTGCTATTTACGTGTAAGCAGCCTTTTAAAATATTTATTTTTTTGGTTGTTGTTGAGTTCCGCAATGTATTCCTCCGCCTTCCCAATTTAGAACCATTGCGTCGATAAAAATTTGTTTCCTGCCGGGAAAAACTTCTGCAAATATTTTCTTAATCTCTTCTTCTTTTTCTACTGAAGAACCTTCCTTTATATAAGAAGGAAGTAAAACCACTCCGTTTGTTACATAATAATTTAGATAGCTTGATGCTGCAACTCTGTATGCAGTATCACCAACAGCCCATCCATCGCTTTCTTTAAAAGTGGATATTGGAATATTATATGTTTCATCCCACATACCTGCTTCTAAAATTTGAATGGGTTTTGTTATCGGGTCAGGCAGCGGGACTTTAATTATTTTAAATGAATTTCCATTTTCATCTTTTGAGTTCTTTAAGATTTCGAAATTCACGTTCATTCGTTCATAATTAATTTTGTTTATCGGATTCTTATTTTTTTCTTCTTCATCAACCCACGCTAACAAAATTGTATTAGCATCTGCGAATTTTACAAATTCATCTGTATGTCCACCAGTTCCAAACCCAATATATTTTTCTGATATTGTTTGCCAGATGTGCGGGTCTTCAGCAAGACCATGCAGTAGCCAGATAATATTTTTAACTCCCAGCACTCTTTTAAATTCCTGCTCTATACTATCTTTTGATGCGCCATTATTTCGTGAAAGTGTTAATGGTTCATTAAGAATTAAAGTTCCTTTTCCATTAACTTCAATCGAACCGCCCTCCATTACAATCCATGATTTAAGGACAGGAATATTATCTGCAACCGCCATCAGGCTATCAACAGCGCCTCTTTTACTTGCGGCTGATTTAGAAAAAACACTATCAGCCTTCTTAACATCGTTATTAAATTTTTCTATCAGCCATTGACGATAACCATAAGTTCCCCACTCAAAATCGACTGCCTGTATTTCACCGTTTTTATTTATTATAAACGCAGCACCGTGGTCTCTAATCCAAAATTCGTTATCCGAAATTACATAAAACTTTATTTTAGTTGTGTCAAGATTTCTTTCACTTAAATAGGTTTTGCATATCTGTAAAATACTGTCTGATTCAGTGATAACTTTAATCTGAACAAAAGGCAATAACGCTTCAATTATGTCAGCACCAACGGGAAAATATGGATCGTATCCCTGCCAACCGAGCCAAACGGCATCTTGTTCTTCAAACTGTCCGGGCATATAAAAATCTGAATCACTCTCATTGTTACTGCAGGCAGCGAAAAGATTTACAAATAAGAACAGTACAATAAGTTGTTTCATTTAATCTCCGAGAAGTTCATTAATGAAGGTTTTGTTTTTAATTTTAATTGCCCTGAAATTCTTTCAACTTCTTCAAAAACACGCAGGAAATTTACACTTGTAATTTTACAAAGTTCTTCTTCTGTCCATCCTCGTCTTGCTAACTCTATAAGTAAGTTAGGATATGTTGAAACATCTTCCAGTCCCTTTATTGTATAGTGTATTCCGTCGTAATCTCCCGCAATTCCGATACGATCAACACCAATAAGATTTTTTACGTAATCAAAATGATCTGCAAAATCTTTAACGGTAATGACAGGCATAATATCTTCCTGTTCCCATTTTTCCATTATAGAATCAATTTTGGATTTGTTATCGGGAAACTCTTTAATGATTTTGTAATAGAGTGTATCGCCTCTGTCCATCCATTCATAATGATCTTTTCTTGTGAAGTACGGAACGGCAGTAAGCATTATCAAACCTCGGTTTTCTTTTAATCGCAACAAAACATCGTCCGGAACATTCCTCTTTACATCGCACAATGTTTTTACATTTGAGTGACTAAATATTACTGGCGCTTTTGTTATATCAAGAATATCATTCATCGCTTCAGCTGAAATATGAGACATATCTATAAGTATCCCAAGCCGATTCATTTCCTTAACCATCTCAGCGCCCAATTCCGAAATACCATTATGTTTTATGGTATCATTACTTCCATCTGCAAATTGATTTGTGTAATAAGCAAACGTTACACTGCGCAAACCGAGCTTATAAAATGTTCTTACGAGAAACATATTATCACCAAGCCGTAATGCGCCCTCTAACGAAGGAAGAATAGCTATTTTTCCTTCGCTCATTACTCTTCTCATTTCGGCAGAAGTACCAACAACCTCCAAATCCTTCGAATATTTTTCCTCAATTCTGTAAAGCAAATCCCAGGCCTGCAAATACGAATCCATATCTTTCATTCCGCCAAACACATTTAGCATCTGTCCGCCAACTCTGCCGATCTTCCAGCGAGGAATATCGGTATGGCCCGAGACGAGAGTATCCAGCGGATAATCATCAATATCTCTTGGACAATCTTTACAATCAAAATAATGGATAAACAAATCATTATGCCCATCAATTACAGGAGAAATTTTAAATACTCTACTCACAATTTCTTTTGCGGCTTCTTCGCTTAAAACAGATTGTGTTTTATTCGTTTTCTTATCAAGAACTTGTGCATTTCCAACGGTTACAATAAAAAAGAACAATAGGGCAAACCTGAAAGATGAGAGAGACATGTTTTTTCCTTTAGAGTATGATAAAAAAGAACATATTTTATTCGAGCAAAACAGAAACGCAACTAAAAATATTTGTTTAGAAATAGTTTAATGAAGGCTGTTTACAACATCAGCAGAACACAGGATTCATACAAGAGCTATTTGTTCGGGCTAGCGGTAGTAAATATAAAAAGAGTTTCTAAAAAAAATAGGTTCTGAAATATATTTATCAAAATAAATTAAATTCTGTTTCTTTTCTTAAGATAGTAAAACCACAAAAAATAAGCAGCTAAAGATCGACAAGGTTTCCATTTTTTTGTAAGGCGAACAATTCCGGATTTTGTTTTTACCTTTGTTAACTCTCTTATTGTATTGATAAGCGCAATATCACCTAATGGAAAAACATTTTTACACTGCAAACAAAACATTAAATAAATGTCTGTTGTCCAATCTCCTATTCCTTTAATGCTTGTAAGTTTATTTCTTACTTCAGCGGGACTAAGTTTTGGAAGTTCTTCAAAAATTAAATCTTTGTTTAGAACTGCTATTGAAAGTTCACGAAGATATTTTGCTTTTTGTCTGCTTATCTGACAGGCTCTTAATTCTTCATCTGAAAGCCTCAGAATTTCTTTTGGAGTAAATTCTTTTATATAGCTATTAAGCTTATTAAAATGTGCTTCAGCAGAGGTAAGACTAACTTGCTGTTCTAAAATTATTCTTGATAGCGGAACAAAACCTTGTGGTCTTTGCCAATTGGGCGGAATACCATAGAGATCTTTTATCTTAGAAAAGATTTTATTTGAGGCGGTTAGTTTTTTTATGTCCTTGCTGTTTACTATCACTTAATTGATTTTATACTTACCAATTTTTAATGCAGCGTCAAGATATTCTGGCAACGCAGCAGAGCCGTACCAATTATATAAATCCGCATCCAATAGTTTAGAGTTTATAGCTGGATCGGTTTGAACAAGCTCTTGTGCTTCTTCTATGGTTTTTACATTAAGAATAAAGATACCGCGATAAGCATTATCATTTTTTCCTAAAGGACCAGCAACAATTAATTTACCTTCATCAACCAGGCGAAAGATGTTGTCCATATGCCCGCTGAAACAACTATCTATAAATGCTTTGTCGGTAGTAGCATTGCTGCCTGTTTTGAGGATTGCTAATACGTAACTTTTCATTCCATAATCATCTGCTCCTAGCTTTTTTGCAAGAGTAGAATCATAATCGGGATTTACTGTTTGTGCAGTTGTTACTTGAACAAAGACAAAAAATGAAACGATTATTAAAAGGTATCTCATATTTCCTCACTTACTTTTATGTGTAGTTAACGACAAAGATAATAATGATTCGCCTACTTTTCTGCGACGACAAGCATTTCGAAATCCTGTGTGGTTAGTTTATCATTGCGGGAAAAAGCGCCAAGCTTTGCACTGAAGATTTCTATTTTTTTATAACCAAGAGATTTGAGCAGCCAGGTAATTTCCGAAGGAACATAATATCTTTCATTACTCTCAAGAGTTTTTTTGTTTCCATCATCATCAATAAATTCTGTTGTGTTGTAATCACGAAATGTCATCAGATCAAATGTGTTGTTACGATAAGTTGCGGCATCATCTTTAGCAACAGCGGCGCAAAATTTTTCGATTGAATTAAATAAAGGGAAAAGTCCGTTAAGTGTTGTAAAAACAAATTTAGATTTTTCTTTAAGTGATTTTGTTACACTCTTTAATATTTCAAAATTCATTTCGTCTGTTTCCATTAAAGGAAAACCACCTTCGCAGAGCATAATGGCAGCATCAAAATCATTTTCAAATGGAAGATTTCTTGCATCGTGTTTTTGAAAATC
>Ga0105093_10000686_pt1 | contig 12860 bp, 7 predicted proteins | sample PPLLak3March2015_2_FD_79111 | JGI IMG/M metagenome (GOLD analysis project Ga0105093, IMG submission 79111) | Freshwater sediment microbial communities from Prairie Pothole Lake near Jamestown, North Dakota, USA - PPLs Lake P8 Core (3) Depth... | ecosystem: Environmental > Aquatic > Freshwater >... | reverse complement strand
GAACCCCAATGAATTAAATCGGGACTTTTACTTATCCAGATATCTCTTCTCTCTTGCGCTGAAGGTCTATCTACTTTCCAATAGTAGCCGTTAATTTTTTCGGGAAAAAGCGAGCAATCTTTATTGGAAGGTTCACAAATAGGGCCATGAATCGTAAACTTTTTAAAATCTGAAGTTTCTGTTAGAATAACTAAAGGTTCATATTTTGAATATCCGGTATAAGTTAAATAATATTTTTCAGCAATTTGTGTTATCCTCGGATCTTCAATACCCCATTCCACGTAATCAAAACATTCTGTATGATCCTTCGGAGTTAAACAAGGTTGAGCAGCAACATTAAAGTCAATTCCATCTATAGATTCAGCAAGGGTAAAACTTGATCTGCCATTAGGCATCTCAGTTCTACAGAGTAATAAATATTTGTCATTAATTCTAACTGCGCCGGCATTAAAAATACTATTCACTTGAAAAGGTACTTTGTCCTTTGTTATTATAGGATTTTTACTGTATTTATTTATTTCTTTCATTTGTTGAAACTAATATTATTTTATTTATTCTTTAATTCCTGTAGATGCCATACTCTGTATAAAATATTTCTGAAAGAATAGATAAGCCACCACAATAGGCAACGCTAACATTACTGCCGAAGCAAGCTTCACGCCTAATTGAGATTCCGCTCTTCCACCTACTGCAAATAATGTAACAAGCTGCGGCATTGTCATTAAACTTTCATCACGGATTACAATCAATGGCCAAAGTACTTCATTCCAAGAAGCCATGAAAGTTATTATTCCAATTGTTATTATAGCAGGCATTGAGTTTGGCCAAAGAATCCTGAATATTATCTGCAGCTCATTACATCCATCAATTCTTGCCGCATCAATCAGACTATCGGGAATGGATTTAAAATATTGTCTAAACATAATTATACTTAAAGCGTTTATCAGATAAGGTACTATCAAAGCTAAATAAGTATCAATCCAACCAAACTTTACCATAATTATGTATTGCGGAATAAGAGTAATCTGAAATGGCAATGTCATAGTGAAAATAATTATGTAAAAAATTAAATCTCTGCCTTTGAATACAAGTTTAGATAAAGCATATCCGATCATGGAACCAAAAATCAAAACACCGATCGTGATAGAAGAAGCAACAATGAGGCTATTAATAAATGCTCCACCTATAGGTATCTTATCAAGCATCTGAGAATAACTGCTTAGGGTCAGGGATTTGGGCATAAGTGTTAGATTACCAATTTCATTTTCCGGTGCAATCGATCCGATTATCATCCAATAAAACGGATACACAAATATTAAAGCACTGACCGTAAGAGAGACATAAAACAATGTTGATTTAAATTTTTTCAATGGTCTTTCTCAATGAATTTTTTCTGAATCACTACCACAGCTAAAATGATGAAGGCAAAAAACAAACCTAAAGTTGCTGCATATCCCATATGATAATAGAAAAAGCCTTGTTTATAGATATAAAGTACAGCAGACACCGTACTATTCAATGGTCCTCCGCCTGTCATAATATATGGTTCGATAAATAATGAGAATCCTCCTATTGTCGAAAGAATCACTACCATAAAAATTGTTGGGTTTATCATTGGTAATGTAATTTTGAAAAATTTTTGCATATGGGTTGCACCTTCGAGATCAGCAGCCTCATAATATTGTGTCGGAACAGTTTGGAGACCAACTAAGAAGAGAATAATATAAAGTCCGACATTTTTCCAGGTAGCCATTAATGCAATTGATGACATTGCTATATTAGGATCTGTTAACCATCCGACTTTAGCTATCCCAATTCCCGTAAGTAATCTATTTAACAAACCTGTATCATATCCATATAACTGCTGCCATAAAATCGTAACCACAACTCCGGAAACAATTACAGGCAGAAAAAATGCTCCTCTGAAAGCTCCTCTTAATTTGATTTTTTGATTTAATATTTCTGCAAGAAACAGTGCAACGATTATCTGAAGAGGAATATGAATTACTAAAAATATTAAAGTGTTACCAATAGATTTAAAAAAAGTTTTATCATTAAATAGTCTTATATAATTATTAAGGCCTGTGTATTCCATCGGTGAAATTATATTCCATTTATGGAATGTTAGAACGATAGAGAAGGCAACAGGAAATGCAACGAAAAGAAAAAAATGTACTAAATAAGGAGAAACAAGCAAGTAGGGTAGTATTTTTTTTCTATTAATCAATTTGAATGATTCTATTCAAGAAACAATAAATTAACCGCATCCGCAGCATCATTTATAGCCTGTTCTGGAGTTTTCATTCCGTAAACAACACAAGCCTCGTATTGTTGAGAAATTAAATCAAATATTTCTTTTAACACAGGTGATGCATCAGTACCTTTAACATATTCAGACTGATCAGCAAAGATTTTCATCTTTGGATTTTTTAAGAAATAATCACTAAAGAATGGATTAGTATTTAGTTTTTTTCTTCTCGGCAATTGATTTGTTAAAGATAAAAGTTTCAAATCACCTTCATCACTGATCATTGTTTTAACATAATTCCATGCTGCTTGTGGATCTTTACAGGTTTTAAAGATTACAATATTTTTTGGATCACCGTAAGTATAAACCGGTCCAATATGATCATCAGGCACAGGCATAAAATTATATTCATATTCAAACCCTTTTGGTTTAAATTTTTCAGCGTGCGCAATTTCCCAGGGACCTACAAATCTTGTTGCTGTAACTCCAGCTAAAAAAACATCTTGACGCGCTGAAAGTTTTTCTTTAGAAAAATAATTTTTGTTGTACATTTCCTGAAGAAATGAAAAAACCTCAATAGCATATTTATTGTTAAAAGCCGCACGATTATTTTTAACTAATGGCGCTCCACCTGAAGCTGCAAGATATAAAGGATAGAAATCAAAAAATCTTTGCCACCACGTTACTTCGACTTCACTATAACCGAACCATCTATCAACATATCCATCGTTATCAAAATCTTTTTGAAATTTTTGTGACGCATTGAAAACCTCACTGTAGGTTTTGGGTGGACCATTTAATTCCAAATCATTTATAAGATTTACATTATAAATCAGCATAATCGGATTAATTTTCCACGGTATTTGGTATATGTGACCATCAAGAGATTTTATTTCTTCAACAACAGAACTATCGCATCGTTCATAAAGAAAATCAAGAAATCCATTAAGTGAATCAAGCGCAACTAAAACACCAGCCTGAGCATAAGCTTCAACATCTCCCTGCCACATATTGGAATAGATATCCGGGGTAGTATTTCCCACAACAGCAGCAAGTATAATTTCCTCACTTGATCGTCCTTCAGGAACGGCTTGATATTTAACCTGATCATTCGGATTATTTTTGTTCCATTCATCTGTGCTTAATTTCGCAAACTTTATTTCATCGTTATTATTAGAACACCAGTACAATATTTCATCACGGGAATCTTTATTACTGCTACTGCAACAGTTTAAAAGGTAAGTAAGTAAAACTACAATTATCATATTTAATGAATTTGTCATGTCTTTTCATTCCCAACTGGCCCAGTCATTATCGATCGAAGGGTATGCTAATCGCGGGATCAGATTACCTCTCTTGACGATATACATATCAATGGCTTTTTTATCATTTTCAGATGATACTTTTATTCTATTGAGTACATCCTTATCAATGCTGATTTTATATTTTTTCTTCAATTCGAGAATATTATGAAGAATCTTTTCAGAAAGTTTTTCACTCATCATTTCCGACTGAGAATCCTTTTTATTTTGCACCAGATTTATTTCATTTGAATTCAAAGTAATAGATTTCGCTAATTCATTTCTATAAACACTGTAAACTATTTTATCTCTCCACCAATCGGATTGTTTTTTTACCCAGGGAACTTCATTATATCCTTTCTGAGTTGCAATCTCCATCAGCAGTTTATCCCTGACCATAATCCAGATTAAATTTTCTAAAGATTTTGAATATTCCGTCAAATCATTTTTTAAAAATTTAACATATTGTTCCCGATTCCTGTACCAGATGATAAACTCGTCCAATGAATAGTTATAATTAGTACCAACTACCAAAAAAATACCGGGATATTTGTCTCCTCGATTCAATCCCAAATTAGCTAACGCTGAATCTAATTTCATTTCTAATTCCCAGTCAGAGTATTTTTCAGGTGTAAGGACGAATTTCCCTAAATATGATCTGAGAATATTAAACTCTTCACGTTTAATGATGGGTTTTTCATCTTCAAATAAACTTTTTATATACTGATCCGATAAAACCGCCATTTTACTCGTATTCAAAGCCTCAATAGATTCAGACCTGAGTTTATTTCTTTCAATTTCATTGGTAATTAAACTTTTCCAAACATTATCAATTTTAATTATATACCAGCCATCATCGGTATGAATGGGGGCTGATATATTTCCTGCTTTTAAAGTATCGAGAATTTGCGCGAAGACGGGATTTTTTATATAGATGTTATATAAACTGCTTTTCATCTGCCTGTCATCAGCAAAAACGGAATCATTTAATTGAGCATGAAAAAGAGAATCAAATAAAGCCGCATTTCTTAACTCGACGAGATAATGCTCAATAGGCTTCTGGTTTTCATTGTACAACCATCTAATTTCATATTCAATGAGTTTCTTTTCAATAACTTTATCAATTTCAATTTCGCTTATCTCTACTTTTGGTAATATCTCTTCCCTGAATAGTTCTTCTGTAGCTAAATCGGATTGTATATCGCTAAATATTCCCTTCGCATAATCCTGTTCTATAATACCTTCATTATATCCGTCCAGTGCAAGAAGTTTTTCATTGATGATATAGTTTAAATGTGTTTCTTTCGAATTACTCTTCCTTTTTGGAAATGCAGGTCCGAATTCATAGCTATAATAAAATTCTTCCGCAGTAATTTTAATTGTGTCAACCTGGGCGACTATATCTTCTTTATTAATATTATTCTGATTTGTTTCAGAGAACAGGTCCTGCGAAAAGCTATCACTTAAATTATTAAGCAATAATAGGAATACGAATGTCTTCAACATTATATCATAGAAACTGTGAGGAAAAATTTCAATAAGTAAATATCAAAACCTTATCCCTAATGAAAAGTTATGAACATTTATTAATCGTCCGAAGTCTCTAAAAGCATAATCAAAATAAACAGCAGCTGTACTCAAGAGCATTTGCGAATTTACTCCCACGCCAAATGATAACCCACCTTCAGCATCCTGAAGAAATAACGAATTATATCCTCCTCTGAGTGATAAATAACCCATAAATGAAAATTCGGCACCGATATTTAAACTCTGGTAATCATTATTCGGTACTAATGCATCAGCAGAAACAGTGAGCTTATAATCATCATAATTAACAACAGGGGATGAAACACCCATCTGGAAATAAAGAGGTAAATCCCACGAATCTAATTCAATGTTAACAGGTATATTCTCGTTTGAGCCTTGTTTGGTTTCATCTACCCGAATAAAATATCTTGCATCCCTGCCTTCAAGACGCATAGGTGTTCCGAAGTTTGCTAATACAGCACCTATAGTCATTCCCCCCAGAAGATCAGTCCTGAAAACAGTACCAGCATCTATCGCGAATGCAGACGAGCTCATATGCCAAATAGATTGTTTGATATATTTAACAGTTAAGCCTACGGAAAATCTATCCGTCAAGAATCTCGCGTATGAAATACCAATAGCAATATCGCCCGCACTAAAATTTTCACCTGTTCCTTCGGGTTGTTCAACAGTTCTGACTTTCATATCACCCATTGAAAGAGAAGTAAAACTTAATCCTATATTTCCAAAATCTCCTAAGGTTAAAATCAATCCTGCGTAATCAAATTTTGTGTCTGCTATCCAATCTGTATGGGTTAAAATCACTTCATATTGAGTACGAGTTGCAATCCCCCCAACATTCCAGTATAAAGCTGAAGCATCATTTACAAGACCAACAAATGCTCCTCCCATTCCATTTGCAGCTGCGCCAACTCCAATTTCTAAGAAGGATGCAGCAGTAGTACCAGTCTTTGAGACGTTTTGAGAATAGAAATTTTGGTTACCCAGGAGAAAAAACAGTAGCAATAAAAATATTTTTGCACGAGTTATAATATGCATAACGTCCTCTTGCAATAAAATTAAGAATTACATTATTTAACTATCGCAAACTTGCCTATTTGTTCACCAATTCCCGGTGCCTGAACATGAAAGACATATACACCGAAGGCTATATCCATACCGTCTTTTGAAATAAGATCCCAGCTTTCCTGTCCATCCGAAATTGTACTGGAATGTTCAATTGTATCAACGAGCTTTCCACTAATAGTGTAAATTCTAATCGTACATTCGCTCGGCAAATGAATAAAAAATATTCGTCTTTCACCTCTTCCAACTTCACTAGACAGAGGCTCCCACGACGCCGCACCTACATATGGATTGGGAACAACCGCAATATCCTTTAGTTCAGCTTGAGCGTTGTCTCTATCAAAACCCTGTCCTTTTGTAGTAAACTCATAAAATTCGCCTTCCCTGAATGGTTTTGTATTAACAACTTTAAAAACATCTCCAACTTGTGGGGGTTTTTGATCTGCTTCGGCAATTGTGGTGTCTTTAATTAAAGTAACAGACCAGCTTACATGAAGATCAGTACTAAAACTTGTGGCTGGTTTTCCTAATGAGTCACCGAAGACAAAAAATATAGCATCACTGTCATTGAAGTTTTCATCCTCATTAGCATCACGGAAAATGAACTGGAAATGATCCCTATCCTCTGTGAGGTTTTTTACAATAATATTTGACTGTATCGGTTGACTAAAAACTGTAGCAGGGAAAGATAAATCCCCTTGCCCGGGCTCAGTAAAACGAATTTCAAAATCAGCAGGATAGTCTATTTTTTTCCCTTGATATGCAGCCGCATATCTTGAATCAAAACCAAGTTGAACTATATAATTACTACTTCCCGTAACCCATCCGGATTTATCAAAATCAATTGTCACTAAGGTATCGCTTGTAATATCTACTGTGAAGCCTTCGACTATTGGAGTTTGTTCATTAACCCCGCTTATTGTCCTTAAATTTAATAATGTATCATTTGGGACTACATCGATTATAGAATATTTAGGATGTGCAGAATTATGAAAAGGAGCGTCATCGAAAAATTCTAAACGATAAGTATTAAAGTTTTTAATCGAATCAGGATTAAGTATTGTAATTGAAATTTTCCCCGTACCCGGACCGCTTCCTTCAAAGGCCTGTATCCCTGGCGATAAATAACCTGCCGCAGGAGCCCTCGGAGTAATTACGGCAGTATTAATATCAGTGGTTATATTACCATTAATATCTTTTTTGAGAATTGTAGTTGTTTCTGACGGCGGAATACCTTCAACATTTCCTTCAATAGTTACAGTTACAAATCCTTTATCATAGGCAGCAATAGCATAATAATATGTTTGTCCGTTTTGCACGGTTGAATCTATAAAAGAATGTTTGAGTCCCGAATCATTCCCTAAAAAGAATTTTGCTCCATTTACATCAATAGGATGCAGCCCGGTTACACCATCTATTAAATCAAATTGAGCAATCGGAGATCTGAATACCGGTTTACCGTATGCGTCTGTTATAATTTTGTTTTCAAGAAAATTTGGTTCCGTAGACCGATAAACTCTATAGCCCTCAAAATTTATTCTCTGGTAAAATTCATCGAACGTTTTTTCTGCGCGGTCATCCCAGTATAGTGTTACTTTTCCATCCCCGGGTACGGCAGTAAGAATGGGCTTCTCGGGCGGCTTAGCAAAATGGTAATTAGCATTATAAATTTGCTGAACTGTTTTCTTTCTTCTGAAGATATCGTCTGTGTTAATTCCAAAAATCATCGACATTGAAAACCTTTCCGTTTCACCTGCCTCTTCATTTTGTCCTGTCTCAATTGAATATGTATTTCTTCCATTCATACTGAAAAGATAACTTGAGAAATAATTAGCCAAATTAATTCCTTCATGGGGTTCACCATGAGGTTCAGGTAAGTCGGATAGAACAGTCCAATTTTCTTCATCATTATCCAGTTCGTAAAGGTGGACGGCAAAGATTTTAAATCCTGTTAAACCCAATTGATCAGATTCATCTTTGTCCAGAATTCCAAAATTTGGTTCACCTTGGTCGGGCATTCCGTTGCCTTCCGTTCCATCAATATCCGGAGCAGAATAACCTTCATCGAATGGACCTATTCCGTCAGTTCCAACATCATCTTGCAGTAATTCACCTTCATCCCATTGACCATTCTCATTTAAATCAAAATAAGATCTCCAATTAGCATTTTCATCAGCATCCCAATGGGGCCTCCATGAGTAACCATAAAATTCCGAAAATTTTGTTGTGTCCTGAAAAGGATTTCTTAAAAATGGATCTTCATTAGGATTGTTAACAAAAAAAACCGGCAGGTTGTCTCTCTTTTCATCTGTGGGACCGTCCATATCATTGTCAATATTGTCATCGGGAACACCAGGACTTTCAAGGAAAGCATATCCGGCATATCCGACCGGACTCCAGTTTCCCGGACTTCCGAATGGAACCGTTGACCATGAATAAGACATGTCTAATAATTCATTATAATCACCTGCATTGTTTGAAGAATTGTCATGACCACCAATTCCCCAATCAACGTACTGGGCAAATAATGTTTTTTCATAATCATATGTGCCCATATTCGTAATTTCATAATACCAGAAGATTACATCTTCCGCCAAAACTTGAGACCACTGGAAACCTCGCGCTCTTACTTGCATTCCTAATCCCCCTCTTGAAGGATCATCAGCATCAGGAGTAAAATTATGCTCCAGTATATATTCTCTGTCTTCGTTATCATCAAATACAAAATAAGTTTCTACATCGGCATTAAAAACTCCCTTACCAAAAAATCCATTCCAGCTATTATTCCAATCAGCAGGCCTATCGGGCCAGGTAAAGGGCCAGGTAGTTGGGTCGTCACTTCGTGCCGGAGAACTACTAAACTGACCTGTATATCCTGGCAAAGGCCACCAACCATAGGTTACACCTGTTGAAGGATCATAACGGGTAAATTCATAGTAATTAGATTCGAGCGGATGAATTAGATTTCCGGAAGGGTCTAATGCTTCTGCCTGAACAATTATTGCAACTCCATCCACATAAGTATGATTCGTTCCTTTTGGCCATACACCACTCCTGCTTGGTTCATTAAGCCAATCTGCGATTTCTCCGAAATTATAATACACAGTTGCTGCAAGATTTCCATCCATAAATCCTTTTCTAGTTTGATTATGGTCACCTTTATTTTTATCAATAATTCTCTGGCCAAAAATCAAATCAGAATTGATAAAAAATAGTGCCGCGACTAGAACCATAAATCTGAAAATAATTCTTGTTATCAACATTTTTACTCCAGTAAATAGATAACCTAAAATGAAATATCAGCCCCTATGACAATTTGCCTGGGTGCTGAATAAAAATCCGGTCTGGTAAAATATTCTTCGGTTGTATTTACACCTCTTGGTGCTGTTTGATTTCTGGTAAGCTCTAAGGTATCTCCTGCTCTTCCAGTATCACCGAAAACATTAATTTCATTGAGAGTATCAAAAAGATTATATATCTTGGCGAACACTGAAAATCGTTGACCAGCTATCTCCAGAAACTTTGTTATATAGAGATCCATATCATAATAAGATGGTTTATTATCACTATTTTCTAGGCCTGTCCTTTGATTTTGCAATGAGGGTGTGTATGGTAAACCCGTACCAAATCTGCCTATAAAACTCGCAATGTAATCTCCCGGTACCCCAAGCGTCAAAGTAAATCTTAGAGTATGGGTTCCATCCCAATCTAACGGCACAAGTTGCTTGTTTTCCTCGATGGGTGGATTTGCCTGGGCATTATTAAAAGCGGCGTTAGGATCCGATGCTGTTCCTTTGGCATCCTGGAATGTATAATCTAATGTGGCACCTATACCGGAACTGAATCTCTTTTCAAATGACAAGGTAATTCCTTTTACGGAACCATAATCTCTATTTACAAGCTTAGAGAATTTTCTAAATTCATTTTTAATATATATTTCTGATCCCAGTAAATTTCTTATATCTTTATAATAGCCTGTGATTGTAATTCCCAACTCATCAGTTAAAGCTTGTTGTAATCCGATTTCATACATAATAGTTTGTTGCGGTTTAAGATCTGTATTCCCAATGGTGTTGCCTATATTTTCAGGAAAGTCACCTGTAAGTGGAATCCTGAAATTGGGATTACGGTATAAATTTTCGAATGGAGGTATCTGGAAAAAATGCCCATAAGAAATATGGATTGCACCTCTATCAGTAATAGGATAAGACAAACCGATCCTCGGACTAAACTGATATTTTGATGTGGCTTTAAGCATTAATGAATCAGGGAATGGAGGTTGAAGTTCATCCAGCTCATTAATTTTATTAGGATCCTTTAAATATTCTCCGTCAGGTTCAAAATAATCAAACCTTAAACCAGCATTAACTATTAAATAATCAATTTCTATTTTATCCTGAAGATAATAGGCGAATTGATAAGGATTGGTTTGATATGTATTAAAATTAAAAGCGCCAGGTTCGGGCATCATAGGTTTAAAGTTTGATGTCGCATCAACGATAATCTGAAAATCTTCGTATTTAAGGTCATGATATGTAAAATCAATTCCTGATTTAATTTGGTTTACGTTATCAATCTGCCAAGTAAAATCTGATCTTCCCGTAAAGCTCGTTGTAGTGTGATTAAAATGCCAGTTTTGTGTACCGCCGGTTAAAAATGCATTCCCGCTGACATCTTTTTTTCTATCAGGATTTACATATCGTGGGTCAAGCGGGTCTTCATAAACATATTGTTTAAATTCTGATCTGAGGCCTGAAGCTGAAAAATCTATAAATGCCGAATTACTTAATAATAACGTGTAACTTGCTATCCCTAAATAACTCCTTTGAAATTTTTTATAGTCACCATCAGGATTTAATTTATAAAGGTGATCATAATCTCTGTATTCATTATCCTGATAAAGTCCTGATAGCACAATACCCTTTCCACCGCCAACGTTTAGAGCCAATTTACCTTGTAAGGATAACCTCCGATTGAAATTCAGAGGTACATAGGTGCTGTCCCCCGTATCTCCGATGTACCAAGAAGTGTCTTCGTTGGCAGAGAAGTTGGAAGAATCTGAGGGATTAAAAACCCTTTGACCATAAATATAACCTTCATCATAATTGTATCTTCCTGATAAGAAAAATTTCACTAAATTTTCAAGACCAGGAATAGGACCGCTAATATTTCCCTGAATATTATAAACACTCGTGGGACTAATCTGGTCTATATTTAGAAAGATATCCTCATGCGAACTGACATAATCACCACAATAGGCAGAAATATTTCCATCTAATTTATCACCTGCAATTTTTGTCACTTGATTGACTACGCCTGACTGCGCATCCCCGTATTCAGCATTGAAAGTACCGATAAGCACTTGGACTTCTTCAATACTATTTACTTCTGCAGATAATGATGATTGACCAGAATATACATCATTTACAGGGACACCATCAATTAGATATCGTACTTCATCACTTCTGCCGCCTCTAAAATGTCCATTAATGACGCCTGCTTGTAAATTTACAACTGCAGAAACATCCTCAAGCGGTAGCATCGAAATATCATCACCACTTATTGTTTGTTCAGTAGAAGTCAAATCTTTTCTCACAATAGATTTTTCTGCAGTTACAAGCACATCCTCTAATTCTACTGACTCTGGATTTAACTCAAAATCAATTTTTGTAGTTTGATCTATCGATACTCTAACTTTCTGAAAAGTAAATGATGAATAGCCCAGCATTGAAGCCTTCACTTGATATTCCCCAGGTGGTAAATTCAATATAAAATAATTTCCATCTATATCTGAAGACGCTCCCATCATAGTACCAATAACTATTATATTGGCTCCTATCAGTGCTTCGGCCGTAGTTTGATCAGTTATTTTACCTGCAATTTTTCCTGTTGTTCCGGCAAAAACAAAGCTTCCCATCAGATAGATTAATATACTTATCGATAATGCTAATGTTTTATTAGGACTATTAATAGTGAACATTACATCCACCCATTATTACCTGAAAAAAAAGATTTATTTAACTTTACACTTACATAAAAATGAAGGGTGCTAAAGTATTAGCACCCTTTAAGAATAGAGCTTATTTAAGCAATATCATTTTTTTGGACATCATAAAATTACCAGCTTCAATTCTGTACAGATAAATTCCGCTGGAGACTTTACTGCCATAATTGTTGTCGCCATCCCACTGAACATTATAAATTCCAGTATTCTGTTCGCTGTTGACCAAAGTTTTAATTTCTCGTCCAAGCATATCATAGATCTTTAAAGAAACAAATGAAACATTTGGTATTGAATAGCTGATAGTGGTACTGGGATTAAAAGGATTTGGATAATTCTGAAATAAATTATGACTAACAGGCAAGAATTCATTTTCAACACTTGTTGGAGGTGCTTTTATTACCTCCAATACATCCATCCAAACAGTACCCGACCATCTTCCCAGCGGATGTAATCTTACTGATATTGATTTTGCAGTTTCACCTGCTGGAGGATCAGGTACAATTACATCTACGTAAAATTGTGTCCAGTCAAACGATGTTGCATAAGGGAAATGCAGTGGTATATCAGGACTTGCAGCATACTGTCCCCAACCTTCATTATTACCCATGGTCGTATGATATATCGCTGTAAGAGATATACTCCAGGCATCACCTACCGCTATCGCTGAATCCGGCTGCAGGTTCGCTCCTTTTAT
>Ga0105093_10000684_pt1 | contig 12876 bp, 10 predicted proteins | sample PPLLak3March2015_2_FD_79111 | JGI IMG/M metagenome (GOLD analysis project Ga0105093, IMG submission 79111) | Freshwater sediment microbial communities from Prairie Pothole Lake near Jamestown, North Dakota, USA - PPLs Lake P8 Core (3) Depth... | ecosystem: Environmental > Aquatic > Freshwater >... | reverse complement strand
GACGAGATGGTCCTCATCAAGAACATCCCCCTCTACTCGATGTGCGAACACCACCTTCTCCCGTTCGCGGGAGTGGCCCACGTGGCCTACATCCCCAAATCCGGGCGCATCGTCGGACTGAGCAAGATCGCCCGGGTCGTGGAGGCGTTGTCCAGGCGGCTGCAGATCCAGGAGCGGTTGACGAAACAGATCGCCGACCTCATCGACGAGCATCTGCAGCCCCTGGGCGTCATGGTCGTCATCGAGGCCGAGCACATGTGCATGTCGATGCGCGGGGCGAAGAAGCCCAAGTCGATCACGGTGACCTCGGCCGTCCGCGGCTCGTTCCGGACAAACCCGGCGACGCGGGCCGAGGCCATGATGCTCATCCGGGGAGGACCCAGAAATGTCAACGAACTCTAAGAAGACGTTCTACGTCACGACGCCGATCTACTACGTCAACGACGTGCCCCACATCGGGCACGCCTATACGACCATCATCGCCGACACCCTGGCCCGCTTCCACAAGCTCGCCGGCCAGGAGGTCTTCTTCCTGACCGGGACGGACGAACACGGCCAGAAGATCGAGAAGGCGGCGGCCGAGAAGGGCCTGACGCCCAAGGCCCTGGCCGACTCGGTCGTGGGCCGGGCCCAGGACCTCTGGAAGGCCCTGGACATCGAGTACGACTTCTTCGTCCGGACGACCATGGAGCTGCACGAGAAGGGCGTCCAGAAGCTCTTCCAGCGGCTCCTCGACAACGGGGATATCTATAAGGGCGAATACAAGGGCTGGTACTGCGTCTCCGACGAGAACTTCCTGCCGGACGACGTGGGCCTCGATCCCGACGGCTGCAAGACCTGCCCCGATTGCGGCAAGAAGGCCTCGGCCGTCTCCGAGGAGACCTACTTCTTCCGCCTCTCGGCCTACCAGGACAGGCTCCTGAAGCTCTACGAGGATCACCCCGAGTTCGTCCGGCCGCAGAGCCGCCTCAACGAGGTCGCGAGCTTCGTCCGGGGCGGGCTCAAGGACCTGAGCATCACCCGGACGACGGTCAAGTGGGGCATCCCCGTCCCGGGCGATCCGAAGCACACGATCTACGTCTGGTTCGACGCGCTCCACAACTACGTCACGGCCATCGGCTTCGACTGGAACATGGAGCGCTTCGAGAAGTTCTGGCCGGCCGACGTCCAGCTCGTCGGAAAAGATATCCTGAGATTCCACGCCGTCTACTGGCCGGCCTTCCTCCTGGCCGCGGGCCTGCCCTTGCCGCGGACGGTCTACGGGCATGGCTGGTGGCTCAAGGACGACACCAAGATGTCGAAGTCCAAGGGCAACGTCCTCGACCCGCACATCCTGCTGAAGGTCTTCGGGCCGGATCCCCTGCGCTACTTCCTCCTCCGCGAGATCCCCGTCGGCCAGGACGGCAACTTCTCCCATGAAGGCTTCCTCCACCGGGTCAACTCCGACCTGGCCAACGATTTCGGCAACCTCGTCCAGCGGACGCTGACGATGATCGGCAACTACTTCGGCGGCACGATCGCGGACCCCGCCGCCGAGACGGCCGAGGACGCGAGGGTGCGGACGGATTTCGACCAGCTCAAGCGCCGCGTCTTCGACCTCTATGACGCCTGCGCCCTCAACAAGGCCCTGGAGGAGACCTGGGCCTACATCGGCACGGTCAACAAGTATCTCGCGGACAACCAGCCCTGGATCATGGCCAAGGACCCGGAGAAGAGGCCGCGGCTGGCCCGCGTCCTGCTTCAGGCCGCGGCCGCGATCCGCGGGGCGAGCTACCTCGTGTTCCCCGTGATGCCCCGGTCGGCCGAAAGGATCTGGGGCTTCTTGGATGAAGCGCAGAAGCCCTCCGAGGTCCTCTGGGAGACACTGGACTTCGGCGGTTTCGGCCCGGGCCGCAAGGTCGGGATGCCTCAGGCGCTCTTCCCGAGGGTGGCCTTGAAGGATTTTCTGGGCGAGGAGCCCGGCGCGGCGGCCGCCGCGCCCGCTCCGGGCCCCGGATCGACGACGAAGGGAGTCATCGCCATGGACCAGATCACGTACGACGAATTCCGGAAGATGGACCTCCGGGTGGCCCAGATCATCGAGGCCGAGCATGTCCCCGGAGCGACCAAGATCCTCAAGCTCAAGATCGACCTCGGCACGGACGAGCGCCAGATGGTCGCGGGGATCGCCGAGACCTACGCTCCCGAGGACCTGGTCGGCAAGAAGCTCATCGTCATCGTCAACCTCAAGCCGGCCGTCATCCGGGGCATCGAGTCGCAGGCCATGCTCCTGGCCGCCATCACGCCCGACAACAAGGCCCTCATCCCCTTCTTCGACCGCGACATCGCTCCGGGCGCCGTCGTCAAGTAGTCGCGCGTGGGCTAGTCCCGTGAGGGGGACATGGACCTCCGGTACGTGTCCCCATAGGAACTTGTCGCCGGTCTTCAGCCGCCGAGGAGGGCCGCGATCCGCTCCGCCGGGATCCTGCCTTCGCGAAGGATCCGCGGCCGCTCGCCGGTCAGATCCACGATCGTCGAGGGCAGCCCCCCGGGCGTGGCGCCTCCGTCGATAATGAGATCGACCCGGCCTTCGAACTGGGCCCTCACGTCACGCGGATCGCTGAGCTCCTTTTCCCCGGCCCGGTTGGCGCTCGTCGCGGTCAGGGGCTCGCCGAGCTCCCTGACGAGGGCCCGGAGCCAGACGAGAGGCGGGATGCGGAGGGCGATCGACCGGCCGGGGCCAAGCAGGCGGTCCGGCAGCCCGGCCGCGGCCGGAAGGACGAGGGTCAGCGGCCCGGGCCAGAGCTCGCCGGCCAGGCTCAGGAAGGCCGGGGGCAGCGGGGATGCGACCTCGCGGACCATGGCGATGTCGGAGACGATGAACGAGAGGGGCTTGGACGCCTCCCGGCGCTTCAGCTCGAAGACCCTGTCCACCGCTCCCTTGGAACAGGCGGCCGCTCCGAGCGCGTAAAAGGTCTCTGTCGGGTAGGCGGCCACGGCCCCGGCGAGGAGGTCCCGGGCGATGCCTTTGGCCTGGGCGAAACCCTCCTCTTCCAGCTCGAGTCGGACCGTGCGGGTTTCGATCACAGGCGGCCTCCGGGCAGGATGGTATCCCGGCCCCTGTCCAAAAGTCAAACAGTCCCCCGCTCCGGGCTTTGAGGACACCTGACCTGTTTTGGGCACAGGCCCCCGGGGCGCCTAACCTGGACGCAGACGGGGAAGACCTGGCATAGATTTTGCTATAATGCCTGGTGAACAGGAGGAACGAAATGAAGAAACTGACAGTCCTCGCCGCCGGGTTGCTCCTACTCATCCCGTCTTTGGCCTTCTCCGACTCGTTCCAGCTCCGGCTCGGCTACTTCATGCCCCGGGCCTCGGCCGATCTCCTGACCCATCCCGACAGCCTCTGGGCCATCGAGCTCGACCAGATGAGCTTCGCCAAGAAGGACTTCCGGAGCGGGATGTTCGGCCTCGGCTATGAATACTTTCTCGGGCCGAACATGAGCCTGGCCATGACCTTGGACTCCTACACCAAGAGGATGTCGGGTTACTACAACGACTGGGTCGTCTTCGCCCTCGACGAGGGCGACTTCGCCTTCCCCTACGAATTCTACGACGGCGACGACATCCTCCATTCGTTCCGCGTCAGCGATATGCCGCTCCAGCTGTCCCTCAAGTTCCTCCCGCTCGGCCGGAGGACCAAGCTCATCCCCTACCTCGGCGGCGGCGCCAGCCTCGTCTTCTGGAGTGTCAGCATGTTCGGCGAACAGATCGACTTCTCCGACCCTTGGATCTACGACGATATCGACCTGGGCCCCGTCGACATCTTTCCGGTGGTCGGACTCAACGCCCGCGAGCGCGGCACGGCCTTCGGTTGGCACGCGTTCGGGGGGTTTTCGTTCCCGATCGGCTACCGGGCGACGATCGAGGCCGAAGCCCGGTATCACTCGGCCAAGGCCCGGTTCGAGGACTGGTTCGTCGGGTTCGAGGATTTCGATCTCGGCGGTCTCGCCCTGACGGTCGGCGTCAGCTACTGGTTCTAAGCCCGGGCACGGGAAAGGGACATGGACCTCCGGTCCGTGTCCCCTTTTTTTACTGGGACTTCTTGTCGAGGCGGAGCGCCTGGGTCTTGTCGAAGCGGATGACGAGCGGGCCCCAAACCGAGGCGATGACGAAACGGCCCGCGATGCGGGCCGGGAACTCGTCCCTGGCGAAGCCCTCCCGGACCTCCTCCCCCGCTTCGAAGAAATCGACGAGGAAGGGCAGGGCGAAGGACTTTTCGCCCTCCCGGGGCAGGCTCTTGTCCCCCTCGATCGCCCCGGCCAGGACCGGGCGCCCGCTGAAGAAGAGCTCAAAATCGATCGCGTCGACGATCAGGTCATAGCCGTTCGGGTTCTTGAATCGGGGCCGGAAGACGACGTCGGCCCCGCCCACGGTCAGGTCGAGGACCTCGAGGGGCAGCAGGTCGACCTCGGGGTCCTGAAAGATGGGGAATTCGCCGCTGTAAGCGAAGGACGCCTTCTGTTCCCGCTTGCGCTCGTTCAGGAAGTACATGTCGCCGACGACGTCGCAGAGGGCCTGGCCCTCGATCGGGCCGACGGCCTGCTGGAGCAGGTCGTAGGTGATCTTGACCGGCAGGGCGATGAGGGTCTCTCCGCCCGCTGGCACGGTCAGGGGCGAATCAAGGGTGACAGCCGTGTTGATATACTCCTTCTGATCGATCCGGACGCGGTAGCGGTAGCGGACGAGGTCACGCGGCGACGCGGCGGGGTTGGTCACGGCGACGTGGAAGGCCAGGACGAGCCCCGCCGAGCTCAGGTTCTTGATGACCTTCTCCTTGAGGGCGAGCCTGACGTCATCCTTCGCCCCGGCGGACGCCGCGCCGGCCCGGGCGCCTGATCCGGCCAGAAGGAGAGCCAGGCCCACGGCGCTGAGCGCCACGGCCTTGGAGGGTCTTGGAGCGTTCATATCGTCCTTCCAGAATACCTAAAACCACTGCTTCTGACAAGCGGGCGATCGGCCCCGGGGCTATCGGAAAATGGGGACGTTTCCGTTTTTTACTCACGGAAAACAGAAACGTCCCCATTTTCGGCCCATTGCAGTCAAGGGCCGGAGGCCCTATAATGAGGGTCCATGCCCGGGCATGATCCCCCCGAGGAGGAAGACCGATGACCATGCGCAAACTGGCCGGATGGGGCCTTGTCCCGATCGTCGCCGCGGGGCTCTTCCTGTCCTGCGGCAAGCAGGAGCCCGCCGCCCCGGCCGCGGCCGGCCCGGGACAGCCCAAGCACGACGCGGCCGTCTACGTTCCCGAAAGGCCGGAAGGCCGGGACCCGACTTTCCTCGCGGCCGACCTCACCGGTTTCGCCCACCCCGCCGACCCCGTCGAATTCACCAAGTTCATCCATCTGCCGCCTGTCCAACAGGGCAATACGGGAACCTGCTGGTCGTTCGCGGCCACCTCCCTTCTCGAATCCGAGCTGAGGCGGCGCGGCCAGGCCGAGGTCAGGCTCTCCCCCCTGCACACGGTCTATTGGGAGTATGTCGAAAAGGCCCGCCGGTTCATCCGGGAGAAGGGGGATTCCTTCCTCGGCCAGGGCTCCGAACCCGATTCGGCCCTGGCCCGGGTCAAGCAGTACGGGATCGTCCGCGATTCGGATTACACGGGGCTCCTCGACGGCCGGACCGCCCACGACCACGCGGCCCTCTTCCGCGAGTACCGCGATCACCTGAGGGACCTGGCCGCCAAGAACGCCTGGGACGAAACGGCCGCCATCGTTGGGGTCCGGGCCATCCTGGATAAGCATCTGGGGCGCCCTCCGGCCCGGATCGATGTCGACGGCCGCTCCCTTACGCCCCTCGAATACCTGGCCTCGCTAGGTCTCACGCCCGACGACTACGTCTCTTTCGTCAGCTTCATGTACCTCCCCTTCTACGCCAGGGGCGAATACCGGGTCCCCGACAACTGGTGGCACAACAGCCGGTACCTTAACCTGCCCCTCTACGAATTCTCCCTGACCCTGCTCCGGGCCCTGCGCAAAGGCTACACGGCGACCCTGGCCGTCGATTTCTCCGAGCCCGGCTACAGCGGCGCGAGCGACCTGGCCATGGTGCCCACGTTCGACATCCCCCCGCAGTACATCGACCAGTCCAGCCGCGAATACCGCTTCGCCAACGGCTCTTCGACCGACGACCACGCCGTCCACTGCGTCGGCTACCTCGAGTCCGCCAGTCCGGGCAACTGGTTCCTGATCAAGGATTCCTGGGAGAACGCCTGGTGGGGCAAGCACAAAGGCTACTTCTTCTATCAGGACGACTACATCCGCCTGAAGTGCCTGATGTTCATGGTCCACAAGGACGCCGTCAAGGAGGTCCTGGAGAAGTTCCCGGCCTCGGAATGACCAAGCTCGCCTTCGACTTCCCTGACCGGGCCCTCTTCGTCCGTCTCTTCGGCGGCGACGTCTACGCCGTCGGCGGCTGCGTCCGCGACCTCGTCCGCGGCCGGCCCTCGGCCGAGGTGGACCTGCTCGTCGCCCGCCATCCGCTCGAGAAGATCGTCCTCAAGCTCGAGAAGCACGGCCGGGTCGACCTCGTCGGCAAGAGCTTCGGCATCATCAAGTTCGGCATCCATGGCCGGACCTACGACGTCGCCCTGCCGCGGACCGACCGGGCCGGGACCGAGGGAGCGCGGAGCCACAAGGACATCGTCGTCGCCGCCGACCCGGACCTGCCGGTCGAAAAGGACCTCGAGCGGCGCGATTTCAGGACCAACAGCATGGCCCTTCGCCTCGAGGACGGCAGGCTCTTCGACCCCTTCGAGGGCCGCAAGGACACGCTGGCCCGGCGCATCCGCCTGACCAACCCCGAGGCCTTCCCGGACGATCCCCTGCGCGTCGTCCGGGTGGCCCGTTTCGCGGCGGTCCTGGGCTTCAAGGTCGATCCCACGATCTATCCCGCCGCCCGGGCCGTCGACCTCACCGGCCTCAGCGTCGAGCGGGTCAACGACGAGATGTTCCGGATGCTCCTCGATTCGCCCCGGCCGTCGGTCGGGCTCGAGGAGATGTTCCGCCTCGGCGTCCTCGAGCAATGGTTCCCCGAGCTCCAGGCCCTGGCCCTGGTCATCCAGGATTCCCTCTTCCATCCCGAGCAGGACGCCTACGGCCACCATACGGTCTGGGCCCATGCCAAGCTCACCGTCGACCAGGCCGCGGCATTGGCCCGGGGGGCGGCCGGGCTCGAGAGGCCGAAACGCCTGGCCCTGCTCCTGGCGGCCCTCTATCATGACCTGGGCAAGGCCACCACGACGCGCTGGGAGTACAAGCGGGGCCGGATGGCCGTGACGTCCGCCGGCCATGACATCCAGAGCGAGCGGGCGGCCCGCCGGGTCCTGGTCCGGTTCAAGGTCCAGACCTGGAACGGCTATCCCATCGGCCGCATGGTCCCGCTGCTCATCCGGACCCACCACCGGGCCGGCGAGCTCTGGACGAACCGCGAGGCGGTCACCAAGAAGGCCTTCAACCGCCTGGCCGCGGACGTCCAGGGCGAGATCGAACTGGTCGTCCTCCTCGACGCGGCCGACCGTGCCGGCCGGGGCGCGCGGCTCGTCCGCGGCCTCGACCGCCAGGCCCGCTGGCTGCTCAAGAAGTTCGAAGAGCTCCGGGTCAGCCGGGAGACCATCAAACCCCTGGTCATGGGCCGCGACCTCATCAAGCTGGGCGTTCCGCCCGGGCCGGAGATGGGCCGCCTGCTCAAGAAGCTCTACGCGGCCCAGCTCGACAACCGCTTCGAGACCAAGGCCGCGGGCCTCGAGCGGGCCCGGCGCCTCATCGAAAGGACGACCGCATGACCATCCTCGTCGCCGGCGGGGCCGGCTATGTCGGCTCGCACACAGTCAAGGAGCTCGTCCGCGAGGGCTTCGATGTCCTCGTCCTCGACAATCTCTCGAGCGGCCGGGAGGCGCTCATCGGCCCCGTCCCCTTCGTCAAGGCCGACCTCCTCGACCGGGAGGCCATTCGGCGGGTCTTCCTCGAGCACCGGATCGGGGCCGTCCTCCATTTCGCGTCCCTCATCCAGGTCGGCGAGTCCTTCGCGGACCCGCGGAAATACTACACGCACAACCTCACAACGAGCCTGAACCTGTTTGACGCCATGCTCGAGGCCGGGACGGAGGCCCTCATCTTCTCCTCGACCGCGGCCGTCTACGGCGAGCCGGAGAGGACGCCCATCCCCGAAGACCACCCGACGCGGCCGGCCAACCCCTACGGCCGGGCCAAGCGCATGGTCGAGGAGATACTTCGCGACTACGAGCGGGCCCACGGGCTGCGCTCGATTTCGCTCCGCTACTTCAACGCCGCGGGCGCGGCCGTCGACGGGACGGCCGGGGAATGCCATGATCCCGAGACCCACCTCGTTCCCAACATCCTCCTCAGCCTCCTCGGGAAGAGGCCCCGGCTTCAGGTCTTCGGCGGGGACTTCCCCACCCCCGACGGGACGGCCCTTCGGGATTACGTCCACGTCACCGACCTGGCCGCGGCCCATGTCCTGGCCCTGAAATCGCTCCTCGCCGGCGGCCCGGGCGACGTCATCAACCTCGGCAGCGAGGAGGGCCACTCCGTCCTCGAGGTCATCCGGACGGCCGAGAAAGTGACCGGACGCACGGTCCCTTACGACATCGCGCCACGGCGTCAGGGCGACGTGGCCGTGCTCCTGGCCTCGAAGGCCAAGGCCGAGAAGGCGCTCGGCTGGAAAGCGCGCTTGTCCTCGCTCGAGACGATCGTCCGGACGGCCTGGCAGTGGCATCGCCGGGGCTCCTGAGCCAAAGATACCCTCTTTCGACGTTGACGGTCCCCTGCGTCTGTGGTATATAACGTGTTTGAAATGAATTATCAACGACGCTTTTCCCCCACCTGGGCCGCCCTTCCGCTCATCCTTCTCCTGCTCGCGGCCTGTTCTTCCACCCCCAAGCCCGCGACGACCGCGCCCTACCCGGTCCCCCCCCCGGCCGTCGCGGAGGCCCCGCCGCAGGCCGACAAGCCGGCGGACCCGGCCGTCGAGACCGCGCGCCCCGCGGGCGAAGAAGCCCAAGAGGCCCAGGCTCAGGCCGCCAAGGAAGAAACGACCGAGAAGGACGCCGCGACCCTTCTCGAAGACGCGTTCGCCGCCTATGAGGAAGCGCAGGAGGCCCTGGCGCGGGAGGACATGGACGGGGCCCTGGCCAAGCTCGACGAGGCCTACGACTTCCTCGTGCGGATGTCGGTCCCGGCCGATTCCCCGCTCCTCCAGGAAAAGCAGGACCTCCGCCTCCTCATCGCCCAGCGCATCCTGAAGATCTCCGTCTCCCGGACGACCCTGGCTTCGTCGGTCAACGGCTCGATCCCGCTCGTCGAGAACCAGTGGGTCCTGCGGGAGATCAAGTCATTCCAGACCGTGGAGAGGCGGGCCTTCGAGGAAGCCTACCGGCGCTCGGGCCTCTTCAGGGACATGATCCTGGAGGAGCTGCGCCGGGAGCGTCTGCCGGAGCAGCTGGCCTGGATCCCGCTCATCGAGAGCGCCTTCAAACCGCGGGCCCTGTCCCGGGCCCGGGCCCTGGGCATGTGGCAGTTCATCCGTTCGACCGGCTACCGCTACGGCCTCAAGCAGGACAAGTACGTCGACGAGCGCATGGACCCGGTCAAGGCGACGCGGGCGGCCATCCAATACATGATCGAGCTGCACGACATGTTCGGAGACTGGACGACGGCCATCGCCGCCTACAACTGCGGCGAGGCGGCCGTCCAGCGGGTCATCCGGGCCCAGAAGGTCGATTACTTCGACAGCTTCTGGGACATCTTCGCCAACCTGCCCTTCGAAACGGCCCGGCACGTGCCCCGGTTCATCGCGACGCTCCTCATCGTCGGCGATCCGGCCAAGTACGGCTTTGAGCTGCCCGCGCCCGACCCGCCGCTCCAGTTCGAATCGATCAAGGTCAACTCGGCGGTCAAGCTGGCGACGCTCTCCCAGAAGCTCGGCCACGACCCGGCCCTCCTCGTCACCCTCAATTCCGAGCTCCGCCACGACTCGACCCCCAACTATCCCTACGACCTCCGCGTCCCGGCCGGTTCCGGGGACGAGTGCCTGGCCTGCATCGCCTCGCTGCCCCAGTACATCCCCCCCGACGTGGTCACGGACCGGTACACCGTCCGCTCCGGCGACACCCTCGGGGCCATCGCCCGCCGCTACCGGACCTCCGTGAACGCCATCAAGAACCTCAACGGCCTCCGGTCGAACCTCATCCGTCCCCGCCAGGTCCTCCGCATCCCGTCCCGGGGCGGCGTCGAGAGGGCCCCGGCGGCCCCGGCCCCCTCCGCCAAGCCGGGCGAGACCGTGACGCACATCGTCAAGCTGGGGGACAACCTCTTCCAGATCGCCAAGAGCTACGGGACGACCGTGGAGAAGATCAAGGCCGCCAACAACCTGGCCTCCGACATCATCGCCGTGGGCCAGAAGCTGGTCATAGAGGTCGGCAAGACCTGAGCTTCTGCTAGCCTGGACTATTCATAAAAACGCCGTTTTTTTCTGTAAGACATCAGGACCCAAGACCTGCGTTTTTATGAATAGTCCAGGCTAAAAGATCCCGCCCTCGACCCCGAGCCCCGGCCTGTCGCTGAGGATGAGCCGGTCCTTGACGATCTCGAGGCCGCCGAACGGGTCGTTCGAGATGAGCAGCGTGCCGTCGAGGTCGGCGTGGTCGAAGAGAGAGGCCACGGCCGCGCCGGCGGCGATGCCGACCGAGCTCTCGATCATGCATCCGATCATGAGCTCGAGGCCGAGGGCCCGGCCCATGGCCGCCAGCCGGACGGCCTCCTGGACGCCGCCGCACTTCATCAGCTTGACGTTGACGCCGTGGACGTAGGGGGCGATCTTGGGCAGGTCCGAGGGGAGGATCAGGCTTTCGTCGGCGAAGACCGGGATCTTGACCCTGTCCTTGAGCCAGGCGTAGTCCTCGAGCTGGGCCGCCGGCAGGGGCTGCTCGATGAGCTCGACCCCGAGGCCGGCCATCCAGTTGATCATCTCCAGGGCTTCCTCCTTGGTCTTCCAGCCCTCGTTGGCGTCGGCCCGCAGGGGCTTGTCCGTGACCTCGCGGAGGCCTTCGATGATCTTCCGGTCGTCGGCCGTGCCGACCTTGATCTTGTAGACGCCGAAGTCGGAGGCCTCCCGGAGCTTCTGCTGCATGACCGGGATCTCGTCGATGCCGATCGTGTAGGTCGTGGTCACGACCTTGTCCCGGCCGAGCCCCAGGAGCCGCCAGAGGGGCACGCCGAGCGACTTGCTGACCCAGTCCAGGATGGCGATGTCGAGGGCGGCCTTGGCCGCGTGCTCGCCGGGGCCGACGGCCTCGATCTCGGCGGAGCGCACGGCATAGTCGCGCAGGTCCCGGTCGAGGATGGGCCGGGCCTTCTCGATGAAGGCCGCGGCGGTCTCCGCGGTCTCGTTGTAGCGGGCGATCGGGGCGGCCTCGCCGTAGGCGACGATGCCGTCGCGCTCGAGACGGACGAAGGCGTTGGTCCGCGTCGTCCAGGTCCCGCGCGACAGGCCCCAGGTGTAGCGGAGCTTCAGGTCGTGGATCTTGACGCTCAGCTTCGTCGTCCCGGGCGAAGCCTTCGGACCCTGGGGAGCCGGCGAACAGCCGGTCAGCATCGAGCCGGCGGCCGCCGCCAAGCCGATCTTGAGGAATTCTTTTCGATCCATGTCGGCACCTCTCTCCCGGGCATTATAAGAGAAATCGGGGACCGGCGGGAAGCGGAGTTTTCGAAGCGACCTGCGGGATCGCGGCCGAGCACTCGAGGCCGCGATCCCGCTGAATATCTGAGGGAAGTGCTTTCGTTCCCGATAGCGGCAGATGAACCGTATTCAAGATGAGGTTGAGTCGCGCGCCGATCCCGGCTATGATGGACCGTCGGACATCCGCGAGGAGGTTCCCATGACGAAAGCCTTGATCGCGATCCTGCTGGTCGCCCTCTCCCCCGCCCTGGACCCGGCCGGCCAGGATCCGGCCGGCCCCGTCCCGGCGGTCGTGAAGACGACCGTCGAAAACATGTTCCGGAGCGCGACGGAGGACACGGACGTCGTCAGTCAGGCCAAGCTCGGCGAAAACGTCAAGTTCTTGAAGACCGAAAAGAACGCCGCGGGCGAGGAGTGGGCCCAGATCGAGACCCCTGACGCCTACCAAGGCTGGGTCAAGGCCTCCTCCCTGCGCGTCCTCAAGCCGGGCGACAAGCCCTACGCCTCAGCCGGCAAGGTCTTTGTCGTCACGGGCCTGCTCGCCAACACCTACCGCGAGCCCGACGTCACGGCCCACAAGCCGCTCAGAGTGGCCCCCATCAGCACCGTCCTCGAGGTCGTCGGGGAAAAGGGCGAACGCTGGTTCGAGGTCGTCCTGCCCTGCGGCCACCGGGCCTGGATCCAGAGGGGCGATGGAGAGATCCGCGAAGCGCCCTGGACCTGGCCTCGCCTCCCCGTCCCGGACATGGTCGCCCTGGCGAAGCGCTTCCTCGGCGTCAACTACCTTTGGGGCGGCACGTCGCCTCTCGGCCTCGACTGCTCCGGGTTCGTCCAGCTGGTCTACAAGATGAGCGGCGTCCCGATCCTGCGCGACGCCGACATCCAGATGACGAAGAGCGGCCTCCTCGAGGTCCCCAGAGGACAGGAGCAGCCCGGCGACCTCATCTTCTTCGGCCGGGCTATCGACCGGATCAGCCACGTCGGGATGATGATCGACGCGGAGAATTTCATCAACGCCACGACCTACGAGACGCCGTGCGTCCGCATCGACGATCTCAAGCTCGAGCGCTGGCAGAAGATCTACCAGGCTGCACGGCGGGCGAAGTGAAAAAAAGGGGACACGTACGAGGCGTACAT
>Ga0105093_10000683_pt1 | contig 12877 bp, 7 predicted proteins | sample PPLLak3March2015_2_FD_79111 | JGI IMG/M metagenome (GOLD analysis project Ga0105093, IMG submission 79111) | Freshwater sediment microbial communities from Prairie Pothole Lake near Jamestown, North Dakota, USA - PPLs Lake P8 Core (3) Depth... | ecosystem: Environmental > Aquatic > Freshwater >... | reverse complement strand
GGCGCCGCCTGCCGGCGCAGGCGGTCCTGCTGGGCCGGCCCCAGATGCGCCAGGTGGCTGCGCACCAGGACAAGGGCCTCGAGCTGTTCGCGCTGGTAGGCGCTGGGCTCGGGCAGTGGACGCTGCGCCACTTAGTGCGCCTTGTGGCCGCAGCAGCTCCCGGGGCCGGCGCAGCCCGCGTGGCCCGGCGTGGACCCGCAGCAGGCGGTGTCCCCCGGGCCGGGCAGGGCGTGCCGTGAGGCGCCGGAAAAAGAGGAATGCGCGGACAGCAGCTTTTTGAGACGGCTGCCGCCGCACGCCGGGCAGACCGGCGCCTCGGCGGCAGCGGTCATCAGGATTTCAGACGTTTGACCGCAGTCGGGACAGAGGTAATCGAAAAGCGGCATAGCTCACCCCCCCTTAAAGTTTCCGACCGTTTCCGGGCTGGTAGTCCTCCAGGGCCCGTTGCAGGGTCTTGGCCGCCAGCCGGATACAGTCCTGTTTCTGATCGGGAATTACCACCAGGGACCGAAAGATGTCCGCATCGCGAATCAAGCGGGCATCCGCCAGGCTGGCGCCCTTGACCATATCGGCAACCGCCATCGCGGCGGCCACCGCACCGGGGCAGCCCATGACCTCGAACTTGGCATCCTGAATCACGCCGTCCGCAATTTTGAGGTACACCCGCATGGTGTCGCCGCACTCTCCGGTGACTTCACTGACCTGATCGGCATTCGCCAGTTTCCCCATGTTGGGCTTGTCGAGATAATAGGCGATGGCCTTGTCGGAATACCCCGCGCTGGCCAGCATGTCGTGCATCGCGTTAAAAGCAACCGGTTCGATGGTCGGATTGTTGCTCATTTCTCGCTTCCTTGAAGAGTTGACGGCAGGTCGGTTTCCGGTCGGTGCAGTCTGTGCCGGCGGCGTTCAGTGGCTGCAGCCACCGTCCTGGCTGTGCCCGGCGCAGGTAAGGGCCGGCGTGAAGGTCGGCAGACGTTCGGCCCGGATCAAAGCCAGGTTTTCGGCCACCGTGCCCTCAACCGCCCGATAGGCCTGAACGCCGGCGTCATTCAGTTTGCGCAAGGCACCGCCGCCGATCCCGCCGACCACCACGGCGTCCACCGAGGTGCCCGCAAAGGCCTTGAGGGGCTGGCAATGGCCGTGAAGATGGTCGCGGTCGGGGTTGACTATCGTTTCGCAGCTGCCGCTGTCGCTTTCAACGATGATAAAAAAAGGGGCTGAGCCGAAGTGGCCGTAAACCGGGCTGTCGAACCCGCGGTCCTCTTGGCTGGGAAAGGCGATACGCATGGTGATCTCTCCTGTTTAAAAAGACGCCCGCTGGGATCTGCACCCGCGGGGGGTAAATGGCAGCGGGGCGGCACGCCGCCCCACGTCAACGGGCCGAATTTAGGGCAATTCCACGCCGGTGTCAAGGCCGGGTGGGCCCAGCGCAGGCTGTTTTTTTTCCCCGCCCCAAAACCCGGGGGGCCGATCAGGCGGGTTCAGGTGTTGCCGACCCCCCGCGGGACCGGTATCGGTCGAATTCAGCGCCGGCGAAGTTAAAAATGACCTCACCACCCGCAAATCATGTTTGAGCCTGGCGACTTGAAACATGCCGCAGCCGCTGCGGGTTGCCGCGCGGCGCGGCGTTTTGGACTGTGCGGGGCGTCATCAAGCCTTGCCAACCCCCGTTGACTCCGGTATATCATTCGCTCCGCACGCGTCTGAAGCCCCGAAAAACAGGATAAGGAAGCTCGCAGCCCCCATGACCGTCAACCCCCCCATTGCCGTGGTGGCGATCGCCGGCGTTTTCCCCGGCGCCCCGGACGTGGAGACCTTCTGGAGAAATATCCACGGCAAAGTCGACACCTGCTGCGAGGTCCCCCCGGAGCGCTGGATCGCGCCCCCGGCGACCATGCTAAGTCCGAGCCCCCAGCCGGACCGGGCTCTCACCCGCCGCGCCTGTCTGGTGGGCCCGCTGCCGGTGGACACCGTCGGCCTTGACCTGGATGCCGACCTTCTGGCGGCGCTCGATCCCCTCTACCATCTGGTACTCAGGGCCGGCCGCGATGCGTTCGCCCAATGCCGGCACGCGGCGCTCGACCGGGAGCGCATCGGCACCATCCTGGCGGCCATCGTCCTGCCCACCGACGCCGCCTCCAGGATCAGCTGGGAGCTGCTCGGCCGCCCACTTGAAACCCGGCTTTTCGGGCAGGCTTCGGCTCCGGCCGCACTCGACCGCCATGCCTGTCTGGCCGGGCGGGTGGCGGGTCTGCCGGCTGCCCTGCTGGCCCGGGCGCTCAACCTCGGCGGCGGCAGCTACACCTTGGACGCCGCCTGCGCTTCATCCCTTTTCGCCGTCAAGCTGGCCTGCGACGCACTCCAGGCGCAGCGTGCGGACGCCATCCTGGCCGGCGGCGTTTCGCGCCCGGACTGCCTTTACACCCAGGTGGGCTTCAGCCAGTTGCGGGCGCTTTCGCCCTCGGGCCGCTGCGCCCCCTTTGACCGCAGCGCGGACGGCCTCGTGGTCGGCGAGGGCGCCGGCATCCTGGTGTTGAAGCGATTAGCGGATGCCCTGGCGCATGGCGACCGGATTCACGCCGTGATCCGCGGCATCGGACTTTCCAACGACATCGACGGCAGCCTCCTGGCGCCTGCCAGCGAGGGCCAGCTGCGGGCCATGCAGTCCGCCTACGCGGCCGCGGGCTGGTCGCCGGACGCGGTGGACCTGATCGAGTGCCACGGCGCCGGCACTCCGGTGGGGGATGCCACCGAAGTGCGCAGTCTGGCCTCCCTGTGGGGTGGACTGGCCTGGCAGCCGCAGCAGTGCGCCATCGGGTCGGTCAAATCCATGATCGGACATCTGCTCACGGCCGCCGGGGCCGCCGGGGCCATCAAAACCCTGCTGGCCCTTCAGCACCGCACCCTCCCGCCCTCGCTGCACTTCAATACCGCGCCGGCCCAAAGCCCGCTGCTGGACGGCCCTTTCCGGGTTCAGACGGACCCCGCCGTCTGGGAGCGGCGTGCATCCGACCAGCCCCGCAGAGCGGCCGTGAGCGCCTTTGGCTTCGGCGGCATCAATGCCCACATGCTGCTCGAAGAGTTTATCGAGCCCGATCCGGCTGTGCCCCCGCCCGCCCGCACCGCCCGCGCCGCGGTCGAAACACCGGCCCCGGCGCGGCCGGCGGTGGCCATCGTCGGCATGCAAACCTTTTTCGGACGCCTGGAGGGGTTAAGGGCCTTTCAGGAAGCCGTTTTCACCGGCGGCCCGGCCATCGCCCCCAGGCCGCCCCTGCGCTGGAAAGGGGCTGAAGCCACGGCCGCAGAGATCCTCGGAAACGCCGGCAGCCGGGGGGCCTTTCTGGAGACCCTGACGGTGGGGGTCGGAGAGTTCCGCATCGCCCCCAACGAAATCGCCGATCTCCTGCCCCAGCAGCTGCTGATGCTCAAGGCCGCGGCCGGCGCCATGCAGGCCTCCGGCTTCGACGGCCGGCCGGAGCAGCCGCGCATGGGCGCCGTGATCGGGATCGACTTCGATTTCGCGGCCACCGATTTTCACCTGCGCTGGCGCCTCCTGCAAGCCGCCGCCGCGTGGAACGCCCGCCACCGCCTCGGCCTCGACCCCCAGGCGCTGGCACGCTGGCAGGCCGACCTGGCCGACGCCTGCGGCCCACCGCTGACCGCGGTGCGCACCCTGGGGGCGCTCGGGGGCATCGTCGCCAGCCGGGTCGCCCGCGAATTCCGCCTGGGAGGCCCGACCTTCACCGTTTCAGCCGAAGCCGCGGCCGGTGTGCGGGCGCTTGAAATCGGCGTGCGCGCGCTGCAGCAGGGAGAACTCGACGCCGTCCTGGTGGGCGCCGTGGACATCAGCGCCGATGTCCGCAACCTGGCCGCACGCCACGGCATCCGCCCCTTGGGTGCCGGCGGCGCCGTGCGTCCGTTCGACCGCGGGGCCGACGGGACCCTGCCCGGCGAGGGCGCCGTGGCGCTGGTGCTCAAGCGTTTGGACCAGGCTTTGACCGACGGCAACCGCGTCTATGCGGTGGTCGGCGGGGTCGGGGCCGCCGACGGGGGCGCCATTCCCACCGGCTTGCCCGGCGAAGCGGCCTACTGCCGGTCCCTGGGGCGCGCCCTGAGCGACGGCGGTGCATCGCCCGCATCCGTCAGCTACCTTGAAGCCCACGGCAGCGGCGACCCGGCCGAAGACGGCCTGGAGTGCGCGGCGCTGCACCGCTTTTTTCAGCAACCCGGGCAAGCGGCCGCCCCCGCTGCCTGTGCCGTCGGCAGCCTGAAAGCGATCGTCGGCCACACCGGCGCGGCCGCAGGCCTCGCCGGGGTCGTCAAGGCCGCCCTTTGCCTCTACCACGACATGATCCCGCCGCTGCCCGGTTTCAGCGAACCGGCTGATGAGCGCTGGCATCACGGCCCATTTCATTTCCCGGCCTTCCCCCAGTACTGGGTGCGCGACCGCCGCGACGGCGCGCGCCGCGCCCTGGTCGCGGCCATAACGGCCGACGGGGGCTGCATGCACGTCCTCCTTGAGGGGGTCGAATCAGCGCCGGCCGCAACTGCATATGAAAAAACTGACCCAGGGGGCCGCCAGCCGGCAGGCGAGCTGCCCTGCGGGCTTTTCGGCGTCAGCGGCAGCGATCGCGAGGGGCTCGCCGCCGGTCTGGAGCGCCTGGAAGCCCACGTCCGACAGCAGGGGCCGGCTGCCACGATCGAATCCCTGGCCCGCAGCTGGCACCAGGCCGCGCCGCCGGACAGTGCCGCAGCCTTGGGGGTGGCGATCATCGCCGGAGACCCCGACCGGCTGCCGCACTGGCTCGCCGAGGCCCGCAGAGCCGTCCGGGACGCTGCGGCCGTGCGCTGCAACGGCCCGGAAGGCGTCTGCTTCACCCCGGCCCCGCTGGGTCCCGGCGGCGCGGTGGCCTTTGTGTACCCCGGCAGCGGCAACCATTTTCTGGGCATGGGGCGGACCATCGGCGTGCGCTGGCCCGCGGTGCTGCGCCGCATGGACGCCGCCACGGCGCAGCTGAAATCCCAGATGCTGCCCGACTGCTTCCTGCCCCGCCGCACCGCCTGGGGCCCCGGCTGGGAAAAGGATGCCGGCGCGCGGATTGCGGCCGACCCGCTGCAGATGATTTTCGGGCAGGTCGTGCACGGCGGCCTGATGACCACCCTCGTGCGCGAATTCGTCGCCGCCCCGGACGCCGTCATCGGGTACAGCCTCGGGGAATCGGCGGGCCTCTTCGCCCTGGGGGCATGGCCGGACCGGGGGAAGATGCTCCAGCGCATGGCCGCCACCGATCTTTTCAGCACCCAGCTGGCCGGTCCCTGCCGTGCCGCGCGCAGCGCCTGGCAGATCCCCACCGACCAGCCCTTCGCGTGGACCGTGGCCGTCGTGGACCGCGCCGCGGAGGCCGTTCGGCCGGCGGTCGCCCGCCAGCCCCGCGCCCGCCTGTTGATCGTCAACACGCCCGACGAGTGCGTCATCGGGGGCGACCGCGGACCGATCCAGGCCGTCATCGCCGAATTGGGCTGCAACGCCTTTTTTCTCGACGGGGTGGTCACGGTCCACTGCGATGCGGCCGAGCCGGTGCGGCGGGCCTACCGCGACCTGCACCTTTTCCCCACCAGCGCGCCGTCCGGCATCCGGTTTTACAGCTGCGCGGCGGGGAGAGTCTACGCGCTGAATGCCGAGAGCGCCGCCGATGCGATCCTCGCCCAGGCCTTGCACGGATTCGATTTCACGGCCACCGTCGAGCAGGCCTACGCCGACGGCCTGCGCATCTTCCTGGAGATGGGCCCCCAGGCGTCGTGCACCCGCATGATCGGCCGGATTCTGGCCGACCGGCCGCACCTGGCTGTCTCGGCCTCGGTGCGCGGGGAGGACGAAGCGCTCACGGTGCTGAAGCTGCTGGGGCACCTGTGGACCCATCGGGTGCCCTTGGACCTGGATTTCCTTTACGGCCCCGGAGACCCTGCGGCGCCGCGCGCGACCTTTCCGCGGGTGGTCACGGTCGCCCTCGGCGGGTCGGCCCCCCAACCGCCGGCACCGCCGGCCGCTGCCGCACCACCGGCGCCGGCTGCGGACCAGCCCCACCCCGACGCTACGGCTGCAGGTACCTTCAGCGATCTAGTGAGTACCGTCGGCGCGGCCGCCGGCGCCACGGCCGAAGCCCACCGGCGCTTCCTGGATTTCGCCGACCAGGCGCAGCAGGGCTATGCCCGCGCCTTCGACCTCCAGACCCGGCTTCTGGCCGAAATGGCCGCCGACAGCGGGCCCGTGCACCTGCCGGACGAGGCCGCCGCGCGAAGTGGGATCCCGCCCGCGGCCGGCCAAAGCCTGCAGCCTTCAGCGCCGCCGGCCTATGCCCGCGAGATGTGCATGGAGTTCGCGGTGGGCTCCGTGGCCCGCGTGCTGGGACCCGAATTTGCCGCGGTCGACGGCTACCGGGTGCGGGTGCGCCTGCCCGATGCGCCCCTGATGCTGGTGGACCGGATCGTTGCGGTGAGCGGCGCCAAGGGCTCCCTGGGCCCCGGCCGCGTGGTGACCGAGCACGATGTCCTGCCGGGTGCCTGGTATCTCGACGGCGACCGCGCGCCGGTGTGCATCGCGGTGGAGGCGGGCCAGGCCGACCTGTTTCTGTGCGCCTACCTGGGGATCGACCTCGCCGTCCAAGGCCGGCGCGCCTATCGCCTGCTGGATGCCAAGGTGCGCTTTCACCGCGGCCTGCCGCGGCCGGGGGACGTGATCCGCTACGAGATCGCCATCGACCGCTTCGTGCGCCAGGCGGAGACCTGGATGTTCTTCTTCCGTTTCGAAGGCTGGATCGGCGACGAACACCTCATCAGCATGCGCGACGGCTGCGCCGGCTTTTTCACCGAAGCCGAAGTCCAGCATTCCGGCGGGATCATTCTGACCGAATCCGACACCCGCCCCGCGCCCGGCAAACGCCCGGCGGATTGGTCGCCGCTCGCGCCCCTGGCGAGGGAAAATTACGACGACGGCCAACTGGAGGCCCTGCGCGCCGGCGACCTGGCGGCCTGCTTCGGGCCGGCCTTCGACGGGCTGCGCCTGGCGCCCGCGCTGCGCCTGCCGGGCGGGCGGATGCACCTGATCGACCGGGTCCTGGAACTCGACCCGGCCGGCGGCCGCTTCGGCCTCGGCAGCATCCGCGCAGCGGCCGACATCCATCCGGACGACTGGTTTCTGACCTGCCACTTCGTGGACGACCGCGTCATGCCGGGCACCCTGATGTACGAGTGCTGCGGGCACGCCCTGCGGGTGCTGCTCCAGCGGCTGGGCTGGGTCACGCCAAAGGACGGGGTCGCTTATGAGCCGGTGACGGGCGTGGAGGCCGTGCTCAAATGCCGCGGGCCGGTCACCCCGACCACCCGCCAGGTGGTCTACGAGGTGGCCCTGCGGGAAATCGGCTACGGCCCGGTGCCCTATGCCGTCGCCGATGCCGTCATGTATGCCGACGGCCGCCGGATCGTCGCCTTCGAGGGGCTTAGCCTGCAGCTGAGCGGCATCACCCGCCCGGAAGTAGAGGCTCTGTGGGAATCCCGGCACCGGCAGACGCCGCCGGCGGGCGCACTGCAGGCCGCGCACCCCCAGGGACGGCCGGTGCTCTTCACCCGCGACCAGCTGCTGGCCTTCTGCATCGGCAACCCGTCCGAGGCCTTCGGCGCGCCCTACCGGGTGTTTGACCATGACCGCTTTATCGCTCGTCTGCCCGGGCCGCCCTACTGCTTCATGGACCGCATCACGGCCGCCGAACCGCCCCCCTGGGAGCTGGCGCCGGGCGGCTGGATCGAAGCCGAGTACGACATCCCGCCCGACGCGTGGTACTTCCGCGCCGAGCGCAGCGGCAGCCTGCCGTTGTGCGTCCTGCTGGAAATCGCCCTCCAGCCCTGCGGCTGGCTTGCGGCCTACGCCGGCTCGGCCCTGAAAAGCCCCCATGACCTCCAATTCCGCAACCTCGGCGGCAGCGCCCGCCTGCAGCGCGAGCTCTTCCCGGAGAGCGGCACCCTCAGCATGCGGGCCCGCCTGACCAAGGTGGCCATGGCCGGCGACATCATCATCGAGAAATTTGAGTTCCAGGTTCTGGCCGGGGGCGCGATGGTCTATGACGGCGACACGTCCTTTGGCTTTTTCACTCGTAAAGCCCTCGCCAACCAGGTGGGCCTGAGGGAAACGCCGCCGGCCGCAGCCCCCACCGGTGCAGATCCCGACGGGGCCCAGCGGCTGGCGGACGATCGTCCCCTGGCGCCGGACGACCCCCACACCAGCCCCGCGGCATCCCTGGCCATGCCGGCCCGGGCGCTGCGGATGATCGACCGCATCGAGGTCTTCCATCCTGACGGCGGTCCCCGGGGGCTGGGCTACGTGCGCGGCACAAAGACGGTGGATCCCGCGGAGTGGTTCTTCAAGGCCCACTTCTATCAGGACCCGGTCTGCCCGGGGTCGCTGGGGATCGAATCGTTCATCCAGCTCCTGAAATTCGCGGCCCTCCGCCGATGGGAGCACCTGCGCGACACCCATCGCTTCGCCCTGGCGGCGCCGGCGCCCCATCGCTGGACCTACCGGGGGCAGATCACCCCCGCCAGCCGCCAGGTGGTGGTGGAGGCGCTGGTCACGGCCGTGACCGAAGGCCCCGCCCCGGCCCTCCAGGCGGACGGCTATCTTCAGGTGGACGGCCTTTACATCTACAAACTGGAGGGCTTCACGCTCCAGCTGGTGCCGCGTTGAAAGCAGACCCCACCCTTGAGCTTTGGGGCACCGGACCCTATATTTTAAGTCTGGCGCTCTCTGCCCGGGCCGCCCGCGGCCTCCGGGCCACGGCTGCGCCGGCCGACGGCTGGATCCCAAACCTCTAAGGACGGTGGCTCGCGGACGTCTTTAATTGAACGAAATACAGCTATTTTGATGGGTTAATCCTGTCCGCGATCCCGGGACACGTGTGACACTATGCGCTATTCAAACGTATATATCGATTCATTCGGGTATGAACTGGCCCCCCGGGTGGTCTCCTCGGCGGACCTTGAAGAACGCCTGGGGCCCCTCTACGACCGGCTGCACTTCAAACCCGGGCAGCTCGAAGCCCTGACGGGCATCCGCGAGCGACGATACTGGGAGGACGACTACAAAAACTGCGACGGCGCCGTGCGCGCGGGGCGCAAGGCCCTGGACGCCTCCGGGATCGACCCGACGGGCATCGGCATGCTGGTCTACGGGGGGGTTTGCCGCGACAACCTGGAACCGGCCACGGCCTGCGCCGTTGCCCACGGGCTCGGGCTGGGAGGCGAGACACTGGTGTACGATGTCTCCAACGCCTGCCTGGGGGTGCTCAACGGCATGCTCCAGGTGGCCAACGCCATCGAGCTGGGGCAGATCAAGGCCGGTCTGGTGGTGTCCTCCGAATCGGCCCGCCAGATCGTCGACATCACCATCGGGCGTCTGCTGGCGCGCCCCGACATGGCGCTGTTCAAAAAAAGCGTGGCCACCCTCACCGGCGGTTCCGGGGCCGTGGCGGTGCTCTTGACCGCCGAGGCGCTTTCCAACCGCGGCCACCGCCTGCTGGGCGCGGTCATCCGCAGCGCCACCGAGCATCACCGCCTCTGCTGCTGGGGGCCCGACACCGGCATCCCGGCCAGCTGCGCCCACATCATGGAGACCGACTCCATCGGGGTCCTGGAAAACGGTGTCGGGCTGGGAATCGCCACCTACAAGGCCCTCAAACGGGAGCTGGGGTGGCCTTTCGACAAGCCCGACAAGGTCATCTGCCACCAGGTCGGCGCCACCCACCAGCGCACGATCCTCAACGCCATCGGCATTTCCGAGGAAAAGGATTTCACCACCTTCCAGTATCTGGGCAACGTCGGCACCGTGTCGCTGCCGATCACGGCGGCCATCGCCGCGGAGCGGGAGTTTCTGCAGCCCAACGACCTGGTCGGGTTTCTCGGAATCGGCAGCGGTCTCAACTGTCTGATGCTGGGGATTCGGTGGTGAGCACACGCAACCCGGGGCTTAAAGCCTCCCGGCGGCCCGCCCGCAAGGAGGTGCTGTGAGCGCAGCGCGACCCTACTCGGCGTTCGTGGACACACCGGCCTTCCGCCGCCTCTACCCGTTCAGGTCCCACTACCTGCGGGTCGCAGGGTTCAACTGCCACTTCCTGGATGAAGGCGCCGGCGACCCCCTGCTGATGCTCCACGGCAACCCCACGTGGTCCTTCTACTACCGGTCGCTGGTGAAGGGGCTGTCGGGGGGGTACCGCGTGGTCGTGCCGGACCACATCGGCTGCGGCCTGTCGGACAAGCCGGGGGACGGGCGCTATGACTACCGCCTGGCCAGCCGGGTATCGGACCTGGAAGCGCTCTTGGACCACCTCGGGTTGAACGGCCCCCTGACCCTGGTGTTGCACGACTGGGGCGGCATGATCGGCATGGCCTACGCCGTCGCGCACCCCGAGCGGATCCGGCGGCTGGTGCTGCTCAACACGGCGGCCTTTTTGCCGCCCGGCGGCAAGCGGCTGCCGCTGCGGCTGCGCCTGATCCGCAACCTGAAGCGGCTCTCGCCGCCCCTGGTCCTGGGGCTCAACCTGTTTGCCCGCGGCGCACTGGTGATGGCCTCGCGCCGGGGCCTGGCACCCGATGTGCGCGCCGGGCTGATCGCCCCTTACAACACGTGGGGCAACCGCATCGCCACCCTGAAATTTGTCCAGGACATCCCGCTGACCCCCCGCGACCCCAGCTACGCCCTGGTCGCGTCGGTTTCCGCGCGCTTGGCGGCCCTCTCCAGCGTTCCCATGCTGCTGCTCTGGGGGCGGCAGGACTTCGTGTTTGACGACGACTACCTGGCCGAATGGCGCCGCCGCTTTCCGGCGGCCCGCGTCGCGGTCTTCGAGCGTGCCGGGCACTACCTGCTGGAGGACGAACCCGAACGGGTCCTGGAGCGTATCAGGACCTTTCTGGCGGCCAACCCGCTCTGACGGGCATTTGCGGCCGCGAACGACGGGTCCGGACCGCTGAACTTTTTTTGCGGGAGATTCGCGTTGAAAAAACGTCTTCTGATCTGTTTGCTCCTGGCCTTGCTGGTTGGCGGTGGCGCGGGGGCCGCCTTTTTTGTTTTCAGGGCCAAGGCGCCGTCCCCCGACCATTTTCGGCAGCTCACCCTCAAACCCGAGGTCCTGGACTTCAGCCGCGAAAAACTCCCGGGCCTTTATAACGAAATGCTCCGGCTGGAGCACGAGCTGACCCTCATTGACGGAGAGCTCAAACGCCTGGATGAAATCGAGGCCGCCTTCCCGGACCAGAAAAATATCGTCGCCGCCGAGCGCAGCCTCTGGACCAAAACCGCCCGGGAGCTGCAGAAAACCGTGAGCACCCTTGAAAAACAGCTCCAGACCCTCTATGTTGGCTACCTTGTAAACCACGACAGCGGGCTTGCGGCCATCGCCCCCCAGCAACAGCAGATGGTCGAGGCCCTGCAGGCGGCGCTGGCCGCTTCGGGCGCACTCACGGCGCGACGGCCGCCCCCGGAGCCGAAGGGCTTTTTCGAAAAACTCAAAGCCCGGTTTTTCAAGTGATCCGATCCCTCAACCTTTCTAAAAACATCTATCCGCCATGGATTCCAACACACCGACCGTCAGTCCCGACACCGTCAACGTCGCCAGCCACCTCACACGCGCGGCCGCCCGCCAGCCGTACAAGCGGGCCGTGGTGTACCCCGTCGGCCGCGACATTTACGGCCGGGTGGCCTACGCGCACCTGACCTTCGCCCAGCTCGAGCGCGAATCCGACCGCATTGCCGGCGGATTAGAGGCCGCGGGCATCACCCGCGCCGTGCGCACCATCCTGATGGTCAAACCCGGACTCGAGTTTTTTCTGCTGACCTTCGCGCTTTTCAAGGTGGGCGCCGTTCCGGTGGTGGTCGATCCCGGCATGGGGCTGCAGCGCATGCTGGACTGCCTGCGCGAAAGCCGCCCCGAGGCGTTCGTGGGCATCTCCAAAGCCCACGTCCTGAGGCTTTTATACCCCCGTTTTTTCCGAACGGTGCGCACCCGGGTGACCGTGGGTGCGCGCTGGTTCTGGGGCGGCCCCACTCTGCTGGATCTTCTGCGGCGCCCGTGGAAAGCCTACCCGGCCGCCGCCACGACAGCGGATGAAACCGCCGCGATCCTCTTCACCACCGGCAGCACCGGCCCGGCCAAGGGCGTGGTTTACACCCACGGCGTTTTCGACGCCCAGATCCGGCACATCCAGAACCACTTCCAGATTACCCCCGATGAAATCGACCTCCCGACCTTTCCGCTCTTCGCCCTCTTTGACCCCGCCCTGGGCATGACGGCGGTCATTCCCGACATGGACCCCACCCGGCCGGCGGCGGCGAACCCGGTGCGGATCATCGAGGCCATCGAAAACCACGGGGTGACCAACATGTTTGCCTCCCCGGCGCTGCTCAACCGCGTCGGCCGCTACGGGGCCCTTCGCGGCCTGCGACTGCCGAGCTTAAAGCGCGTGGTGTCCGCCGGCGCCCCGGTGCTGCCGGACACCATCGAACGGTTTGCCGGCATGCTCTGCGGGCAGGCCGAGATCCATACCCCCTACGGCGCCACCGAGGCCGTGCCGGTCATCTCGATCGGGAGCAACGAAATCCTCGGCGAAACCCGCCAACTCAGCGAAAAGGGCTTCGGCACCTGCGTGGGGCTGCCCCTGGAGGGCCTCAGCGTGGAGATTATCGAAATCAGCGACGGCCCCATCGCCGCGTGGTCCGATGCGCTGGTCGTACCCCAGGGGGATATCGGCGAGATCACCGTCAAAGGGGATCTGGTGACCCGCCACTACTTCGAGCGCCCGGAGGCCGACGAGCAGGCAAAAATCACCGATGGGG
>Ga0105093_10000680_pt1 | contig 12924 bp, 10 predicted proteins | sample PPLLak3March2015_2_FD_79111 | JGI IMG/M metagenome (GOLD analysis project Ga0105093, IMG submission 79111) | Freshwater sediment microbial communities from Prairie Pothole Lake near Jamestown, North Dakota, USA - PPLs Lake P8 Core (3) Depth... | ecosystem: Environmental > Aquatic > Freshwater >... | reverse complement strand
GGGAAGGAGACGACCCACTTCGGGTTGTTCAAGCAATGCTTGGCGGAGATCCTGCAAGGGAAGAAGATCACCATCCCGCGCTACGTTTTGCTTAGCGCCTCTTCCAGTCATGACCTGGATGGCAACCTGAAGCCGGGCTGCCGCCCGCTCGAGGTCGAGCCAGCTGACATCATTTTCCTGGAAGGTAATTTCCCCTTCCAGATGGATGAGATCGCCGGTTTGATCGGCATCAAGGTCGTCTATCTGACGGACGACCCGATCCGTTTGAAGCGCAAATGGAAGCGCGATATCGATTACCGCAAGAGTTACGACCCGGCCCACTTCCGCAACCGTTTCTTCAAAACCCAGTTCCAGCGCGCCGAGGATGTCTACCGGCCCCAAATCGAAAAGTGCGACATCGTTGTCGATACCACCGGCGCGGCGATCTGGGTGACCCCGGAAATCCGGGCCAGTTTGGCGTAGGTTGATACCCAACAAAATTATGAAAGAATACTTGCATATTTTTAGAAAATGTTGTATTATTTCCAAATGAAAGTTATATTTCATATTGTTCAGATTTGCAAGTTGTAGCTTGAAAGGTGTCCTTCAGCCATGAGTGAAGAAGCCCAATCTATTGTTGACTTCAGTCAACTTATCAGCGATCACTTCGACCAGTTGACGAAGAGTGAGAAGCACATTGCGAATTACTTACGCAGGAACCAGGAGGAATGTGCTTTTCTATCTGCTGCTGAACTGGCAGACCGCCTTGGTTTGAGCGAGGCGACCATGGTGCGGTTTGCTCGAACAATGGGGTTCAGTAGCTATCCGGCCATGCGTACGGTGCTACAGGACGCGTTCAGAAGCCGGGTAACCCATTCGGCCCGGCTGCGCAGCCGTTTGGATGATTTGCGTGAAGGGGGGGATCTTTTCGAGAAAGTCACTGTTTCAGAAATCGATTATTTGACCCAGGCCTTGCAGACGGTCGACCGCGATGCATTGCACCGGGCGGCCTCCTACATGCTCGATCGCGATCACATTTTTGTATTCGGGACTGGGCCTTCTGTCACGTTAGTACATCTGCTAAACCTGCGACTTACCCGTTATGGCAAGCAGGTGATCCCCCTCACAATAGCGGGTCGCGAAACCCTGGAGCCGTTGCTTTTGATGACCGACCGCGATCTTTTATTCGCGATCGGTTTTTTTGACATAAACCCGACCCTGCAGATCGTATTGGATTACGCACAGGAAATAAGGTGTCCAGCCATCCTTTTGACCGATACTCTGGGCTCTGTGATTGGCGAGAAAGCAGAGGTTGTTCTAGCGGCCAAGCGAGGGCCCGTTTCGGCGTTCCATTCATTGGTTGTCCCCATGACCATCATCAACACATTGCTCTTGGCGATAGCCAACAAGAGCAAGGAAGCAGTGATACCCAACCTGGATAAGCTCGATCAATTGCGTGAGCGCCTCCAGCGCTCTGGCGGAGCATAAGAACAAATCCGAGGAGATTATTAATGACCAATGCCGTAATCGCTCAAACTCCCCTTTCCCAATGGCTGACTGCTGGCTCCAGAAGGTTTTTCCGTTGGCTGACCAAACCGCAGGTTGTTTTGTCGTTGATCATGCTGGTGGTGATGTTCTACATGGTAATCATCCCCCTGTATAAACTGGTTGAGACCACAGTTACCTGGCAGCTTGTAGATGCCAGCCGCATAGAAGGCGCTGTCGAAGGCGAACTAACACTGTACCACTGGACCAGGATGATGACCGGTATCTTTGGCAAGATTTATACCCTGACCCCGTTAAAGCATTCGTTGACCATCGCCATTGGCACCGTTTTTCTGGCAATGTTCATTGGTGGTTCGCTGGCCTGGCTGGTCGTCCGCACGGATATGCCGGGCAGGAAACTGATCAATCAACTGGCAGTGCTGCCCTACATCATGCCGTCCTGGACCCTGGCACAGGCCTGGTTGGTGCTTTTCAAAAATAGGACCCAGGGTGGTGCGCCGGGTTTATTTGAATACATACTAGGCGTGAGTCCGCCCGATTGGTTATCCTATGGACCGGTACCGATCATCATCTGCGTTGCGCTACATTACTATACCTTCTTCTTCCTTTTCGTTTCAGCGGCTTTAATGTCGATCGATTCCAACCTGGAAGAAGCCGGGGAATTAATGGGTGCCAATCGCTGGCGCATCCTGCGCAAGATCACCCTGCCGTTGGTCCTGCCAGCCTTGCTTTCCGGCTTTATCATGACATTTTCGAAAGCATTGGGCACCTTCGGTACACCGAATATCCTGGGCTCGCCGGTCAGGTATTATGTGATATCCACCATGATGCGCGGCAGCCTGGCGGCCGGGGACAAGGCAGATGCTTTTGTCCTGGGAATCATGCTGATCCTATTCTCCATAGTGACCATTTCGTTAAACCAGAAACTGGTGGGCACGCGCAGGAGCTATGAGACGATCGGCGGGCGCGGTTTTGTCGCCACGGCAAGCAAGTTGAGAAACTTGAAGAAGATCATCTTTGTAATTGTAGTCATCTTCCAGCTGGCGGTTGTCGTAATTCCTTTGGGATTGCTGACTTATGACACCTTCCTGCTGCGATCGGGAGATTTCAGTTTCGATAACCTGACCCTGCAGAATTGGGTCGGAGAGCCCAACCCGTTGTACAACGACGGCGAGCCGGGAGTTCTGCTCAATCCGAGGATCTGGAAAACGGCCTGGAATTCCATCAAGCTGGCCCTGTATACAGCCTTATTTTCAGGAATCCTGGGTGTGCTTCTCGGATATGCAATTGTTAAAGGTCGCGGTACACGCCTTTCCAGGTTGGTTGAGCAAATGGCCTACCTTCCTTATGTCATCCCGGGCATCGCCCTGGGTGCCGTGTATATCGCCATGTTTTCCAAGCCCCTTGGACCCCTCCCATCTTTATATGGTACCTTTGCCTTGCTGGTGATCGTCTCAATTGCGGACAAGCTCCCATATTCTTCGCGCTCCGGTGTGTCTGCCATGATGCAGGTTGGACATGAACTGGAGGAGGCTGCCCAGATCGCGGGAGCCAATGTGTGGCAGCGTTTCAGGAGGGTCATCTTTCCACTGACGAGCGCCGGTTTCGTGTCCGGCTTTTTGCTGACATTTATCACGGTTATGCGTGAACTGTCTTTGATCATCCTGCTGGTCACGAGGGATACCCAGGTGCTGGCAAGCCAGACCATGCGGTATGTTGAGGCGGGCAGGGATCAAATGGCGAATATCGTCATCCTGATCCTGATTTTCATCACGGTCACAGGAAATTTGATCATCGGCCGCTTCCGGGGCGGCAGCCTTCAAAAAGGACTAGGAACAAGATAAAGAGGACTTCATGGATACCACCATCAGAATTAACAATTTAACAAAGAAATTTGGAAAAGTCGTTGCGCTTGATCATGTCAGCCTGGTCATTGAACCAGGTACCTTCCTTACGCTGCTGGGCCCCTCCGGATGCGGCAAGACCACCCTGCTGCGCTGCGTGGCAGGCCTGGAAGATCCGGATGGAGGAGAGATCTTTATTGGCGATAAGCTGATCTTTTCATTCGAAAAAGGTATCTCGATGCCCCCCAGCCAACGCGAGTTGGGTCTGGTCTTCCAAAATTATGCCCTGTGGCCGCACATGAAGGTGGATAAAAACATTACCTTTGCACTTGAGATCCAGAAAATGCCCAAGGATGAGATGAATAAAAGGGTCAAGGAAGCCCTCAAGGAAGTGCAAATGGAGGGGTATGAAGACCGCTACCCGCGCGAGATGAGCGGTGGGCAGCAGCAGCGCATTGCCCTGGCGCGTATGCTGGCTTACCGCCCCAAGGTCTTCCTGATGGATGAACCACTGTCCAACCTGGATGCCCGCTTGCGTATGGATATGCGCTCTGAGATTAAACGCTTGCATCATGTCGCTGGCGCGACCACAATTTATGTGACCCATGACCAGGTGGAAGCGTTGACCATGTCCACCACTATTGCGATCATGAGGGAGGGTGTTGTCCAACAATTCGATACCCCCGACAAAGTGTATCATTACCCTGCCAATCTCTTTGTGGCAGATTTCATTGGCAATCCCAAGGTAAATCTACTCGATGGAGAGATTGACGGAAAGAACCTTGTCGATTTGGGTGATTTCAACATTAATGTGGATACCTATCATGCAACCGGCAAGGTGGTGGTTGGTGTCCGGCCTGAAGATATTGTCGTCTCGACAAGCCCCACCCCCGGTGCGATTGAGTTCATTGCGTATTCGGTTCTGCCATCCGGAGCGGACTCCACAATTGTGGCCCGCAGGGGTGACATTGAACTTACCATCCGGGTCATTGGTATCAGCAAGATCAAGATGGATGAAAAGATCTGGCTGTCATTTGACCCACAAACCCTCAACCTGTACAACAAGGAGAGCGGCAATCTCATCATTTCCTGATAATTCAGATGTGATTATCTGGTTTTGTATCCATACCAGTAAGAACCGATGATGATCGAAAGGAGGCCCGAGAGGAATAAAGAGTCTATAGAGAGAAGCTCGCGTTAATCCAATCCCTATCCAAATATGTAAGGAGGAAGAAATGAAAGCGTTTGTAAAGATAATGACCCTGCTCGTGCTCTTCAGCCTTCTCGCAAGTTGTGGCGGTGGTGGTGATACAACCACAGGCGATACAGACCTCACAGCAGCCGAACAATGGGCACAGGCAAACGGCGTTGGCCCGTACCAGCCAGAAACCGATGACTGGGCGGCGATCGAAGCAGCCGCAATCCTGGAAGGCAAGGTGACGGTCTATGCCAACTCGGGTGGTGTTGAGGATTTGCCGGATGCATGGTACGCCCTGTATCCGGATATCGAATTCGATGTTGCTGACACCGATGGCATCGATACCAAGATGGAAGCCGAGCAGGTAAGCGGGAATGTCGTCGGCGATGTCTGGTTCAACAGTGACGGGCACATCCTCTTTGGTAAGTTCCTTGCCAACCAGTGGATGTGGTGGTTTGTCCCGCGCGAAGTGACCATCCCGGAACTGACCGAGGATTATCCGTTCGCCATTGCACGCCACTCGACCGATGTGATCGGGTACAACAACAAGTTCTACCCGGATGGCTGCCCGCTCACCAACATCTGGCAGCTCACCGAATCGAAATACTTTGGCAAGTTCTTCATGGAGGATCCGGTCTCTGATGTCAGCACCATGGCGAAGATTGCCACCTTCGTTCAGAATCCCGATGAAATGGCACAAGCCTACCTGGACCTGTACGGCGTGGAATGGACCGAGGATGAACTTGCCGGAGCGGATGAATCTGGCCTGGCGCCGGAGAATGCCGGCTACCTGTGGCTGAAGAAAGTTGCCTACAACGGTGTTGTCACCCTCGATGATGGTGACATGGTCGATGCAGCATTCGCCGGTCTTGAGCTCCCCGAAGGCGAAGAGCCCGGATTCGGCTGGACTGGTTACTCGACCGTTGAGGCTACTGAGGAAGGCGAATTGAACATGATGCCCTGCTTTGGCATGGAACCGGTCATGGGTATCTTCAAAACCAGCTTCCTGGGGATCGCCAACAATGCCCCGCACCCCAATGCAGCCAAGTTGTTCATTAGATTTATTCTTTCGGAAGCAGGCTTTGAGCCCTGGAACGACTATGGCACGTATCCAGCAGTTGAAGGTCGTCCCTATTTTGAGGGAAACCTGCCTCTTGATGAATTGCTGCCCCAGGTTTGGGAGATGGATCCCATCTTCGACTGGGAAAATGTCAGCAAGGTACGCGACTTCTGGGCAGCCAGCGTGCTTGTTGCCCCGAAAAAATAAGGTAGACCATATTACTGGATGTTGATGTAGTTCTTGGGGCACGGATAAAACCTGTCCGTGTCCCAAGAAAAGTCTAAACTGTTCATCCCATAAAGAGATTATTGGCATCATGGATTTAGCTTGCCTGAAACAGTAATAATCCAGGCAGGATGATTAAGTGTTCTGATTTTGAGGAGAAACTCGAATGACCCTCCAGGCTGTCTTCTTCGATATGGGTGGCACAATCGAAACCTATGGATGGACATCTGAATTGCGCTTGAAAGCCACGCCCGGCATCCGGCAATGTCTTATTGAGGCCGGGATTGATTTGGGTTTAACCGACGAGCAATTGTATAACCTTATTTCTGCTGGACTTGAACGTTATCATAACTGGAGCATCCAGAACCTGGATGAATTATCCCCTGAGCGTGTATGGCGTGACTATATCCTCCACGAACACCCGGTAGATCGTGAGAAGCTGGACGCGGCTGCAGAAGAATTGATGCTTTATTTGGAAACCCGCTATTATGAACGGGCCATGCGTCCAGAGGTTCCGGCTGTGCTGGAGGCTGTCCGGAAGATGGGGCTCAAGATCGGCCTGATCAGTAACGTCAACAGCCGCAGCCAGGTGACAAGAAACCTGGAGCAATATGGAATCCGACATTACTTCGATCCGATTGTATTATCCAGCGAGTATGGCCGCCGCAAGCCAGACCCGGCCATCTTCCATCACGCGGCCCGCCTGGCCAATGTGCCAACCAGTCATTGCATTTATATCGGGGACCGGATCGTGCGCGATATCCTTGGCTCCAAGCGGGCCGGGTTCCGGCTGGCGGTGCAGATCATCCACGATTACGATCATGGCGAAATCGATGAAGGCGCCATACCGGATGCCGTTGTTCGGAACATGACTGAATTTGTCGATATCCTGCGCCTCGAAAAGGAAAAGGATGCTTCGATACAAGTGGATAACCAATCCATTCGCGCCATTCTCTTCGATGCAGGGGATGTCCTCTACCATCGCCCGCACCGCTACCAGGAGTTCGCCAGTTTCCTGAATGGGCTGGGTATTGATTATGGATGTATTGACCGGGACCAGGCCAGGATTTTCGAGCAGCAAGCCTACCGCGGTCAGATCAGCCGAGACCAGTATCGGGAAGAACTCCTTCGGGTTTGTGGAGTCACGCAACCCCCACAGGTCGAGGAAGGAAAACGCGTATTGGATAAAGATGATAATAGTGTTGTGTTCTTTGATGGGGTACCCGAGACATTACATGCGCTCAAAGAAAGAGGCTATCTCCTGGGCATCATCACGGATACAGCTTCGCCGATCCACGTGAAGTTGAACTGGTTTGAACGAGGCGGGTTCGGTAATGTTTGGGATTCGATTATTTCATCGAAGGAAATCGGCGTACGTAAACCGGATCCCAAGATCTACCGTGCAGCCCTGGCGCAATTGGGCATACCTGCCAGCGAGGCTGTGTTTGTGGGACATAAGGCATGTGAGCTGGATGGTGCCAGGGCAGCAGGGATGCTGACGGTTGCATTCAATTACGATAAAGATGCCAGGGCAGATTTTTACATAAAGTCATTTCCTGATATGCTGGAACTCCCTGTGATTTGCCAGTCAGTATCGGTATAGTGGATAAAAAAATGTTAAATCATATTGAGGCTATACTCTTCGATATGGGTGGAACACTGCGGAGAACATCCAAACACAGCATCGAGGAAATGCAGAAAAGAATTCCTCCGATAATGGCTATCCTTGGTGAAACTGGCAACTCTAGCGAATTCATGCAGGTTCTTAATGAAAGGTTTGATGCCTATCAGCGCTGGTCGGATGAAACTCTTGTCGAAGCACATGAAGTTGAGCTCTGGACGCGCTGGATGTTGCCCGATTGGCCTAGAGAGCAGGTGAGCAAGAATGCGTTCTTGCTCAACCGTTTCTGGCGCGATGCCCTTGCAGAACGGACCCTGTTGCCGGAAACCAAAGATGTGATCGTTCAGCTATTCCGGAGTGGTTACCGGCTGGGTTTGGTCAGCAACACCATCAGCAGCGAGGAGGCTCCGGCAGCTCTCGCTTCACTAAGTATTGCCGGGTGTTTCGAAGTTATCGTATTGTCCTGTGTGGTTGGGATAAAAAAGCCCAACCCGGATATCCTGCTGCTTGCAACGCGGAGGATGGGCATCGATTCAGCCAAGTGCGCATATGTCGGGGATAACCCGATGCGGGACGTGGTTTCGGCAAAGAAGGCCGGTTTCGGCAGGACTGCTATCATCCATAGTCCATACAAGCCCGAGCGCACATTCGATGATCCTGCCATCATCCCGGATTACCAGATCAAAAATTTATTGGAACTTACGGATATCTTTCCTCCACTGGAAACGAATCACCACCTGCCGGTTTGTAAGAAAATATCATCTTCCCAGGTGAATGGTAGCCCGGTTTATAATGCTTCCCTTTCAACCATGTGGGGGATAAAAATGTTCCCTCGATTGGATGATTTCTTTATCGCTGCCGGCCGGATGGGTTTCTCGCAGATCGAACTCAACCACGCGGTCAACTCGAACATGCTGGCAGGTATCGATTTGAAGGAGTATCGTTTCAGCAGTATCCATGAGCCTTGCCCGGCAGATATCTCGCCCGACATGCTGAAGAAGAACGATTGGATGATTTCTTCCATCGAAGAGGCATGCCGGCGGCAGGGCGTGGAATCGATCAAGAGAAGTATCGATCTGGCAAATGAACTGGGTGTGAAGGTCATCGTGACCCATTCCGGCCACGTAGAGCTGGATGGCTCCCGGGAAGCCCGGTTGCGGAAACTCTTCCAGGCTGGGAAAGTCGATTCGCCGGAGTATGATGAGATCAAGGCAGGGATGGAGGAATTCCGCAAGCAGAATATCGAGGCCCACCTGGAAGCGGTGATCAAGAGTCTGCGCGAATTACTTGATTACGCAGGCCGGAACGGAATCCGGCTGGGCCTGGAGAACCGTTTCCACTACTTCGATATCCCCTCGCAAGATGAAATGGATATCTTGCTTGGTCTGGCTGATACTGAGTGTTTGGGATTCATCTTCGATTCCGGACATGCAAGGGCCATGAGTTTGCTGGGCTTTTTCGACGAGGAGATGTGGTTGGAACGCTATTCCAGGCGTATCATCGGGACGCATCTCCAGGATGCCAAAGGAGTCAACGATCATTATGCTCCCGGCTTGGGTGATATCGATTTTAGTATGATAGCAAAATACCTGCCCAAGGAAGCTTTCCGGATCATTGAAGTACAGTCGGTCAATTCGACTGAACAGGTCAAAAATTCTCTGCAGTACCTGGCCGATATGAAATGCGTCGACCCAATCTAACAAGGAGTACCGTATGCGTACAATGTTCAAGAAACGACAGAATGTGTTTATCCGGTTGATCCATGAGCAGGCTGCCCTGACCCTTCAGGGCCTGGATGCCCTGAAATCCTATTTCGATACCAACGACCCGGCAGCCGCAAAAATGCTGCACGACAAAGAAAAGGAAGCTGATGAAGCCCGCCGTATCCTGATAGACGAGCTTAACCGCACCTTTGTTACACCCTTCGACCGGGAAGATATCTTTGCATTATCGCGGACGATCGATGATGTACTTGATTACGCCTACAGCACGGTCAGTGAAATGGAGATCTTCAAAGTTCAGGCTACGGAATTCATGCGCCGGATTGCCTCCTTGCTGCGGGATGCAGCCAATGAATTATTGCTGGCCGTTGATCGTTTGGAACAGCACCCACGCGTGGCAGCCGACCATGCCCAGCGGGCCAAAGCCTTGGAAAATCGAGTCGAGAGCGTATACCGGGAAGCCCTGGCAGACCTGTTCGAGGAAGCTGATGACCTGGAACATGTAGTGACGATCTTGAAAATGCGCGAAGTTTATCGCCACCTGAGCAATGCTGCGGATCGGGGCGATGAGGCCGCCAATGTGATCGCCGATATTGTGGTCAAGACAACTTAGGAGGCGGCATGACCATGTCTCCGTTGATTATTGCTGTCATTGTCCTGGCATTGGGTTTCGATTTCCTGAATGGAATCCATGATTCAAGCAACGTGGTTGCAACGATGATCTCATCGCGAGCTCTCTCACCACGAATAGCCCTGGGGATGACTGCCCTGGCAAACTTCTTCGGGCCATTCATCTTTGGTGTGGCCGTGGCTGAAACCATCGGTCATGAGATCGTTGCGGCGGAGGCGATCAGCACGCAGGTCATCCTGGCTGCTTTGGTCAGTGCCATCTTCTGGAACCTGCTGACCTGGTACCTAGGCTTCCCAAGCAGTTCTTCGCATGCATTGATCGGCGGCATCCTGGGGGCGGTCATGATGGGTGCCGGCTGGAAGGCGATCGAGATCGGCGGGTTGGAGAAAGTATTGATCGCCCTGTTTGCATCCCCTATCATCGGGTTTATATTTGGATATATCATCCTCCGGCTCAGCTTTCTATTCAGCTGGAATGCGTCGCCGCGTGTGAATTCCTTATTCCGGCGTAGCCAGGTGGTAACTGCATTAGCCTTGGCTTTGAGTCATGGAACCAACGATGCCCAGAAAACGATGGGCATTATCACCCTCGCCCTGGTAACCGGCGGATACCTGACCGCGTTCGAGGTGCCGGTATGGGTCATCGTGCTGTGCGCAGGCATGATCGGCCTGGGAACGGCTGTGGGCGGCTGGAAACTGATCCGCACTCTGGGCGGAAAGTTCTTCAAGATCCGGCCCGTGGATGGCTTTGCTTCTCAACTGGCATCCGCGGCGGTGATCCTGGGCGCCTCGTTGGTGGGCGGCCCGGTCAGCACAACCCAGGTTGTCAGTTCGTCGATCATGGGCGTTGGCGCGGCGGAACGGTTCAGCAAGGTGCGCTGGGGGGTAGCCCAGGAGATCGTGGTCGCCTGGCTGTTGACCATCCCGGCTACGGCTTTGATCGCAGCGGGTGCCTACTGGGTGATCATGCAGATCATTCCCTGAGCATCAATGAAAGGTATTGGATAAGTTTATGAAATCAAATCAGAACTACGATGTAGTTTACATCGGCAATTACACAAAAGATACCATCATTTCACCGGCGGGTACTCGTTACGTGGATGGGGGTGGGTCCCGCTACGCGGCACATGCGGCCAACCGGTTGGGTCGGAAAGTCGCCATTGTCACTCGGCTGGCGCAGGAAGATCAAAATATAGTCGATGATCTTGAACGGGCCGGGATCGATTGTTATGCAACCTATTCCCCCTCATCGACCTTAATGCAACTGGAATACCCGACGACTGACCCGGACATTCGCACCCTGACAGTTGCTGGTGTGGCAGGAAACATCCCGGTTGAGGCTGTTGATGATCTCCATATGAAAGCAGCCGCTATCAATTCCAGTCTGCGCGGAGAAGTGGGCCTGGATGTCATCAGAAAATTAAAAGAAAATAACGTAACCCTTGCAGCCGATATGCAGGGTTTCGTTCGTGTTCTGCGCGGCCAGGATTTGAAGTACGAACCCTGGGATGAAATGCAGGGAACGCTATCCTACTTGGATATCCTCAAGAGCGATGCCGTGGAGGCCGAGTTCCTGACCGGGGAGGCGGATATCTTCAAGGCGGCCGAAATCTTTGCGTCGATGGGGCCAAAGGAAATCGTGTTGACACACAAGGATGGCGTCCTTATCTTATCCAATGGCCAATTCCATGAACTGGGCTTTTACCCCGCCCGGCTGGACGGACGAAGCGGGCGTGGCGATACCTGCATTGGCGCATATGTTGCCATGCGCCTGACGAAGAACCCGCTCGAAGCCGGCATCTGGGCTGCGGCTGTCACCAGCCTGAAAATGGAAAAGCTTGGCCCGTTCGACCGCTCGATAGCAGAAGTGGAAGCATTCATTCGCGAAAAATATGATCATGGATCCCAGTACTGATCCAGAGGTGCGGCTTGCAGGCCGGAGGCAGCAGGCTGTCGAAAGATACCCAAATCTCTGGTCCAGGATCATAAAAGAATGGCACACGCCCGGCGATGACCGGGCGTGGCTGATGTATGCAGCCAATTACCTGTTCCGCAGCGGGGAGGTGCGTTGGGCAATCGATCCGCTGCGCCTGCGCCAGCGCATCCTGAGCGCGCCGGAGATGGATATCCGGCGTGACCTGGAGGCGCTATCCTTTATCCTATTGACGCACCGCCACGCAGACCACCTGGACCTGGAACTGGTGCGCGCGTTGAAGAATCACCCCATCCTTTGGGTTGTCCCCGCTTACCTGCTGGATGCAATCCTCGCTACTGGCCTGCCGTGCGAAAGGATCATCATCCCCCGGTTGATGGAGCCTATTCATATCCACGGTGTGACGGTTGTTCCGTTCGAAGGGTTGCACTGGGAAGATGATCCAGGCTATCCCGATGGTTGCAGGGGTATCCCGGCAACCGGCTATCTTCTGGAATTCAATGGCAAACGTTGGTTATTCCCTGGTGATACGCGCACATATGATGCCAATCAATTGCCAGGCTTTGGTCGCTTGGATGGGTTATTTGCCCACCTGTGGTTGGGGCGCGGTCAAGCATTAAAGAAGGAGCCCCCTTTGTTAGACGCGTTCTGTCGCTTCTGCCTCGCGCTCGAGCCCAAACAAATCGTTTTGTCCCACCTGGAGGAATATGGCCGGGATGAAGACGATTTTTGGGGTGCGGAACATGCACGCAAGGTTATTCGATGCTTGAAAGGATTTGATTTGAACATCCAGGCTTTCCCTGTTTACATGGGAAACCAAGTCGGATTATGAGGCCTGCCTGCAATCAACGCGTCTAGCTCGTTGCCAAACAAAAAAAACTGGCGCCTGATGGATAGACGTCAGTTTTTGAAGCCAAGTGCGGCCCCGATGAGGTACGAGGTGGCAGTGACGGATGGAAAGATATGGAGGTATGGGGCGGGCGAAGCCCGCCCCATACCTCCAATTTCCTCCCGCTTCCGGCGATTCCCAAAGAACCAACCTGGGATAGATTCGAAGATTTAGTGAAGCAGATTAACCTCATTGTTTACAGCATTTTTAATCCAACCACTCGATGGTGATCAATTCTTTGACCGACTGAAATTCTGGGTCACTGGTAAGAACAATAGCATGTTCACGCAGTGAAGCAGCAACAATAAAAGCATCTGC
>Ga0105093_10000677_pt1 | contig 12934 bp, 13 predicted proteins | sample PPLLak3March2015_2_FD_79111 | JGI IMG/M metagenome (GOLD analysis project Ga0105093, IMG submission 79111) | Freshwater sediment microbial communities from Prairie Pothole Lake near Jamestown, North Dakota, USA - PPLs Lake P8 Core (3) Depth... | ecosystem: Environmental > Aquatic > Freshwater >... | reverse complement strand
GGTCTGAAGCCCGGGGCATGCTCAGGGTTAATACTGAGCGTCACCAACCCAGTTTGAAAAAGGGGTTGGTGGCGGCGAACGTATAAATGGGGAGGTCCCGAAAAGGCCGCGGCTGTGATAGAATGAGGCCCGGAACGGCAGGAAAGGACACCCCATGAAAGACATCCGGAAGAGGATCCGCATCGCCGTCATCGGCGGCAGCCGGCCCGGGAAGCAGGCCGTCGACAACGCCTTCGAGGTTGGCCGGCTCATCGGCCGCGCCGGCGCCGTCCTCGTCTGCGGAGGGCTCGGCGGGGTCATGGAGGCGGCCTGCCGCGGCGCCCGTGACGAGGGCGGCCTCGTCGTCGGCATCCTGCCCGGCGGCTCGACCGCCGACGCCAATCCCTGGGTCGACGTGCCCATCGCGACCGGCCTCGGCTATACCCGCAACGCGCTCGTCGTCATGAACGCCGACGCCATCATCGCCGTCAACGGCGAGTACGGCACCCTCTCGGAGATCGCCTACGGCAAGATCCACGGCAAGAAGGTCGTCGGGCTGGGCACCTGGGCGGTCAAGGGAGTCGAGCTCGCGGCCTCGCCGGAGGAGGCCGTGCGGATGGCCCTCGAAGGCTTGGCCGGATGAGATGAAGAACTACAAGATCGTCCTCGGCTATGACGGAACGGATTTCCGCGGCTGGCAGCGCCAACCCGACAGCCGGACCGTCCAGGGGGTCCTCGAGGAGGCCCTGCGGAAGATCACCCGCAAGAGAACGGTCGTCCACGGCGCCGGGAGGACCGACGCCGGCGTCCATGCCTTAGGTCAGACGGCCAGCTTCCGGGGCGCCTTCAAGCTCTCCGACCAGGTCCTGCTTCGGGCCCTCAATGCCGTCCTCCCGGAGGACGTCCGCGTTTTCTCCCTCGTCGAAGCGCCGCCGGATTTCCATGCCCGGAAGTCGGCCCGCTCGAAGCTCTACCGCTACCGGATCGCCTGCGCGCCCCAGCCGAACCCGCTCGACCGCCGCTTCGTCCTCCACTGGCCTTATCCCCTGAAGGTCGGCCGGATGCGCCGGGCGGCCCGGCTCTTCGCCCGGACCGCCGATTTTACGGCCCTCTCCTCGAACCGCGATCGCTCCCCCATCCGGAAGGTCACCCGCTCGGAGCTGAGGCGGTCGGGGACGGAGCTCGTCTATACGATCGAGGCGGCGGGGTTCCTCCGCTACATGGTCCGGACGATCGTCGGGACGCTCCTCGAGGTCGGGCGCGGCCGGATCGCGCCGGAGCAGGTGGAGGAGATCTTCCGTCTCAAGGACCGCTCGCTCGCCGGGCCGACGGCCTCGGCCAAGGGACTGACGCTCGTCCGGATCGACTACTGACCGGGCTCTTGATCGAGGACGAGGGCCATGATTAAGGCGTCCTCGTCGGGCTTGCTATAGTAGTTCTTCCGCGTGCCCAGGACCTCGAACCCCAGCTTCTTGTAGAGCGCCAAGGCCGGCGTGTTCGACTGCCGGACCTCGAGGGTCATAAAGGTCGCGCCGGCTTCGCGGGACTTGGCGATGGCGAACCGCATCAGGGTCTCGGCGAGGCCGAAGCCGCGGCAGTCGGGATGGACGGCGATGTTGTTGACCTGGACGTCCTCTCGGATCTGCCAGTAGACGATGTAGGCCACGACCTCGTCGCCCGGCCTTCGGAGGACGACCATGGGGAAGGAGACCGAGGTGTTCTGGATCTCGCCCCGGAAGGTGTTGTCGCTCCAGGGGTTGGAGAAAGACAGGGCTTCGATCTCCCGGACGGCGGGAAGATCGCTCTCGCGCATCCGGCGGATGAAGAAACGGTCCTCGCCCCGGACGAGCTCCGTCATCTCTCTTCGGCCTGGGAGCGCCTGAAATAGAGCGGCTCGAGGGAAGCGGCCTGGACGCCCCGGCCCGCGCGGATGAGTCCCGCGCCGATCCGGCCGATCTCGGCCGCGATAAAGGGCGAACGCGCGGGGAAGCGGGCCCGTCCGCCGACACGGCCGAGCAGCCGGTCCCGGTAGGCGGCAAGGCCGCTCCCGCCGAAGGCGATCGTCCCGTCGGCCGGAAGCCGGGCGAAGAAATCGTCGGGATCGTAAGCCCCTTGCGGGATGGCCTCGCAGAGTCCCCCCTCCCCCGGCTCGAAGAGGCCGGCATAGATCTCGCCCCTCCTGGCGTCGAGGAGCGGGCAGACGACCTTCTCGCCGCCCGATGAGAGCTTCACGGCCAGGGCCAAGAGCGTCGACACGGGGGCGACCGGTTTGCCCGAAGCGAAGGCCAGGGCCTTCGCCGCCCCGATGCCGATGCGTATCCCGGTGAACGAGCCGGGCCCGGCAGCCACGGCGAATGCGCCGACGTCCTTGATGTCCTGGCCGAGCGCGCCGAGGAGGAAATCGATCGACCGGAACAGGCGCGCGGAGTGTGTCGCCGCCGATTCGACGTTGGCCTCGCCGAGGAGCGTCCCGTCCTCGAGGAGGGCGACCGAGCCCCCGGGCGTCGTCGTGTCGATCGCGAGGATCAGCATGGCCGCCCCGCGTAACTCTGATCGAAGGGTGAAAACGCCGGTTTTGGTACTCCTTGTCTGAGAGAAAAATGCGGCGTTTTCACGAACGTCAGAGTTTGGCGGCGACAGCCCGTCCGATGTCCAGGCTCGTCGACTTGCCGCCCATGTCGTAGGTCCGAACCTGGCCGTCCTTGATGACCTCGGCGACCGCGGCCTCGATGGCCGCGCCCTTGTCCGTCTCGCCGATCCAGTCGAGCATCATCTTAGCCGCGAGGATCGTGGCGATCGGGTTGACCTTGTACATCCCGGAGTACTTCGGGGCCGAGCCGTGGGTCGGCTCGAAGACCCCGTACGTGTCGCCGATATTGCCGCTGCAGGCGAAGCCGAGCCCGCCGACGAGCTGGGCGGCCAGGTCGGAGATGATGTCGCCGAAGAGGTTCTCGGCCACGAGGACGTCGTAGTCATAGGGGTTCTTCAGGAGCCACATGCAGATGGCGTCGACGTTGGCGTCCCAGAACTTGATGTCGGGATAGCCCCGGGCGACTTCGCGGGCCGTGTCGAGCATCAGGCCGCCGGTCTCGCGGAGGACGTTGGGTTTTTCGATCAGGGTGACCGACTTGCGGTCGTACTTGCGGGCGAACTCGAAAGCCGCCCGGACGATGCGGGCGCAGGCCGGCTTGGTCATGATGCGCGTCGAGACTGCGATCTCGTTCGCCGGGACATCCTTGAACCGCTTCATCTTGGGGTTCGTCAGGAGCGCGTCCCGGACGACCGCGGGCAGGGGAAAGAACTCGACCCCGGCGTACATGCCCTCGGTGTTCTCGCGGAAGATGACCAGGTCGATCCCTTCCTTATAATTGAGGGGGTTGCCGGCGTAGGCCTTGCAGGGCCGCAGGTTCTGGTAGAGATCGAACTCCTGGCGCAGGCGGACGATGGGGCTGAAGTAGGACAGGCCTTTGCCCCGCAGGGAGGGATCGAGCTCGCGGTCGGCGTCCTCCTTGGGTTTGGAGGTGATGGCCCCGAAGAGACAGGCGTCCGTCTCGCGCAGGAGCTTGAGGGTCCGGTCGGGCAGCGGATTGCCTTCCCGGCGCCAGAACTCCCAGCCGATGTCCCCGTAGACGTACTCGGCGTCCAGGCCGGTCTTGTCGAGGACGATCATCGCGGCCTCGACGACGTCCTTCCCCACCCCGTCACCGGGGAGAATGGCGATCTTGTGCTTGGGCATGCTCACTCCTGCTGGGCTTCGATCTCGCGTTCTTTGAGGCGGGTCTTGGTGTATTCGATCAGGCCGCCGGCGGCGATGATGCCGAGGACGGACTGCGGAAGGGGCAGGAAGCGGAAGGTCCCCCGGGCCGAACGGATCTCGCCGCGGCCGAGGTCGAGGTCGACGTGATCGCCGGTCTCGAGGGCGTCGACGGCCTCGCCGCTCTGGAGGACGGGCAGGCCGATGTTGATGGCGTTGCGGAAGTAGATGCGGGCGAAGGACCGGGCCACGACGGCCTGAACCCCCGCCGCCTTGAGGCAGGCCGCGGCCTGCTCGCGGGACGAGCCGCTGCCGAAGTTCTTGCCGGCCACGATGACGTCGCCGGGCTTGACGCCCTTGGCGAAAGCCGGGTCGAGGTCCTCGAGGGCGTGGGTCGCCATCTCCTCGGGGGTCATGATCTGGTAGGTGTAGCGTCCGGGGAAGATGACGTCGGTGTTGACGTTGTCGCCGTACTTCCAGACGATGCCGTGGCTCATGAGAATTCCCTCGGGTCGGTGATCTGGCCGGTGACGGCCGTGGCCGCCGCCGTGGCCGGCGAGGCGAGGTAGATCTCGGAGTCGCGGTGGCCCATCCGGCCCCGGAAATTCCGGTTCGAGGTGCTCAGCGTGACCTCGCCGGCGGCCATGAGGCCCTCGTGGGCGCCCAGGCACGGCCCGCAGCCCGAATTGAGGATGACGCACCCGGCCTCGACGAGGGCGGCCAGGGCGCCGGACCCGAGGGCCTCCCGGTAGACCTGCCACGAAGCCGGGATGACCAGGACCCGGACCGACGGATGGACCTGGCGGCCTTTGAGGATCGCGGCCGCGGCTTCGAGGTCCTCGAGACGGCCGTTGGTGCAGGTCCCGATGAGGACCTGGTCGACCGGCTTGCCGGCGACGGCGGCGACCGGCTTGACGTTATCGACGGCGTGCGGACAGGCGACCTGGGGCTCGAGCCCGTCGAGGTCGAAAGGCAGTACGGATTCGTAGCTCGCGTCCGGGTCGGATACCGCGGGAACGAAGGGCGTCCGGGCCCGGCCCTCGAGCCACTTCAGGGCCTTGTCGTCCGGAGCGAAATACCCGTTCTTGGCCCCCATCTCGGCCGACATGTTGGCCAGGGTCAGGCGCGCCCCGACGCTGAAGTCGGGGGCGGCCGGACCGGCGAACTCGACGGCCTTGTAGTTGGCCATCTCGGCGCCGTGGTCGCCGATGAGCTTCAGGCTGAGGTCCTTGGCGAAGACCCCGGGTCGGAGGCGGCCCGCGAGGTCGATGCGCATGGTCTCCGGGACGCGGAGCCAGATCTCGTCGGTCGCCCAGGTGCAGGCCGTCTCGGTCCGGCCGATCCCCGTGGCGAAGGCGCCGAGCGCGCCGTAGCTCGGCGTGTGGGAGTCGCTGCCGACGATGACCAGGCCGGGAAGAGCGAAGCCCTGCTCGGGCAGGACCTGGTGGCAGATGCCGGCGTTGATGTCGAAGAAGTTGGGGATGCCCTGGGCGGCCACGAACTCGCGGATGGACTTGTGGTTCTGGGCGTATTTCTCGTCGGCCGCCGGGACGATGTGGTCGAGGACGATGACGATCTTCCCGGGGGCCTTGACCTTCCTGACGCCGAGCTTCTGGAACTCCTTGATGATGGCCGCGGAGTTGTCGTGGGACAGGACGTAGTCCGGCGAAACCGAAACGACCTCGCCGGCCACGACGTCCTTGCCGGCCTTGCGGCCGAGCACCTTTTCCGTCAGGGTCTTGCCCACGGTCAACCTCCTGGTCCCCCCATTTTAGGAGCGCCCCCTTGTCTTGTCAATTTTGGCTAAGGCCGCGCTAAGGCCGGCGAGGAGGGCGGTCGGGGCCCGATTTGGAAAATTTCAGCCGGGGCGCGTGGCGGTCGAGGGAAGTTTCAGGGGAAACTGCCAAAACGTGTTTGAGCGAGGCTTAGCGCAAGCCGAGCGAGTTGTTTTGGCACCGAGACCGACGCACGTCCCGGCGTCTTTGAAATTTTCCCATGAGGGCGAGACCGGCCTCCGAGCTGGCCAGCGGCCCTCCGAGGCTATTCGAGCCAGACCTTGACGACGGCCCCGTCGTCCTCGATCTCGACGAGAGCCATGGGCCCGGCCTTCTTCAGCTCCGCCCAGAGGGCCTTGAGGTCGACCTCGCAGGGGCCGCGCTTGCCGTCGTCGAATTTGACGTGACGGGTGGCGTCGCAACTCAGGACGAGCTCGATCAGGGCGACCGGCAGGGTGAGTTTGAACTTCGCGTCGCTCGATCGGCTGTCCGTGATCAGGACCTTGAACCAGCGGACCTCGCGGCCCTCGACGTATTCCGGGTTCGGGCTCTTCTTGACGGCCGCCTGGATGACCTTGAAGTCGCGGCGGTTGGCGGCCGCGGCCGGCAGGGCCACGGCGCCGAGCAGGAACAGGGCCAGGATGGCGATGGTGGTTCTCTTCATGGGGTTCTCCTCTTCAGGTCTTTCAATCGATCCAGATCTCGATGATCGAGCCGTCGTCGCCGGCGATGCGCAGGATGCTCTCCTTGGACTTGACCAGCTCGTTCATGATCTTGTTGATGTCGTAGCCTTTCTTGCGGATGGCCGCCTTGTCGTCCTCGTCGAGGGCGCCCAGGGCCAGGTCGGCCAGGGCGAAGGGGATGTTGAGCGAGAAGGACGGCTCTCTCTTGCTCCCGTCCCGGACGCGGATCCGGAGCATCCGGGCCGTGGTCACGGTCCGGGGTTTTCGGTCCTCGGCGGACTTCAGGCTCTCCGGCGAAACGCGCAGGAGGGCGATGCGGGCCCGGTCGAGGAGCTCGGGGTCCTTCTCGGTCACGACGATCCTCGACAGGACCGGCGCGGCCTTGGCCGCCTCCTTCTTGTCGGAGACGAGGCTCAGCTTGTAGGCCGCGTAGTAGCGGACGACCTTGTTCGGATGCTCCAGCCGGCTCACGATGTCCCGAAGGGCGGGATCGCTCCCCTCTTCGAAGAGGTCGAAGGCCAGATCGACGATCGCGCCCTCGGACTCCTCGACCAGGCTGGGCTTGGCGTCGTCGAGCTGGATGTAGCTCTTGTAGGCGCGCAGGGCGTCCCGCTCCCGGCCGCCGAGGCCGCTCAGGCACTCTCCTTTATAGAAGAGGGCCTGGCCGGCCAGCGGGCTCGAGGGGAAGCGGTCGACGAGCTCGTTGATCTTGTCCAGGGCGGCCCGCCAGTCCTTGTCGAAGACGAGGAGCTTGGCCTCGCGGAACAGGGAGTCGGCCGTGGCCGCCTGCGGATTGTCCCGGGCGGACGCCGCCCCCAGTCCGAGGACCAGGGCGAAACAGATGGTCCAGGCGATCTTTCTCATGTCAAACCCCGCTTTGCAGTTCTTTCTTGACCAGGTTGATCTTGAGGAGGAGCTGGCGCTCCTCGACATAGTCCCGGATCCTCCCGAGCTCGGCCGCCGGCAGATCGCCTTCGAGCTGGGCCAACTCGCGGAAGAGCATCTCGATCTGGTCGCAGATGGCCTTGGCCTTGGCCATCTGGAACCTCTCGAGCTGGCTGTTGAGGTATTGCTTCTTCTGGAGGAGGCTCCGGGCCCGCTCCGAGCGGACGGCCGCCGGCACGACGGGGCCCTCCTCGGGCGACTCGAAGACATCGAGGAGCACGTACTGGCTCTTCTCGAGGTAGTCCACGGCGTTCCGGCGGGCCATCTCGAGCTCGGCCCGGTCCAGGAATTCGCCCGACGCGTGGTAGGCCTCGTCGCGGCCGGCCCGGCCCCCCGGGGCCCTCAGGGCGAAATACATGACCGCGGCGCCGACGACGAGGCCGGCGGCCAGCCCGGCCAGGACGGGTCTCATCCAGAGCGCGGAAAGCCAGGCGGCCCGCCCGGGGGCCGCTTCGGCCCGCCGCCGTTCTCTGTCGGCGGCCATGGCCCGGTCGGCGATGAGGCCCGGCAGGGCTTCCCAATCGACCGAGGCGGCGGCTTCGCGGATCTCCGACCTGACCGCCTCCGTCTCCCGGAGAAGCCGCTCGATCGCCTCGGACTCGGCCCGGCGCTCCGAGGGCATGTTCTTGCGTTCGTCCATCATCCGTCTCCTTCCCTCTTCGGGCGTTCCCGAGAGGATGCCGTCCCAACTCGCCTTGCTCCGCTTGTCCCGGCTCATGGCTCGATCCCCAAGACCGGCGCCAGCCGCTTCCGGAGATTCTGGACGGCTTTGAAGTGGAGCGATTTGGCCGTCCCGATCGAGATCTTCATGGTCTCGGAGATCTCGTTGAATTGGAGCTCGTTGTAATGCCTCATGACGAAGACCATCTTCTGCCGCTCCGCCAGGGCCTCGACGGACCGGGCGAAAGCCTGACGCAGGTCCGTGGCCGCCGAATCGCCCTCCCGGGAAGGCGCGGCGGCGAGCGGGATCTCCTCGAGGGGCTTGGCCGTCTCCCATTCCTGCCGTTTTTTGCGGTGTTTCCGGTAGTGGTCGATGCTGATGTTCTTGGCCATCTGCAGGAGCCAGCCCTGGAACGGCCGGCCCGGGCGGTAGAGGCCGGCTTTCTGATGGAGCCTGAGGAAGGTCTCCTGGACGGCGTCGAGGGCGTCCTCGCGGTCGCGGAGGATGGAGTAGGCCAGGACGAACACTTTCCGCTGGTACAGCTTCGTGATCGTCACAAAGGCCTCCCGGTCCCCCTCCTTGACCCGCTCGAGGAGGCGGTCGATCTCGGCCGCGCCGGCCTCTCGCTCCGCGGAGACTTCACTCATGGGACCTCACAGCCTTCAACGAACGGACGTCCCCCAAAGTTTACTCTAAACGGGTAGAGATTTCCGATGGTTCCCCGCCAAGGGGGACGCGAGGGGACGAACAGCTTGAAAAATTCAGGCTAGAATCGGGAGAATCCCCCGCGGTCGCCGCCGCCGCTTCCGGCGCCGTAGCGGCGGTCGGCCCCGGGCCTCTCGGCGCGCGGACGGGCATCGTTGACGATGAGCTTGCGGCCGTCGAACTCGGTGCCGTTGAGCTTGCCCTTGGCATCCTGAGCGGCCTCCGACGTCGACATCTCGACGAAACCGAAGCCTCGGCCCTGCAGGATGTTGACCGAGGTAACCTCGCCGTGCTGCGTGAACAGCTGTTTCAGCGCCTCTTCCGTGGTCCTGTAATTGAGGTTACCGACATAGAGCTTTGAAAAAGACATGCCCGATACCTCCTGTCACTCCCGCCAGGGCGGGCCCCGCGGCGGGGGAGGCCCGGCGGTATGTTGAGCCAATTGTCCACATTTCCCGGATTGAAATCAAGCGGGTTTCTGTTAGAATCTGAAGGCCCGGACACGAGGAGCCGTCATGAAAAGATCCACCTATATCGTCCTGATCATCCTGTTCTTCCTCCTGGTGGCCGCCGTCGGCACGGTCCTCGTCTTCATCGAGGACCTCGGGGGGAGGGCTGTCGAGATCCCCGGCCGCGGCTATCTTGATGTCAGGCTGGCCGGCCCCGTGGCCGAGATCGCCCCGCCGGACCCCCTGGTGTCCTTCCTCCTGGGAACGAAGCCCCTGGCCGTCCACGATTTCTGGGAGAACCTGCGCAAGGCCAAGGTCGACGGCCGCATCCAGGCCGTTGTCCTGCGCCTCGGGCTCCTTGGCTGCGACTGGGCCAAGGCCAACGAGATGCGCGAGGCCGTCCTCGATTTCCGCCGCTCCGGCAAGAAGGTCTACGCCCTGATCGAAGAGGCCCCCGACTTCGACATGGAATATTACCTGGCCACGGCCTGCGACCGGATCATCCTCCACCCGCTGGGCTGGCTCGGCGTCAACGGCATCGGCGGTTACGTCCCCTTCCTCAAGGGCACCCTGGACAAGCTCGGGATCCGGGCCGAGTTCGAACACGTCGAGGAATACAAGACGGCGTACAACATGTTCACCGAGCCCGGATTCACCCCGGCCCACCGCGAGGAGATGGAATCCCTCTACGCGGACCTCTTCGAGCAGTACGTTGCCGAAGCGGCCAAGGCCCGGGGCAAGACCGAGGCCGAGTTCCGGGCGCTCATCGACCGCGGCTTTTTCCAGGGTCCGAAGGCCAAGGAGGCCGGTCTCGTCGACGACTGCCTCTACGAAGACGAGGTCCTGGCCTTGTTGCGGCGCGACGGCCGCACGGTCCTGCCGGTCCGGTTCGACGATTACACGCGCGTCCGGCCCTCGTCGGTCGGCCTCGAAAGGGGCCCCGGCAAGGTGGCGCTGATCTACGCCGTCGGGACCATCATGACCGGCGAGAGCCTGCCCCAGATCATGGGCGGCTCGACGGTCGCCCGCTGGATCCGGACGGCCCGCACCGACGCCTCCGTAAAGGCCATCGTCCTGAGGGTCGACAGCCCGGGCGGATCGTCGGTCGGATCCGACATCATCTGGCGCGAGGTCGACCTGGCCAGGAAGGCCAAGCCCGTCGTCGTCTCCATGTCCGACGTGGCCGGCTCGGGCGGGTACTGGATCGCCATGCCCGCGACGCGGATCGTCGCCGCCCCCCAAACCCTGACGGGCTCCATCGGCGTCCTGGCCGGGAAGTTCAGCATCGACGGCCTCCTCACGAAGCTCGGGGTGACCTCGGAAAAGCTCGTGTTCGGCGAGAAGGCCGACGTCTTCTCGCCCTTCCGGCCGTTCACGCCCGAAGAGCGGAAGATCCTCAAGGACGAGATCCTCTGGACCTACGAGCAGTTCCTGACCCGGGCGGCCGAAGGCCGGGGCCTCGCCCGCGACCAGGTCGACGCCGTCGGGAAGGGCCGCGTCTGGACCGGGCGCCAGGCCAAGGAGATCAAGCTCGTCGACGAGCTCGGCGGACTGACGATGGCCCTCGGCCTGGCCAAGAAAGAGGCCGGCATCGACGCCGACGAGGATGTCCGGCTGGACGTCTGGCCGAAGAAGCGGACGTTCTGGCAGTCCCTCTTCGGACGGCCCGGCCTCGGGCTCGACCTGAAGAGCGCGACCGCGCGCGACAAGATCCTGGGGACGGCCCGCCTGATGAACCAGACCAGGATCTGGGCCATCATGCCCTTCTGGGTAAAGCCTCAATAGGCGAACGACGAAGGGCAGATCGTTTTGAATTCGCAGACGGCGCAGCTGTGCCAGTCCGGGCGGGCTTTAAAGCCGCCGGACTTGATCCCTTCGGCCGCTTCGCGGATCTTCGCCGCGGCCCGGGCGAGCTCCTTCTCCCCCTTGGCCGCTCGGCCGACGATGCCGGATTCGAGAAAGTGGAGGCGCGTCTCGACCGGCATCATCCCCTCAGCCCTCAAAAAAGACAGGGCGTAGACGTCCATCTGCAGGCTTTCGGAGGCGGCCCGGTCGGCCTCCTTCTGGGTCGACACGTCCGTCGTCTTGAAATCGGTGATGACCGCCCCGCCATCCTCGAAATCGATCCGGTCGAACCGGCCCGAGAAGCGCAAGCCGCGCTCCTGCCAGCGGAAGGGCCGCTCGAGGAAAGCCGGCCGGCGCCCCGAGGATTCTTCTCGCTTGAAGAACAACCGCAGGGCCTTCTCCCCCGCCGCCTTGCGCAGCTCCTCGTGCTCGCGGCTGAGGAAACCCTCGTTGACCCAATTCTTCCTGTACTCCCCGAGGACGTCCTCGACCGCGACGTCGCGGCCCTTCATCCGCCGCCTCAGGTAGCCGTGGATCGTCGCGTGGAGGACGCGGCCGAAGACGATCGAATGGTGGGGCAGGACGGGCACGCGCAGGCCGTGCCGGAATTTGTACTTGAGGGGACAAAGGAGATAGTCCTCGACCCGGACGAAGCTCAGCCGCAGGAGGCCGCCCGGGCGGACGGGCGCCGGCGTCCTCGGCCGTCCGGTCTCGAGGGCGTAGCGGCGGATCTCCTCGAGGACCGAGGCCTTGAGCACCTCCTCGGGCATCTTGGGGATATCGAGGGCTTCGAGGACGAACGGGCTGATCCTCTTGAATCGCCTCGTCCCGTAATCCCTGGCCCAGGTCATGGTGAGGGCCCGCCGGGCCCGGGTCATGGCCACATAAAAGAGCCGCCGCTCCTCCTGGAGGTAGTTCTCCCGCCCCGGCAGGGTCTCCTTGAGGACGCCGTCCGGAACGGGGACGCGCTCGGGGCGCTCCCGCCCGGGGAAGCGGTCTTCGATGAGGCCGACGAGAAAGACCGTCCCGAACTCGAGGCCCTTGGCCTTGTGGACCGTGAGGACGCTCACGGCATCCTCGTCGAGCTCCGCTTCCGCCGTCGCCGGGTTGTCGCCGACCTCGGCCAGGAGGTCGAGATAACGGGCGAAGGAGCGGATCGAATCGTTCTCGACGAGCTCGGAGAAGCCTTTGATCTTGTCGAAGAACAGGCGGACGTTCTTGACCCGGACCTCGGACTCCGGCGTCAGGGGACAGATCAGGGACTTGAGGAAGCCGCTCTTTTCGAGGAAGGCGTAGACGACGGCGCCCGCGTTCTTCGTCCCGGCGAGGTCGACGAAGGCCAGGATGTCGGCGACGATGCGCTTGACCGTCACGTCCGTCTCGGGCTTGATCTCGACGGGGCTCGGGCCGGACGCGATTCCCTTGAAGACGTCGTGGAGGCTGAGGTTCTTCTTTTCGGCGTAGCCCGCGATCCGGCTCATATCGTAAGGGTCGGCCTTATAGACGTCGGACAAAGCGAGGTGGAAGAGGTCGCGGCTGTTCTCGAAGTCCGTCAGGGCCCGGATGAAGGCGACCAGGACCTTGATCTCCTCCTGCTGGTAGAGGCCGCGGCTCCCCGAGAAGCGGAAAGGGATCTGTTTCATGTTGAAGGAGCGCAGGTACGGGTCGGCGTCGGCATTGCGGCGGACAAGGACGGCCATGTCCCGCCACTCCGTCCCTGCGGCCCGGATCTCGAGGATGCGGTCGGCCAAGGCGTCGGCCTCGTGGGCGAGCGTGTCGAACGACAGCATATGGATGCTCTTGCCCCGGCCGCGCACGGCCGCCTTGAGCCGCTTGTCGACGCCGTCCTTGGACTCGAGCCGGTTTGGGTCGTTGTGGCGGATGAGGCGGTAGGAGGCGTCGAGGATGGACTGGGTCGAGCGGTAGTTCCGCGTCAGCACGATCCGCTCGGCCTCCGGGAAAACCTCCTCGAACCCGAGGATGTTGCTGAGCGAAGCGCCCCGGAAGCGGAAGATGCTCTGATCGTCGTCCCCGACGACGGTCAGGTTCCGGTGGCCGGCGGCGAGCATCTTGACCAGCTCGAACTGGACGAAGTTGGTGTCCTGGAACTCGTCGACGAGGATGTAGCGGTAGCGGCG
>Ga0105093_10000676_pt1 | contig 12937 bp, 12 predicted proteins | sample PPLLak3March2015_2_FD_79111 | JGI IMG/M metagenome (GOLD analysis project Ga0105093, IMG submission 79111) | Freshwater sediment microbial communities from Prairie Pothole Lake near Jamestown, North Dakota, USA - PPLs Lake P8 Core (3) Depth... | ecosystem: Environmental > Aquatic > Freshwater >... | reverse complement strand
TCAGGCCCGGAGAGAAAGTGCCGCTCGATGGAGAGGTTCTATCGGGCCAGTCAAGCCTGGACACTTCGGCCCTGACCGGCGAGTCTGTTCCCCTAAGCGCACGAATGGGCGATACCCTGATGGCTGGCATGATCAATTTGACCGCCTCCTTGAAGCTGCGCGTGACCAAGCTTTTCAATGAGTCCTCCATTGCCAAGGTGCTTGAACTCGTTGAAAACGCCTCTGGACGAAAAGCGGCTACGGAAAACTTCATTACCAGCTTCGCGCGGTGGTACACCCCGGTCATCGTGGCAGCAGCGGCTGGTGTTGCGGTGCTGCCCCCCTTGTTCATGGCTGAAGCCGATTTCCAGACCTGGATCTATCGCGCGCTAGTGGTGCTGGTGGTGTCTTGCCCCTGTGCGCTTGTGGTCAGCATCCCATTGGGGTACTTCGGCGGCATCGGACTGGCCTCCCGCCGAGGAATACTGGTCAAGGGATCGAACTTCTTGGATGCGCTCTCGGCGGTCAAGACCGTTGTGTTTGACAAAACGGGTACCCTGACCCGGGGCAACTTTGAGGTTCAAAAGGTCGTCGCCAAGAACGGCTACGGGGAGCAGCAGCTCCTGGAATTCGCCGCATTAGCAGAGATGCATTCCGGTCATCCGATTGCCAAATCTATTGTCGGCAAATTGGCCGAAATGGGGCTGAAACTGGATAGCACTGCAGTGATGGAACATGTCGACCTGCCCGGAAGAGGAGTGCGGGCCGTTGTCGGCGGACACGAGATACTTGTAGGAAGTGATGGGCTGTTGCATCACACTCGGATTGCTCACGATGTCTGCGAACTCGAAGGCACTGCCGCTCACATCGTTATCGACGGCGTCTACGCCGGACATATCCTGATTGGGGATACAATTAAGGCCGACGCGAAAGAGGCCATTTCTGAACTGCGGAAAATTGGGATCAAACGGATTGAGATGCTCACAGGCGACAACCGGTGTGCCGCTGAATTCGTCGCAAAGGCTCTGGGGGTAGACGCATTTCATGCGGAGCTCATGCCTGAAGACAAAGTGCGTTTATTGGAGGAAATCAAGCTTGCATCAAACCACGGCGGGAAACTCGCTTTCGTCGGCGACGGGATCAACGATGCCCCGGTGATCGCCCTCGCCGATGTCGGGGTCGCGATGGGCGCGCTCGGCTCGGATGCGGCGATCGAGACAGCCGATGTGGTGCTCATGACCGATTCTCCGTTAAAGATGGTCGAGGCCGTTAAAATCGCACGCCAAACAAGGAGAATTGTCTGGCAGAATATCTTTATGGCGCTTTCGATAAAGCTTATTTTTGTGGCCTTAGGAACGATGGGGATGGCATCCATGTGGGAGGCAGTCTTTGCCGACATGGGAGTGTCTCTTGCCGCCGTTGTCAATTCAACGCGAGTGCTGAGGGGAAAAGGTGTGTCCTAAAATTTGAGCATACCCAACAGACTGTGCCTCCAGAATGTATCCCACAAAAATGGGTTAGCACTGATCAGTTGATACTGATAGCTTCACTGTAATCAGCTCACCTGCGGCAGATATACAGATACGGCGCAATATCCTTGCTGTTGCGTCAAAGAGTTTCCCCTGGTTCGAGAACTGGCTTTTGAGTGCCTGCTCCAAACTCACCAAGGGTTCGTCTACGGCTTGTGAGAGATATCGACATATAGAACATTGTTCTCCGGGCCTGCGAGAACCTCCAAGATGGTAGGCTTACGCAATCGCACTTCACGCCAACGTACGGTTTCAGCGGTACGGTCGCCCTCTCCTGTGATGCATTCCCGCAGTTCAATCTCTTCCTGATGTGGCACTGCGTTTGTTTTACACCACTCGGAGAAATTGCTGTTCCACGTTTGCCGAAGAACCTGGGGCGAAAGGTCTTTAGGCATGTCAGGGAGTTTTTTTAAGCTGCTGAAGATTTCTTCCACATCCGAAAGCGACATTGGCTGACCACTGCGTGTTGACACGAAAAGAAAAGGGTGCTTTTCAGCTTCCCTGAAACTGTCTCTCGTATGGGTGATGTAGTCGCGGATCAGCACTCCGAGGTGCTCGGTGAACCACAGCACCCGCATCCTGGGCTGGGACGCCGCTACCAACAATTTGTTATCTTCGCAATCTATCTCCTCCATGTGGAGGTACACGATTTCTTTAGGTATAAGCGATAGATCCAATAGCATGCGAACGACAAGCTGGTTTCGAGCCTGGGAGTTTGCAGGCCAGGGATTCTCTCTCCATCCAGGGGTTATGATTTCCAGCAGGCGGTCTTGAGTCTCGACCAATAAGCCTTCACGCGTGGTGGCAGAGGGGTTCATTCTTTGTCCTTTTTTCCTGATTTCACGATCCGGCATTTGAATGCCTTGGCGATTTTCGAGAACTTGGAGTCTAACGCCTCGTCAATTTTCCGGACTATGTCAGGAGTCGCCTGGACATACTGGGGAACGTCCCCGTAGTGGGGACCGAGCATCTCTGCGATCACCCTGGACGAATAGCTCTGATAGGCGGCCATCGCGGCGATAGTTCTCCTAAAGCGTGCAGGATCGAGTCCCAGGCTCGATGGCAGTTTCAATCGCGCAGAGACTTTCTTCAACTCGGCCCAGATTGCGGTAGCTGTTTGCGGACGAGTATAATCGTAAGAATCGGAATCGTCATTGGGTGCGGGGAAAATCGGCAGGTCCGCTTCAGGGAGCCACTTGCCTTTCGGAACAGATGCCTGCCGATACCAGTCAACAATTTGCTTGACGTGGTGCTCTAGAACCTTGCCGATATCTGGGAGGAGGTAACGTTTTTTCGGCAGCCTGCCAGGTGTTTTCTGAACATCAAGGGCGTAGCCGCGATGGTCCTGATGAAAATTGCCGATCTTCAAGGCCGCAATCTCGCTAGGACGCAGGCCAAGCCCCATGAAAAGGCATGCAAGAGAAGACTCGCGTGCTCTGATGCTGCCCTCTCTGATTCCGGTTGTGATGCCACCAACGATATTCCACTTTATCCTCGTTTCGGCTGTAAAGCCTCCTTTGATGCTCCCTCATTTGGAAATGACACTCCCTCTCAATGGAAGCGGCCGTATAGGTGCCGGAATTGTCGGTTACCCAACCGGCCATGTCTTTTAAACGCTGGACAATGATTTTTTCGTCGAATCCCCTGGCCTTTAGCCCATCCATGATTCGGGTCAGGACCGTATGGCGCAGAATGTGCGGGAACATTGATTTGAATCTCCCCGGGTGCCGACGACTAATCTGCTCGAAAATTCGATCGAACTGCCGCAGGGACAACGGCTGGCCATTGGTGACATTCAGGAACAGAAATGGAGTTTTGTGCGAATTTGGAATCCTGAATCTTTCTTTCTCGATGGAGTCGTCGACGGCACGTGCAAGCGAGGATTCGACTGGAAGCAGCCGACCGGCCGTCTTCGGGGTTGGTTTAATCTTCCTGGGGTCTATTGGGTCATCAGGATTTCTGACGATCCTCACCCCGGGAATGGGAGAGTTGATCTCGCAATCTGCAACACGAATATTGCCCAGCTCGCCAATGCGCATGGGAATGGAGCTGAGAATTAAAACGATCAGCTGGTTTCTGGCTCTGCATCGCGGCTTCCAAGGATTTGCCAAAGATCGCGGATTGGATATATCTAATAGGAAGTCCAACTCACCATCTGATAGGGCGTAACGGGGCTCAGGGTAAAAACCTCCCTCTTCCATGTGTTCGAAGGCATTTTTAAGCGCGGCCAATTTTGCTGCGATGCGATCTATTCGAGGATCGTTTTTCCCCAACCGGGATATGGCTGAATTCATGTGATCTGTTACGAAGTTCTTTATCACCAACACTCTTCCGGCGAAGGTGTTGGGGTCGACCACTTCGGTTCCCAGAGCTCGAATGTGGTGATCTGACAGCTCGACATATGAGCGGTGTGAAAGCTAAGGAGTTGAAACATTCCAACTTGGCCCGAAACGCTCGCCACCAACAGAGAGTGGTCGGCTTGCTCCGAGAAATCGCACAGAAGCACAGCAATACTGTCAAGTTCGGAATCGTCGACAAGCGCTTCGCGTTATTGACAAAGATCGTTGATCTTATAATCGAGCCTTTGGCTCACGAAGACGGCATAGACTTTTACGAACGCGGATTAAATATCGCATAGGCGAGCTGGCGATCCTGAGGGAACTGAAAGAATCTTTAGTTACTTTGGTGGTGTTATTCCCCCCGTCTTTTCACTAAAGGATGCAATAGGCACCGCTTTAACAAAATATTTTTACCATGGGGCAGAGCACATAGTAGCGCTTTCCCTAATGGGAGCGCTCCAAAAGAATGCACCCCTTCAAGGCCCAATTATAATGGACTCTCCATTCGGTCGCTTGGACGACAAGCACACCGCGAAAGTGGTAGGTGACCTCCCAGAAATGTCCAAACAAGTATTATTGTTGGTTTATGAATCGGAAATGGACCCGCAAACAGCTCGGAGAAATTTAGGGGGAAACCTCAAGCGGGAGTATGAGATCGTTAGGGTGAGTGCTCGAAATTCGAGAATAGAGGTGAAACATGGATGACAAAAAGACGATCGGTCTGACGCCTGAGGGTGAAACCATTATCCAGAAGCTTATGGAGGTAAATGCTTTTAAAGAAAAACTGGACGCCGCCAAATTCGCTATGTCTGTAGCCATAAAATCCGATGTTATCCCATCTCAGGCAGAAAAGGCAGGCACTATTTGGAATGTTGGCAGCTTTGACCCCCAAGGCGAACTGCGTCAGTTGATAGGCGTTTTTTACCCTGAATGTGAAACACCCTATCGGGCGATTGAACACCTAATAGATGCAGGATTGAAGATTATCGATCAGCAGCGTGACGGCGGTAATCTTGACGTGCTCCGACTATTTGAGATGTAGAACGTTCATATTAGGTAAATCCCCTGGCTGGAGCTTGTCTGGAAGTTCAAAATGTGTGGCTTGAGCCACTCGCAGTTTCTTTAATGCTTCAATTTTAAACACAACCATCTGAAATATTTTCGTTAAATGGTTGGAGCATTTTGGGGCATCATGCATTCGAAAATCTATACATTTTTCATTACGTCCTGTTCCAAGAGATCAGCCAAAAAGTTAGCCCCCGAATCTATACACAGATCCGGAGGCTATTTAGCGCAAAAATATTTAAATATTTAGGGCAAATACGAGACGAACAAGGGCCGCAAATCTATACAAAACACGATTGCGTCGCGTCAAAAAGGAATATCGTCGTCCGCAGGAGGCGGCCCTTGCCCTCCGGCCGGTTCGCGCGGAGGGGCACCGCTGCCGGAACGGCCGCCACCAGAATCCTTCGACCCTAAGAACTGGACATCCGAAGCAACAATTTCCGTGGAATAGCGCTTCACTCCGTCTTTGTCGTCATAGGAGCTGGTCTGAAGCCGGCCTTCCACATAGACTTGGCGTCCCTTGGATAGATATTCGCCGCAGATCTCACCCATCTTGCCCCAGACGGTGACGCGGTGCCACTCGGTGCGCTCCTTTTTCTCGCCGGTGTTCTTGTCCTTCCATTCCTCGGATGTGGCGACGCTGAATTTAGCGACGGCTGCTCCGCTCGGCGTATAACGGACCTCCGGATCATTCCCCAGACGGCCGATGATGATGACCTTGTTGATGCCGGCCATGGCTCCTCCTCAATATTATTCGTTGTTCGAGCATTCAGGGCCTCGGGTGTTTGGCGAAAGCGCTGGATACCCAAACACTGCCACACCGCATACCCAAATCACTCCTTAAAGTCAATGCGGTGATCGCCCCGACCGGCGCGGCCCTTTCGGACCCATACGCTGGACGAGGCAATCGCGCAGAGCGGACAGGTGCCGAACCGCTTTCCCCGGCACGGTTTCGACCGCAGCCAGCGCGCCGTGGGGACACATCTCCGCGCAGCAATAGCATCGGATGCAGCGATCGTAGTCGAAGCCGATGGCCTCGGAGTAAGGCGTGATGGCCTTGACGGGGCAGTGACGCCAGCATTCGCCGCACATCCGACACTTGCCGGCCTCGACCACCGGCCGCTGGACGAGATGCCTGCGAATGAATGGCTGTAACTTCCCGGGTCCGAACGTCAGCGGTCCCAGAACCGGCAGGTTGAAATCCCTCACCGGCTTGAAATCCCCGCTGATTTCAACGTCACGGGGGGACAGGCCCAGTTCCGCTGCCGCCCGGTGGGTCGGGAGCTCATCTGCCGAAACCTGAAGCAACCGGCAAACCGCCATGTCCACGGCCGGGGCGCTAGCGCCGGCCACCAGCAGGCCCAACCGCCGCGGGGCACCCCTTCTGCCGGGGCCCTGTCCTTCCATACCCAAAATTCCATCCACCAGAGTGACAGCGGGGTTGACGGCTCGGTAAATCTGAACAAGCAGCCGCGCGAACAGGTGCCGGTTGACCCCGCTGCGCAGGTGCCATTGCACCTTGGTGAGACCGACGACACAACCGAAGAGGTTCTTCACCCCCAGCGTCAGCAGCATCATGGCATGCGTCTTGAGTTTCGGCAGATTAACGACCGCATCCGCCTCCACCGCCTCCCGGGCGATGGCGATTTTTCCAAAAGGCGCCCCAATGTCCACCTGAACCGATTCTCGGAACGGACGCACTTCGACATCCAAGCCCTTGAGCGCCTCCGCATAGCCGCCATCCCGCAATACCCGTTCGAAGGTCCCCATCCCCGGACTGTCCGCCACCAGCGGCGTCGCGCCTCGCTGGAGCACGTATTCAATAACTGCCCGCAGGACCATGGGGTGGGTGGTCAGCGCCCGTTCCGGCTTGGCGGGGGCCAGAAAATTGGGTTTGATGAGAACCTTGGCTCCGGGATCGATGCCCAACGATCCCATACGGTCGAGCAGCCCGGAAACCGCTGGCCCCAGTGTGCCGAAGTCGTAATCAGCCGGATGAATCAGGACCGTGTTCGAGTTCATATCGCATGTGCCTCTTCAGCGCCTGCGCTCTTTGCCTTGATCCGTGCAGGCTTTTCCTTTAAGGTAGATCGTTGCGTCCTGCAACCCCCGGCGATATGCCGGGGCATATAGCGCGGGCCAAATCAAAAGGCAACCGGCATCGCCGGTGCGAGCGGATATCGAATGGTGGAAGCTGAATCGCTCAAGAAGTCCAACCGGCTGGGCTATCTCTTCGTCGTCCTGGCGGCCATATGCTGGGCATCCGGCGCTTCGGCTTCGAAGTTTCTGTTCAACAGCGGAGTCACTCCGTTTCAACTGGTGCAATTGCGCATTACGACCGCCGCGGCCTTTCTCTTTCTTTGGATGCTTTGCCGCAGACGCTCCTTGCTCATGATCGACCGCGGGGATATCCTCTATTTTCTGCTGCTCGGCACCCTCGGCATGGCCGCCATCAACATCACCTATCTTTACGCCATCAGCAAACTCAATGTGGCCGCAGCTCTGATTTTAGAATACCTCGCACCCGCGTTGATCGCCATTTACACCGTGGCCTTTCAGGGCGAGCGCCTCAGCGGATGGACGGCCGCCGCCATCGCCGCCGCCTTATCCGGATGCTATCTCGTAGTCGGCGCCTATAATCTGAACCTTGTGCAGCTGAATCTGGCGGGAATTCTGAGCGGATTGGGCGCAGCCGCCGCCTTTGCGTGGTGGTCGGTGCACGGAGAATACGGCATGCGACGCTACAACCCCTGGACGGTTCTGTTTTATGCGCTGCTGGTCGCGACCGTCGAATGGAACCTCCTGCATCCGCCGCTCGAAGCCTTCATGCATGCCTATTCCCCCGCCACCTGGGGATGGATCGTCTTCGTTGCGCTGATCGGAGCCATTCTACCTTTCGGCCTCTACTACGAAGGCATCAGCCGCATCCGCGCCACCCGCGCCAGCATCACTTCCACCATTGAGCCGATCATGGCCGGGGTATTGTCGTTCATCTTTCTGGGTGAGGCGATGGCGCCGCTCCAGATCCTGGGAGGGGCGCTGGTGATCGGTGCGATCATCCTGCTGCAGGTCAAACAGGAGCACGACCACCGGTCGCCCGCCATCCTTCGCGCGCAGCGCAGGAAGCCGTAACCGAATGGAAGGTCCAAGGTGAAGTGGGCCGCCACCGAACCCCTGCTGTACCGGTAGCCGCTCGCGGCGCAACGGTCCATTGCCGGAGCAGCAGAAAAACGGGAGCCTCTGCATGGTTCAGCCGCTCGAAAAACGAATCAAACGCCACGTGGTCGGCAAGGCCCACGATTTCTTCGCGGTCACGACCCCGGGCTTTGAAGCGCTTTGCTCGCAAGAGCTGAAGGCCTTGGGGTTGAGCGGACGCATCGTTTTCGGCGGAGTGGAGTTCAGTGCCCGGCTGCATGAGGCTTATCTCGCCAATCTGCATCTGCGCACCGCCAGCCGAATCCTGATGCGGGTTCATGCCTTCCGAGCGGCCGCCTTTCGGTCTCTCGAAAAGGCGGCCGCCCAATTCCCCTGGGAGCTTTTTCTACCGGCTGGAACCCCTCTCCGGCTGCACGTAACCACCCGCCGCTGCCGGCTGCATCATACCGATGCGATTGCGGAACGGCTGGCTGCCTTCATCGAAGAACGGCTGGGACGGGAACGCCCGGCCGCATCATCGCCGTCTGCCGCCCTCGAGCAGCAGGTGTTCGTTCGAGGGACGGATGACCGTTTTGTCGTCTCAATTGACAGCAGCGGCCTGAACCTCTATTTGCGCGGGATTAAAACGCACGCCGGCAAGGCGCCCTTGCGAGAGACCGTGGCTGCTGCCGCTCTCCTGTACGCCGGCTTTACCGGCAGCCAGCCGCTTTTGGATCCCATGTGCGGTGCCGGCACTTTTTCCCTGGAAGCGGCATTGATGGCGAAGAATATACCGCCGGGCTGGTTCCGCAATTTTGCGTTTATGGCATGGCCGGGCTTTCGCACGAAGCGCTGGGATTATCTGCGGCGCAAGCCGGCCGAGCGCATGCAGGAGCTTCGCCGCCCGATCATCTTTGCTTCGGACATCGATCCGGAAGCCTGCCACCGGCTGGGAGAATGCCTTCAGCGATGCTCCCTGACCGATGCCGCTGCGGTCGCCTGCCGCGATTTTTTTGAACTCGATCCCCGTGAGGTCGCGGATCGCCCGGGTCTGGTGGCACTGAACCCGCCGTATGGCCGCCGCATCGGCAAGGCCTCCGAGAGCCGCGAACTGGTCGACGCAGCTATCGCGCGGCTGCAGAGCCATTACAAGGGCTGGAAATTCATTCTGGTGGTTCCGGCGGGCCGCGGCCGGCTGGAAATCGGCTCGCCGGTTCAAGAATTTCCTTTTATCCACGGAGGCCTTAACGTCAACATTATAGTCGGCAAGTTATCTCCGGCCTGATATTTTACTCTACGGGTCATTTATTGTATGGGTGCCATGGCGATTAGCCGGGATTTGGTGCGCAAACCTTCAACGGTACGGAGGATAAAATGGATCTGAAAAATTTGCGCGTGAGCGGCAAACGGCTGCAATCCACCCTGGAGCAGATGGCCGCCATCGGCGGCACCGCAGGCGGCGGGGTCCAGCGGCTCACGTTGACCGACGAAGACAAGCAGGCGCGCAACCTCTTCATCGCGTGGCTCAAGGAAATCGACTGCGACGTCACCATCGATGAAATGGGCAATATCTTCGGCCGGCGGGCCGGTAAAAACAATGCGCTGCCACCGGTAATGAGCGGCTCGCACATCGACTCCCAGCCCAAAGGCGGCCGCTTCGACGGCATCCTGGGCGTCATGGCAGCGCTCGAGGTGATGCGGACGTTGCATGAAAATAAGGTCCAGACGGAACGGCCGATGGTCATCGTCGACTGGACCAACGAGGAGGGCTCTCGCTTTGCGCCGGCCATGGTGGGTTCCGGCGTGTGGGCCGGCGCGCTCCAGCGCAACTGGGTCTACGACCGCCGGGACATCGCCGGCAAGCGCTTCGAGGATGAGCTGATCCGCATCGGTTACAAAGGCCAGGCGCCCTGTCAGAAGTTCCCCGTGCACTGCTACTACGAGCTCCACATCGAACAGGGGCCGATGCTGGAACGGCAAAAAAAACGGATCGGCGCACCCAAGGGTATTCTCTGCCTGCACTGGTACGACATCTATCTCACCGGTGAAGCCAACCAGGTGGGTCCGACCCCGATGGACGGCCGCCATGACGCTCTCGTGGCGGCCGCTGAAATGATTCTCAAAGTCAGAGAGCTGCCTGATCGCATGGGCGGGAACATGGTGGCTACGGTCGGTGAAATCCAGAACCATCCCAACTCGCGCAATATCATTCCCGATCGCGTGCACTTTACCGTGGACATCCGTTCCTGGGACGACGATCTGGCACTGAAATCCTGGGACCTGCTGCGCCAGGATTTCGAGGGGATCGCCGGTCGGCACGGCTGCCCGATCCAGATCGAGGAAACCTGGCGCGTCAACCATTCCCCTTTCGATGAAAAACTGGTTCAACGCGTGCTGGCTACGGCCGACGAGCTCGGCTACTCCAACATGCTATGGGTGAGCGGCGCCGGCCATGACGCGAGCTATGCCAATCACGTCTGCCCCACTGCGATGATCTTCGTCCCGAGCATCGGCGGCCGCAGCCACGTTGAGATCGAAAACACCCGTTGGGAAGACTGCGAAGCCGGCTGCAATGTGCTGCTGCACTGCCTGTTGAAAACTGCCATGGAGCCATAGCCATCCAGAATCCCTCGCGACTGGCCGTGGGGGATTCATTTTTGACCATTCCGGACAAATGAGGAGAGCAACGCATGGGAATCGTTCGTGAAGTAAACGGCATGCTCGAGCTGACGGAAGAACTCCCCCGCAGTCAGTTCTACAACAAGGACCTGGCCCCGGTGAAGCTGGAGAAACGTACCTGGGGCTACTACGAGTATTTCTCCATGTGGGTGGGGATGAGCGTGTGCGTGCCCACCTGGATGCTCGGCGCCAGCATGATCTCGGCCGGTTTCGACTGGCTGACCACGGTCTTCACCATCTTTCTGGGCAACCTCATCGTTCTGCTCCCCATGATCCTGGACTCCTTCGCCGGCACCAAGTACGGCATCCCATTTCCGGTCTTCCTGAGATCGAGCTTCGGCCTGTTCGGGGCCAACATCCCGGCGCTGCTGCGCGGCATCATCGCCTGCGGCTGGTTCGGCATCCAGACCATGATCATGGCCTTCGCCATCGACGGGATCCTGGTGGCGCTGTTCCCCGGCTGGGGTGATATGAAGGGCGTCGTGCCGTTCTTCGAACTGCCGGCCCACACGGTGCTGTCCTTCGCCATGTCCTGGCTGGTGACGGTGGCGATCTGCTACGTCTCCCCGCCGCACAAGGCCTCGCCGGGCATCCGCTGGCTGAACGACCTGGCCTCCCCCATCCTGATCGTGATCGGGTTCGGATTGCTGTGGTGGGCCGTCACCAAGGCTGGGGGCTGGGGGCCGATCCTCGACCAGCAACGCACCGCCTCTTGGTCCAAGTGGCCGGCCTTTCTGACCGCCATGGTAGCCTATTGGTCGACGCTGGCCATCAACATCCCGGACTTGACCCGCTTCGCCAAGAACCAGAAAGTGCAGTACCTGGGGCAATCGCTGGGGCTGCCGCCCACCATGACCGCCTACTCCTTCATCGGCGTCGCCGTGACTTCGGCGACGGTGGTCATCTTCGGCGAGGCGATCTGGGACCCGGTCAAGCTGATGATCAAGACCGGCGTCCCCTTCTTCATTTTCGTCGGGCTGGTTTTCGTGATTCTGGCGACGCTGACCACCAACATCACCGCCAACATGGTTTCGCCTATCAACGACTTCATGAACCTGGCCCCCAAAGCCCTCAACTGGGAGCGCACCACCATTCTGATCGGTCTGATCGGCATTCTGATGCAACCCTGGAAGTTCCTGGCCGACCCCAAGGCCTACATCTGGACCTGGCTGCTCGGTTACGGCGCTTTCACGGGCGGCATTGCCGGCGTGATCATCTGCGACTACTGGGTCGTGCGCAAGCAGACCCTCAAGCTGCATGACATCTATATCAAGGAAGGCTACTACAACTTCACCACCGACAAGGTGAACTGGCTGGCGGTGGTCTATGGCCTGTTCCTGGCAGCCTGCACCATCTTCCTGTGGTCCAAGAATGCCATCCTGGGCGAGGGTTGGCCCTCCACGCTGACGACCTTGGTCCTGGTTCTGGGCCTGCTGGTCGGGATCTACTTCTACGTAAGCAAGATCAAGGGCGTCAACTTCGCCGGCGTTCTGGCCCTGTTCTCCGGGGTGGTGGGTTCCCTGGTGCTGTCCATGGTCAGCGATGCGCTCTCTCAGTGGACCTGGTTTACCGGCGCGATCATCGCGTATATTGCCTACCTGGTCCTCTACAACGCCTGGTACGGCGCGCATCACCCGGCGGTTCCGAAGTGACCGGCGTGATCGGGTAGATTGCCATACCTTCGGTTGCCCGGGAGGGGGAAGAGGCTCCCCTTTTCGGGCAACCCGTCTCCACCATCCTCCGGAGGTGCGGGCCACCTGAGATACAAATGGCTGCTTATCTTTGGGTTTTTCTGGTGTTGGCGGGTTTCGGCGCCTTCCACGGCCTGAGTGCAAGGCCGGCCGTCCGGACCGCCCTGCGCGAGCGGGCAAAAATCAGCGCCCAAGCCTTCACCGGGCTCCGCGCCGTGGTCTCGTTCGGCCTGCTCGTGCTCTCGGTGCTGGTTCTCTTCCGCTGGGCCGGCAGCACCCGCGCCCTTTTCGCGCCGCTTTCGGGAATCCCCGCCATCCTGCCGGCCATGTTCGCCTTTTGGATCGCGGGAATGGCCCTTGGCCAGGTGGCCAAGGCCGGGCGGTTGCCCCAGTTTTTCGGGTTCCGGGATTCCCCCAGGCTCTTCGTTTTCACCGGCGCCTTCACCCTGTGCCGGCATCCCATGTACAGCGGCTGGCTGGTTGCCAGCTGGGGGCTGATCCTGAGCAAACCCTTCTTGCT
>Ga0105093_10000673_pt1 | contig 12974 bp, 10 predicted proteins | sample PPLLak3March2015_2_FD_79111 | JGI IMG/M metagenome (GOLD analysis project Ga0105093, IMG submission 79111) | Freshwater sediment microbial communities from Prairie Pothole Lake near Jamestown, North Dakota, USA - PPLs Lake P8 Core (3) Depth... | ecosystem: Environmental > Aquatic > Freshwater >... | reverse complement strand
CACGAGCTGGGCGGCGTGAATGCCGCGAGTGTCGTTGATGTCGATCGCCGTGGGGGTGATCTTGAAGATATCGTCCTCGAACCCCATCAGGGTGTGGTAGGACCAGAACCCAAGACCGCCGTCCTTGGGCAGGCAGTAGCCGCCGATGCCGGGGCCGGGAAACATGATGTTCGAGTGCGTCGGCCGCACCTTGATGGCCTTGAGGACCTTGACGAGGTCCACCCCGTTGCGCTCGGCGAAGACGCTCCATTCGTGCATGAAGGCCAGGATTGCGGCCCGGTAGGAGTTCTCGACGATCTTGCAGGTCTCGCTCTCGATCGGCCGGTCGAGCACCGTGAGTGGAAATTTTTCGACGTTGAGAACTCCGCTCAGGAACTCGATCACCCGCTTCCGCGCCTCCGGGTTGACTCCGCTGCATACCCGCCAGAAATCGCGGATGGAAGCGACATAGTTCCGGCCCGGCATCACGCGCTCGAAGGAGTGGGCCAGGAGCGGATCGCGATCTCCGAGCCCGCGACGCTCGAACTCTTTCTTGATGATGGGATAGGCCACATATTCCGTCGTGCCCGGCGGAACCGTGGTCTCGATCAGGACCATGCAGTCCGGCCCGATCTTCTGTCCGATGATCTTCAGACACTCCTCCAGGGCCTGGATGTCGGCGCGGCCCTGGCGGACATTTCCGATAGTGTCCTTGTGGTAGTCGCACTGCACATCCACGACCACGACATCGGCCAGCGCCAGCACGTCATAGGTGAAGGTCGCGGTCAACGATTTTTTCTCCAGCACACAGCGCCGGATCATGCGCGCCACCTCGGGATCATCGGCCTCAACCGGGGCAACCCCCCGATTGAGGTAGGCAATCTTCCAGAATGAACGCAATGAAGGCCGCTGCATGCCGATGACGAATTTGCTCGGTTGCCCCTGAGCGTTGACGGCGTCCGCGACGACGCCGGCCATGACCGCCCCGACGAAGCCGACTCCCATCACGACCACGATCTCCCGGCCCATGCGACGCTGCCGATCCACGGCACGCTGCAGGCGTTTGAGTTCTTTCGCATACTCGGCAGTCGACGGAAGCGGAAATTTCTCGTTGTTCGGGCATACGGACACCATCGCAGCGGAGGATCCGGCCTTAGCTTTTAGCGACGATTGGGATGTCGAACGCGGCATATCCTACCCTTTTCTTATATGGATTTTTTCAATGAAGACACGATGGCCGCCCGCCCGATGCTGAGATAGTCGAACCCCAGGCTGACGGTAAATTCAGGGTCGTACAGATTGCGGCCGTCGAAGATCACCGGTATTTTTAGGAGGCTCCGCATCCGGCTGAAATCCGGATTGCGAAATTGGTTCCAGTCCGTCACAACCGCCAGCGCATCGGCCCCCTCCAGGGGTTCGTATTGATTATCACAGATATGGACAAGCGAATTGGCGGACAACAGGCTCTTTGCACGGCCGCCGGCGACCGGATCGAATGCCTTCACCGCCATGCCGGCGGCAGTCAGTTCGCGGACGATCTCCAGCGAAGAAGCCTCGCGCATGTCATCCGTGTTGGCCTTGAAGGCAAGGCCCCAAAGCGCCAGCACTCGTCCGGCCACGCCGCCGAGCCCGGAAAAATAACCAAGGATCTTCCGGCCCAGGATTTGCTTCTGTCGCCGGTTGACGGCATCCACGGCGGAGATGAGCTCGGGCTCGTAGTCGCTGTCGCGCGCCGTGGTGATCAGCGCCTGGACGTCCTTCGGAAAACACGATCCGCCGTAGCCCATCCCCGGGTAGATGAAGTGGTGCCCGATGCGATGGTCGGCTCCGATCCCGCGGCGGACCGATCCCACATTGGCCCCCACCCGCTCGCATATGTTAGCGATTTCGTTGATAAACGATATTTTGGTGGCCAGCATGCAGTTGGCCGCATACTTGGTCATCTCGGCACTGCGCACATCCATCACGATCATCTTGTCGCGACTGCGCGCAAACGGGGCATAGAGGGTTTCCAGGAGCTTGGCGGTACGCACGTTATCGGTTCCCACGATGATGCGGTCAGGCTTCATGAAATCATTGACCGCATCGCCTTCCTTGAGGAATTCAGGGTTTGAAACGACATCGAACTCAAGGCGCATCCCGCGTTGTTCGGTCTGTTCGCGGATGATCCGGTGAACCTCGTCGGCGGTGCCCACCGGTACGGTCGATTTGTTCACGATGATCTTATATTCCGTAATGACCGCCCCGATCTGGCGCGCCACCTCCCGCACCTGGGTAAGGTCGCAGGATCCGTCGTCCTGCGGCGGGGTCCCCACGCAGTTGAAAATAAAAAGGGCGTTTTCCATGCTTTCCCTTAAATCGACGGAAAACGCCAGCCGGCTTTCGGCGATGTTGCGTTTGACCAGCGGCTCAAGGCCGGGCTCAAAAATATGCACAACGCCTTTCTTCAGGCCATCAACGATTGTCGGATTGCTGTCCACACAGACGATATTGTTACCCATCTCGGCCAGACAGGCCGCTGTCACAAGGCCAACATACCCGGTCCCCACAATACATATGTTCATGATTCCTCGTCTGTTCGCTCGCTGCTCCGGTTTGGGTCCGGAAGCGGATCGATCGGTGCAAAATACAATGTGTTATCATACCAGCTAAAGGCACAAATTGCCAACCGCTCGCAACGTCGGTTTCCGGGAAATTGTACTTTTTTCTTGATTTATATTGGAAAATTAGCGAAAAGATAGCCTATCGAAATCGGGGCGGTTTGCGTTCAGCAATGAATGTCGAGCCGGCTTGCTTCGAAATCACCGGCACCCAGACGTTTTCGGCTTCGGGTCGAAAAGCTCGGTGCATCCCATCGCGGTATGCGGCGTTATTCCGGTCTGGATGTTTAGCTACGTCGCTATGGAGGAGAACAGATACCGGGGTCTAAAAGGGGTGATTTCGAACTTCCTGCAAGCGTTTAAAGGGGCGCATCGGACTATTGCGGATTTAAAGCGGTGGTGAAGGACTTCGGCGGGTTGTTTAGGAGCCACCGATCCTGGAAACGTCACGGTCGCCTCGCAGCAGCGGGAATTCAAAAAGCCGGTCAAAGCCGCCCCGATTTCGTTTTCTCAAAAGACGATGCCCACATATCCGACGAAGCTCTCGCCCGGACTGCGGTCGTGGCTGGTTGCATACCCGATTGACTCCGCCTCCTTGGCTCCGAGGCACCGGCCGGCCTCGATGGCAGTCGCCGCGGCCCCGGGGCAGCAGGCATTTTGGTTCACACGGGCCTCGGCCATCAGCCGATTGGGGTCCAGATCCAGAATAGCCTCGATGATCCGCCGGTCATTCTCTTCCTTGACCCAGGCGACGGCGGAAGGTCCGCTCCCATGTCCTGTGAACCCATAGTTGCTGCCGTAATGGGTGAGATCGGTTGAACCGATGACGTTGACGGCACAGCCCAGCTGCTGGGCTGTGCCGATTACCGCCCGCCCGATGGCCAGCGAGGCATCGGTGGGTGGAACCCCCATCGCCAGAATTTTCGCCCGCGGGAAAAAATACTTCAGGAATGGCAGCTGCAGCTCGATCGTGTTGTCCTGAGTGAATCGATCCGGGGTTTCCTGACGGAAAGGGAATTTGCGAATCAACGCCTCGGCCAGGTCTTCGGCGACGGGGATGGAGCCGAATGGTGTTTCCCACGCGCCGGTGGGCATCATGATGTTCGGAGAGCCTGGAGAAAGGTGCATGCCGAACAGCACCAGCACATCCGGTGCCGCGTCGTTGCACGTCTTCAAGGCATGAATGACGTTGCAGGCGATGTTGCCCGAAAAATACCATCCGGCATGCGGCAGAATGCCGCCCACCAGCCGCCGGCGGCGCAAGGGCTGGATTCCGCCCCTTTCGACGAACGCCCGAATCTCGCGTTCGCATTCCATTGCGTGGGCGGGATACCAACTGCCCGCAAAAACCGCACGCCTAATCTTGGAAGCCATCGGAATGTCCTTTTGTCGGCTCCACCGATTTCATGGGCTATCTGCCAGGCGGTTTCAGATGCCCAAGGATAACGGCCGGCCGGCTGAATGGAGAGTTAGGGCTGCCGAAAGGTTAAGTTCATACTAGTCCAGACCCAGGATCAAGTCAACATCCTCAGAGGGAACGCGCGAGACCTTTAATTTGCAGCCATGATGGTTAATGTTGATCTGCAAACGCCAATACTCGGGAGGACCACATGTGGGAGTACACGGACCAAGTCAAAGATCATTTTCTCAATCCGCGCAACGTCGGCGTGATCGAAGATGCCGACGGCGTGGGCGAGGTCGGTTCCATCGCCTGCGGCGATGCCCTGACCTTCTATTTCAAGCTGGATGAAAGCGGCAAGGTCAAGGATGCCAAGTTTCAGACCTTCGGTTGTGCCAGCGCCATCGCCTCTTCCTCGGCCCTGACCGAGATGGTGATCGGCAAGACGCTCGACGAGGCCGCCCGCATCACAAACGACGACATCGCCCGCTACCTGGGCGGACTGCCAAAAGAGAAGATGCATTGTTCGGTCATGGGCCGCGAGGCGCTTGAAAAGGCCATCGCCTGCCATCGAGGACAGGCCGCCAAGATCGTCGAAGGCGAAATCGTCTGCGAGTGCTTCGGGGTGACGGACCGGGAAATCGAGCGCGTGGTGCGTGAAAACCAGCTTAAGACCATCGAGGATGTGACCGACTACATCAAGGCCGGCGGCGGCTGCGGCAAGTGCCATGACGGCATCCAGGAAATCATCGATCAGGTCCTCGGAGGAAAACGGCTGGAGCCGATCAAACCGAAAGTGCTCACCAACCTCCAAAAGATCAAGCTGATCGAAGACAGCATCGAACGCGAGATCAATCCAACCCTTAAAAAGGATGCTGGGCACCTCGAGCTGGTGGATGTGGACGGCAACCGGGTGATCGTTCGCATGAAGGGCACCTGCGCCACCTGCGCCCGATCGCACATCACGCTAAAACATTATGTGGAATCCAAGCTGCGGGAATTGGTGACGCCCGATTTGGTCGTTGAGGAGGTGCAGTGATGAACGTGACCTATCTGGACAACAACGCGACCACTCGGGTGGATCCCCAGGTTCTCGAAGCCATGCTGCCGTATTTCTCCGAATACTATGGCAACCCCTCCAGCATGCACGCCTTCGGCGGAGGAGTCGCCGCCAACATCCAAACCGCCCGCGAGCAGGTCGCCCGCCTGATCGGCGCGTTGCCGGAGGAAATTATCTTCACCAGCTGCGGCACCGAAAGCGACGGCACGGCGATTCGGGCGGCCATCGAGTCCTATCCGAACAAGCGGCATATTGTGACATCGCGCGTGGAGCATCCGGCCGTCAAGAACCTGTTTGAAACGCTCTCCAAAAAGGGCTATCGGACGACGTTTGTCCCGGTGGACCGCGAGGGCCGCCTGGATCTCGATTTTCTTTATGACCACCTGACCGACGACACGGCCGTGGTGAGCCTGATGTGGGCCAACAACGAGACCGGAGTGATCTTCTCCGTCGAGGAGCTATCGCGCAGGGTCAAGGAGCGCGGGATCGTCTTTCACACCGATGCGGTGCAGACGGCCGGCAAGATCCCCATCGATGTGAGCCGCACCGGCGTGGACATGCTTTCGCTGTCCGGCCACAAAATCCACGCGCCCAAAGGCATCGGCGTGCTGTATCTGCGCAAGGGGACGCGGTTCTCGCCGTTCATGATCGGCGGGCATCAGGAGAGGGGACGGCGCGGCGGGACTGAGAATACGGCCGCCATCATCGGGCTGGGCAAGGCGGCCGAACTGGCCAAACAGCACCTCGACTCCGGCTCCTACCGCTGCGTGGACGAACTGCGCGATCAGCTGGAATGCGAGATCCTCAAGCGGGTTCCCAGCACGCTGGTCAACGGGGACCGGGCCAATCGCCTGCCGAACACCACCAGCCTCGCCTTCGAGTACGTGGAAGGCGAGTCCATTCTGCTCATGCTGAACGAGTACGGAATCTGTGCGTCTTCCGGATCGGCCTGCACCTCGGGCTCACTCGAACCGTCCCACGTGCTGCGCGCCATGGGGGTACCGTTCACCGCGGCCCACGGCTCGATCCGCTTCAGTCTCAGCCGCTACACCACCAAGTCGGATATCGATCTGGTGCTGGAGAAACTGCCGCCGATCATCGCCCGCCTGCGAGAAATGTCGCCGTTCTGGAAAGGCGCGAAACTTGAAGCTCATGGCTGATAGCCGATAGCTCATAGTAAAAAAAGAGCCCGGAGCCGCAACAGCAGCCCCGGGCTCTTTTTTTAGTTGCTTTCAGCTTTGAGCTCTCAGCTTCGAGCTTATCTTTTCTTTCAGCCACCCGATCCAAGGCTCCATCCCCTCGCCGCTGCGAGCCGAAATTTCGAATACCGGCATGCCGGGATGCACCTGACGGATGTAACCGATGGCTTGGCTCTTGTCGTAGTCGAGGTAGGGCAAAAGGTCTATTTTGTTGAGCAGGGCCGCGTCGCACAGCCGGAACATGGTGGGGTACTTCACCGGCTTGTCCTCACCTTCAGTCACGCTCAGAACCACCACGCGAACATCCTCACCGATGTCGAACTCCGCCGGGCACACCAGGTTGCCGACGTTCTCGATGATCAGCAGGTCGATGGCGTCCAGGTCGACGGCATCCGCAGCTTTCTCAATCACATGAGCCGCGAGGTGGCAGTCGCCGCCGAAGGCGTCGGTATTGACCTGCACCACCGGAGCGCCGGTGACCGCCAGCCGGTCCGCATCGTGCGTGGTGGACACATCGCCCACGATCACCGCCGTCCGGACCTCCGGCATGATGCGCTCGAGCGTCCTCTGCAACGTCGTGGTCTTGCCGGATCCCGGTGAGCTCATCATATTGATGACGAAGACCCTTTTGTCGGCGAACCGCCGCCGGTTCTGTTCCGCCATGCGCTCGTTGACGGCCAGCACGCGGGTGACGACCTTGACCTCACGGGTCGATTTATTTCCCTCCACCAATTTCATGGCTTTCCTCTTGAGCGATCTCGATCGAAACGATGTCCAGCTCTCGGCCGGAAAGGATCTCCAGCGCTCCGCTTTGGCAGGCCGTGCAGGTAAAAACCGGCTCGGCGATGGTCCAGCGCACGCCGCAGTCCCTGCAGCGCGCGACCACGGGAGTCTCCTCGATGGCTAGCTCAGCGCCGGCCAGCGCCGTGTCTTTGGAAACGATGTCGAAGCAAAACCGCAGGCTGTCCGCCACCACCGCCGCGAGCTTGCCGATTTTCAAATTGACGCGCTCCACCCGGGCGGAGCGCATGTCCGGTGGGATCGATGCTGTGGCGATGTCGATGATCTGCAGGGCAATGCCCATTTCGTGCATAATAATATAGGTCCTATAGGTCTTATTGGACCTATTGGCCGAACACCTTTTTGCACAGTTCTCCGAATGTGCCCAGGTTCTCGCACACGTGGATGCCGGCGGCCTTCATGGCGGCGATTTTGGCCTGCGCGGTGCCGGATCCGCCGCTGATGATGGCGCCCGCATGGCCCATCCGGCGTCCCGGGGGCGCGGTGAGCCCGGCGATGAAGCCGATCACGGGCTTGGTCATTTGAGTCTTGATGAACTCCGCGGCCGTCTCCTCGGCGCTGCCGCCGATCTCACCGACCATGACGACCCCTCGGGTCGCGGGATCCTTTTCAAACGCCGCCAGGCAATCGACAAAGTTGGTGCCGTTAACCGGGTCCCCGCCGATGCCGATGCAGGTCGTCTGGCCAATCCCCTGGTTGGTCAATTGGTGCACCACCTCATAGGTCAAGGTCCCGGAGCGGGATACGACCCCGATCGGCCCTCCGGGTTTGTGGATCGGGGCCGGCATGATCCCGATCTTGGCCTCGCCGGGCGTGATGATGCCCGGGCAGTTGGGTCCGATCAGCCGCACCGGCCGGCCCTCGATGATGTTCTTGACCTTCATCATGTCGAGCACCGGAATGCCCTCCGTGATCGTCACGATCAGGCGGATACCGGCATCGGCCGACTCCATGATGGCATCGGCGGCAAAGGCCGGCGGAACGAAGATCAGACTACAGTCCGCACCGGTTTTTTGCACGGCATCGAGCACCGTATTGAAAACCGGGATGCCGTCCATGTCCTGGCCGGCCTTGCCTGGAGTGACCCCCGCGACGACCTGGGTGCCATAGGCCACGCACTGCCGGGTATGGAACTGACCCTCCTTGCCGGTGATGCCCTGCACAACGACCCGCGTATCTTTGTTTACGAAGATGCTCACGTTCTTCTCCTTATTTCACGATCTCCGCCACCTTCTTCGCCGCATCTTTGAGGTCCGCGGCCGTGATCAGGTTCAGGCCCGATTCGGCCAGGATGCGCCGGCCCTCCTCGACGTTGGTGCCTTCCATCCGCACGACCACCGGCACCTGGATCCCCGTCTTGGTTGCCGCCTCGACTACTCCTTTGGCGAGCGTGTCGCAGCGCAGGATGCCGCCGAAAATGTTGATCAGGATCCCCTTCACGTTCCGGTCGGAGAGAATGATGCGAAACCCGTTTTCAACCATCTCGGCGTTGGCCCCGCCGCCGACATCCAGGAAATTGGCGGGTTCGGCCCCGGCGAGCTTGATGATGTCCATGGTCGCCATGGCGAGACCCGCACCGTTCACCATATTGCCGACATTGCCGTCCAGGTTGATGTAATTCAGGTTGAACCTGGAAGCTTCGACCTCCAGGGGGTTCTCCTCGTCAAGATCGCGGAACTCGAGAATATCCTTGTGGCGGAAGAGCGCGTTGTCGTCGAAGTTGACCTTGGCGTCGAGAGCGATAACCGCCGCTTCGGCCGTGATGACGAGCGGATTGATCTCCACGAGCGAGCAGTCGTATTCCACGAACAGCCGGTAGAGGTTCTGGATCATGGGCGTAAAGCTCTTGACCGCTGCCGGCGGCAGATTGAGGCCGAAGGCGAGCTGCCGGCAGTGGTAGCCCTGAAGCCCGAGCAGCGGATTGACGAAAACCTTGATGATCTTCTCCGGAGTTTTGGCAGCCACTTCCTCGATGTCCATGCCGCCGGCCTCGCTGGCCATAATCACGATTTTGGCCGTCGATCGGTCGGGGATGATGCTGAGGTAAAGTTCCTTGGCGATGTTCAACCCCTGCTCCACCAGCAGCTTGCGCACCAGGCGTCCCTCGGGGCCGGTCTGGTGGGTGACGAGCGTCATACCGAGAATCTGGCCGGCCGCCTGTTTGACATCCTCCGCCGAGCGAGCCAATTTTACTCCGCCGCCTTTGCCACGCCCGCCGGCATGGATTTGGGCCTTGACGACCACCGGCCAACCGTCCAGACCGGCCGCGACCTTTTGGGCCTCGTCGACGTTGAAGGCGACCCCACCCCTGGGCACGGGGATGCGGTATTTCTTGAACAGCTCCTTTGCCTGATATTCGTGGATTTTCATCGTCCTATCCCACCACCGCCAGAACGTCGCCTTTCTTCACCGAATCGCCGCTGCTGAAGCCCAAGGCTTTGACGGTGCCGCTCGCCGGCGCCGGCAAGGCGTTTTCCATCTTCATGGCTTCCAGAACCAGCAGGGTCTCGCCCTCCTTCACCGAATCGCCGACATTCTTCAGGTATTTCACGATCATCCCCGGCATGGGTGCCAGGAGGGGAGATCCCTTGGTGTCCGCCGGTGCCTTGGGCGCCTCGGCCTTGGGGGCTTCCGGGGCCGCGGCGGGTGCGGGGGCCGGAGCCGGGGCAGCCACCACCGGCGCCGGGGCGGGCATGGCCACCGCTGCCGCCATCGGACGGGCATAGTTCACCAGGGGAGTGCCGCCGACGGCATCCACGCCGACCTCGAAATACTCGCCGTCCACGAACACGTTGAACTTGCGCAATTGGTCGCTCGGCGCCGGTGCCTTCTTCTGAGGCTTTTCCACCAGCAGGCCGGCCTTGGCCTTGCGGACCAGGTCGTCCGCGGCGCGGACCTCTTCCATCGTGCGTGCCTTGGTATCGGCCGGCGGGGCCTCCTTGCCGTACTTCCACTTGAGAAACTTCAGGCCGGTGACCGGATACAGCGCGTAAATCAGAACATCGTCGATGTCCTTGGCGAGGCCCTTGGTGGCCTCCTTGGCCTTCTCCAGTTCGGGATCAAGCACCGAGGCCGCGCGGGCCGTAATGGGCTTCTCCCCGCGCGCATAGCCCTTGAGGGCCTTCTTCTGCACGTCCGAGTTGATGGGAACGGCGGTCTTGCCGTACAGACCGTAGCACAGGTCCTTGACCTGGTCGGTGATCCGTTTGTAGCGCTCGTCCTTGGTGTCGAAGAGCACGTTCATGACGGTCTGAACCCCCACGATCTGGCTGGTGGGGGTGACGAGCGGAATCTGGCCGAGATCCTTGCGCACCCTCGGCAGCTCGGCGAACACGTCGTCGATGCGCTCCACGGCGTCCATCTCCTTGAGCTGGTTGACCAGGTTGGAGAGCATACCGCCCGGAGTCTGGTGCAGCAGGACGTTGATGTCGATAATCGACATTTTGGTGTCGTCGAGCAGGTGCTTGTACTTGGGCATGACTTCCTTCTCGAGCACGTCGTTGATCTTGGCCAGCAGCTTGATGTCGAAGCCGGTGTCGCGGTTGGTGCCGAGCAGCGCCATGACCAGCGGCTCGATGGCGGCGTGGGCCGTACGGTAGGCATAGGGCGCCATCACCGTGTCGATGATGTCGACTCCCGCCTCGACCGCCTTGAGCATGGACAGGGCCGACATGCCCGAGGTGAAGTGGCTGTGGAGATGGATCGGCGGCTTGACGGCTTTTTTCAGGGCCGCGACCAGCTCGAAGGCGTCGTAGGGTGCGATCAGACCGGCCATGTCCTTGATGCAAATGGTGTCGGCCCCCATGGACTCCAGATCCTTGGCCTTCTTCACGTAGTAATCGATGTTGTAGACCTCCCCGCCCAGGCGCGGCTCGGTCAGCGTATAGCAAATGCATCCCTGGAAGTGCTTGCCGGCGGCCTTGATGGCCGGCACGACGATTTCGAAGTTGCGGTAGTCGTTCAGCGCGTCGAAGGTCCGGAAGATGTCCATCCCGTTGGCGGCCGCACGCTCGACGAAAACTTTGGCCACGTCATCGGCGTAATTGCGATAGCCGACCAGATTCTGGCCGCGCAGCAGCATCGAGAACGGGGTCTTTTTAATGTACTTTTTCAGAGTCCGAATGCGTTCCCAGGGGTCCTCGTTCAGGAAGCGGTGCATGGTGTCGAACGTCGCACCACCCCAGACCTCCATGGCCCAGAAACCGACCTGGTCCATCATCTCGGCGACCGGCAGCATGTCCTCGGTGCGGCCCCGCGTTGCGAACAGCGACTGATGGCCGTCGCGCAGGGAGAGGTCCTCGATCTTGACGGGGTTTTCGGCCTTCGGCCGCTTGGGGTCATAGTTCATTTTGGTCATCTTCACGGCGATCTCTTTATTCATCTCCAGGGTCTCCTTTTATGATTTCGCAAAAAGCGGTTAGTTCATGCCATGCGGCTGAAGGTGCGCAGTTGCATCAGGTTGCGCAGCTGCATCTGGGTCTGGCGCCCATTGAGTGCCCACGGTTTCGGCCCGGCGGGCGCGGCCGGCGCCGCTTCCATCGTCGCAATCTGCAACGCCGCCAGCTCTTCCTCCTGCAAAACCTGCATCACCGCAGCGATGGCGGCGGCGAGTTTTTTCTGGGTGTCGGTCATACGTTCCTCTCTATCCGTTTACCCGTTGGCCCGTGCGTCCGTTGGCCCGAAAAAAACGCTTTTCTCTTTCAACGGGCTGACGGGTTAGCGGGTCCACGGGCCAACCTTCTTTACATGGGAATGTTGCCGTGCTTCTTGGGCGGCCGCAGTTCGCGTTTGGCGCACATCGTCTCCAGCGCATCAATCAACCGCGGCCGGGTTTCGCTCGGCACGATGACGGCATCGATATAGCCGCGGCTGGCGGCGACATACGGGTTGGAGAACAGTTTCTCGTATTCCTGAATTTTCTCCTTGCGCTTGGCGCCCGGATCCGCGGCCTCGGTGATCTCCTTGCGGTGGATGATGTTGGCCGCTCCCTCGGCCCCCATGACGGCGATCTCCGCGGTCGGCCAGGCGAACGCCATGTCCGCTCCCAGGTCTCTGGAGCACATGGCGAGATAGGAGCCGCCGTAGTCCTTGCGGGTCACGAGCAGGAGTTTGGGCACCGTAGCCTCGGAATAGCACCACAGCAGCTTGGCTCCGTGGCGGATGATGCCGCCCCACTCCTGGTTGCTGCCGGGCAGGTAGCCGGGAACGTCGGCGATGGTGAGCATCGGAATGTTGAAGGCGTCGCAGAAACGAATGAACCGGGTCGCCTTGTCCGAGGCGTTGATGTCCAGGCACCCCGCCAGATTCTTGGGCTGGTTGGCGATGATCCCGACGGTACGGCCGTTCAGCCGCGCAAAGCATACGATGATGTTCGGGGCGAAAAACTGATGCGGCTCGAAGAAGTCGCCGTTGTCGACGATGGCCCGAATCACTTCCTTCATGTCGTAGGCCTTGCCGGGCTGATCGGGGATGATGGTGTCCAGGGCCGGCGCCGTGCGGTGCGGGTCGTCGCCGGCGACAACGGGCGGGTCCTCCATGTTGTTCGACGGCAGGAAGGAGATCAGCCGCTTGATCTGCACGATGCAGTCCGCATCGCTTTCGCAGGCGAAGTGCGCCACCCCGCTCTTCTCGTTGTGCGTCTTGGCGCCGCCCAGGGCCTCAAAGCTGATCTCTTCACCGGTCACCGACTTAATGACTTCGGGGCCGGTGATGAACATGTAGCTCGTGTTCTTGACCATGAAAACGTAGTCGGTCATGGCCGGCGAGTAGACCGCTCCGCCCGCCGTCGGTCCCATGATGGCCGAGATCTGGGGGATGACGCCGGAGCAGGCCGAGTTGCGGAAAAAAATCTGGCCGTAACCGGACAGGGCGTCGACCCCCTCCTGGATGCGGGCCCCGCCGGAGTCGTTCATGCCGACGAAAGGCACACCGGCCTT
>Ga0105093_10000671_pt1 | contig 13009 bp, 13 predicted proteins | sample PPLLak3March2015_2_FD_79111 | JGI IMG/M metagenome (GOLD analysis project Ga0105093, IMG submission 79111) | Freshwater sediment microbial communities from Prairie Pothole Lake near Jamestown, North Dakota, USA - PPLs Lake P8 Core (3) Depth... | ecosystem: Environmental > Aquatic > Freshwater >... | reverse complement strand
ATGTGGATGAGGAGAGAAGTGTTGTCGAAGGGGGAAAAGGGAGTCGGGTCAGCACCAGCATTACCCCCCCGCCCAAAGAGGAAGGAGAAGAGAAAAAGCCGAAAGAGAAAAAGCCGAAAGAGGAAAAGAAAAAGTAGTATTGAGTGATGAGTTCGGAGTTGAGAGTTCCTCTAAAAATGTCATTCCTGCGAAAGCAGGAATCTATAAGATTTTGACATCACTGGACTCCCGCCGGAGTTTACCCCGTACATGATACGGGGCGGGAGTGACAAATTTGGAATTATTAGAGGTTGCCTTAAGAGTTAAAGAATAAAAACTGCGAACTTTGAACGCCGAACGAAGAACAGGAATAAACATGACGCACCTTTTATGTGAGAGCTTAAGCAAGTCCTTTCGTCAGAAGAAAGTTGTGGATTCGGTGAGCATTGAGGTCCAAGGGGGAGAAGTGGTTGGATTGTTGGGCCCCAATGGTGCAGGAAAAACGACTATCTTTTACATGATCGTCGGATTGTATCAGCCTAATAGTGGGAAGATATATCTTAACGACGAGGCGATCACGTCCCTTCCTATGTACCTGAGAGCAAGAAAGGGGATTGGGTATCTTCCTCAAGAGCCATCCGTTTTTAGAAAACTGACGGTGGAAGAAAATCTTATGGCGATTTTGGAGACCCTCCCTCTTTCCAAAGAAGAGCGGAAAGCGCGATTGGAGAAACTTTTGAATGAGTTGGGGCTCTCCTCCCTGAGAAAACAGAAGGCCTATGTTTTGTCAGGAGGAGAGCGGAGGCGGGTGGAAATTACTCGAGCCCTGGTGCTTTCCCCGTCTTTTATTCTTTTAGATGAACCTTTTTCAGGAATTGACCCCATCGCCGTATTGGATATTCAAGCCATTATCCGTCAATTGAAATCAAAGGGGATTGGAATTATAATTACAGATCATAATGTTCGAGAGACTTTGGGAGTTTGTGACCGGGCGTATATCCTCAATGAAGGGCAAATCTTGGAAGAGGGGTCTCCTGAAAAGATTGCTCAAAGCCAGAAAGCGAGAAAGATCTATCTGGGAGAGGAGTTCGAGTTAGGAAGAAAACGCCATATCAAAGAGGAAGAAAAAAAGGCAGTGAATCCTCCCGCACAGGGGAGATTGTGAGAATGAGATGGTTTTAGAGCTCAAACAGTCGCCCAAGCTCGTTCAACAGTTGGTCATCACACCGCAGCTTCAGCAGGCGATCCGGCTTCTCCAATTAACGCGCCTTGAGCTGGTCGATATGATCAGCCAGGAGATGAAGGAAAATCCCCTTCTGGAAGAGGAGGAAGAGGGGAGAGAACTTGCCGAAGGGGAGGCCCCTGCGGCGGAACAGGAGGAGGGAGAACCTCCAACGGAACCCGAGCATACCCCGGAGGTACAGGGAAATGGGGAAGGGGGAGATGAGTTCGATTGGGAGAACTATTTAGAAAATAGCAACCTCACCCCCTTTCAAAGGCAAACCCGCGAGGATGGGGATGAGAGGCCTTCTTTTGAAAATTTTCTCTCCAAGAGAACAACGCTTGTGGATCATCTTCAATGGCAACTCCAACTCTCCCGCTTCACAGAAGAAGAGCATGAAGCGGGCACATGGATCATTGGAAATCTGGATGAAGATGGATATCTGAAGATCTCCCTGGAGGGTATTTGTTCAGAAACCAATCTTCCGGTAGAGGTGGTGGAGAGGGTTTTGCGAAAAATCCAGCAATTCGATCCGGTGGGAATCGGTGCACGAGATTTGAAAGAATGTCTCCTCATCCAACTGGAGCAGGTTGCCCCTCGGGACACCCTCGCAGAAAAAATTGTTTCCGAGCATCTCTCTCTTTTGAAAAATAGAAATTATCCGGCGATTGCTAAACGGTTAGGGGTGTCTCTGGATCGAGTGAATCGCTCCGCCCATCTCATTTCCAAATTAGACCCCAAGCCTGGAAAAGCCTTTGGAGGAGAGGTCATCCAAGAAATCATCCCGGATGTTTATGTTTATAAGGTCGAGGGAGATTATGTCATCTATCTGAATGATGAAGGGGTCCCAAGACTTAGGGTCAATTCCCTTTATCGAGATATTCTCAATGGGAGTCATCTCACCCCCGAAGGGGATCGAAAGTATATTCAGGATAAGCTTCGATCCGCTCTCTGGCTGATTCGCAGTATTCATCAACGACAAAGGACAATTTACAAGGTGACGAAAAGCATCATAAAATTTCAAAGAGAATTTTTAGATAGGGGGATCCAGTTTCTGAAGCCCTTGGTTCTGCGTGATGTGGCGGAAGATATCCAGATGCACGAATCCACCATCAGCCGCGTCACCCACAACAAATATGTTCATACCCCTCAGGGAATTTATGAATTAAAATTCTTCTTCAATGCGGGGATCACCTCGACCCAAGGGGAGACCATGGCTTCGGAAAGCGTCAAGAATCTTGTTCGGGAGATCATTGCCAAAGAGGACCCGAGAAAGCCTTATAGCGATGAGAAGCTCGTTCAGATCCTTCAAGAGATGAACATCCATATCGCACGCAGAACGGTTTCAAAATATCGCGAGATGATGAAGATCCTTTCCTCTAACGAGCGGAGAAAGATTGTTTAATCTAATAGGCTATTTGTCTTGTCGTAGCGGACAATGCATTCAAAGACATTCGATGAAGAAAAGGAGATGACACATGCAGGTCGCGGTGACATTCCGACATATGGAAGCCGATGAAGGGGTCAAGGCTTATGTTAAAGAGAAGGTGCAGAAGCTACAGAAATATATTGAGAACCTGATGGAAGTCCATGTTGTTCTGGCGGTGGAGAAATTCCGGCATATTGCAGAAGTGACCATTGTTGGAAATGGAGGCGCTTTCAATAGCCAGGGGAGAAACAGTGATCTCTATGCCGCCATCGATCAGAGTGTGGAGAAGATGGAACGCCAGATCCGTGAACGGAGGGATAAGGTCAGGCGGAAAAGGTCTAACCCTTCTTCGTTAAAGGCATCCCTCCAGGGAGTTGGAGAGACGAGTGGAGGGAAAGAAGAGGAAGGGCCCCTCTCTTTGATCCGGAGGAAGCCTGTCCTTGCCAAACCCATGTCTCTTGAGGAGGCCGTTTCTCAATTGGGTTTTTCGAAAAAAGATTTTTTGATATTTATCAATTCGGATTCTGGGCAGTTGAATGTGGTCACTCGATCCAAAGACGGAGGTTATGAGTGGGTGGAGCCTCATTTCAAATAGGAAGGTGCTCCAGGGGGAATGATGAAGATCATGGATGATCTGGATGAAGAATGGGTCATTGCGGACCTGCAGGGTGTGGATAAGACATCCATTCTGAAGGAATTGTCCAGTGTCCTGGTCAATCCATGCAAGGCCGCCTCTGTGGAAGAGTTGCTTCAAGTCCTTCTCGATCGGGAAAAATTGGGGTCGACAGGAATTGGAGAAGGGATTGCCATCCCTCACGGCCGGTTGAAAAAGATAAAAAAATTTTTCATCTCTTTTGGCCGTTCGGTCAAGGGGGTGGATTTTGATTCCATTGATCGAAAACCCAGTCAGCTTTTCTTTTTGGTCATGGCCCCAGAAAATTCGGCGGTGGATAACCTAAAACTTCTGAGTCGTATTGTCACTCTATTGAAAGAGCCTTCTTTCAAAAAGAGATTGATGGAGGCTCCCTCCCGTAAGGAGCTTTTCAAGGTTATTTCCGAGGAGGATGAGAAGTATTAAACGATGAATCACCTCATCGTACAAGAATTAGAGCAGAGTGAGGAACACCATCTGGAACTGACCCTGATGGCAGGGCGAAATGGGCTTAAGAAAAAAATCACCCATTCGCAAGTCCAAAAGATGGGGTTGGCGCTGACCGGTTTTACCCAATTCGTGAATCCAGAGCGCCTTCAGATCATCGGCAATACGGAAATGGCCTATTTTAAAACGCTGACACCCGAGATGCAAGAGAAGGTGGTCCGCCAAATCTGTAGTCTCCCGTTATCTTGTTTGGTGATCACTCGGGGTTTGGAGATCCCTGAACTCCTCCTTCGCGAAAGCGATGAAAAGGGAATTTCCGTATTTCGGACCAATCTCCGGTCCTTTGATTTTATTGAGAAGGTCACGAAATTCTTAGAAGAGAAACTCGCTTCTACCAGTAGCCTCCATGGTGTGCTCATGGATATTTTTGGTGTGGGTGTCCTCATCCTCGGGAAGAGTGGGATCGGAAAAAGTGAATGTGCATTGGACCTCATTCTTCGGGGGCACCAATTGGTAGCGGACGATATGGTTCATATCCAAAAACGGCCTCCTTCTTCTGTGTTCGGAAGTGGTTTCGAAGTCATCCAGCACCATATGGAGATCCGAGGATTGGGAATCATCAACATTCGGAGCCTTTTCGGTGTGGAGGCCATCCGTGAACGGAAGAAGATCGAACTCATTCTGGAACTGATGGAATGGGATGCTCACCGGGAATATGACCGCTTGGGTTTTGAGGAAGAAAAATTCTCCATCCTGGGCATTGAACTTCCGATGTTGAGAATCCCTGTTACACCCGCTCGGAATTTGACGACCATTATCGAAGTCGCTGTCCGCAATCACCTCTTGAAGGTGATGGGATATGATTCGGCGCTGGAGTTTGAGAAAAAACTCCTTCGTAAAATGGAAGAAAGAGGGGGAAACACAGCTGAGATCGAGGGCGAAGTGGAGTGAAGAATATACGGGTGATTCTCATCAGCGGGCTTTCTGGGTCAGGCAAAACAACCGCTATTAAGGCTTTAGAAGATATTGGATTTTATTGCGTCGACAACCTTCCCATCCTCCTTTTACCCAAATTCATCGAACTTTTTGAGCAGTCAGGGGGAAAGATCTCCAAGGTGGCTGTGGTGGAGGACATCCGGGGAGAAGCGTCTTATCCTTCTTCCCGTGAGTTTGTAGAGGGGGAAGGGGAAAAGGATTTTTTAAAGGATTCGAGAGAGATTATCCAACATCTGAAGCGAGAGGGGTATCCGATCGAAATCCTCTTCTTGGAGTCCTCTGATCCCGTTTTGATGAGGCGTTTCAGCGAAACCCGCCGTCAACATCCTTTAGCCCAGGGCGGGTCTATTCGAGAGGGGTTACGTTTGGAACGAGAACAACTTCAAGGGATTCGAGATATGGCTCATCAAGTGATTGATACGTCCGAATTGAATGTCCATCAGCTGAAGGAGAAAATCCAACAATATGCTCAGGAAGAACGGAGCTCAAGCCACATGACGGTCGCCCTCCTTTCCTTCGGATATAGTTTCGGCATTCCTTTTGAGGCAGACCTTTTGATGGATGTCCGGTTTTTACCCAATCCTTATTTTGTTGAAGAGCTGAAGCGGTTGAAGGGGAATCATCCAAAAGTTGCGGAATATGTCCTCCAGTGGGAGGAGACCAAGGCATTTCTGCAACATCTTCAAGAGTTCATTCGTTTTCTTCTCCCTCTCTATGAACGGGAGAGAAGAACTCATTTGACCATTGCCGTGGGATGTACCGGCGGGAGACATCGATCCATCGTCATCGTTAACCGATTGGCAGAAGTGCTGCGGGACGAATTGGTGAAGAGGGGAATCTTTCTGTCTGTTAAACACCGCGATGCGGAGAAGGGATGAAAAAAGAGATGGTGGGGGTTGTCGTGGTGACACATTGCCGCCTGGCTGAGGAGATGATTTCTGCTGCTCAGTTAGTGGTGGGGGAAGAGTTGAGACAGTTTCAACCTGTTTCCATCGACCCGAAGGAAGGATCCGAAGAGATACGGGAAAAGATTATTGCGGCCATTCGGAAAGTGGATGGAGGGCAAGGGGTGCTCATCCTGACGGATATGTACGGAGGGACTCCATCCAATATCAGCCTCTCCTTCCTGGAGGAGAGGAGGATCGAAGTGATCACAGGGGTCAACCTTCCTATGCTCCTGAAATTAGCGACCTATCAGAATGATATGGGACTTGAAGCCTTGGCCGCTTTCATCACAGATTATGGTCAGAGGAATATCAACCTGGCTAGCGAAGTGTTAAAAAAAAGGGTGGATAAGAAGAAGAGTTAAGAGTGGGACCCTGTTCTTAGGGTAAAGGTTACGGTTACGAAGCCCGTTTCGGTTATTGGTCAGACGGTCATGGGTGACGATGCTGGTATCGAAGCACGAAGCATGAAAGGCGAAGTTCGAGCATCCAGTTTCCATAGTCGAGCCTCGATACGAGTTTCGACAACGACGGACGTCAATTTTAATTTGACGATACAGGCGTCCTTACCCTTACCGTAAGACCAAACTTTTAATTGGGATGGAAATACAGACTTTTACGATTCGAAATCGGTTAGGACTCCATGCGCGGGCCGCGGCCCTTTTAGTTAAGACAGCCAACCGTTTTGTTTCAGAGATTATCATCGAGAAGGATGGTTTAGAGGTCAACGGGAAATCCATTATGGGCATTCTGATGTTAGCGGCCTCCAAGGGATCGAAAATTACCTTGAAAACAGAGGGAAGAGACTCGGCCCAAGCGATGAGGACCCTGGGTGAATTGTTTGAGAATCAGTTCGGTGAGGAATAGGCATGGCGGTTCAGCAACAGATCAATAAGTTCATCCAAGGGATCGGAGCTTCTCCCGGAGTCATCACTGGGAAAGCTTACCTGCTTGAACGGTTCAAAGTTCGTCTTCCTCAAAAACGGATCGATCCTGGACAGGTCGAGGAAGAAGTCAACCGGTTCCTCAATGCGATTCAAGAATCAAGGAACCAGTTGACGGAGATTAAAGAAAAGATTTTGGACCCACAAATGCGTAAACATTCTTTTATACTGGATGTTCATGTTTTGATTCTGAACGATGAAATGCTGATTCAAGACACCGTGGATACGATCCGAAAGAAAGAGGTGAATGCAGAATGGGCTCTGGATCTCACTTTGGAGAAGTTGGACACGGCCTTCAAGGCCATCGAAGATGAATATTTAAGGGAAAGGCGGAGCGATCTCCATTATGTGTCTGCCAGAATCTTCCGAAACCTCTTGGGGAAAAAACATGACGATATCACCAAAATCAAAGGGAAAGTGGTTATTGTCGCGCACGACTTTTCTCCCGCCGACACCCTCCAGATAGACCTCGAACATGTAGCGGGATTCATCACGGATATTGGCGGAAAGGTTTCCCATACAGCCATTCTCTCACGATCTTTGGGCATCCCGGCCGTGGTGGGACTGGAGGTGGCGACTTCCCTCATCAATGGGGGAGATATTTTGATCATTGATGGAGAAACAGGGGAGGTCGTCATCAATCCCACTGAAGAGGTCTCTCAATCCTTTATCGAACGGAAACGTCGGATCAAATCCTTCAAGAGGGAAATCCTTAAGTACGCCTCTCTGCCAGCCGAAACCCGGGATGGAGTTCGTGTCCGTCTTCAAGCCAATATTGAGATGGTTGAGGAAGTCTCCTCTGCCAAGATGCATGGCGCAGAAGGGATCGGACTTTATCGCACGGAGATTCTTTATCTCAATCGGAAAGACCTTCCGACGGAAGAAGAACATTTCCAAGTCTATCGGCGTCTGGCAGAAAACATTTCCCCAGCCACAGCCACCATCCGGACGTTAGACATCGGTGGCGATAAATTTCTTCCTGATTATTCGAAGAACAATGAGATGAACCCGGCCCTGGGGTTGAGGGCGATCCGTTTCAGCATGAAGGAGACCGATATTTTTAAAACACAGCTGAGAGGGATTTTGCGAGCGAGCGCTCATGGAAAACTGAGGATCCTTTTTCCGATGATTTCGGGAGTGGAAGAGATACTGCAGACAAAAGCCATCTTAGGAGAGGTGAAGAAGGGTTTAATAAAAGCGAAGATCCCATTTGATCAGGAGATCGAGGTCGGAGCAATGATTGAAATCCCATCTGCTTCGGTGACAGCCGATCTCCTGGCCCGAGAGGTGGATTTCTTTAGTATCGGGACGAACGATTTGATTCAATATGCCCTTGCCGTCGATCGAATCAACGAGCATGTCTCCTATCTCTATGAACCCCTCCATCCTGCCATTCTGAGGATTATTCGAATGGTGGTCCAATTAGCCCATCAAGCCGGAATTTCAGTTGCCATCTGTGGGGAGATGGCCGCAGAACCAGCCTATGCCTTGATTCTCTTAGGCATGGGGTTGGATGAATTCAGCATGAACCCTATTTCCATTCCCAAAGTGAAGAAGGTGCTCCGGAAGTCCCGGTTTGAAGAGACCCGGTTGCTGGTCGAACAATTGTTCCAACTTCCAACGGCCTCAGAGATTGAATGTTTTATGCGAAAATGGATGGTAAAACGATTTCCGGATGATTTTATTGAATGCTATCCAGAAGAGATCAAAGCCTAAACCCCTCACCCTCCCCTCTCCTCTCAGGGAAGAGAGGAAGGGTGAGGGGGAGGGAAGAAAAGGAGGAAATATTCCATGGCCATGACAGACTTTTTATTCACCTCAGAATCGGTCACCGAGGGTCATCCCGATAAGGTGGCCGATCAGATTTCGGACGCCATCCTGGATGCCATCATCGCTCAGGACACGAATGCCAGAGTTGCCTGCGAAACGATGGTGACGACAGGAATGGCCATTATTGCAGGAGAGATTACCACTTCCTGCTATGTCCATATGCCCTCCATTGTTCGGGAGACGATCAAAGAGATCGGATACAATGATTCGGCCATGGGTTTCGATTGGGAGACCTGTGCAGTGATCACCTCCATTGATGAGCAGTCCTCTGACATCAAACAGGGGGTAGATGAAAAAGGAGATCATGAGCAGGGAGCTGGAGATCAAGGGTTGATGTTCGGCTATGCCTGCGATGAGACACCGGAGTTGATGCCCATGCCCATCATCTTTGCCCATCGGCTGACACAACGGTTAGCCGAGGTGCGGAAGAAAAAAATCCTCGAATTTCTGAGACCCGATGGAAAATCTCAAGTGACCATCCAGTATGTCAATGGAAAACCCACCCGTGTGGACTCGGTCGTCATCGCTGCTCAGCATTCAGAAAGCGTTTCCTATCAGAAGCTCAAAGAGGGGATTATCGAAGAGGTCATCTTCAAGATCATCCCTGAGAAACTTCGAGATAAGAAAACCAAATATTATGTCAATACGACAGGACGTTTTGTCGTTGGGGGGCCGAAAGCCGATTGTGGTTTGACGGGAAGAAAAATTATTGTCGACACCTATGGGGGAGTGGGGAGTCATGGAGGGGGCTGTTTTTCTGGAAAGGACCCAACGAAGATGGACCGGAGTGCTTCTTATATGGCCAGGCATATTGCTAAGAATGTGGTCGCCGCTGGCCTGGCAGAGAAATGCGAGGTTCAAATGGCCTACACCATTGGGAGAGCACAGCCGGTTTCCGTCATGATTGATACCTCGAGAACTTCAAAGATTCCTCCAGATAAGATTGCAAAGATCATCAATGAGCATTTTGATATGAGGCCAAAAGCGATCGTCAAGTATCTTGATCTCCTGAAACCTGTTTATAAAAAAACCTCATGTTACGGTCATTTCGGCCGGAATGAACCCGGATTTACATGGGAGAATACTCATCGAGCAGAGGAATTGAGAAAGGCCGCTGGTCTGTAACTGGAATAATGGAAGAATGGAATGATGGAATGATGGATTAATGGGTTTAGGAGAATTGGAGCCTCTGATGATAGTGCTTCTGCATTTATATGCCCAGTATTCCAATATTCCAGCATTCCACATAGTTTAAGATGGGAGAAAATATGGACTACGACATCAAGGATATATCATTAGCTAAAAAAGGGCGTCTTCGGATGGAATGGGCAGAGATGGCCATGCCAGTTTCAAAACTGATCCGGACACGCTTCGAAAAGGAGAAACCTCTGAAGGGAATGCGTCTTTCCGCCTGCCTCCATGTAACCACTGAGACGGCTGTGTTAATGAGGACGCTTTTAGCAGGAGGAGCGAACCTCGCCCTCTGCGCTTCCAATCCTCTCAGCACTCAGGATGACGTAGCCGCCTATCTGGTCAGGGAACTCCATATTCCAGTTTTTGCCATCAAAGGGGAAGATAGCAAAACCTATTATATGCACATTCAGAAGGCGCTTTCACACTTTCCCAACCTCACGATGGATGACGGGGCGGATTTGGTCTCTTCCCTCCACTTCATCGCCTTAAAAAAATGGAAGGAACTTTCTCCTTCTGTTCGAAAATGGGCAGGAGGTCTCTCTCCATCCAAAAGGGAGGAGATGATCAACGGGGTGATCGGCGGGACAGAGGAGACGACGACTGGTGTGATCCGTCTCCGCTCCATGGAGACAAAAGGGGTATTGCATTTTCCGATCATCGCGGTTAACGATGCTGAGACCAAACACTTTTTTGATAATCGATATGGAACAGGACAGTCCACCGTCGATGGGATCATCCGGGCCACGAATCGTCTAATGGCCGGAGCCACCTTTGTCATCTCAGGTTACGGATGGTGTGGAAAAGGGCTGGCGATGAGGGCAAAAGGGATGGGGGCCAACGTGATCGTCACCGAGGTGAATCCCCTGAGAGCCCTGGAAGCAGTCATGGACGGGTATCGCGTGATGCCCATTGCAGAGGCGGTGGAAGTAGGAGATATTTTTTGCACCGTTTCTGGAAATGTCAACGTGATCCGGAAGGAGCATTTCTTAAAAATGAAGGACGGAGCCATCATTGCCAATTCAGGTCACTTCAATGTGGAACTCGATTTGGATGGACTTCGTGAAGTCGCCACCTCCCGGCGAAAAATCCGTGATTTTGTTGAGGAGTTCCAACTGAAGCAGGGACGCAAGGTTTATTTATTGGGGGAAGGAAGATTGATTAATCTTGCCTCTGCGGAGGGTCATCCCTCGAGCGTCATGGATATGAGTTTTGCCAACCAAGCCCTTGCCTCTGAATATTTGGTGAGGCATCACCAAACTCTGGAGAAAAAGGTTTATCCCGTTCCTTTCGAGATTGATCAGGATATCGCTCGGATCAAACTTCTTTCGATGGGTATCCAGATCGATCCGCTGACCAAAGAACAAGTCCGGTATTTATCTTCATGGGAACAGGGCACATAGATTTCCTTCAAAGTTCCCCCCATGGAACTCCAATGGCAGAAGCCGAGGGACTTCCAAGTTCTTCGGCGGAAACCGCCGAAGCAGACTCTCCAACGAGGGAGGTTTCGGAGGGTTATCCTCTTCTCATTCATCCACGGTCATAGACCGAGGTATTCTTCGTAGGCGGATAGAATTTGATGAAGCGAAGAAAGACACGCCAGATTTCTATCGGCTCTGTCAAGGTCGGAGGGGATGCGCCTATCTCCGTCCAATCGATGACCAAGACCGATACGAGGGATATCCGAAAGACGGTCCGTCAGATTCAGCGTCTTGAAGAGGTAGGCTGTGAAATCATTCGGGTGGCTGTGGTGAACGAAGAGGCCGCCCAGGCAATCACTGAAATAAAGAAAAGGATATGCATTCCCATCATTGCTGATATCCACTTCCATCCCCGTTTGGCCCTGATGGCTATGGAATCAGGAGCGGATGGCCTGCGAATCAATCCTGGGAATATTGGGGGAAGGGATTGTCTGAAGCCGATTGTCACGGAGGCAAAAAGTCGTTCCATTCCCATCCGTATTGGAGTGAATTCCGGTTCTTTGGAAAAAGAGTTCTTAAAACGGTTTGGAGGGACGACTCCAGAGGCGATGGTTTCAAGCGCCCTCCGGACGATTGAATGGATGGATGACCTCGGTTTCCATTTGATTAAAGTTTCTCTGAAGGCTTCCGATGTGTTGAAGACCATTAAGGCCTATCGGTTGTTTTCAAGTAAATCAGATGTTCCACTCCATTTGGGAGTGACAGAAGCTGGAAAAGGATCCGGAGCCATTGTCAAATCCTCCCTCGGAATAGGAGCCCTGCTGAGCGAAGGGATAGGAGATACGCTCAGGGTGTCACTCACCGGGGATCCCGTTGAAGAGGTTCGAGTTGGCTATGAAATACTGAGGGCCTTGAGTATTCGCAAGCGGGGGATTGAGATTATTTCATGCCCCACCTGTGGTCGTTGCGAAGTCGATCTCACAACGCTTGTGGAAAGGGTCGAAAGGGGGGTCAAGAAGATCTCCGCCCCTCTCAGCGTGGCCATGATGGGATGCGTGGTCAATGGGCCGGGCGAAGCCAAAGAGGCCGATATCGGTATTGCCGGAGGAAAGGGAGCAGGAGTCCTCTTTAAAAAGGGAAAAGTGGTCAGGAAGCTGAAGGAAAAGGATTTTGTATCGGTCTTGCTAAAAGAGGTCTATGAGATAGCAGGACAGGTTCCCTTCAGCAAAAATCCGAAATCCGAATATCGAAACCCGAAACAAATCCAAAATTTCAAATGACCAAATTTCAAAAAGTTATCTATTTTTCTTTTTTTGAATTTGGTGATTCGGTCATTCGAATTTGTTTCGAATTTCGGATTTCGTGCTTAGGATTTGTTTTCTTCCATACATAATAAATTCGTTGAAGCACGGTGAAGTGTGTGAGGATGGCCAAAATCCAGAGAATCGGTTCCATCCATTGGAAGAGCGCTCCAATAGAGAGAAGAATAATGCGTTCCGCTCTTTCCATGAGCCCAATGGTACACTGGACTTCTAACGCCTCTGCCTTGGCTCTAATATAAGGGATGAGAACCGTACCCATACTAACAAAAGAAGTGAGGATAACGAGACCGGGATCTTCTTTTATTAAGTAATGAATCAGGATAGCAAGAAGGAGGAGGAGATCCGAATATCGATCTAATACTGAATCTAAGAAACTCCCAAAGGCTGTTGCTTTTCCCAATTTTCTGGCGACGACCCCATCAAAGAGGTCCAAAAGGCCTGAAAGGAGGATTGCCAATCCTGCAAGGAACCAGAATCCCTTGAGGATGAAACAGGAAGCGACAAGAGTCGCAAAGAAACCCATGAAGGTGAAGATATTCGGATTGCCATGCTGCCCCAAGAATATTTTAAGAATAGCATAGAGATAAGGATCGAGTCGATGCCCGATTTTGTTGCCGATCATCTTTTAAGTT
>Ga0105093_10000670_pt1 | contig 13023 bp, 11 predicted proteins | sample PPLLak3March2015_2_FD_79111 | JGI IMG/M metagenome (GOLD analysis project Ga0105093, IMG submission 79111) | Freshwater sediment microbial communities from Prairie Pothole Lake near Jamestown, North Dakota, USA - PPLs Lake P8 Core (3) Depth... | ecosystem: Environmental > Aquatic > Freshwater >... | reverse complement strand
TTGCTTTCATTCGGTAATTTATTGCAAAATGCAAAATTACAATTTAAAATCTTAAAAATATTTATTTTACATTTTACATTGTCATTTTACATTTTGATTTTTCAATTTAACATTTTTTAGGTGATTCTTGTCCATTTCTAATTAATTTTATCTAACAGTATTAGCTTAAGTTTATCGCTTTCGGAAAAATATTCGGCAAACGTCGCTTTGGCGAAAACCCCGCCTAAAGTACCGGGATTGGCCACAGTCAAGCCGCCTTTCTCCTCGATCCAGGGCTTATGCGTATGGCCGTAAAATACAATATCGGGCTTTTTGCGTAAAACCTCGGAGCAATTGGCTATGGCATCATCGATCAGGAACGGCTCATGGCAAAATGCTATCGTTTTGCCTCCCAGCCCAACGCAGCCCAGCCTTTGGTGGAAGATAAAATTTTTATCCGCCGAATGCCCGCTGATATCGTTTTTGCCGAAAATTTCCATATTGCCCTGCGCCAAATGAATAGCGCCGGAAAAATTGGTTATCAGGAAGGACAGGGTTTCCGCGTTCGTAACATCGCCGCAGCAGATTATAGCACGGATTTTATTTTCTCCGCACCAAGCCAGGAATTTTTTCAGGTTAACCAAATTATCATGGATGTCGGAGATGATTGCAAGCTTCATAAAACAAATTATGGATTTTGATAAATTCCTGATTCTTAATTCTTGTAAATTTTGAATTTTGTTATTTTTAAATAATTGCTTAATGATTAAATTTTTTTAATTTTTGTTCAATAGACTTGCGGCTAGAGAATAACTATTGCCTTTCCATCTTTAAATCTTTCCATCTTTTAATCTTTGAGCTGTTTTGCATTATGCGTTACACGAGGAAAAAGCTCCAGATCTGATAACAGATCCCGATCAGGAACATAAGGCTTAAAATGCCCAATAGCAGGCGTCCGGGGCTATTTTTGAAGAGTGTTGTTTTTCTGTTTTGCTTTTCCATTTTCCTGAATATCATGATCAGGATGATGGCGCTGATGCCGCCTGCCACCGCACCGGCAAAGCTTATCACGCTAGTCAAATTATTGAATCCGAGAAGAAAAAAACCGAATGGAATGAACATTGTTATTGCCCAAGACACATATTTATTGGTTTTATAATCGTACATCAGCGTTTCCTTGACTGCTTCAGCGACTCCAAAGACCGAAGTGATGATAGTCAGCAGTCCTAATACCAGAGCGACGCTGATTATACCGTCTCCCATTACATTCTTGAGGCCGGTTAATGCATCCGGGGTTGTTGCACTGCCGGTTATTCCGGTTATGACCAATGTAAACAGCAATATTATGAAAGCTGAAAAGAATGTCGCCAGCGCCATTACTTTTTTAACCTTGTTCTTGTTGTCTTTGACCAGATTCGCGGCGATTGGGATCGAGCCCACGCCATCCAACGCAAAAAGAACCGCACCATATAAAATCAAAATTCCGGACCAGCTGCTAAAGCTATAATTTATTGGGCTTAAAAAATGGGTTCCTTTTATGCTGATGAAAAATATTGTTATGACGAGGACAATATTCAGCAACAGCTCCAATTCGCAGATAGCGCCGATTCCGAAAAGCATAATAATCGCCTCGGCGGCGAAAAAAACCGATGAATAGATTTCCGGCGTACCACCGAACAAGTCTCCAAAAAGCTGATAAGCGAATATGCCCGTAATAATAAAATATGCCAACAAACCCCCCATATTGCCGATCATTTTAGCGGAAAAAGCCAGGAGTTTGCCCGATTTCCCTAAATATATTTCAGCATAACCGGCCAACCGATGCTTGCCCGGCGTTTCGATGACGATATCGGCATATATCAAGTGCAAAAGATATTGGATGAATGTTATTACCGAAAATAATGCCAAAAAAATAAATATCCCACTGCGGGCAGTCAGGTAAGGCAGGCCGAACATCCCCACGCCTACAATATAGCCTACCATTATTGAAATGGCATTGACGAAACTGTTTTTAAAAAATTTTTTAAGCATTTATTTTAATCTTGCCTTGTCCTGTATTTGATTATTGTCTGAACTGAAAATGGCGGCAACATGGAAAATTGCCGCAAGTTTCCGGTTTAGAAGGCCCTGCGGCCTTAATTCCTGATCTTTATATCATAATCAATCTGTTCGATCTTGCGCAGGTTGGTTTTAGCCTGGTCGTATTTGGTGCGCAGATAGCCGGTCATATCGAATTCGACCAATTCCCCCAAGATGTCGCTGATTGATTCCTTGATCTTGCCGACGGCGGTAAATTTCTTGCCGGAGGCCATTTTAACCGCATACCTGACCATTTCACCGGTTAGATCGCAGATGCCTGCCAAATAGCTGTCGTAATCCATGTTAATTTTGGAAAATTTATCGATTTTTTTCCCGGTTAAATACAAGCCGAACATTTTCGCCTCGACATATTCCTCGGCTCCGGCTTTATAAGAACCTTCCTGGATCAGTCTGCTATGGCCGAATTTTTTTTCCAGATAATCCAGCTTTTTTTCGATCTCTCCCAGCGATTCGGCCGCCTTTTTATCTTCCCCGCGGTGCAAAGAAAAAATGACCCTTTTCGAATCATGCAAAACCTGATTCGCCAAACTGATAATCTGCCTCCTCTCGCCCTCCGATGCATCATGCTTTTTTTTCAACTCTGCAAAAAATTTTTTGTTAACCATAATAAATAATTTTAAAATGTAAATATCAAAATGCAAAATTAATGAAATTATTTTGTCGCGCTCAATTTGATTTTTAATTTTTGATTTTGTATTATTCCGCTACCCTGAATACTTCCTCCACCGTAGTTATCCCGTCCAGCGCCTTGAGAATCCCGTCTTGGACCATGGTCAGCATGCCGTTTTTGCGTCCGTTCTCGAGCATGTCATATTCGCTGACCTTGCCGGTCAGGATCAATTTTTCCACTTCCGGATTCATGGTCATTATTTCGTAAATGCCGATGCGTCCGCGGTAGCCGATGCCCTGGCAGGCTTCGCAGCCCCTGGCATTGAAAAATTTCAGCTCCCTGCTCTTCACCGCCTCTTTTTCCTTCTCCGGCAATCGATCCAGCACCTCTTCGACCCTCCGCATCTCCTCCTGGCTAAGCGGCGCCTCCCCTTTGCATTTTTCGCACAAGCGGCGGACAAGGCGCTGGCCGATCATGGCATTGATGGCCGGCGCCAGCAGATAGGGCTTGGCCCCCATCGATAAAAAGCGCGGAATCGTGCCGGAAGCGTCGTTGGTATGGATGGTGGAAAGCACCAGATGTCCGGTTAAAGCGGCTTGGATGGAAATTTCCGCGGTTTCCAGGTCGCGGATCTCGCCGACCATGATAATATCCGGATCCTGCCTGACGATGGATTTCAGGGCTTGGGCGAAAGTGTATTTTTCCGTGGTTTGGGACTGGTTAATGCCGGCCAGCTGGTATTCGATCGGATCTTCAATGGTAATTATTTTGGTTTCCGGATTGTTGAGTTTTTTCAGGATCGCGTAAAGCGTGGTCGTTTTTCCGGAACCGGTCGGCCCGGTCGTTACGATCATGCCGTTCGGCCGCTCAACTTCCCTTTTAAGACGCTCGTATGCTTCGCCGCGCATGCCCAGATCCTCAAAGGCCAGGCCGACCGCGCTTGACCTTAAAATTCTCATTACCACGCTCTCGCCGAATGCTGTCGGCAAAAACGAGCACCTGATATCGACTTTCTCGGCCTTCAGATAGATAGAAATGCGCCCGTCCTGCGGCTTATTGGTAATATTGATCTTGACTCCGGCCAATAATTTAAGCCTGGAGATAATTTTAGGCCATAATTTTTTTTCCAATGCGGCGACATCATGCAGCACCCCGTCGATCCTAAACCTGACCTTGATCGCTTTTTCCTCGCCTTCAACATGGATATCCGAACTGTCGGCCTTGATAGCGGCCGCGATGATAACGGTGACGATATCGCTGATCGATGCCTTGTTGATGTAATCCTGCAGTTCGTTCAGCCTGGAAAGCTGGTCGCTGAAACGGTTCAGCTCTTCTTCGTCGATCGTGAGGCCGCGGACCGCTTCCTTGATCTTCGGCAAAACCCTATAAAGCGAATGCGCATAATCCATGCTGTAGCGCGAAACGACATAAACCGACATGCGGCAATGGTAGGTTTCTTCCAGCTGGCCGGCCAGCCTGGCGATTGCTTCGGTAGGTTCGATTACTGCGATCCTGATGCTTTCTCCGTCATAATAAAAGCAGGCGACATCCAATTCCTTGGCAGTTTTCTCCTGGACTAAAACCAGGGCTTCCGGGCTAATCGGAAAGCCGACCAGATAAATATAGGGCAGGCCGAATCCATCCGCCTGTTTTTTGACCAGCCGCTCAAATTCTTTCTTTTTCAGCTCTTCCTGGTTATGCTGGAATTTAGCCTGCACGCTGCCGTCGTCGCCTTGCCCATTCCCGTTGCCGGAGTCGATCAGGTCTTCGATGGATTGGAATGCTTTTGGCATATAATATAATTATCTTGCTTAGTATCTGGCAATAAGAGATTTATTCTATTGATTATAATTCAAAGCTTATCTTATCTTATGATATCAAATAATGGTCCTTTTTAAAATATTCAGCCGAAAAATGATATATCGATTCAATCCGGGGTTGAATCCGGGCCGCCCGTCGGATATAATATGTTTATAACTTCAAAAAACGAATGATCGATAAGATTATCGAAATTCTTGCCGGAGCCATAACCGTAACCATCAACAGTTACGGTTATTATGCGGTCGGGGCGCTGATGGCCGTCGAATCAGCCAATATCCCCCTGCCTTCCGAGATCATCCTGCCGTATGCCGGTTTTCTGGCCAGCATGGGCAAGCTTAATATTCACCTGGCCGCTTTTGCGGGCGGTATCGGATGCCTGATCGGATCGATAATTTCGTACTATCTTGGATTGAGGCTGGGACGCCCATTTCTTTGGAAATACGGCAAGTGGCTGCTGGTTTCCCAGAAAGACATCCTGCTGGCCGAAAAATTCTTGATTCGGTTCGGCGATCTGACTTATTTCATTACGCGCCTCATGCCGGTGGTCAGGACCTTTATCTCTTTCGTGGTAGGCATCGGCCGCGGTAATCTGCTGAAATTCTCCCTTTATACTTTTATCGGCTCGTGGATCTGGAGCTATTTTCTTGTTTATATCGGGGTTAAGCTGGGAAATAATTGGGAATCGCTGCGCGGCCTTTGGCACAAATTCGATGCAATTATCATTTTGGCGGTGATTGCCGCTGTCGTTTACCATATATACCGCGTTTTCCGGGATAGCCGTTCATCACTGCCGCCGGAAAATAGCGCCGGCTAACCGGCAACCTCCGATCTCTGGCGCTAAAAAAGTCCGCTCCGGCGGACTTGATTATTTAGTGTAAGGAGAAATCGACGAATACGTGAGCGGCAATTGCGATGACTCGCTGGTCCTTGGCAATCCTGGTTTCGGGATCGCAGCTGCCGACCAGGATCTTGCTTGATTGCTGCTGGAGCACGAAATCTTCGAAATATTCTTCCTCGGGGAAGCATCTGCTGGAAGATAACAGCTGAAGGTTCATGGTTTCGATTTTGCGATTGACAATCCGATCGATGCGAAAATTTCTGGCGAATTCGAAGATCGGAAACCCGGAAATTTCTTTCGCAAGCATAAAGCTGTAATACTGCGTCTTTCTGGTAATTACCATGTCAAGGGGCTTGCCCTGCTGGTTTAAAAAAATGCCGATCCATTTCATCTTTTCGGCGGAAACTTCATCCAAAAAGACCTGGGTTACCATCGGATATTCCTGCTCATTATCATCCCTGATTATCAGGTGATGGATATAGGGCCTGAATTCATACAATCTTTTCCGGAAATCAAAAATATTGCTATTGTAATATTGAGGTTTATCAAGGTACGGTTTTTTAGGCAAAATAGCCTCCTTTTCTTGATGAATAAAATTAGCAAAAAAAACTTGCGCTGTCAATTGCCCTGGCTATCTAAAATATTTTTCACGTTAATCGGCGTAAAATCATGCGCCGATTTACCGGACTTTGCCGCGTAGGAGTTGAAAACATAATTTCCTGAAGGCAGCAGGGACGGATTCCAATATACCCAATACAGGGTTGCGGAATCCTGCACTATATTATCGAAGAATTTTTCTTCGCCGTACGGGTTGGTAACCGAAAACTCAACCGAGTCGGGCGCGGACGAGAAAGCAATGTAAAGTTTCCTGTCGGTATCAAGTTCTCGCGGAAAATCAATAAAGGCCGCCGTAATATCCGGCTCGGCCGCCAAAGCTGCCGTGGAGGTGCCGGCTGCGGACCGGGCAGATGTTTTATCGGAAACGCCCGCGTTGGCTACCCTTATCTTGGCCGGAACCGATTCGCCGCTCAAATCCTTTTCGGCTGCCACTGCTTTAACCGTATATTCCCCGTCGGGAAAAAGCGCCGTATTCCACAGGGCAAAATGGCTTAAACGGTCGGCTGATTCCGCGGTGATCCGCCCCGTCCTGATGCCGACCAGATAAAAAGTCACGTCGGCGGGCAGGCTGGTTACCGCTCTCAATGTGACTTTTCCTGAGGCGGGCGAATAAAGCGAAGGAAGCATTACGCCGAGATTCTCTATTTTTACGGTGGATGTCCCGGAAAAAGCCAGCCCATCGGCAACAGCCTGGATCGTATAAATGCCATTCTCGTTTTGTGACGTATCCCATTCATAGCTATACTCGTTTTCGCCCATATACTCGCCTGTACGCCGGAAACTGTTTTTTCCGGTAAATTCAAAAACAACTTCCTCGGCCGGATGCTTGGTTTTGGCTTTGAGGGCCTGATTTCCGCAGACGATGGCCGGCAGGCTATCGAGAGAGATCGCCTGTTGATAGGCGCCGGGGTCCGCGCCGGTTTCCTCGGCGCCATTCGAGAGGCTGAAATACTCTTCCTGCGAAGCTGATGCCAGCCCGGAAAAAGAACATCTGGCCTTTACGCTGTAAATGCCATTGCCGTAGGCGCCGGAATCCCAGTCCGCCTGGACCGCAAAAAATCCGCTGGAAAGCGGTTCGCTGTTGGCCCGCAGGGCAATTTTATCAGCGCCGCTTTTTTCAATAATGAAATAGCAGCCGTCCTCATCGGGCTGTGCGTCTGTCTGGGCGATAAATGCAAGGATTCCTTGCGCCGGTGAAGCGGGTGCCGTCAATTCAATGGTGCGGACGGACGGTTCCTGCTCTCCGCTTAACAGGCCGTAGAGCGGGGTAAATAAAAAAAGCGTCAAAACTATAAATAAAGAAAATAGCAGTCCGAAAGCCAGATGTTTATGGGCCGATTTTAGCATAGGTAAAAATGGCGTATTCGCCTGAGTGTCAAGTACATTGAAGATATTATAACAATAATTACCGTTTCAGGTCAACGCAACTGATATAAGATTTTTTTGCATAAGAAAACCTTATCTGCTTCATCATGCCGGATCTCCGTGATTCTATGGAATATAATCCATTCGGCGATAATGCATCATTAAATCACTATATTTTTGTAATTCAAAATTCAAAAGTCTCCCGCTATTTATTTTTCCTTGGTAAGCGGGATTTTCGCAAATTCGCAATGCGATGCGGAAAAAAATGGCAATGCAAAATTAAAAAATTATCTCCTCCTTCATGGTTAATATACCGGATAAGAAGCTTACCGATGAATTTGATCAAACATAAAACATAACTCCAAAGTTATTGTAAGTTAATTTTTAGATTTTAATCTGTCATTTTCCCTTTTGATATTACGTTTTACATTTTTTATGGTTTGCTGTTTGGAATTTTCACAAACTTGTCATTTGTTATATTACATGGCAATTGTTTGAATTATTTTCAATTTAAAAAGCCCAACCGTACGGAGGGCTTGATTCTGTTGAAATTGGTTAAATGAACGTTGGGTTATTGGGCGGCGGCGGCCAGCTTGTATGCTTCGTCATACTCGGCTTGCATGGCAAGCACTTTTGCCGGATCGAAGCCGAATTTGCTAGCCAGAACCTGGGCGGCATGTTCGGAGATGGTATACTCCCCTTCCACGATCAGCCCAAGCAAGTAATCACTCAGGCCGGTTTCTTCTGACAATTGTTTTACTGTAATGCCGGCCGGAGCGATGAAATTTTTTTTCAGCCATACGCCGGGGTGTACTGCCGTAATTATTATGTTTTGCATTGTTTCCTCCTTTCCTTATATTGGCAGCTTCCAATATACCAAAATAGCAAATATTTACCGTCCCGTCAAGACGGTTTGAAAAAAATATTTTTCATTGTTATACTTTATAAATCCTTTTAACGTGGCCTTTGGAAATAAAATTTATTAGAAAGAAACAGCTATGGGAAAAGTGCTTGCAAATATCGGCTATATCGGAACGGACGGGCGCAGCTTTTGGGCTGCTTTGCAAACCAGCAAAGCCAAAAGCGAGGTTTATCCCGGGGAATACCAAGGATGGGTTGTCCGCGGAACGCCGGGCATGCGGGGCTGGGCGCAAAAAATGGACCTCCCTGTCAAATTCATAGATACGGAAAATAATTCGGTTGAAAGTTATGCCCAATCCTTGATCGGCGCATTTGAAAGCAGCCTGCTGGATGTAGTTATGGTTTTGCCCGAATCGCTTTTATTCAACGGCTTGGTTGATCTGCTGGATGAAGCGGGCTTTGCCGGAAGGATAATCGGCTTGGATAAAAATAGCGCTTTTATCGAAGCCGATAAAATCGCCTGCAAGCAGCTTTGCGGCAATCTGGGCATTCCGGTCGCGCCGGTCTGGGTGAAGACGGATGCGAAAGATTACGGAAAGGTTAGGGGCATTTGTTTGGATCTTATCCATGAATACGGCGGCGTGGTATTGAAATATCCATACAGCGCCGGTGGAAAGGGTGCGCGGATAATTCTCGACGCTTGGGCGATCGAAAAGGTTTATGGCGGGCTGATCAGCGACTATAAAGACGATTACGTTAGGCAATTCGGCGGCCAGGGCGAATGGCCCCTGCTGATCGAAGCCCGCATGTCTGGCGTAGAAATCAGCTTTACGATCCTGGTTGACATTAAGGGCAATTACGCCATCTTGCCGACTGCCATGGATTATCCCGAGCGGTTCGAAGGCCTGCCGGGAATAAATAACCCGATCACGGGAGGAATGGGCGCCATTTCCCCCCATCCGCTCGAGTCTCCCGAACTGATGGAAATGGCCGCCATCAGAATCGCAGAACCGCTGGTTAATTGGCTCAAAGAATCAAAAGGCCTTATCAGGCCTTGCGTTTTCTATCCGGGCTGCTTCGTTTCCTTCGAGGATAATTTCAAACCGAGGGATATCCGCGTCTGCGAAATTAATATCCGGCCCGGAGAACCTGAATTCCAGCCCGTAATGGCGCGCCTGCGCAATCCCGGTCCGCTTTTGTCCGGCATGGTTCAGGGCAAGCTGGACAAGGTGCGGCCGGAAGTCCGTAAAAATCAGCTGTCGATCTGCATGGCGCTGGTTACCGGTCCCGGCGGCCCAAAACAACAAAAGGGCTACCCCTGGTCATTAACCAAAGGCGAAAACCTTGAAATCGATTTTGAATATTTCAGGAAAAGAATGGGCTTGGCGCCTTCGGCCATGGAATATGACGGGCAATCTTTCAAAACCGGCGGATCGCGCGTCGCCTATCTGATTTCCTCGGCATCTTTTGATGAAACCCATGCTCCCGATTCAGCCGCCGAACAGCTGCGCTTGAAAATGCTCAATGCTTTCGATCTGGGAAAAATCCGCGCCGTCCCCCGGGAAAATCCGCAAGGCAACCGCCTGGACCTGCGCCGCGATATCGGATCGCACTTCTCTAAAGCAAAAGAATTGAAGAAATAAAGGGGCCTGGTCAGGCTGTGAGAAAATCACAGTCTTTTTTTATTGTCTTTTTGGAATTTTTGTGACGTTTGTGAGACGTTGTGAGACATCGGACGCCTTAAGGCGTCCGATGTCTCCCGATCAGGCTTAAGAAATCCGACGTCTCAAGAGTACTCTGTCATTCCCATAAATCCGCAGTCTGGCGGAGAGAATCAAGGCCTTCTCTTTGCCATTCCCGCCCCGATTTGCATCGGGATAAACTCCGGCGGGAATCCAGACCACTCTTTTGTCATTCCCGTGAAGACGGGAATCCAGACATAAAATAATTCATTACAAAAAAAAGCCGCTGGTCGATGATGACTGCGGACTTCTTGTTTTTAAGGAAAGAGCTGTGTGATTTTTTTAAATAGTTGAAGTTGAAAAGGGCGGGGTTTGGTTGATTTTTTTGCGTGTTGTGTTGTTGGGTTTATTGTTGGTTTTTTGTTTTTTTGGTTTGCTTGTGGAATGACCAATTTTTTGTTGAATGTTGATTGATTTGTTTTTGTATGAATTGGCTGCTAAGTTTTTGGTTATAGTTGTGGTGTTTTGAAATTTTTGATTTTGTCTGATGGTTTTTGGATGTCTTTTTGTAGTATTTAGGAATGTGCGATTTTTGGAATTAAATGTTTTGAATAGTTTTTTTGCGGTTTGCTGTTATTGGTTGGTCTGATTATTTTTGATGCTTGGTTTGATGATTTTTGTTTTTTTATTGCTGGTTAAGGTTGTTTGTGTGTTGTGTGTTGTGATGTAAATTTTCGGTGTGGTTTATTCTTATGAAATGTAGGGTGCTAGCTAGGATAGATGTGAAGTGAAGTAATGTGTTTTGTTGAAGTTTTGCGTATATATTGATGAGAATGGTTAAAGAATAAACAAGGATAAGTTTTAGGAATAATTGAATATCCCCACTCAATATATACGATATGCGTTACGCGAATTTAATGTGCAAAGTGTCGGGAGGGTTTTGGCTGCCCTCCCCGGTTATAGGCTTTGGCGCCTACAGTACAAAACGCGGACGCTTTGCACTGCAAGATGGTCGGATGGAGAAAGGTTGAAGGGCGGATCGGTTATGAAGCATAGGCTTCAAAATTCGTTTGCCGTTTTCCTGTGATTAAGCTGATGCTTGATTTTGGATTACGGATGTACCGCGCTTCTTGATCTGCCAAAGACCATTAAATGACGTAAAGCGAATATGCTTATGCCGTCCATAAAGCCATTGATTTCCCTGATTCTCCGAATGGAGAGTGTTGAACAAGTCTGCTGCCTTAACGGCGATCCGGTCTGTGACTGCCGGCCATGCTTTATCATCACTAGGAGGTTAAATTCCGCCTCCGATCCCGAGGGTTTGGATGCTAAAGTAAAGACGCGAAGGTCTTATCTTATGGCTGGCTGGTAGTCCAGATTGCGTATTAAGGAGCTTGTTGTCCGGTTCATTGCCTGGATCGGCTTATTTGAATTTTTTTTGGTACCTTAAGGCTGTTTTGTTGATTTAAGCATTTAAGCACGAATTTAGTGAAAGTCTTTCGGTAAACCGATAAAAATCCAATGGGCTAAAGCTGGCCGGGCGCATGAACTGTTCGGCTAATTGCTGGGGTATGATGAGGGAAATCTGTTTTGGAAGACGGGTAAAATCTTCACATATTTGCAATACACCCCAAATAGCCTGATGTAATGGGTTCCGGGGGGCGTTGACCCCGGACATAATAGGATAACATATTTTAATAATATGTCAAGTGCAATCAACAAAAATATGGAATATTCAATTTATTTAAATTTTTTTTAAATATTAGTAAAAAATAATTTGATAGGCCATGTTTAATGCTTTTTTGAGTTAAAATAACAAAAACATCCCAATATTATTGGAATGTTTTTGGAGGTTTTAGTTCAATTAATTCACATCGGTCGGAACTTCATAAAATCTAAGCTGAACATGTTTTAAGCCATTATTATCATAATTCCAGAAATAATCCTGAAGCGCATCATTAAAAAGATTGTATCTTTCAGGCGTTCCATCCAGGTTGAGATCAACGTAAATGTAAAGCAGCTCTCTGGAAACATTCTCGAAAGTGCTTCTGCCTTTTTCCCTGACGAAAACCTTGGCTTCTGTTGAGCAGTATAATTCTCCGAGCTCGTCATAAGCGCAAGTTGTCATAGTGGCGCTTCCGCCCGGTTTTCCCAATACTTTGGCATAAACGCTGTATTCTGTTATGCCGTCATTCTCGGGATCAGGATTCGGAAGCATGAATGAAGCCGTTCCATCCGTGCCGTTGGCATCTAAGACCCGGTACTCGCCGTAGTTTTCGCCTTCGGCAAGCATGATTTTCGTATTGCCTTCAAGCTTAACGAAAATCCTGTGGCCATTGTCTCCGGTCATGTCAGCGGTCTTGTTTTTCGGTACCCCGATAATGTTCAGGTTATAATGGGCGCCGCTAGGAGCTCCATTACCTGTTTCCGCGATTGCCAGCATGGGCATAATTACCAAAGTAAAAATCGAAATGATTGCAATGTATTTTTTCATCGTAATCACCCCCTCTCAAGGCCAAATAAAGGCTTAAGCCAATGTTTTGACTGCTTATTTTATCAAATTTTAAACCTTTAGTCAAGACTTTGAAATTAACCGTGAGTCCGACATACAGGTGCCACGCCTGTAAAATAAAACAGGCCTGATAGCCCGTTCTTTCAAAATAAAGACAAAATTAACAATCATTCATTCCTCGGGCGCTACCCCCATCGCGGCATATTCGTCGAATTTATATATAACTTTACCTTCCCTGAATACAAGCCTTAAATTTTTTAAATTCTCCAGAAATTCCTGCGCTCTCCTTGTTTGCCAGCGCATTGTTTCTTCGTCAATCTGGAATTTTTTCATGGCTTCAACTCTACCGTCGATAATGCCCTGATAATAAGCGTTTCTGCTATCGATCGCTTCTTCGACCAATGCTTTTTTATGCTCTTCCCCGATATCCTTCCAAATCAAATTTACTGCTTGGCCGATCTCCGCTTCTTCTTTAAACAGCTTCTCTAGCTTTATGGTGATGGGCTGGATGTTGCGCATTTCTGTCTGAGGCTTGATGCTCGGAGATAATTGCGGCGTTATCCAGATTCCTTTGGCGAAATTGCCCTCGCCTTGTTCGAATCTCAGATGAATTTGGTCGTAAAAATTAGGTGAAAAG
>Ga0105093_10000667_pt1 | contig 13060 bp, 10 predicted proteins | sample PPLLak3March2015_2_FD_79111 | JGI IMG/M metagenome (GOLD analysis project Ga0105093, IMG submission 79111) | Freshwater sediment microbial communities from Prairie Pothole Lake near Jamestown, North Dakota, USA - PPLs Lake P8 Core (3) Depth... | ecosystem: Environmental > Aquatic > Freshwater >... | reverse complement strand
GGCACCGGCCGCTACGAAACGGCGGCCGACAAGGTCAACAACCAGCAGCAGTATTTCTTCGGGCTGAAGGACGCCGCGACGCCGCGGGCCACCCCTTACAGTGTGGCAGACCTGACCACCCTCGAGGCGCGCTTCACCGCGGCGACCATCGGCGGCAAGGCCATGACGGTGCGCACCATCAACGGCAGCAATACGAGCGCCAACCCCTGGGCCATGAAGCTGTTTGCGGGCCAGAGCGGATGGGGCGGGCCGGCCACCAGCGGCGGCAGCGAGCGCGTGTTCACCAAGCCGCTGGTGGTGGGCGGGATTGTGTTCTTCACGACTTTCATCCCGGACTCGGATATCTGCACCGGCAGCGGTGACACCTATGTGTTCGCGTTGGACTACAAGACGGGAATGCCCCCGACGTCGCCGGTGTTCGATCTCAACGGGGACGGCAAGTTCACCGACGCCGACAAGGTGCTGGTCAACGGCAGCCTGGTGATGCCCATCGGCGTCTACGTCGGCCGCGGGCAGGGTTCGGCACCGGTGCTGTTCAAGGACACCCTGTTCATCACCACCTCCACCCCGCAGACCGGATCGGTGGGCAGCGGCAACGTCACGGGATTGAACGCGTTGCTGGTGAACATCCCGCAGAAGAAGATCCGCGTGGAGTCGTGGAAGCATAACTAAAGAGAAGGCCCACGGCGCAGGGCAAAAAGAAAAACGAGGGCGGGGGATATTCACCCCCCGCCCTCGTTTTTATTTAAGCGAATAGGATGGCGCCGCGCGTCAGAACCCGCTTTTTACAAAGTCGTCAATCCTGAAAATCCTGTTAATCCTGTCTAACCTGTCCCTTTGTAATCGAATGATTTTTTGTAACTGCTCAGAGTTCAGGATATCCAGCAGTGCCAGCACCATAACCTTCCAGTTCCCAACTCCCAGCTTAGAGCTTCCAGCTTCCAATCCTACGCCCAGACACCAGGGATGGCAGTGTCGCAGTATTCGCATTGGTTCCCGTTGAGATGATACTCGCGGATGAAATAGCCGGCGCGCGCGATCAGCAGCTTGCGGCACTGGTGGCAATAGGTGTGGTTGCCTTCGTGATGGGGGACGTTGCCGACGTAGGCGTAGCGGATGCCTTCCGCGATTGCAATCTCGCGGAAACGCGCCAGGGTGGAGACGGGTGTCGGCGGCAGGCGGTCCAGTTTGTAGTGGGGCTGAAACCGCAGGAAGTGCAGGGGGTGGTCCGGCCCGACTTCCTTGAGAATCCAGGCGCACATGCGCCGGACCAGCTCCTCGTCGTCCACGTAGGTGGGGACAACGAGGTGGGTGATTTCCAGGTGAACCCCCTGCTCGTGCACGGTTTTCAGCGTGGCCAGCACCGGCGCAAGCCGTCCCCCGTTCAGCTTGCGGTAGATGGCGTCGCTGTACGCCTTGAGGTTGATGTTGGCGGCGTCGAGCAGCCGGCAGAGGTCTATCAGGGGCCCCCGGTTGATGTAGCCGTTTGAAATCAGGACATTGCGCAGGCCGGCGGCACGGGCGGCCTGGGCCGTGTCCAGCATGTATTCGTAGAACGTGACCGGCTCGGAGTAGGTGTAGGCGATGGAATGGCATCCGGCCTGCTTCGCGCTGCCGGCGACATCGGCTGGAAAGAGTTCCCGGTGCTGCACCTCGTGGGGCTTCGCCTGGGAGATCTCCCAGTTCTGGCAGTTCAGACAGCGGAAGTTGCAGCCGGCGGCGGCCAGTGAGAACGCCGTCGATCGCGGCGCAAAATGGTAGAGCGGTTTCTTCTCGATCGGGTCGATGTGTACGGCGCAGGGATTGCCGTAGGCCAGGCTGTAGAGCTTGCCGTTCACGTTGACCTTGGAGCGGCACACGCTGCGGTCTCCGGGGGACAAAACGCAGTGGTTGGGGCAGATCAGGCAGGCGACGCGGTTTTCGTCCAGGCGTTGGTAGCTGTATCCCTCCCGGGACCATTTCCAGACCTGTTTCGGACCGTCCCCTTTGAAAACACTGCCGCTGACGTCTGCCTGGGCCCATGCCCTGGAAACGCATGCCGTGAAAGGCCCGAGTGCCGCCGCTGCCGCGCAGGCTGCGACCACCCCGGTGCCGTCAATCAGAAATTGTCTGCGCGACAAGGTCTGCATGCAGCGTGCCCGCTATCAGGAGGCTCAGCAATTTCAAGCCCATCAACGCACCGATCGCCCCCGTGATTCCCAGATAGGGAATGAGAATCGTGCTCGTCACCAGGGTTCCGAGCGCCGCCCCGATCAGGTCCGCTGAAAAAACCCCGGTGGCCGCGCGGCCGCCGTCCCCCCGCAACCGCAATGCGGCCGGAAACTGTATACCGCAGGCGAATGAAACCGCAAAGCCGAGGAAGAGGTAAAACGCCTGCCCCAAACGGTCTCCCGCATGCACGGCGGCCAAGGTGGCGGCGAGGAGGCCGATGAGCGCCATATCCGAGACAATCAGAACACGCCGCGCCCGCGCAGCGAGTCGGCGGCCCCAGAGTGCGCCGGGGAGAAGGCCGGCCAGGAAGACCGTCACAATGATGCCGATCTGGAAATAAATATACCCAAAAAAAATCTGAAACGCAAAAATGACCAGGATTTCGCTGCCCATGGCCATCCATCCGGTTGAAAACAGCACGAACTCCACCCGGCTCGCATTCCAGAAATAAAATCCCAACACACAGGCGAGGGCACCCATGAACCACAGCGGCGAAGCGTCAAACTTCGCGAACCATTCCGAGAACACCGTGCGCATGACGTAAGGCGCCAGTTCGGTGTTGGGCGGTGCCGCCGGGTCCATCTGGCCCCGCAGGTATGAAATGCGCTCCGGTGTGACATTGCCCTCGTAGTATCCGCTGATGTAAAGGGTCGCAATGCCTTTGCGCCGCAGCAGGTCCGGGATACCGGTCTGAAGGGGACGGTTGCTGCAGATGAAGAAGACCCGCTCGCCAGGCAGCATGAGGACGTGAGGGAAATGGGCTTTTGCGGTGTTGTAAATCGAGGAGAGCTTCCGGCGTTGCGGTTCAGCGAGGTAGCTATCGAAGCCTCCCATGGAGAAACCGAGCACTCCCTGCTCGGCGAGCCGTGAGCGCGCCAGGGAAAAGAACCGGTCGGTGAAGAAGCGGTTGGTCTGGAGGGTCTGCGGATCGTTGAGGTTGACCAGGATGGCGTCGTAGCCGGGGGCGGCCCCTGCCAGAAAGGCGCGCCCGTCGGCATGGATCACGCGCAGCGGCGGGATGCGTTTCAGGAGGTTGAAGTCAAAGAGGACCTCCGTGAGATCCGGGTCCAGCTCGACGTAGTCGATGGACTTGAGGCGGTACTTCTCCAACTCTTCCATCACCCCGCTTGATGCCGATATCAGCAGGACGCGCTGCGGCTCTTCGAGCTGTGCCAGCGCATAGTGAACGGTTTCCTCCGCCGCGGCCGCATCCTGGCTGCTCAGCAAGGGAACACCGTCCTGGAACAGTGTCACCAGCTCCTGCTGCGCGACCACGGTGATGCGGCCGTAGCGGGTTTCACGGTAGTGGGCGAGTTCGCCCCGGGAGGGTGTGAGGGTGGCATTCTCCGCTGCCAGGCCGGCGGCAAGCGTCAGAAACACCGCAGCGGCTGCCAGCATGGGGAGCGGCCCCGGGCGGCGGCCGGATGCGCGCAGGAAAAGAGCGGCCGCCAGCAGGGGCAGGTGGGCGGCGACGATCGCTTGGGCGGGAGTCATCCAGAAAACGATGAGGAAGGAAAACAGGGCGCCGCCGCCGACGTCGCCGATGTTGTCCCAGATGTAAACCAGGGCTCCGGGATAGTCCGGGCGCAGGGACCTCAGCACAAAAAGACTCAATGGAAGCAAAAACCCGATGAGCAGGGCATAGGGTGCTGTGACCGCGGCGATGTAAACGAATGTCTGATAAAAGCCCACGGAGGCGCCGCGGGTGAAAACGAGGTCGCGCAGCAGGCGGGCGCCAAACAGGGTGAAAATCGAAAAAAGCACCAGCGCGAGTGCGAGCCAGTAGAGGGCCTCCAGGGTCGCGAGCCGGCTGCCGGCCGCCGGCCGGGAGAGCAGCGTTCCGAGTCCGCCCAGCACAAGCCAGCTGAACAGAATCAGGGCGATGACGATTTCATTACCTTGAAATTGGCTCAGGAACTCGCGGATGAGAACCAGCTGGGTAACGACGGAGGCGATGCCCGTTGCGACGACGACGGCGATGGTGCGCTGTTCACGGGTGCTCTTCAAAGTACTGGACCTGGTAGGTCGACACCTCGAGTTTGCCGCGTTTCCACGCGTCCCGGGGCAGCCCGGCTTTGAGGCAGAGGTGGCCTAAAAAATCCTCTTTTTTCGGAAGCTGCTCCCAGACCTGGGGCAGAAAGGTCGCGCCGGCGTGCCCTTGGCGGATGATCACCCCGTCGACGTTCGCTCGCAGCTTGCGCAGCAGATCCTCCGGGTCGCTGAACGCGAGCGGCTGGGGCTCGGTGAGCACACTGACTTCGATCTCGACCTGGCCGAGTTCGCTTTCCGTGAGCGGCGCGAACCGTGGGTCGTGGAAGGCCGCGTTGACGGCATTGCGGCGGACGCCTTCGACCAGGGGATCGGAGGCGGACAGACTGCCGATGCATCCCTTGAGCTGGCCCTTGAGTTTGAGCGTTACGAACGTGCCGCAGCGGGCCTGTAACGAGGCGTCGCTCAGCGCCGATCGCATCCGGTCGGCTTCGGACGGCGGCAGCGGCAGGCCGAATTTCTCCATCAGCGTGCGGCGCGCAAGCCGCACCAGCACCTGGCCCTTTTCCGGTGCCAACAGGTGATTCGCATCTTGCATGGCAGGCATGGGCGGGTCTCCAAAAAAGGCGATGGCGGCATATCCCACCACGCGCGTGCGGTCGCCGGCGGTATCACCGCTGGTGAGATAGTTGAGCAGCACCGGCCGCCAGTCGAAGCGGTCGGCCATGGCGAGCAGGATCGCGAGCGCGTGCGCGCCGCAGGCCGAAGCGGCATCCTGGACCAGCACCCGCCGGTCGCGCGCCAGGATCGCGTCGATGGTCCTGCGGTCCTTGGCGTGGGCTTCGGCGTAGGGCAGGAAGTGCGACAGGTCCGAGCTTACCACCACCAGCGTCTCGTGATCGACTAAGGGAAGGAGAGCGGCAGCGAGCCGGTCGACATCCGCCCGGCCGACCACCACCGGGATCAGCTGGAAGGATTTGAGAAACGCCTGCAGAAACGGCAGGACGACTTCCAGGGAGTGCTCTCGGTCGTCGGCCGGCGACAGGGGTTCGAAGAGCTCCGGCTGTTTCAGAAGATCGGCTACGGCGGGGTGCAGCTCGATTTTACCGAGGGGGGTCTGAAACGCCTGAACGGCGGGAACGGCGGCGCTGCGGAAGCCCACGAAATGGTCGGGGCCCATCAGCAACACCGTCTTGAACTGGTTTTCCGACAGCACACGGGCGGCATGCGCGGCCGTCGGCCCGGAATACGGGTACCCGGCGTGGGGAAGGATGAGAGCTCGGAGCGACCGGCGGTCCGGCACGTCCGATTGCGTGCTTTGGGCGTTTTGCGCGAGCCGGTCGATCAGATTCCGGAGCTCGCGGGGGTCCGACGGGTAGAAGCTGCCGGCCCGGACGGGTTGCCGAACAGGCTCGGCACCGGCCGCGCCGCAGAGCATGAGCGCCAGCATCAACGCCAGCGCCATCGGGATGATCGGTTTAGGCGTCATCGCAGGAAGATTACACTCGCTCAGTGGCGGGAGTCAACAAAAAGGGTTACTGCTCAGTACCCCCTTTGGAAAAGGGGGCCGGGGGGATTTTGTTCCACACCGCAGCGTGGCTTCACCTTTTCGCGCCTTTCGCATATTTCGTAGTGCCCTTGTCCCTAAAAGCCTTCAGTCTTCAGCCTTCAGTCTATCTAAATTGAGTAGGTATTAAATGGTGGTGGCCAGGGAGAGTTCGTCTTTGGTGGGGCAGGCCAGGCTTGCCGATTCCTCGGTAAACGTTTTCCAGTCTTCGCGATACATCGCCTTGAGCACGCTGTTGAACATGAGGATCAACACTTCGTAGGCGCTCATCCGGCAGGCCGTGTTGGATTCAAAGGCCGACACGGCCTGTGACTTGCGCTCGGAGAGCGCCTTGAGCGCGGATATGTGATTGAGAAAGCGCATCCGGGCGTGGATCGAGTCCGCAGAGGTATTGCCCGCCTGGGACTTGGCTTTCAGCTCCTCCATGATCTGGCAGATCCGGTCGTGAGAGAACTTGCGCAACTGCTCACGGCTTCCCGCAGTTGAAAACCAGCTCTGAGCGTCGATCAGCTTTTGAATGGTGGTGCTGATCGATTCGATGTCACGTTTCAGAACCTGGGCAAACAGCGCTTTGGCCGGTTGCGGGATATCGGCCTCCACGAACCGCAAGACGCTTTCGGCGGCCTTCATTTTGGTGCGGAACTCGGCCGCAGCGCTGCGCCAGAAAATGCGGCTGACCTCTTCGAGCTGAGGGTCCAGCGCTTGCGCCTGACGCATGGCGTTCATCACACGGTTTTTGATGTCGGCAAAATGCGTGGCGGTGCGGTCGAACAAGAGCTCCCCGGTGACGGCCTTAAAAATCATCACCAGGACGGCCTGCCAGTCCTGAAAATGCAGGATGCGGGACGTGTCCCCGAAGCAGGTGGCCAGGACGGAGTTGGGGAACAGGTGCGAGGGCGTGGCATAGTAGGGTGTCCCCCCCAGCAGGGGCTGCCGGATATTGTTTTCCTCGGCCTTGCCGAAATAGACGGCCGTCTCGACGTCGATGAATCCGAGGGAGTAATCGGCCGACGACCGCAGGAATGCCGGATAATTTTGGGCGTCACCGGCCACCAGGAGGTTGTCGGGTTTGAGATCCCGCATGGCCACCTGCTTTACGTTCAGCCAGGCCAGCAGATCTAGCAGGTTGGTGATAATTCCGGCGATGGGCAGGCGGTTCTGCTCGAGCGACAGGCGCCGTGCGAAGCTGCGGATCGCCCTGGTGTAAGCGTCCACGGGTTGGCGATATTTTTCGAACAGCCGCATAAAAACGGACGTGATGCCGGAGACCAGCTCGGGCGAAAGCCCGGGGTTTGCCTCACCGATTTGCCTCTTTTCCAGGTAGGCTACGAACCAGGCCTGGAGGCGATAGACTGTCACTTCAGAGGATGTGCCGCGGTTCTTCAACAGCTGCCGGATGTCGGCCTCGCACTGGTGATACAGGTCGCGGATTTCAAACCCCACTGCCTCATTTTCATCGCCGTAGCGGTCCTTGAATTTCGCCGGGTAACGGACCAGCTCGGCGGTGGAGTTGACCTCGGTGCGGATGGTCTCGCCGAGATCGTGGAAGCCGTCGATGATGTGGCTCAGGAAGTAATAACGCGAAAGGTCCATGAAGTAGACGAACGTGCCCTTGATCTTGAGGCAGTCCTGGTGCTCCGGGTTCTTGCGCAGCCAGGCGAGGTATTTTTCTTCGAGCAGTTCGGCCGGAGTCTCCATGAGCGGCGACAGCTGATGAACCTGGCTCAAGATGACCGATACTTTGGGGATGATGCACTCCTTGGGAGCCAGCCGCTCGACGATGTGTCCTTCTTTTTTGATGCTGGCCACATAGTCCTCAAAGTCCCTGACCGGCTTGGGGGGGATCTTGACGACCAGGTGCTGGTCGAAGATCACGTAATAGCACTTGCTTTTGCTGCCGCTCTCCTCGCCCAACGGGCCGATGGTCATGCGCCGTTTCACCCAGTCGCCGCCGTGTTTCACCCGCAATTCATAGACCAGGTTCGGCGCAGTTGAGACGGCGGTCAGTTGGATGAACTCTGCCGGCGCCTCGGGGCCGGCCCCCACCTGCTGGCTATAGAGATTCAGGAAAAATCGTACGATATCGGTTCGGCCGGGCAGCTCGGGCGCCGCCTCTTTTACAATCGGTGCTTTTGGGGGGGCAGGTATTTTGCGGTAACGGCCGCGCACGAAACGCACGGAAAAGAGCAACACGCCGAAAACCAGCACGGCCGTCGTGATCCAGGGGTGGATCTTGACCTGCTGCGTGATGGCCGCGCCGTCCTGGAGCAGGGGGTCGAAATACCTGGCGCACCGGTTGAGCGCCGCCATGCAATCCGTGCCGGCCGCGTGGAGCACCTGAGGCAGGCTCTGGGTCCCGATGGACTTGATGTCCGCCCGGCTGATAAAATGGGTTTGCTTGTCGTTCTCGTAAAATATGTCGTTTCCCGATTCCCAGGTGCGATTCACCGGTATGACCTTCCCGTCCTGGAGCAGGATAACTTTTCGATTCAAATGGTCTTTTGCCAGCACGGCGGCGCCCACGGCTAAAACAACCAGGCAAACGACCCCTATTTTCCATTTCCGCATGCGGCGACCTTGTTGACGCGTGTAGGAATTTCTACCATCCCCGGCCCGCCGGGTATCTTCGAAAATGATATCGGTAGAATCCCATGAATTCTTGAGGATTATTTCAAAATTCCGGGCGGTACCGACCGGGTGGAAACGAGCGGCGGCGACGTTGGCGGCGGACGGAGAGCGCGCCTGGTTTCGATTGACCCCGCCGCTCCAATTGACTATATTCAGCACCTGCCCGCGCTGCGGAAGGGTGTATTGGCCGGGAACCCACACGACGCGGAGCCTCGAAAGAATCGCAGAACACTTTAAAAAATATTATTAATCGTTGCGAAATAGTATCGACCGAGAGCGGCCCCCTCTCCTTAATCCTCTCCCCCAATCCTGGGGGAGAAGGCAGGGTGAGGGGGTGTTCGTGTCAATACAAATATGCGACCCTATGATGACATCTTTGCTCACGCCGCGAGAGTTCTAATGGTTTTATGAATTTCAAACGGACCGTCATCGCCCTCGAAGGGCGGCTTCGGAAGTGCCGGAACGTGCTCACCCTCGGGGTTCGCACCAACTACGACGACTACAGCCGGCAGGAGCGGGAACTGATCTGTGGCGCGGCAACCGTGTATTACCCATCAACGTTTTATGCCGACCTGTTCAACGCCGCCGGCAAGAACACGTTTCCCAGCTACCACACCTACAAGTGCGTCCAGGACAAGATCAAGCAGACCGCCTTGTTCGAGCTGCTGGGCGTCCCGCATCCGCGCACGCGGGTTTTTTATGGGAAAAAGCAAAAGGCCACCATCCTCTCCCATTTTCAATTCCCCTGCGTCGGCAAGATCCCCCGGGGCTCCGCCATGGGCCGGGGGGTGTTCCGGATCTCCGGCGCAGCCGAGCTCGAGGCCTATTGCGGTCGCACGGGCGTCGCTTATATTCAAGAGTACCTGCCGATCGACCGGGACATGCGGATTGTCGTCATCGGCAAGCGAATCGTTCACGCCTACTGGCGGGTTGCGGCGCAGAGCGATTTCCGGACGAACATCGCGGCGGGGGGGGCGGTGTGCCTCGATCCCGTACCCGACGACGCCCGGGAGCTTGCCTTGCGCACGGCGCAAGACTGCGGGTGGGACGATGTCGGCATCGATATCTGCCGGTCCGCCGGGAGGCTCTTCGTTCTGGAGGCCAACATGAAATACGGGCAGGAAGGCTTTCGCCAGGCCGGCATCGACTATGTCAACCTCATGGAAACGATGATTGAAAATGGAGACATCTGAAAAAGCATTCCTGAAACGCATTCGCGAAAAACTCGACGTGCAGGAATCCGGGTACCGTTCGGTCCATGCCACCCCGAATTCCGCCGGCGTCCGTCGTGAGGCGGAAGAGTTCCTGACGGAAGGCCATCGGCAGGCGTTTTCGGTCGATGCCGACCGCATTCTCCACTCCCGGGGCTATGCGCGCTACATCGACAAGACTCAGGTGTTCTATCTCATCCGCAACGATCACATCACCCACCGGGTCCTGCACGTACAGCTGGTGTCCAAGATCGGCCGCAGCATCGGCCGGTTCCTCGGACTGAACGAGGACCTCATCGAGGCCATCGCCCTCGGGCACGACATCGGACATACGCCTTTCGGGCACGACGGGGAGCGCTTTTTATCCGAGCTCTGCCTGGAGCACGGCATCGGCACGTTTCAACACAACGTCCAGAGCGTTCAGTTCCTGGACCGGGTCGAGCGCAAGGGCCGGGGCTGGAACCTCAACCTGCAGACCCTGGACGGGATTCTCTGCCACGACGGCGAGGTGCACAACCAGACGCTCTCCCCGGAGCGCCGCAAGACCTTCGAGACCCTTCAGACCGAGATGGCGGCCAAGAAGCACGAACCGGACCGCGGTCTGGTCCCGATGACCCTGGAGGGCTGTGTCGTGCGGATGGCCGACACCGTGAGCTACATCGGGCGGGACATCGAGGATGCGATCCGGCTCGGCCTGATCCAGCGCGCCGACCTGCCGCCGGAAAGCGTGCGCATCCTGGGCGACACCAACGGCACGATCGTCTACAACCTGGTGACCGACATTCTGGGGAACAGCTACGAGCAGGGTTACGTGGCCTTCAGCCCCGATATGTCCGAAGCACTCCGGCAGCTCAAGCATTTCAACCTCGAGCGCATCTACCTGAACCCCCGCATGAAGCCGCACACGGCAGCCATCCGGGGCCTGTTCCGGATGCTGTTCGCCCAATACCTCGACGACCTCGCGCAGCAGCGTCAGGAGTCCGTCATCTTCCGGGGCTTCTTAAACGGCATGTCGGAGGCCTACTTGGACCGGCACGCACCGGCTGAGATCGTGCGGGACTTCATCTCCGGCATGACCGACCAGTACTTCCTGAATCAATGCCCGAAGCACCTGCGGCCGGGGTACATCCTTAGCCAGGAGTGACGAGTCCGCAAAACGTCCAATCCGCGGTAAATATGATTCGTCGAAATTCGAATATCGAATATCGAAATTCCAAACAAATACGAAATCCGAATTTTTAAATGTTCGAAACCAAGAAGCCCCAGATGAACACGACCGGTCGCAAGCAGAAGCCGTATCTTTATGGGTTTGGGTTATTCGGATTTGGGTCATTTGAAATTGTTTTGGATTTCGTGCTTCGGATTTAGAGTTTAGTCGCCACCGGCCGGTTCCACCCCGATGAGGGGGTAACCGGAGTCCCTCCGTTTTGCGGGTAGAGAATCACTGCGCCGGGTGAAGCCGAGGATCGGAGATCGGGCGCCGGAGACGCTTGAGCATGTTTGAGCCCCGCACCTATCGTAGCCTGGTTTCAACGGGTCGGCTGACCTCTTTTGCGGTTGTGGTCAAGGAGACCGACCTGCTGGTGCATGCCGCGCTGGACCTGCGCGAGGCGGCCCGGGAGCTCGTGCTGGAGCACCGGGGCTACCTCGAGGCGTACATCCGGCAATACCCGGAATTCCTGCGCACGCTGGCACCCTGGCCGCTCACCGGGCCATGGCCGGCGGTCGTGGGCGAGATGATCACGGCCGGTGCTGCGGCCGGTGTCGGCCCCATGGCGGCTGTCGCCGGCGCCATCGCCGAGCAGGTCGGCTGCGGCCTGTTGCGAAGCTCGGCGGAGGTGATCGTGGAAAACGGCGGGGACGTGTTTCTCAAGACGGCCGGTGCGGCCACGGTGGCGATTTTTGCCGGAACATCTCCGCTCAGCTTGCGCATCGGTGTCCGCATCGCCTGCGGGGATGCGCCGCTCTCCGTGTGCACCTCTTCCGGAACCGTCGGGCACTCCCTGAGCTTCGGCCGGGCCGATGCCGTCTGCATCGTCGCGCGCTCCTGCGCCCTGGCGGATGCCGCCGCCACCGCGGTCGGTAACCTGGTCAGCGCCAAGGCGGACATTGCCCAGGGCATCGAGCGGGGCAAGGCCATCCCCGGTGTTGCGGGCCTCGTGATCGTGGTGGCGGATCAGGTGGGCTTCTGGGGCGAAATCGAAGTGATCCCCGTGCGGCCAAAAAAGGGTTGAGTTTTCATGCCGGAAAGACTAAATTGCCCACTGTGGCCCCGGCGCGCAGGGGCGATGCCATCACCGGCCGCACGCGGCGCAGGCGGCATGACATTCTGCCAATCGAAGAAAATGAACACGACTCCCATGAAAACCATGTGGGCGCCCTGGCGGATCGAATACATCCTGGCGGACAAGCAGGACGGCTGCGTGTTTTGCAAGGCCCTGTCCGTGCAGGACGACCTGACCCTGTTCAAGGGCCGGCAGACCATGGTCGTCATGAACAAATACCCCTACATCAACGGACACCTCCTGGTGGCGCCCGTCCGGCACGTGTCGGCCCTGCACGAGCTCGGCCAGGATGAAATGGGAAAGCTGCTGTCCACCGTGGAGCGGTCGATCGGGGTCTTAAAAAAAGTCATGCGGCCGGAAGGCTTCAACGTCGGTCTAAATCTGGGAAAGGTCGCCGGGGCCGGGATCGAGGAGCACCTGCATTTTCACATCGTCCCGCGCTGGTCGGGCGACACCAACGCGCTATCCGTGTTTGCGGACGTGCGGGTCATCCCCCAGCACCTCCAGGAGACGTTCAATAACCTGAAACCGCACTTCGAAGCGATCACCCCTTAGCAGGGTGTTGAAAAACGGCGCCTCAAACCGTGATCCGAGGGAGATTCCGACATGAACAAGGCGAAGTTGATCATATGGCTGCTGGTCCTGGGCTTCATGGGTCTGTTCATATATCAGAATGAAGGTCATTTTCTCGGCACCGAACAGAGTCTGCGGCTGAACCTCGGGGTGGTTCCCGAATACCACTCCCCGCAGCTGCCGATGGTCTTCTTTTACCTGGTCTTTTTTCTTTACGGCCTGATCGTTGCTTATTTCTTCGGTCTGCCGGAGCGTTTCCGGAGCCGCAAGGCCATCAAGCGCATGACGATCGCCGCCGCCCAGCGGGAGAAGGCAATGAGCGAGCTGAACACGGAGCTCTCACGAATTAAAGGCGAGCCGCTGCCCCTACCGCAGGGCGGCGCCCCCGAGTCGTCCATCACCTCGCCGGTCAAAACCCGTTGAGGCCCGACCCCGCCAACGCTCCGCCGCCCGGCAGTTCGATGAACCCACCCAAATCCACTCCCATGATCAAGCAGTACATGGCGATCAAGGGGGACTACCCGGACGCCATTCTCTTCTATCGCATGGGGGATTTCTACGAGATGTTTTTCGAGGATGCCGAGATCGCCTCGCGG
>Ga0105093_10000665_pt1 | contig 13086 bp, 8 predicted proteins | sample PPLLak3March2015_2_FD_79111 | JGI IMG/M metagenome (GOLD analysis project Ga0105093, IMG submission 79111) | Freshwater sediment microbial communities from Prairie Pothole Lake near Jamestown, North Dakota, USA - PPLs Lake P8 Core (3) Depth... | ecosystem: Environmental > Aquatic > Freshwater >... | reverse complement strand
GAGGGGGCGTCTACAGACCCTATGTTTTTCGATAACCTCGACGCAGACTCCAGGAGAAAGTAAAAGTGGGCCAGGCCGGAATTGAACAGGCGATCTCCGCGTTGTAAGCGCGACGTCATAACCACTAGACCACTGGCCCTTGTAACAAATATAACATATATTTAACTTTTAAATAACCTTTTAATGTTTTTATTATTCTAAATGTAACTATTTATATCATTTCAGCTTTGAATTTCGAAGCCCTACGTACTCGTAGTTGAAACCATGATATAACCACAAGGTTAAAATGATTTCTCATATCCACCTTTTTATATCGTGGGAAGTAGGTGAACAATAACGTTTAATGGTGTTTTCTCAGAGTAACAATAATAGAGCACTGTGCCTTCTTTACGATTTTACGTTCAGCTGTTTTAAGAAAACCATGTTCTTTTTCAGACCAAGTACCGTCCATAATAATTACATCGATATTCCGTTCTTCGACGAAATAAGCAATTCCTCGACTGATCTCCTGGACGAATAATGTCAACGGAGTGATTGAACGTCTCAGGGCTTGAACAGGAGAACGCCTAAGAATTGAAAATTCACTGCTCTTGATAGTCATCGTCTCTGGATAATATCGAGAATAGAGTTGGACTGTTGGTGGAAATTCCATCACCTTGGCAGCTATGATATCTACATCTGGAATCGCTGCATTCGCTGTCAACAAGGTAGTTATCTTAAAAGGCTCTTCGCTGAATTCATGCAATACAGGAATGAGAATACGGTATGGAGGATGTAATGATTCAAGAGGTTTACTTGGACTGCTGATAAGGATAATTTTTGTATCAGGGAATTGCCCAATCCACTCTACAAACCGAGCGGTATGCTTACCACCGAAAAAAACATTTCTCGGAACTGAAACGATGAGTGTGTCAGCATGCATCTTATCTATGGTCTCTTGAACACTCCTCTCGATGGTTTGTGGTGTACGGATATCAACATATTGATAGGGGATTCCAAGCTCTTCGGCAGTATCTCTCAGAGAACGCTCCAGGTGATAATCCAATGATGTTTTGAGTTGCTCATTTAAAGTTCGCAGCACAATAAGACGCGAACCATTGTTACGGGCAATATTCATAGATAGAGACGCTATGTTATCTTCTCTAGTTTGAGAGGTAAGCGATAGGATAATCGGGTTATTCCGTTCGATAAATTGAACAGGCGATGGTGCTTTTTTTTCCACGGGCAACTCAAGTTCACCAGATACTGATGACGATACCCGCTGAACAGAAACTGCTGTCGGGGTGAGGAAATATTTTCGAAGAAGTAGTTTTCGACCTTCTTCAAAAAGAATAACAAAAGGAACAATGGAGTAAAGAAATACCCAATCTAATGGTTGTAATGCTATCGTATTGAATATAGGATTTACGAAAGGTAAATACACGACAGCAAATAATATTATGAGTTCTACAAGGATAGCAAATAGAAGCCATTTATTGCCTCGTAAGGGTACAGAAAATGTTGACTTAATATTCGTCCTGGTGGCAATAAGCATCCCCAGCTGACCAGCCATAATCCCGACGATCACCAGGGTTGTACCCTTGAGATACGCAGCGTGATCTGTAATAGTCGGTTGACCAATACTCCAGCCGGACTGGAACCACGCATACAAACACCAGACTAAGGCGACAATACCAATGAATGTTCCGATGTACCATGATCGAGCTAAGGATTTGAAACTGAACAACCGGTTTTCTTTTTTCCTAGGGAGTCGCTCCATAATCCCTGGTTCAGGTGGCTCAAGGGTCAGAGCCAGCGAAGGAGGTATCTCCAATATCAAATCGATAAGGAGAATTCCGACAATGGCAAGCGGCAGTGGAATTTGAAGAAGGACAAAAGCGATAAATGATACCAACTCCGCCCAATTGTGAGTAAACACGTACACATTGAATTTTTGGAGATTATCGAAGACGGAACGGCCTTGCTCAATGCCACTGACGATTGACGCGAAATTATCATCCATGAGTATCATGTCAGCAGATTCACGTGCAACGTCTGTACCGGTGATTCCCATAGCTATTCCGATATCTGCCTCAAGTAATGCTGGGGCGTCATTTGCACCATCACCGGTAACTGCCACGGTTTCCCCTTTCATTTTCAGTGAGCATACAATCCGCAATTTCTGCTCAGGGGTTATACGAGCAAAAACGATATCTGGCACGTCAAGAAGCTTCGTGAGCTCCTCATCTGACATGTCAGCGAGCTTATACCCCGTCGTCACCACGTACGATTTCGAGGTGATAATACCGACTTTACGTGCAATCGCCTCAGCAGTCAGTTCGTGATCACCAGTCATCATGATGATGCGTATACCAGCATTTTGGGCCTTCTGCACTGCAATAGGGACATCGTGACGAGGTGGATCATAAATAGCCACAAGACCAATGAACGTCAATGTGTTTTCAACAGATTGTGTATCAAACTTTTGTTGACTGCTTGGGAGATTGCGAACCGCCAGGGCTAATACTCTATACGCCTGCCGCGCAAGAGAATCAATCTCGCTATGAATTTGTGTTGTCAATTGATCAGATAAAGGAACGACTTGTTCATTCCAATACACAGTGGTACATCTCGAGAGAATTTCATTCCCCGCGCCTTTCACATACGCAGTCAATTTTCCATCGGGATCCCTATGAATGCTCGTCATCATTTTTCGTATTGAATCAAAGGGAATCATTCCTACCCGTGGTTTCTGATTTAATAACTGCTTGTATTGGATCCCAGATTTTGCTGCAAGTACTAATAATGCTGCGTCTGTTGAATCACCGAGTGCACCCCATCTTGATTTTTTTCTATCAAGAGGCGGTACCAACGTTGCTTTATTATCAAGGGCAGCAACATGGCACAATAAAGACAGATCCTGCCGATCTGAAAAACCGATATTCTTTCCTTCAAAGAAAATTGAGCCTTCCGGTTCGTATCCTTCACCAGTCACTTCGTAGGTCCGCCCACCAATCCAGATTTTCCGGACCGTCATCTGACCGGTTGTTATTGTACCAGTTTTATCACTACAAATAACGGTTGCCGATCCGAGTGTCTCTACTGATGACAAGCGTTTGACAATAACATTCCGCTTCGCCATGGCAAGACTACTAAGCGCTAACGAAAGAGTGATTGTGATCTGTAGACCTTCGGGAACAAGGGAAATCATGACGCCAATCATGAAGAGGATGCTTTCAGATATCTGAAGATGAAGGAAAAACAAGGCAATTGTGAGAAAAAGAACTCCGACTCCTATCGCTGCCCCGAAATTAAGTTTTGCTGAATAATCAATTTCTCGCTGCAGAGGGCTTGGTGGCTCTTCGATGGTTTGAGTGATAGTGACGATTTTTCCAAACTGCGTATTTGATGCAGTCGCCAGCACAACCGCAGTCGCTGTCCCTGATGCGACGGTCGTTCCAGCAAAAATCATGTTTGAACATTCGATGATTTGGTTCTTCGTTGCATTTGTTTGTAGATCTGGAGAGCGGGGTTGCGGTTCTGATTCTCCAGTCAGTGTTGAGTTGTCAACCGAAAATTCAAAACTGATCAGTAGACGTGCATCAGCAGGGATTTTATCCCCTTCCTCGACTGAGATAATATCCCCTGGAACAATGTCCTTAATAGGGATTTGCTTGGTTTGACCATCTCGTATCACCCTTGTATTCATTGGCACAAGATCTCGGATAGCCTCAACAGCACGCTCCGCACGATGCTCCTGGAAGAGATTGAACAGGACGCTGAGAATAACGACTGCTAAAATCGCAAACCCCATTTGGATGGATGCTGTATCATGTGCTGACCAGCCAATAAGAAATGAAAGTAGTGCAGCAATTAAGAGTAATACATTGAACAGATTTTTGAACTGAATCACGAGTTTTCGAGAGAGACTGTGTTTCTTTTTTTCAGGTAGAATATTAAATCCATGTTGTTGTAGCCGTTGATCTACATCCGTAGAAGAAAGTCCAGTAGGACTTGTTTTCAAATCAGAATAGAGTTGCTCGATGGAGCAATTGACCCATTTCTTACTTTCGGGATCACAAGGAATAGTTTCCATATGTGTTCACCTTCTAAGATCATGGGTAGTCTACCATGCATATACAGGCTACCGTTCATTCTGGCTGCGTAGCAACACCCCCAATATTAGCATTTCGGTCCATCGTTTCCTTATATACATTCTCCTGGAAAAAAAGAAAGAGAGGAAAAAGTTCGTCGATAATACCGTCACTTTTATGGGCGCTTTTTCTGGCCTCTTAACCACGAGACCACGGGCCCAACAACAATTAGAAGGACATTACCCACTATTTTAAATGTTTTTCAGGCATCTTTCTTCGAATAATAATTAATTTTAGTTTTATCTGTTCTGGCATTCTAGGTTTTTTAATAAATACTTTGCTCGAATGTATATTGTCAAAAAATTCTGAGGAGGGCTGTAAATAATTAACAAGTGTTAATTTTAAATAGTCGTAGCATATTATTTAAATAGTTATAAATCATTAAAATAATATAATAACTGGAAATAAAAAAGGGGATTAATCATATGAAGATAACCAAAAAAATAGTAAGCCTACTCATGATGAGTATTTTTTTATGCTCTCTGAATGCCTCCGCAGCCAGGACTTCTCAAACACCAACAAATGACGAAAATAATAGTACAAATATAATTAATCAATTCGTACAAACCTCATTAAATGGGGACGAAGGAGACATCGACCCGTTAGTAGACCTAGAAGTAACAGTGACAATAAAGGAAATACGAGCCCTGAAAAAAATTGATGATATCGGCAAAGCAGATTTTTCTGTAGTCGTCTTCATCAACGATGAAAAATTTAAAAGTAAAGTATTCTTGAATCAAAATTACATCAACGAGCCCTGGTCAGCAACGCTCAATGTGCCAGACGAGGAAGAAAACGTCTCGATAAAGATCCGGTTATGGGATTGGAACCTGGGTCTGAGTGGATTATGCGATCTGAGCGATAACAGTGCGTTACTCCTGAGCAACTATGATATCGACCTTGTCTATAGCCTCAAAACAGGTCATTGGGAAGGGGATGATTATAACTACCCCTACATCTCATGGGCTGACCCCAGCGGATATGGGAGACTCAATGGCTGTGATGACAATAGCATCTACCAAAATGAACGGGATAGCCTCATTGTTTTTGATATCACTCAAAATGATTACGATGGAGATAACATTCCCTATTGGGTTGAAGTAAACAATTATCATACCGATCCCCAAATCAATGATACGGCGAGAGACGACGACGGTGATGGTGTCCCAATCGAATGGGAGTTCAAATGGGGCGCTTTCCGTGATTATGATTGGTATTCCGACACCTGGGTGTTCGTTTCGTACTATGATCCATTTGTATGGGAGGATCATTCCATGTTGGATCCAGATAACGATGGACTCAACAATGTTGAGGAATATCTGACATCAGAGTGGGGTTCTGATCCTTACAGAAAAGATATTTTCTTGGAGCTTGACCAGATGGAAGCAGGACCAAACGGGGAACAAGCCAGTGTCTTTCCAGAACTAGGCAAGGATCTTCTCAGGGATGCTTTTGATAAGTATAATATCTGTCTTCATTTGGATGATGGATCGATGGGCGGCGGGGAATGGATACCGTTTGACAATGAAACACCTCGTGAAGAATTAATCCTATTATATCAGGATTACTTCATTCATGGTGATGCTGATAACTGGAGAAAAGGCGTGTTCCATTACGGCTTACTTGTCTATGATGCGACCTATGCAGGATATATGTTTGGTGTGGATGATGGGTACTGGGGTGCGTATCAGATTTCAAGTAGTCGTGTCGATAAACGTAGCCACGGCGCAGGTAAGGCGATCGGCTATGCAAGCGTCTATATGCATGAGCTTGGACATACCCTTGACATAAGAATACCAGGTGGCCATGATGAAAAAAGTGGGTTTCCCTGGAACATTAACTGGTGGAAATGGCGACCCTATAAAAGCTGCATGAATTACGGGTACACCTATCTCCTGGTTGATTATTCTGATGGTTCTCGTGGCAGGAACGATCATGACGATTGGAGTACACTTGATTTACCTGCATTCCAAAGAAATGTCGAATGATCAAGGAGATAAGCAAGAGTTGTTTCTAGCCTACTACAAGTAGGATTATCTTGAATAGTCCTTTCAAAAAAAATTTTTGTTAGGAACGCTCTATTCCTTTTTTGACTCTGATGAAATACAACACAAGCAGCGCAGGGCCAAACACCCAGGCGGCATACAGAAACGTTCGAGCAAAACCAAGGCTGACCGCAAGAGAACCAGTGATCATCCCTGCACCATTTAACCCAACATTGGCAATCCCGGTGAAGATCCCATACTGTGTTGCCCCAATTCTCGGATTTGTGACATCCATGAACAGTGCACATGAGACCGTCGAATGACCTCCCATCAAAAACCCGATGATGCCATAAATAAGGGAGAGTTTCCACCAAGTATCCGCAAAAATAAGGGAAGCGACAAACACAACGTTTAATCCGATGAAAAGATACAGCGCTGATTTTCGTCCAATCTTATCAGTGATAACACCACCAACAAGAGAACCGACCGCAAGAAACACAGGCAGGATCATAGCGATAAAACCAATCTGGACGTCGCTCAGACCAAGACCATCTCTCATATAGATAGGAATGATAAAGGACATGATGCCTTCATTCATAAAGACAAGTGGCGAAAAAAGCACTATAAGAAGAACAGTTTTTGTTTTAAATTCCTTGATAACAAGAGAAGCTATTTTTTCTTTTACCTTTCTCTTGACGCCCTCTTTGACAATAAAAGGGAACAGAAGAATAAGGAAAATGAGCAGTGCGTTAATCAGGTAAACAAAATGATACCCATATTGCGAACCGATCAAAGGAAAAAGAGCGGCACCAAGTGCCCAAGCTGAGTATTGGCCAGCAAACATCGAACCATTAATCTTCCCCCGGTCTTTCTCTGTTGATACATCGATAGCCCAGGCATCTGCTGACACATCGATAAAGCCGATACCGACATGGCTTAGAAATATCAGAAGAGTAAAAGGTAAAAGGGACGCGCTTGGGTCTAGGAATGAGACGAAAAACATGCAAGAAACGGTGAGTGTTCCGCCTAATATGATGAAGGTTTTTCGTCCAAATCTGATAAAATAATCAACGATCGGCCCCCAGACGAATTTCAGCATCCAGGGGATGTTCACGATCCCTATGATGAGGGTGGTGAGGGGTATTGATACTGCCTTTTCTCGCAGGTAAAGGGAGGTAGCGACGGTTGTTATCGCAATCATTAATCCTTCTGAGAAATAGAGGCTGCCGAATAAGAAATACTTCATACCTCTTTTGTTTTCAATGCCGACCATTAAAAATTTAATAATATAATAAAGATTTAAATATTTGTATTAGTGTAATCTCTTTTTATTTTTAGGATTTCTTTGCAGTCATCTCACTGATTTCAATTTTAATAACGGTAACTTCTTTGAGATGTTTTTCTGGAAAAATGTACGATGATCCTGGTAAGTAATGGTCGATGATGATGTGTAATGCTTTTTGTTTTTGTTCTATATCCGTGATGAACTTTGCCTTTCCATATCCGATCACACTTGTATAGTTCATCGACCACTTGCAAGGGATTCCTGTATTGATGATTTCAAGGTCGCTTTCGACTTCAAAACAGACCAGGGGATTCCTTTTCAGTAAGTCGATTTTTTTCCCTTCGGGTGCTGAATGGAGATACAAAATGTCGTCTTTGTACCCAAAATTCATTGGGACAATGTAGGGTGTCTCATGGTCGATGATGCTGATTCTGCAGACGATTGCTTTTGAGAGTATCGAATCGATTTCTCTCCTGTTGGTGATTTCTTTTTCAGCTCGTCTCATTCGCTCGTTCTCCCTGAAACGAAACATTTATATAGGGCATTAACAATTGTTAATGCAGAGAGGTGTAATTGTTGATGAGCGTATCTTTTTTATTCTTTCCTCCCAAATCCTCATCAACAATTTACTTCCTATAATTTGTTTCATGCTCTGCTTGGTGAATTTTTAAGAAAGGTTCAACCAGGACTTAAGAGTACGAAAACATTCTGAGCAAACAACGATTTTATCACAGGAAGTAAGAGAATTCCCATCATAAATGCAATCGAGTTGTACGACATAGTATGGTTTCCCACCGATGTCTGTTTTACATTTTTGACATGTCTTTTGATATCGAGTGTTTTTCAATTCGTTTTCATTCATTTGTACTCACCTTTTTTGGATTTCGAAAGAATTCCTTCTACGAAAAGATAGATATTTATAGAGAGAAGCGGGACGAAAAAGAAAAACAAGTATTCCTCTATGGGTAATCCAAAAAGGTTTCCTACAATCTCATCTTGGGAGAAGATCCAAAGTCCCATTCGGACTGAGAGTTGATCCCACATCACTGCAATGAGAAATAAAATGAAGAGTGCGACAACGAGTGATTTTGGATGTATTTTTTTTCGATTCAGATATAGAAGAGCGATGTTGGGGGCGATAACAAAAATGCAGAGAAGTTGAAGGTATAAGTACATGGGAAAAAGAATAATTCGATGTTATAAAAACCCATCTATGAAAAGAGTAGTCTAACAAATTAATCCGGGGGGGTTTTATCGGAGATTGAAACGTATAAAAATCTAAAAGAGCAATTGTTAATAGAGAGAGATACAATTGCTGATGAGAGATATTTTTTCCGTTTCAACCTTTCCACCCATCAGTAATTCTACTTGCCATGTGTTGCATTCAAGAAAGAGAAATATCTCGATAATTAACTAATGAACGAATCTTAAAATCAACCAGAACGCACATGCATTTCAATCAGATGACACAACGATAGGATTAATACTCCAGAACCATATCGACAATACGTTTGTGAAGACCTATGAAAGCGATAGTAAAACAAATACAAGGATGCTCCTTCATCGGAAAAGCAGACAGCAATCATTGGGTATCAATTGACACGAAGAAAGAAGTGTCAGGGTCTGATGCCGCGACACATCCCATGGAGTTTGTGCTTCTCGCATTAGGGAGTTGTACTGGCTGTGACGTTTTATCAATTCTACAAAAGAAGAAAGTATCGTTGCAAGATTTTGAGATCCATATCGACGCACAACGTGCTGAGGAACACCCACGAGTGTTTACGAACATTCATCTTGAGTTCGTCTTTGTTGGCATAGATTTAAATCCGATACACCTCGAACGCGCCATTGAACTTTCACAGCAGAAATACTGTCCAGTCTCAGCGATGTTAAGACCATCGGTACCCATCACCACATCCTATCGAATTATCCAAAAATAACAACAAAATCAGTAATGATAACTTCATGGTTGATGCAATGGAAATGAGCAGAGTCGCACGGAAACGAAAGGAAACAAAAGAGTTTTACAATAAGTCCGTGGTATCTCTAACTGCAAAAAAAAAAAAGAATGATATGAACTAAATCATATGGTCTTCTCTATGTTTTTTTTGCTTTGTTGATCTGATGTTCGATCGCGAGAAACGCGTTCCTCATCGCCTGCTGAGGACCGTACCCTTCCTGGGTCGCATAGAAAACACCAGGTTTACCTGAAAGCTTCATTTCACAGACGACTCGGAAAAGCCCTTGTTTGACTTCTTTGTGTTGTTCAAGAGAGACATGAAGATAGCCGACTTGAAGATATTTTTCATAGTTTTTCAGAAATTCTGTACGAAGGAACTGTACTGTTTGTTCTTTATCGAACCCTTCGACTTTGCTGTTGCGGTGATGGAACTGGATAGCGATAGTTTCTTCGTTCGCGGTTCCAGTGAACGGAGCGAGAAGCTCCTTATGGGTGACGATGCCGTGTAGATGATTATCTTTACCGATGAATATTCCAGGCTGCTCGAATTGATGCATCTTGCTATGAACATCCCGGATAGATGTTTCAGGTGACAAAAGTAAGGGTTGTTCATTCATGATAGTCTTTGCTGAGAGATCAAGTTTTTGTCTTTTTTCTGATTCGAAGCTGTCTCGTGCTTCGATGTTGCTATGACTATGGAGGACCTTGTTAATGATTGTGTTGATAGTGATAGCACCGACAACGGTCGAATGATCAACTACGGCTAGATAGGGAGAATGTTCTTGCCGGAACAGATGAAGGACTTTCCCAATTGTTTCCATAGGACTAACGGAAAGAGGCGTGGTGCACATGATGGTTTTCACAGGTTGTGTCCCGATGGTTTGCTCAGTGAGTTTTTTGATGACGTCATCTGCGGTGACCATGCCGAGTAAAGTGTCATTGTGAAGAACCGGAAGGGTATAGATGTTGTTTTCAACCATGGCACAGGCGATTTCCTCAAGAGAGGTCGTCGGAGTGAGTTTAGGAGGATGTGTCAGCAGGGTGTGTAATTTTGTTTGGAGGGTAACGTTTGGCTCCATTAGCGTTCGTTTTAGGAGCATCCCCTGATATTTGTTATGATCTGTAATAATGATGGCGTCGGTTTTGTCGAAAAGGTTAATGGCCTGAGAGAAGCTGTCGTTCGAATCTTTTTTTATTACTTCTTTTCTGAGAATATCTTGTGCTGTGACCATAAGGTACCACGTCTCTTCAGGATAGAGCAATGAGTTATAAATGTTTGTCACAATAAGGAAAAATATCGTCAAGAACATGTTCATTTTGGTTGCTTTCTTTTCTTTATGTTTTTGTCCTGTTTCGGGTTTTTACTGCTTTTTTCTCCTTAAAAACCTGGAAAAAACGAAAGTAATATAAATCAGAATTAACAATTGTTAAGTAGGGACGTAAAATATGAGGGAGTGTGGTTTTTTTTCCCATCTTTTCCTCTTCGCCTCACCAGCTCGATGCCTTCCCCAATTTTACGTCCACCTTTCCTCCCACTACTACAATAAACTGTCTATGGTCCTAACAATGTTGGTCGTCCTTGATTGGTAAAACCATGCTGTGGCTCATAGGGGTTAAACGCAGGGTCACCGTACAAGACACGCACATAGAATGTTGGAAGCTCGGTATCAATACGTTTTTCCCCACGCAACGCCTCACCAACACTCCAGTTATCCACAATCAAATGATTTTCCAGGACCGTAAGGCCAGACTCTTGACCGGTTTCCCTTGTCGCTCCCACAAAACCGTTACAACCAGCATGAAGCATAGCAAGCCCAATGTTCATCTGCGGGGGAAGACCATCGGTACGCCCCATCAAACAAGCTGAGGACAAGAAAATGCTAGGCCTCTCATACACCCAGTCTTTTGCATGGGCGACATCCACCGCTTTCGAATAACTATCCAACCCATAGAGTGAAGCAGGGAACCAAAACCAATCTCCATGACCGAGATATTCAAGGTAATTCGCACCAATGTATACATCAAAGAGCTCGGCGATCTGCCGACTGTTTCGAAAGTCACCATAGACCTTTGAAGAAAACCCGTACTCCCTGATTTCTCTTGCATAAGGGATCTGATGGAAAATCCCACCAGTCTCACTATATCCCTCTCCGAAAACGAAATGGAACCGATGATGCCAATCATCTTGGCCTACCGGCTCACCGCAGAGATTCTCATAAAAGAATGTCCGAGCGATTAACACACTTACATCCTGCACATCCCAGCTGATGAGACGCCCAACGGAGAGACTCTGGTTCAGTGTATACGGGTTATCCGATGGCAATCCTCGATCAGGAATATCCTCTTGAGAAGGACCGTAGTAGTACATTGGAATCATCGTGGTATCTGCAAGGAGAGCAAGCCATGTTGATCCATTAAGATACCCTGACAAGAGACCATGAGCATCCAACCGCTCCAATGTGTTCTTCAGCTGCTGGACGGTCCTATTGACTTTCGTATTCGTAAAATGATGCAGAGATTCGTTGTACCAAGGGCCAGCTCCTGATCCCTCAGCAGCAGATGCATAAAAGTCATCGGTAAGCTCCCAAGAGGCATTAGCAATAATGAGTCCTCCATGCGCCGCAGCGAGATATGGCGAAAGACTGGAGAGTTTGGGGACAAACGGAAGATGAGGAGAACTGAGAGTTGAGAGTGTCGCAATAATCGTGATATTGGCATCGACACTCGAGAACCCTCGTTGAACGAAAAAACCACCTTTTATACCATTGTAAACTTTTAAATGGAGAGTATAGAACCCTGACGCGTTACAGGAGAGTGTTTCGACATACGTCTTTCCGATGTCGTACCCCATGCTATTGGCATAGGCAACAATCTGCCCCTTCGCATCGGTAAGGGTCATGAAAAGAAGAGGAACAATCGGGGAGAAACGTCCGAGAAAAAAACCATGTGTTTGAAAGATTTCCCCAGAAATCTGGACACGAGTAATACCATCAGGCACGTAGATCGTATAGTTTCGGGTATCATTCCCAACAATATCGAATTCTTTACCTAGGATGATGATTTTTTTATTGACGATATGGTCAGTGAATAAAATATCAGTTGTGTTGATAACTGATGGGGGGACAACGTCTGAGGGATTCGTCATAGTCAGATAACTCAGAGAACCAAATTGCTCTTTGATAACCGTCAAAACCGTATCAGTGATCTCTGCCTCAGTTTGAAGGGGAATGACACTCATATTCTCAAGATTAAGTGTCACATCTCCAACGAGATACGCACGGGTTGTTTGAAGCTGTGTGCACACGGTTTGAATCTCCACTTCATTATTATCAAAAATTAGGATCGGTATATTCAGGTAGCTTCCGAGAGGTGCTGCAAGGAGACTGAGTTGATAGGCTTCTGAACCTTCATAAGGAATAATAAGAACAACCGGAGCGACCGAAAATACAGAGGTCGCCAATATGATAGATACTGCAGCAGGGGACCCAAGAATCTCGAATGTCTGATAGGAAGTCTGTACATGATCCCCGAGAATCAAAAGACTACGATCTATTGAACCAAGATATTTTTCAAAAAACCTGGTCTGTGAATCTGTTAGACTACCCTCATGGTGCACAAGCAAAGGAAGAAGTCCTGTCGTATTCGTTTCGTTGTCATACCAACAGGCAACACTCGTGCTGATGAGACTAAAATAGGGATCGCTATCAGAGACAACCACTGCGT
>Ga0105093_10000664_pt1 | contig 13127 bp, 10 predicted proteins | sample PPLLak3March2015_2_FD_79111 | JGI IMG/M metagenome (GOLD analysis project Ga0105093, IMG submission 79111) | Freshwater sediment microbial communities from Prairie Pothole Lake near Jamestown, North Dakota, USA - PPLs Lake P8 Core (3) Depth... | ecosystem: Environmental > Aquatic > Freshwater >... | reverse complement strand
GTACACCGGGTTGTCAATCGCAGCGACGGCAGGAGCGCATACTTATTGATCCAGGGTATCGGATCGTATGACTTTTGTGTGGAGGAAGATCTGTAGCGGCTCTTACTCAATACCCCAACGGGGCATTCGTCATTAATCTCAAAACCCCATTGCAGTAAACATCTCATCGTTGGATGCGAACTTGAATTCCTCTGCGCCGAGTTCAGTGGCCTCCTCCTGCTCGGCCTGTTCCAGGCGTGCCAGGCGCTCATTGTTCACCACGCGTTGGTGAGTCTCCTCCAGGCGGGATTCGAATTTTTCCAGCACATTCTCCAGGTCTGGCATGCCAGGCTGGCCTTCCAGGAACTGCAGAACAGCGCGGGCAGCGTTCTCCCCATCCTTGCGCGCCACGCCGACCAGGCCGGTGCTGGCCTGGCGCGCCCAACCTGCCAGGAATACCCGTTCTATTGAACGGTTGGCATCCGGGTCGAAGGCTTCGTAAGATGTACCATCCACCGGATAACATGGCTCAGGAGCGGCCAGATAGGAATTGTTGAAGGTTGGAATGCAAAAATCCTTATCCACGGTATCGCCAATGGCGAAGATGATCGTATCGGCCTCGATCTGCCGGGATGTTCCCACTCCGCGCGCCTTGACCGTTCCATCGGATGCCACCAGGATATTCTCCTCCACCTTGATGGCGTTCACACCATTGATCCAATCGCCGAGTACGCGCACTGGTGAAGCCAGGAACTCAAAGCGCAGCCGGGTTGGCGATACCGGCTCTACTGCCTTGGGCAAGGCATCCGTGAACATGGTTTTTGCCGTAGCTGCATCCTGCCCAATCGCTTTCATGATAGGAGTCACCCGCTTGAATTCGGCATCCAGGGCAGCCAGGTCCAGGTTGCGGCCGACAGCTTCCATTTCTTTCCTGGTGAATTTGACATCCGCCGGGCCGCGGCGCACAACAGCAACCACCTCCTCCACCTTGCGGTCGCGCACCAGGTAGTGCGCGATATCCATCATCACGTTGCCCGCCCCAACCACCGCCACCTTTTTGCCGATCAGGTATTTCTTCGTACTGTAGGGCGGTAGCTGGTTGTAGTGGAAAACGATGTTCTTGGCATGGTAGACGCCGGGCAGGTTCTCACCCGGCATGCGCAGCCACTTGGTGCCCTGGGCGCCGGTGGCAACAATCACCGCATGGAAGCCGGATTCCAATAAATCTTCCAGCACGATATTCCCGCCGCAGCAGACGGTGATGTTGCCGTAGTAATCGATCATTTCAGAAGCAAGGATCTGCCGGAACTGGTTGCGCAATCCCTGCTTCATCTTCAGCTTTTCCGGGTATATTCCATATTCGGCCAGGCCGCCGGGCTTGATATCGCGGTTGAACAACACCACACGCACGCCAGCATCGGCCAGCTTGCGGGCGGCGAACAAGCCGGCAGGTCCGGCACCGATCACGGCTACCATGTGCTTCGGGTCACTCATGAAAAATACTCCTTAATCAGTCCAAATAATGCGGGCGAATTATAGCCGCGTCAGGAATCCCATGCAAGTGTATCCGGAAAGGCTTTCTGGAGTTGCCGTGAGGAACGAAAGATATTGGGGGTATGGGGCGGGCGAAGCCCGCCCCATACCCCCAATTCATCCTTCTTCCGGCGATTCCCAGAGAACCTCCGAAAATCCTTGCGCAGATTTGGCTACTCTATGCTAATATTAAGCATCTCTCAGCAGGAGGATTGCCATGAAGCTACCCGATGCATCTGAAGAACCCAAACAAGATAAAGAACGACCCTATGGCCCACTTAATCGGATGAATGCCATCCTGACTGCAGGCCAAAAAGACAACGCCGGGGAGGATGTGAAACCCATCCCCAGGAAGGAGTTGTCCAAACCGAAGGAGCAGCCCAAGAAATCCTCAGGGAAAAAAAGGCCTTTCCGATTGGAACGCGATAAGGTGCGCGTGGCCTACTGGAACGTGACCGGCACGCTATCCCTGATCGTCAATGTGATACTGATCGCTGTTTTGGTATTGCTCAGCCGCGAATACTTTGGCTTGAAGCGTCTTGTCGTTGGCGGGGTGGTCGAGGGATTGTATGAGAACTTCGGAAAAATGGATGAAGCACACATTCGCACCACCATTCTGGTCGAGGATAAGATCAATGTGAGTTTCCCTCTGCAGATATTGCAGAACACCAATGTTACATTGACACAGGATACGTTGATCACTGATGCCAGGGTCACGTTGACAACCGGAGGCCTGAATATCTTCAGCGCGCCGACCGACATCATCCTGCCGGCTGGCACTGTTCTACCCGTTCAATTGAACATGGTTGTGGATGTCGACCAGGAGGTGCCCGTCAGCTTGACCGTGGATGTAGATATCCCTCTCGCCGACACTGAGTTGCATGAGCCTTTTTCAAACCTGAAATCCATTGTAGCACCGCTCAGGAACGCCTTTTATACTGGCCCATTCTATTGGGAACAGGCGCCTGCCTGCCAGAAAATGCCCAAATTATGCGACTGGTGGTTCCGGTAGGAAATCGCGAGATCCCATGACCGATTCCATCACTCGCACCAAACTATCCAATGGTCTGCAGATTCTCTTGAAAGAGATCCACACGGCACCCATCATCAGCCACTGGGTTTGGTACCGGGTCGGCTCGAAGGATGAGCAGACTGGCCGAACCGGTATTTCCCACTGGGTGGAACACATGCAGTTCAAAGGTACGCCGCAATACCCGGCCTCCGTTCTGGATAAGGCCATTTCACGCGACGGTGGCATGTGGAATGCCTTTACCTATCTGGATTGGACTACCTACTTCGAAACCATGCCAGCCGACAAGATCGACCTGGCCTTACGCCTGGAGGCTGACCGGATGTACAACAGTCTCTATGATCCGAAGGAGGTTGCATCCGAGCGCACGGTGGTCATCTCCGAGCGTGAGGGCAGTGAGAACGAGCCGCTCTTCCTGCTGAGCGAGGCCGTCCAGCATGCCGCCTTCCGCGTCCATCCCTACCACCACGAAGTCATTGGTGACCTGGCTGACCTGAAATCTATCAGCCGGGACGATCTGTACAATCACTATCGCACTTATTATCAGCCCAACAATGCCCTGATCGCCGTTGCTGGGGATTTCGACACCCGCCGGATGCTCAAACTTCTGAGAGAATTATATGGGGATTTCCCGGCCGGGCCCCATCTCCCGCGTCTCTCCCGCGCCGAGCCGATTCCCAGCGGCGAACACCAATTGACCGTTGAGGGGCCGGGCGAAACTAGCTACCTCGAGGTGGCCTACCGTTCCGTCGCCGGGTCGCACCCCGATTTCTATCCGCTCAGCGTGCTCGACAGCCTGCTGGCAGGCCCCAGCAACCTCAACATGTTCGGCGGCGGAGGGATCTCCAATAAAACCTCCCGCCTGTACCGCGCCCTGGTGGAAAAAGAACTGGCAGTTGCTGTCAATGGAGGCCTGACAACCACGCTCGATCCATTCCTGTATAGCATCATGATCACCGTGCACCCAAGTCGCAAACCAGCCCAAGCCCTGGCTGCATTGGATGGCGAGATCAAGCGCATCCAGGATGAATTAGCCAGCCCGGAAGAGATTGCCCGCGCCATCAAGCAGGCGCGTGCCATCTTTGCCTATGGCAGCGAGAACATCACCAACCAGGCTTTCTGGCTTGGCTATGCCGAGATGTTTGCCACTTATGATTGGTTCACTTCCTACCTGGATAAGCTGGCAGAAGTTACACCCAAGGATGTCCAGCGCGTGGCCCAGGCCTACCTTCGTCCGCAGGAACGGGTGTTTGGAACATACCTGCCAACTGGTTCCGGAGGTTCACAATGACAAAGCCCAAATCGACCTCCAGGATGGAAGCCAACCTGCCCGGCCCGGAGGATATTCATCGCCAGGTACTTCCGAATGGCATTGTGGTGCTGTGTCGTTCCAACTTCAACAGTCCATCGGTGGTTATCAGCGGTTATATCCAGGCCGGTAGCCTGTTCGACAGCGATGAGAAACTGGGCCTGGCTGATTTCACTGCCCGGGCGCTGATGCGCGGCACCGAGAAACGCGATTTCCAGCAGATATTCGATGCCCTGGAATCCTGCGGGGCCAGCCTGGGCATCAGCTCTGGTGCCCATACCACCGGGTTCAGCGGTCGTGCCCTGGTCGAGGATCTGCCTCTGCTGATGGATTTGCTGGCCGAAGCCATCCGGATGCCGATGTTCCCACAAAGGCAGGTGGAGAAATTGCGCGCCCAGTTATTGACCGGCCTGGCTATCCGTGCCCAGGATACATCTGATATGGCTTCGCTGACCTTCGACCAGATCGTTTTCGAAAATCATCCCTACTCCCGACCGGAAGACGGCTGGCCGCAAACCATCCAGGCCATCACCAGGGGAGACCTGGTCAAGTTCCACCAGAAACATCTGGGGCCGCGTGGGATGGTTATTGTGATTGTCGGCGCGGTGGAAGCAATCCAGGCATTTGTGCAGGTTGAGCGCGTGCTGGGTGATTGGCGGAATCCGCGCCAGCCAGAGTCCCCGGTTCTGCCCCCGGTCAAGCCTCTCATCCAGAGCGTGACTCGCAAAGTGACCATCCCGGGCAAGTTCCAATCTGACCTGGTGATCGGCGCATCCGGACCGAAACGTTTGGATCCTGAGTACATCCCGGCCTCGTTGGGCAATTCCGTTTTAGGGCAGTTCGGGATGATGGGGCGTATCGGGGAAGTGGTGCGTGAAAGAGCAGGCCTGGCTTATTACGCCTACAGTTCGCTCAATGCCGGGATCGGCCCCGGATCATGGGATGTCGCTGCGGGCGTCAATCCGGGTAATGTCGAGAAAGCCGCTGGCCTGATCCAGAAGGAGATTGCCCGTTTCGTGAAGAAAGGCGTTACTGCAGATGAACTGGCTGACAGCCAGGCGAACTTCATCGGTCGCCTGCCGCTCTCGCTGGAGTCCAATGCGGGTGTGGCCAATGCCCTGTTGAATATGGAGCGCCATAACCTGGGGCTGGATTATTACCGCCGTTACCCGGAAATGGTAAAGGCGGTGACCCCCGAGCAAGTTGTGGAAGTATCCCGGAAGTTCCTCCACCCAGATAAACTGGCGATTGCGGTTGCGGGGCCGTAAAGGCAGGCATCATGAATCTTGCCACCGGTGTCGACCTGATCGAAATCGAGCGCATCCGCCAAGCCCTGGAGAAACACGGCGAACGCTTCCTGGAACGCGTCTTCACCCCGGCTGAGATTGGGGAATGTGCTGGACGGGAAGAATCACTGGCGGCGCGCTGGGCGGCCAAGGAAGCGACCGCCAAGACACTCGGCTGCGGGATCGGGGAGGTTTCCTTCCGGGAAATCGAGATCCTGCGCGGGGAAGCCGGGCAGCCACGGTTGCTGCTGCATGGCGTGGCCTCCCGGCGGGCAAAAGCATTGGGCCTTACAGAGTGGTCACTCAGCCTGAGTCACGACCAGAGCCAGGCAATCGCCGTTGTGGTCGCTCTGGGATAAGAATAAGTAGCTTCTCAATAAATAGGGGAAGATGGGGAGGTGTGGGCGGCGAAGCCGCCCACACCCCCCCGCCCCCCAAGTTATCGAGATGATACAAGAATAGCTTATAAAAGATGGTGCAGATGAATGAAAAGACGCCGTGGCTTCCATCACGGCGTCTTTTGCTTGTTGCACTACCCTGGCAGGTTAATCAGCCCCGGCTGCCATCTTATCCTCCACGCCAATCCAGAGATGTCCTGGCAATATGGAGCGGAAAGCCCGCACGACGATCTTGCCCGCCTGTCCCTGGAAGGGTTCGGCATCTTGTTGGGCAAGCATGGAAGGATTGACCAGGCAAATATCCGGGATACGGCCGTATTTGGCGCGGTAGTATTCGGCAGCGCGGGAAACCTTGGCTGCCAGAGCAGTTTTGGGATCATTGTCGAACCACATCATTCCTACGTTCATATCAACCTCCTAATCGACTGAAGGGATCCAGAAATCAAGCCAATCCCTCTGCCGTTGAAGTGTAAATTGGATACCGGGGAACAGGGATTCAAGATCACATTCCGGGTTCCCGGTCGATGCACCGGCCAATTGGGATTGGCCGACATGGCCGAAAATGCGTGTCCTGAAGTAACGCGTCCACGAGGAGAGGTCGGCCACTGCAGATGAATTCAGAGTCGCCACCGGCCAGATGCCGCGCCCCGGACCGTTGAGCAGCAGCCAGGTCAGATCTTCAGTCGCGCCTGCGTCCATACCGGTTACGCGTGAAAGATCATCCAGCAGGAGCAGCACCACCTGGCGTCCGCGCCGATAACGACCGGCCCAAGATACCAGCATGGATAGCAGTTCACTGGCAGTTTCATGGAATACCGGCCAGATGCCCAGGCTGTTGGGCGAATTTTCCAGGCTGCTCCACTCATCCGGGAAAGCCGTGATGACACCGAACTGAAGATCTCCGGGATCTTGCAATATGTCCGTTGTATGTGCGAGCAATCTCAGCAGGTTGGTCTTGCCGCAGCCGCTGTCACTGGTTACCAGGATGGGACCCGGCGCCGGATCTGAAAGGTTGAGCAGAACTGGCAGGCCATCCTCCGCGACGCCGATGAAGAGGGCATCCACTGGTAATGGAGTAAATTGCTCGAGAACATCCCGTAGAGACGGCTGTACCGGGAAGGAAACAGCCGGTCGACCGGCCTGTTCCAACTCAGGCTGCAGTTCCAGAAAAGCGCGCAATGCAAGGGAGAAAGAATCAGAGAATGTCATAGAACACCATAAATCGAACGTTTGTTCTATTATAACAACTTTCGGGAATAAATCAAGGGTTTTGTGGAATTTTTAATATAATCGAAAACAACTGAAACCATAGCACCCTGGAGTTCTCGAGCGAGCATCTTTATGGCTCTTGCAACATCTATTTATATGGGCTATAATGCCCGCCGGTCAGTAAGGAGTAAGTTCACCCATGCCAATCTATACCTATCGTTGTGAACATTGCGGAATCCAGTTTGAACGCCAGCAGAGCTTCAACGACCAGTCGTTGACGCGCTGTCCGGAATGCAACAAGAAGAGCCTGAAGAAAGTGTATGCCCCGGTGGGCATCCTTTTCAAAGGCTCGGGTTTCTACGCCACCGATCACCGGTCTCCTTCAGGGCAGTCGTTCCATCACGATAAAAAAGAGGAAAGCAAGGATCCGAAGCCTGCTGCAAGCAGCGAGGCCAAGAGCGAAAGCAAAAGCGAACCGAACCCAGGTCAATAGAGACTTGGCTCCAAGATGATTGGGAACGTGGGTGAGTTCCTGCTATCGTCAAATAAAAAAACTGGTGGTCAGATGGCCACCAGTTTTTACATCCAGATGTGAATTCAGTTATGGAATGAAAGTGATTGTTTTCGTCAAACATGAACCAGCCAAACCATTCTGAGAACAAACAGTGATACTCGCTTCGAAACTGTGCCCGGCCGGGTTGTAAGTGATATTCGCGCCGCTGTTCGTTTTTTCGGATTCCCCGGTTACCAGGTCCATCTGAACCGCCCCTACAGTACAGCCGTTCCAATCTTCAAATTTATCATAACTGGCCGTAAATGTATTGGGCGTGGTGAGATCCTTGGCGACAACCTTGACAGATTCGATCACAATTGCACCCGTGTTGACGATATTGAACTCCAGGAACCAGGCCACGCACGAATCCGCTCCCAGGAAGCTGACCGAGAAATCCATGGAAGGGGTGGTGGTTTTGCCAGGAGTGGTGGTGATCGTTGCTGTCGGTGTTGGTGGAGGGGTCATGACTGGAATGGTGGCGACATTGCCGGTCACATTGGCATAGTAGCTGATGATCCAGCAAAATACCACCGGGTTGTCGGGCAGGCGGATGTACAGATGTTGGGTGGCCTGGTCGCGCCCAACCACTTCCGCCGATTGACCAACCTTGAGGCCGCCCACCCGGTCGTATATGGTACCAGGGCCGGTCCGGCAGTTGGTATCTTCAGAGACACTGACGCGAACTCCTGGCAGGGTTGCCGTTTCTAGTGGTAGCGGCGTCAGGGATGGAGTATCCGTAATTGCGGCCGTTGGGATGGGTGTATCGGAAGGCAGCGGCGATGGCTGGACGACTGCCATGGCCGTCATCGTCGCATTGGCATTTGCGATTGCTGTTTCGATGATCGCAGTGGAATTGGGAGTTGGTTCAGCTCCAGTTCCAGAAGAACCGCATGCAACCAGGATAAGCAGTGTAAAACACGCGAGGATGGAATACAACTTATTTTGCATGTTTCTCTCCTTTTGCGACAATCATAATGCCGAAGGCATTTTGCGACAACCCCTGGGAATAAAAAGTTCCCATATCGCGGGGATATGGGAACTGGGTCTGGAATTGCTGGTTTTAATCCGAGGCTGCGCTGTCGGGAATCTCCGTCCATTGTGACGAGCCAAGTTCGGTCTGTTTTTCCTTGAACCGGTCTGGCGTGAAGCCCGTACCGGCCGGGATCAGTTTACCGATGATGACATTTTCCTTCAGGCCATACAACGGATCCGTGCTGGATCCAATGGCCGCACCTGCCAATACTTTGATGGTATGCTGGAAGGATGAAGCAGACAGGAAGGAATCGGTCGAAAGCGAGGCCTTTGTTACACCCAGCAGGATCTCTGCAAACCGTGCCAGTTGTTTACCTTCCTCCACCATCTGCTCGTTGACCTTGCGGATTTCCAGCCGGTCAACGGGGTCGCCTGGCAAGTATTTCGTGTCACCGGGACGGGTGACCTGCACCTTGCTCATCATCTTGCGGATGATGACCTCGAAGTGCTTGTCATGGATGTTCTGACCTTGCGAGCGGTATACCTTTTGGATTTCGTTCAACAGGTACATCTGGCAGGCCTCGCGACCCTGGATGCGCAGGATGCGATGAGGGTTCAGGGAGCCCTCGGTCAACGGCTGACCGGCGGTTACGTGTTCGCCATCCTTTACAAGCAGGCGTAAGGTGGTGGGGATTTCGTGTTCGACTTCTTCGCGCTGCTCGTATGAAACGATGACTTGTTTTTTCTTTTCGATCCGCACGCGGCCGGCATGCTGGGCGGCGATACTTGCATCCTCCAGCGTAGCCAGCACGTCGCCTGCTTTGACTTCAGCCTCTTCCTTTACCGCGATTTTCCATTCTTTCGGAATATCGTATGTATCGGAGATCATCTCGGCATGTTCGACGCGGACCAGGCGCATATCGGTATATTTATCGGATTGGATGATGCGGATGACACCATCGATCTCGGAGATGACTGCTTCACCCTTGGGTTGCTTGCGGGCTTCGAAGAGTTCCTCCACGCGCGGCAAACCGGTTGTGATATCACCGCCGGCGGCCACACCGCCCGTATGGAATGTGCGCAGGGTCAGTTGTGTACCGGGCTCACCGATCGACTGTGCAGCCACAATGCCCACCGCGGAGCCAAGTTCGACCATGACGCCGCGTCCCAGGTCCACCCCGTAGCATTTGGCGCAAATACCGTGCACCAGTTCACAGGTCAACGGAGAGCGCACTTTGACCTCGGTTATGTCTGCGTGCACGATCTTGCGGGCCAGCTCATGGTCAATGACATCGTCCGGTTCAGCCAGGACTTCACCGGTTTTCGGGTCGAGGACGCGTTCTGCGATCAGGCGGCCATACATGCGCACGGTCATCGCCTGACCGGCAACGTTGTCGCGTTTGCGGATCCAGATGCCTTCACGGGTGCTACAATCGTGTTCGTTGATGATGATATCCTGGGCAATATCCACCAGGCGGCGAGTCAGGTAACCGGCATCGGCGGTACGCAGGGCGGTATCCGCCAGGCCTTTGCGGGCGCCATGTGTGGACATGAAGTATTCCAGGGCGGTCAGGCCTTCGCGGAAGTTCGAACGGATAGGGTAGGAGATGATACGTCCGGAAGGATCTGCCATCAAGCCGCGCATACCGGCCAACTGGGAGAGCTGGCTGAAACCGCCCTTGGTTGCGCCGGAGTTGGCCATGGTTGCCAGGTTGCCATCCGGATCCATGGCCTTCTTGACCTCATCTGCAATGTGAACAGTGGTTCTTTGCCAGATTTCGATGGTGCGCTCATTCTGTTCTTGTTCAGTCAACAAGCCACGCCGGAAATCGCGGTTGATCAATTCCACTTCCTGGAGTGCCTCGTTAAGGATCTCTTCCTTTTTAGGAGGCACGGTGATATCACCAACTGCCAGGGTTGTGCCCGAACGCATGGCATATTCGAAGCCAATCCGTTTGATTTCATCCGCAACCTCTGTTGTTACTTCCGCACCGCATATCTCATACACATCGGCGATGAGATCCTTCACGCCGCCCTTCTCTAACTTTTCGTTGACGAATTGGATCTTCTCCGGCAAGATGCGGTTGAAGAGCACGCGGCCCACGGTGGTATCCACAATCCGGGTTTCCGGTTCATTCAAGCGGCCGCCTTCGGTATCGTACCAGGTTTTAACCCGTACTTTGATCTCGGAGTGTACATCCACCTGGCCGAGTTCGTAAGCCATGACCAATTCATCTATATCAGAGAAGGAACGTCCATCGCCAATATGAGGCTGGGTGTGTAGCATGGTCAGGTAGTAAACCCCCAAAACCATATCCTTGGAAGGGCCGATGATGGGTTCACCATCGGCTGGCTTCAACAGGTTCTTGGATGCCAGCATCAACCGGCGAGCTTCCTGTACAGCTTTATCCGAAAGCGGCACGTGGACAGCCATCTGGTCGCCATCGAAGTCGGCATTGAAGGCGGTTGTGACCAGCGGGTGCAATTGGATGGCCGACCCTTCGATCAACACCGGTTCGAATGCCTGGATGCCCAGACGGTGCAGTGTTGGTGCACGGTTGAGCAGCACAGGGCGCTCCTTGATGGCTTCTTCGAGCACTTCCCAGATCTCGGGACGGTTGCGCTCGATGAAGCGCCGGGCCCCCTTGACATTGGCCGCATAGTTATGGCTCACCAGGCGGGAGATAACAAACGGGCGGTAGAGTTCAAGGGCCATGCTTTTTGGCAGGCCGCATTGGTAGAGTTTCAATTGAGGTCCAACAACGATCACCGAACGGCCGGAATAATCCACGCGTTTACCGAGCAGGTTGCGGCGGAAGCGGCCCTTCTTGCCTTTGAGCATGTCGCTCAATGATTTCAACTCGCGGCGGCCGCGGCGGGACAGGGCCTTGCCACGTTGCGAGTTATCGATCAGCGAATCGACGGCTTCTTGCAGCATGCGCTTCTCATTACGCACGATCACATCCGGCGCGCCCAATTCCAGCAGGCGCTTGAGGCGGTTGTTGCGGTTGATGACGCGGCGGTACAGGTCGTTGAGGTCCGAAGTGGCGAAGCGGCCGCCATCCAATTGCACCATCGGGCGCAGATCGGGAGGAATGACGGGCAGGATGGTCAGGATCATCCATTCCGGGCGGTTTCCGGAGCGCCGGAAGGCTTCCACCACCTTAAGGCGGGTGGCAGCCCGTTTGCGCTTCTGCTTGCTCTTGGTTGTCCGGAGTTCATGCCAGAGTTCTTCGCTCAGTTTGTTCAAATCGAGGCGGCGCAGGATATCGTAGAAGGCTTCCGCACCCATATCAGCACGGAAAACATTGCCCCAGCGACTCTTGAGTTCTCGGTAGCGGGTTTCGCCCATGAACGTGAAGGGGCGCAACTCCATCAACTCGTCGCGCGTGTTTGCATTCAGATCCTGGCTGACAGAGGATTGATCTTCCAGCTGGCTGCGCAGGGCATTCATTTGTAAATCTGCGTCGGCTTTGACCGCAGAGGATTCCATTTTGGCCGATTCCAGTTCGCGGTCGCGCTGATCTTTCAGTTCATTCTCAAGAGCTTCCAATCGCTCCTGTACGAACTTCTGAACCTTTTTGATATGGCTGGTTGTGACGTTCTTGCCTGCTTCGACAATGACCGTTTCGCTGCTTTCAAAACGGATCGCTTCATCCGCCGGTTTTCCCATTTTATCGCTCAGCAAGCGTTCCAGGTGCTGGCCTTCTTGAATAATGGGTTCCAGCTTGGTCGCGATCAACTCATCGTAATTGTGTTCCAGGTCAGCCTGGTGTTGGGCAAGTTCTGCCAGTTTCTTGTCGCGCCGGGTTTTTACATCTGCAATCTTGGCGTTGATGGTGGCGGCCTGCTCGCGCTCGGAAACGGAGATTTCATCCTGCAAGCGCTTGAGGGCTTTCTGGCGGGCATCTTCATCCACATAGGTGACGATGTACTGGGCAAAATACAAGACACGATCCAGGTTCCGCCGTGAGATATCCAGCAGCAATCCCAGGTAGGATGGGATCCGGCGCGTGTACCAGATGTGGGCTACGGGGGTGGCCAGGGAGATGTGTCCCATGCGCTCGCGCCGGACGGCGGAGCGGGTTACTTCCACGCCACATTTATCGCAGGTGATGCCCTTGTAGCGCGGGTTCTTGTATTTACCGCAGTAGCATTGCCAGTCACGCGTCGGGCCGAAGATGGCTTCACAGAACAGGCCATCCTTTTCAGGGCGCAGGCGGCGGTAGTTGATTGTTTCGGGTTTGAGTACTTCGCCATAGGACCACGACCGGATCGTTTCCGGTGAGGCCAGGCTGATGCGCAACGAGTTAAGCCCCTTAGTTTCCACTGAACCATCTCCTCGTTTCTAAAGTTGGTTGCGACCGTCCGTATTCCGCTTCAGACAGACAAAAGCAAGCGCTTCAGACGTTTTCGTCTAAGCGCTCGCTGTATGTCGCATTGGATATTTTCTCTCAATCGATTGATTATACCTGTACTATCCGGAATGTGCAAGAGGATTTTTTTCGATTCGAATCGGGAGATTTCGGAATCCGCTCCTGGTATGTTGCATGCACACTACTCGAATTTAAGGAGTTGCAGGATATCCTGCAGGGCGGCATCGAAAACTTCCTGCATGATGCCCTCCTCGACCCGATACCTGCCGCCGAAGGAACCATCCCCGTACACACTTCGGGTTGTTTTTGCATCCATCACCTCGGAGGGTACATGCGGGGGAACTTTGTCTTCTTCCGGCAGTTCCCCAACAATCGTGAATGGGAAGGCTTCCAGCCAGTTGGCATGGCTTGGTTTGATATCATGGCGGATGGCGACTGCCTCCACGCTATGCGACATCCACCAGGCATACCACTGGATACTC
>Ga0105093_10000661_pt1 | contig 13154 bp, 13 predicted proteins | sample PPLLak3March2015_2_FD_79111 | JGI IMG/M metagenome (GOLD analysis project Ga0105093, IMG submission 79111) | Freshwater sediment microbial communities from Prairie Pothole Lake near Jamestown, North Dakota, USA - PPLs Lake P8 Core (3) Depth... | ecosystem: Environmental > Aquatic > Freshwater >... | reverse complement strand
GGATATGCCTCTCGCTCCCCGGACCCCCGGGAACCAGTCGTCCGGTTCCCCCCGCTGCGCGGGTCCCCTCTCCACGGACGGGGATCGTCGAGGCAACATCCCTCGCCGCCGCGAGAGGATTCCTGGAAATGGGAGAAGAACCAAAAAAAAGGACCGCCCGAGGGGCGGTCCCTTCGATGTCGGAGCGCAGCCGGCCTACTTGACGCTGAAGGCCATCTTCGTCTCGGCCTTCTTGCCCGACACCTTGTCGGTGACGGTGACCGCGAGGTTGTACTTGCCTGGATCGAGGGGCTTCTTTTCGGTGCTCAGCACGGTGCCCTTCTCGTCCATCTTCTGGAGCGTCTGGAAGAGGGGCAGCGGCTGGTTGACCAGGTAGAGCTCGTAGGACTGCGGCGCCCACTTGATCGCCGGCTTGCCGTCCTCGCTCTGGACCTCGAAATTGACCTCGAGATCGAGTCCCTGAGGGGCGGCCGGATCCTTCGGAGCGGCGCCGAGCACGAAGAAGAGGACCTCGAGGTTTTCGCCGGAACCCACCTCGGCGGCCGCATTGATGGCGACCTGGGCGGCGCCCCAGGTGAAGTTGCCGCGGTGGACGGTCGGCCGCTGGTCGGGATCGACCTGTTCCATGGCCGTCACGATGACCGGGTCAGTCGGCATGAGCGCCGAGGCATAGGCTTCCGGTCCGGGCAAGGTGACGTCGCTGTAGGCGACGCTGAGCTTCTTCATGTCGGGCGTGCTGAGGACCAGCGCGAGGGTGTACTGCCCGGCCGGCAGGGCCAGCCCGAACGTATACCAGTCCTCCTTGTCGGCGCTGTATCCCTCGGCGGGGGAGGTCAGCACGGCCTGGCTCTTGCCGCCGAACTTGGGCTTGAGCGCGCCGGTCGCGTCGGGCTGATAGAACTCGAAGAAGGCGTTGATCGTCGTTTCCATCTGGCCCGCGGCCGTCGCCGAAGCGGCATAGCCGAGGTCGCCGTTCTTGGCCTTGAAGAAGAAGACCGGGAAGAGGTTGGTTTCCTGGGCGGGGAGGATCAGCTGCTTGAAGATGGTGAAGGGGATATCCTGCCGTCCCTGGCGCATGGCCAGACCTTCCTGGATGACGGCTTGGATCTCCTTGGGCATAGAGGCCTTCGAAGCGGCCTTGGGTTCCTGTTTTCCTTTCTGGGTTCCGGGCGCCGCCTGCGCGGAAACGGCAAGAACGCCGACGAAGACGAAGAGCGCGAGGGCGGCCGCGATCGTTCTGGAAGCTCTCATTGTTCCTCCTGTTGGGATCATCTCATTCACTTCCGCTTTCCTTTAGAGCAATTCTCATGCCAATCTATCAGGCAGGATTTCTCGCTCCGCGAACCGGATCGGGCGGGACCTGTAAAGGACTTTTACAGCCTCTGTCGTGCCTCTCGTCTCCTCCGGCCGGTTGGAAAGAAAAGGTAATATAGCAAATTTCAGCGATTTTTCAATTCCCGGAATTTTTTAACCGCGTCAAGGTGTTCGCCGAGGGTCCGGCTGAACCGATGGGCGCCGCCGCCCCGGGCGACGAAGTAGAGGAAGCTCTCCGCGGCGGGATGCAGAGCGGCCTCGAGGCTTGTCCGGCCGGGATTCGAAATGGGCCCCGGCGGCAGGCCCGCGTGGAGATACGTGTTGTACGGCGAAGGGGTCTTGAGGTCGCGGAGGAGCAGCCTTCCGGTGTAGCGGCCTTCGCGTTTGAGGGCGTAGGCCACGGTCGGATCGCAGTCGAGCTTCATGCCGATCCTCAAACGATTGTGGAACACCGCCGAGACGAGCGGCCGCTCTTCGGGGAGGGCGGTCTCTTCCTCGATGAGCGAGGCGAGCGTCACCACATCCCGGACGCTCATTCCCAGCTCGGCCGCCCGGCGCCGCCGGCCCTCGTCGAAGACGGCGCGGAATTCCTCGACCATGGCGGCGACGAGGTCGGCCACGGGGGCCCGGCGCGGCAGATTGTACGTGTTCGGGAAGAGATAGCCCTCGAGGTCCTTGGCCCGGGGATCGATGTCGGCGATGAGGCTCGTATCGAGGAAGGCGCGGCGGAAGGCGGCGGCGCCGTCCGGATCGCCCGGCCGGAGGAGGCCGGCCATCTCCTCGCCGGTCAGGCCTTCGGGGATCGTGACCGGCACGAGGTGGATGCGTCCGCCGAAGACCTGGAACAGCGCCTGTTTGGCCTCGAGCGGCGGCACGAACAGGTATTCGCCCGCCTTGAAGCTCTCGCCGGGATAGAAGAGGCGGCAGGCGAGCCTCAACGGGATCGCGCCGCGGACGATGCCCTCGGCCTCGAGGCGGTCGATGACCCGGCGGGCGCTCCAGCCTTTCTCGACCTCGAAGAAGACGGCCTCCGATCCGCGCGACGCGGCCGCCGGGGCCGTGAGCGCCCGGACGATCCAGCCCGTGAAGGCGAGGAGGAGGACCGCGGCGGAGAGGAGGGCGGCCTTAACGGGTCTCAGGACCATTGTCCGCACCGCGCTTCCGCTCGAGGTAGGTGGAGAGGATGATGACGGCCGCGATCCGGTCTTCCCAATCCTTCTTCCTCCGGCCGCGGAGCTTTTCGTCGTCGAGGGTCTTGAGGGCCTGGCGAGTCGTCAGGCGCTCGTCCTGGAGGACGACCGGCTTGCCGGTCGCCTTCCCCAGCCAGTCGGCGAAGGCCCGGGTCTTCTCGGTCCGGGTCCCGGCGCTCCCGTCCATGCGCAGGGGATTCCCCAGGACGATCTCCCCGACGTCGTGCCTGGCCACGAGGTCGCGGAAATAGGCCCGGTCGGCCTTGTCCTGTCCGGTGAGCTCGTAGGAGCCCAAGGGCTGGGCCGTGATCAGGAGCGGATCGCTCAGGGCCAGGCCGATATGCCGGTCCCCGTAGTCGATGCCCAGGACGCGCATCAGCGGTCCCTTTCGACGCAGGCCTTCCGGTTCCCGTGGCGTTCGAAGCCGAGATCGATGAGCCGTTCGAGCAGGCGCGGAAAGGGCAGGCCCGACGCGGCCCAGAGCTTGGGGTACATGCTGATCTCGGTGAAGCCGGGGATGGTGTTGATCTCGTTGACGTAGAGCCGGTTCGTGCCTTTTTCGAGGAAGAAATCCACCCGGGCCATCCCGGAAGCCGCGAGGGCCTTGTAGGCGGCCAGGCCGAGCGCCCGGACCCTGGCCGTCGTTCGCGGCGGGAGCGCAGCCGGGATGGCGAAGCGGGTCTTGCCGTCGATGTACTTGTCGGTATAGTCGTAGAATTCGCGGAAGGGGATGACTTCGCCGGGAAGGGAGGCTTCGGGCTCCTCGTTCCCGAGGACGCTCAGCTCGAGCTCGCGCCCCGCGATGCCCTTCTCGACGAGGGCCGTCGCGTCGTAGCGGAAGGCGGAGGCCAGGGCGCCGGCGAGGCCGGCGGCCGACGTGACCTTGGTGATGCCCACGCTCGAGCCGAGGTTGGACGGCTTGACGAAGACCGGCAGAGGCAGGCTCCGGCGGATGCGGCGCGCGATCGCGGCCGGGTCTTTGGCCCATTCCGTCTCCCGGACGACCAGGAAGGGGACGACGGGCAGGCCCTGGTCGCGGAGGACGGACTTGGCCAGGGCCTTGTCCATCCCCAAGGCCGATCCGGTGACCCCGGCGCCGACGTAGGGGACGCCGGCCATCTCGAGCAGGCCCTGGATCGTGCCGTCCTCGCCGAAGGGGCCGTGAAGGACGGGGAAATAGATGTCCGCCTGGAGTCCCTCGGGAAGCGGCCCGCCCCCCCAGGGGAGGAAGGAGAAAGCCGGCCCTTTCTCGAGAGCCCCGATGTCCGTCGAGGGGGCCTCGACGGCCTTCCAGAGGCCCTCCCGGGTGATATAGAGGCAGCGGACGTCGAATCTTCCCCTGGGCAGGTTCTGGTGGATGGCGCCGGCCGAGACCAGGGAGACCTCGTGTTCGGCCGAGCGCCCCCCGAAGATCAGGGCGATCGCGATTTTTTTTGACATTCGGCTTTCCGTCGCGACTAACCTTATGGTTTGATTCATTTTATTCGAATCACGGGGCATTGTCCATCGGGAGCGGGCGCTAACTATATGTTGACAGCCGCGGAAAACGGTCCGTATAATAAGCCCCGGTGGAACTCCATCGGCCAAGAGGTGTGACCATGAGCAACAAAGCCGCGATCTCTGCCGGAATCGTCCTCATCGCCGCTGGCCTGATCCTTCTCGTCCCCGGTCAGCCGTTCGCCCAGGACGCCCAGGAGACGATCATCCGGAAGGCGAAGATCTTCGACGAGACCTATCAGCTCATCAACGAGTCGGACCTCAACTGCTCGTTCTACATGCACGAGGAAGGCAAGTTCCTCCCCGACATCCAGATCGTCGGGGCGGAACGGATGCACGAGAAGAGCGTCTTCGAGGACGGCGATCTCATCTACCTCAACAGGGGAGCGGCCGACGGGCTCGAGATCGGCCAGCTGTTCCTCACGATCGGGCTGCGGGCCAAGGTCGCCAAGATCGGCACGGTCATGGAGCGGCACGGCCGGGCCCGGATCGTCCGGCTCGACGGCGACCGGGGGGCCTCGGCCAGGGTCGAGAAGGGCTGCGGCACGATCCTCGTCGGCGATTTCCTGATCCCCTTCGAAGAGGAAGCGGGCGAGATCGGCAAGGACCTCGGCTACGGCGACATGGACCCCAACGCCTCCAAGAAGGGCTACGTCATCTACATCGAGAACGACTTCCACATCTCCGGCTCGGGCCAGTGGGCCCTGATCAACATGGGCCGCCAGCACTGCGTCCAGATCGGCGACCAGCTCAACGTCTTCCATCAAGCCCGGCCGGACCTGCCGCGGGAGGCCTTCGCCAGCGCCATCGTCATCGACGTCCGCGGCGCGACCTCGACGATCAAGATCCTCGGCGCCCGGGATGCCGTCGACATCGGCGCCGAAGTCCAGATGAACACCACCCGCTGAAGAGCCTCGGGGATCGTCTCCGTCCGCTGCGGCAATTCTCAACGCCGTCCCGGTCCGGAGCCGACGTGTCCGTCTCCGTCCCGATGCCGGCTGAATTGCCGCTTTATGCTCCCTCCGACGACGCCCCTCGGCCCTGCATCAAGCGGCAGCGCGTTGTTCTTATTGGCCAGGCCGACAGGTTGACAGTCATGGGGGTTTCTGTTAGTTTAGGGCGTGCCGTTCTCGGAAAAGAACGAGCGGGCGGGCGTAGTTCAGTGGTAGAACGTCTGCTTGCCATGCAGAAGGTCGTGGGTTCAAGTCCCATCGCCCGCTCCAACGAGCCACCCGTTCCATGATGAATGCGGCGCGGTACCCAAGCGGCTAAGGGAGAGGTCTGCAAAACCTTTACTCGTCGGTTCGAGTCCGACCCGCGCCTCCAATCTTCCCCATCGAGAACGTCCCCGGGGGGCTCATTGACACCATCCGGGCCTTGGACTATCATGAGGCCAGTTTGAGGGAGGAGGGTCCCATGGATTTCGTCCAAAGAGCCCAGTCGATCTTGCTCAGGCCCAAGGAGGAATGGGTCAAGATCAAGGCCGAGCCGACGACCCCCGCCGGCCTGTTCACGTCCTACGTCATGATCCTGGCAGCCATCCCGGCCGTCTTCCAGTTCCTGGGGAACGTCCTCGTCGGACAGCGGCTGCCGCTCGTGGGCGCGTTCCGCTGGCCGATCGGCCGGGCCCTCGGTTACGCCGTCGTGTCCTATGCCCTGGCCCTCGTCGGCGTCTATGTCTTCGCCCTCGTGATCGACGCGCTGGCGCCGACCTTCTCCTCGGCCAAGAACCTGACTAGCGCCCTGAAGCTCTCGGCGTACAGCATGACCCCGGGCTGGGTGGCCGGCGTCTTCTATGTCATTCCCGGCCTCTGGGCCCTCGGCCTCGTGGCCAGTCTGTACGGGCTCTACGTCCTCTATCTGGGATTCGACACCCCCATGATGGAGACGCCCAAGCCCAAGATCGCGGGCTACATGGTCCTGAGCATCGTCGCCGCCGCGGTCCTCTATGTCGTGTTCAACTGGATCGGCAGGGGGATCTTCGCCGTCCGTTACGGCCGGCTCTGATCGAGCTCGTCGACGATCCTGAGGAAGGCTTCGTTCGGGGAGGGCGCACCCGTGATGGGCCGCCCGATGACGAGATAATCCGCCCCTTTGGCCACGGCCTCGGCCGGGGTCATGATCCTCTTCTGGTCCTGGGCCGCCGCCCATACGGGCCGGATCCCGGGTGTGACGATGACCATGTCCCGCCCGAACTCCCTGCGAAGGACCTCGATCTCCTGGGGCGAGCAGACGACCCCGTCCATTCCGGCCGCCTTGGCCAGCCCGGCCAGGCGCACGACCTGGGACGCGACATCCGAAGACATCCCCACCTCCTCGAGGTCGGTTCCCTTGAGGCTGGTGAGGACGGTGACGCCGAGGAGGAGGGGCTTGGGGCCTTTCCCGGCCTCGGCTGCGGCCTTGGCCGCCTCGGCCGCTTTGGCCATCATCTCCCGGCCGCCCGAAGCGTGGATGGTCATCATCTGGACTCCGTGCTTGAAGGCCGAGCGGACCGCCCCGGCCACGGTGTTGGGGATGTCGTGGAGCTTGAGGTCGAGGAAGATGTCCTTGCGCAGGGCCTTGAGCTTGCGGAAGAGGGCCGGGCCCTCGGCCGTGAACAGCTCCAGGCCGACCTTGAACGTCCGGGCGTCCTTGAGCCGGCTGACCAGGGCGATGCCGTCCTCCTTCGTCTGCACGTCGAGGGCGATGATGACGCGGTCGGCGTTCGAGGCGCTCATGGGGGTCCTTTCTCCGGGCTCACGGGATCTTGATCGTCCCGACGACGTCGCGGACCGCCGCGACGCCGTGGGCGCCGCACCAGCGCGCGATCTCGTCGACGATGCGCGCCGCGGCGTCGGGGTCGACGAAGCTGGCCGTTCCGACCTCGACCGCGGCCGCTCCGGCGAGGAGGAACTCCAGGGCGTCCGCGCCGCTCATGATGCCGCCCAGGCCGATGACCGGTACCCGGACGCGCGACGCGACCTGGTGGACCATGCGCAGGGCGACCGGCCTGATGGCCGGGCCGCTCAACCCGCCGTAGACGTTCCCGAGCTTGGGGCGGCGCGTCTCGAGGTCGATGGCCATGGCCAGCAGGGTGTTGATCAGGGCCAGGGCGTCCGTCCCGGCCTCCTCGGCCGCCTGGGCGATCTCGACGATGCTGGTGACGTTCGGCGAGAGCTTGGTGATGACCGGGCGGCGGCTCGCGGCCTTGATCCTCTTCACCAGATCGAAGGTCGTCTGCGGCAGGAGGGCCGGGCAGGCCCCTTCCTTCTTGACGTTGGGGCAGGAGATGTTGAGCTCGTAAGCGGCGATGCCATCTTGCCGGTCCAGGAACTCGACGACCGCGGCGTACTCGTCGTCGTCCGCCCCGCAGACGTTGACGATGACGGCCGTGTCGATCCGGCGGAGCTTCGGCAGGACCTTCTCGGCGAAGGCCTCGACGCCGATGCCCTGAAGGCCGATGGCGTTGATGAGCCCGCTCGGGGTCTCGACCAGGCGCGGCGGCGGATTGCCTTCCCGGGGGCCGTAATAGAGCCCCTTGACGACGATCCCGCCGAGCTTCGCGAGGTCCATGTAGGGCTCGAACTCGAGGCCGTAGCCGAAGGTGCCGCTGGCCGTGAGCACGGGATTGCGGAGCTCGAGGAAGCCGAGATCCGTCGTCAGGTCGACGCCCGGGCCCTTCACGTCCATGAGATGCGCTCCCCGGGGAAGACGGGGCCTTCCTCGCAGATCTTGACCCAGCCGGCCCCGCCCTCGCCGCGGATCCGGTGGACGCAGCCCCAGCAGGCGCCGATGCCGCAGCCCATCATGGACTCGAGGGAGAACTCGGCCGGGACCCGGTGAGACGCGGCGATCCCCGCCAGGGCCTTCATCATCGGGTCGGGGCCGCAGGCGTAGATGAGCGCGGGCTCCGCCTTTTCGAGCTCGCGGGCGACGAGCGCGGTGACGAAGCCCGCGAACCCGAAGCTGCCGTCGTCGGTCGAACAGTGATGCGCCAGCCCGGCCCTCTCGAATCTCTCGCGCAGGGGGATGTCGGGGAGTGAGCGCCCTCCATAGAAGACGACCGGCCTCGTTCCGGTCTTGGCCAGCTCGAGGGCCAGATAATAAAGCGGTGCGATGCCCCGGCCGCCGCCGACGAGGAATGCCGTTCGGCCCCCGGCCGCCGCGGCGACCGTGAAGCCCTTTCCGAGCGGGCCGATGAGGTCGAGCCGGTCGCCGGGCTTCTTCCGCGACAGGATCTCGGTGCCCTTCCCGGCGACCTTGAAGAAGAGATCGAGGCCGCCCGGGTTCGCGTCGTGGATCCCGAGAGGTCGCCGGAGGAGGGGCGAGGTCCCCTCGGAGACCTTGACCATGACGAACTGGCCAGGGCGGGCGTCCCGTCCGGCCGCCGGCGCGTCGATCCCGAAGCGGAAGAAATCCCCCCAGCGCTGGACTTCGCGGAGGCGGGCGTCGCGTTCGATCGTCATGACGTTTCCGGGGCTGTTTTCGCCCCCTAAACTAGCAGAAAAGCCCCCCCGTTGGCAATCGCGACGTTCGGCCCGTCCGGCCGCCCCGCGCTTGACGGCCGGACTGCGAATCGCTATAACCTGGAGTGATGAGATCCCCCCGGGCCGCGCTTTTGGTGGTTTTTTCCCTTCTCGGTTCGGCTTCCCTGGCAAAGGCCCAGGACGCTCACTACTGGACCATCCAGTACGGCTCGCGGGCGACCCTGTTGGGCGGGGCGGTCATCGGCAGCGTCCTCGACCTATCCGGGACCTACTACAATCCCGGCGGCATGAGCCTCCTCGAAAAGCCTCAAACGATCATGGCCGCCAACGTCTTCCAGTATCCTCGCGTCACCCTGACCGGCGCCGAGGCCCGGACCGTGCCCCTGTACAGGTTCACTCCGGGGCCCGCGCCCACGCTGATCGCCGGGACGGTCAAGCTCCGGGGGCGGCCGAAGCACTGGTTCGGCTATTCTTACCTCGCCCGGCAGGCCGTCAAGCTCGGGGTTTCAGCTTCGGGGACCGGCTCGCACGACGTTCTTCCCGGGGTGGCCGGGCCGGAAGACTACGTCTCGCAGTACAAGCTCGACGAGAAGCTCAGCGAGCACTGGTTCGGCCTGACCTGGTCCTTTAGGCTCTCGAGCCATTTCGGCGTCGGCGTCACTCAGTACCTCGCGGTCCGCAACCACAGGGCCAGCACCCAGGAGCTGGTCGAAGCGCTCAATCAGGAGGACCGGCTGGCCATGGCGTTGGGGTCCCGGCAGTTCTCCTATTTTCATTTCCGGGCCCTTTGGAAGGTCGGTCTGGCCTTGGACTTCGAGGACATCACCCTGGGCCTCACGCTGACCTCGCCGAGCCTGGCCCTCGGCGGCACGGGATCGACCGGCGTCAATTCGTCCTTGGCCGGGCTGGACCGGGACGGCGACGGCGCCGCCGACGATTACCTGGCCTCCAATTACCGGAACCGTCTGCCGATGACCTATCACTCGCCCGGCTCGCTCGCGGCGGGGCTGACTTTCAAGATCCAACGGGTGCGCCTCTACTGGAGCACGGAGTGGTTCGCCCGGGTCCGCATGTACACCATCGTCGATGCCCCCCCGTTCGCGGCCCAATCGACCGGGGAGATGCTGTCGACCGACGTCACCCAGGAGCTTGGCGGTGTCCTGAATTGGGGGGCGGGCATCGAGTGGTCCTATTCCTCCCGGTTCAAGGGCTACGCCAGCTTCACCACGGACTATTCGGCCAAGAAGACCGGCACTCCGGCGAACGTCTCGCTGACCGACTGGGACATCCACCATATCGTCACCGGCGGCGAGTTCAATATCAAGAACTCCTCGTTCACGGTCGGCCTCGGGATCGCGTTCGGCGGCCGGGAGATCGGCGGGCGACCCGATATCCTCTCGCAGGGCGGTCTCGACGGGGTCATGTGGGACCCGCTGGAAGGCCTGAGATTCCGCTTCACGACCTACAAATTGATCGTCGGCTTCGCCATCTGAACTCGTTTGCAGTCGGGACCGGGAATTCCTTATAATGGGGCTCAACGCTCCGAACCCTGATCCACGGAGGACCTGTCCATGAAGATCTCCCAGCGCGGAAACGACATCCAGGCGTCCCCGATCCGGAAGCTGAAGCCCTACGCCGACGCGGCTAAAGCCAAGGGGATCAAAGTTTTCCACATCAACATCGGCGATCCGGACATCCCCATGCCGGGGCCGGTCCTGGACACGTTCCACCAATGGAGCCAGCCCGTCCTGGCTTACGGACCGGCCCAGGGCTTCCTCGAGCTCCGGGAGGCCGTCACTCGGTATTTCGCCAAGTACGACATCCCCCTCCGGCCCGACGAGGTCCTGATCACCACGGGCGGCTCCGAGGCCATCCACTTCACCTTCTCCGTCGTCGGCGACGTCGGCGATGAGATCGTCATCCCCGAGCCCTATTACACGAACTACAACGGCTACGCCGCCTTCGCCGGTCTCCGGATCGTGCCCCTGCCGCTCAGCGTCGAGGACGGCTTCCGCCTGCCCCCGGTCGAGGCCATCGAAGCCAAGATCACGCCCAGGACGAAAGCCATCCTGCTCTGTTCGCCGAACAACCCCACAGGGACCGTCTACACGCCCGAAGAGCTCGACCGCGTCGTCGGCCTGGTCAAGAAGCACGATCTCTTCCTCATCGGCGACGAGGTCTACAAGGAGTTCGTCTACGACGGCCTCAAGCACAAGAGCATCCTCGAATACGAGGACATCAAGGACCGGGTCGTCGTCGTCGACAGCATCTCCAAGCGCTACAGCTGCTGCGGGGCGCGGATCGGCATGATCATCACCCGCAACAAGGACGTTTACGCGTCCGCCCTCAAGTTCGCCCAGGCCCGGCTCTGCCCGCCCTCGGTCGAGCAGATGGCCGCTCTGGCCGCCTACAACATGCCCATGGACTATTTCGAGGGCGTCCGGGCCGAGTACCAGAAGCGGCGCGACATCCTCTACGACGGGCTGAAGGACATCCCCGGCATCGTCATCCGCAAGCCGCAGGGCGCCTTCTATGTCATCATCCGCCTGCCGGTCAAGGACGTCGAGCACTTCGCCGTCTGGCTCCTCTCTGATTTCTCGCTTGACGGCCGGACGGTCATGATCGCCCCGGCGCCCGGCTTCTACTCCACTCCGAGCCTGGGCCGGGACGAGGCCCGCATCGCCTACGTCATCAACGAGCACGAGCTCCGCGAGGCCATCCGCGTCTTCAAGGCCGGCCTCGAGAAGTACAGGGCCGTCCACGGCTGAAGGCGGGAAGCGGCGTGAGCGAATCGGGAAGGGTCCTGCGTCAGGCCCTGGCCCTGGGCGCGCTCAGTCTGGTCGTCGCCGCCGCCGTCCATCTCCCCCTGATCAAGCGTTTCGCCCGGGGCGAGTTCCGGGATTCGTTCTTCCGGGCGGCCGACTATCCCGGCGTCCGATTGATCACGCTCGAGGAGACGGAGGACCTCTGGGCCGGTGGGGCGGCGGTCGTCCTGGACGCCCGGGCCGCGGGCCTCTTCGGGCAGGGCCATGTCCCCGGAGCCAGGAACGTCCCGACGGCCGGGACGGGGGAGGTGTTGCCCGAGGAGATACTCGCGCTGCCCAAGGACGGGGCCCTCGTCGTCTACTGCGAAGGCGGCGACTGCCAGTCGAGCCTGGCCCTGGCCCGGCAACTCCATGACGAGGGCTTCCGCGACATCCGCGTCTTCAGCGGCGGCTGGGCGGAATGGACGAAGGCGGGACTGCCCATGGAGAAGGGCGATGGTCCGGAATAAGACCGTCCTCTTCGTCTTCCGGCTCGTCCTCGGCGGGCTCTTCATCTATGCCGGAGCCGTCAAGGTCCTCGATCCCCTCGACTTCGCCCAGGACATCCGCAACTACCGGCTCGTCGGACAGTCCCTGTCTTTCATCGCCGCGATCGTCCTGCCCTGGCTCGAGATCCTGGCCGGGGCGTTCCTCATCGCCGGCCTCTGGAGGCGGGGCGCCGCCCTCGTCATCACCGGCCTTCTCGTCTTCTTCATCGTCCTGACCGCCGTGACCATGGCCCGCGGCCTCGACGTCGACTGCGGCTGCTTCGGCTCCCTCAGCCGCAAGTCCGGCTGGAGCGTGATCATCGAGGACCTGGCGATGCTCGGCCTCGGCCTCTGCCTCCTTTTTGCCCCTCCGGACGGACGCAGAAGTCGGGCGAAATAGCCTCCTCCCGGCCACCGGACGGAGGCAGGCCGAGAAGCGATGACGCAAGGCGTTGGGGGCCCCCCACCCGCGCGGAGCCGCTGATGCCGAGGAGCGCTTTGGAGCGGCGAGCACGGATGGGGGAGAACGCCTGAGAGGAATCGCGCGAGGCCTGCGACAGAAGCGGTCCGGGTTGAATTCCCGCCGGAATCCATGTATATTTCTCCGGATATCCCACGCTTCAGGAGACATCCGAATGGCTAAGAAGCACGTGTATTTCTTCGGGGCCGGCGCCGCCGAAGGCAATATGAGGATGAAGGACGTCCTCGGCGGCAAGGGCGCCAACCTGGCCGAGATGGCCGGGATCGGCCTGCCCGTCCCCCCCGGTTTCACGATCTCGACCGGGGTCTGCGCCCTTTACTATAAGAACCGGGAGAAGATCCCCGGGGCCGTCCGTCTCGAGGTCGAGAAGAACGTCAAGAAGCTCGAGAAGGCCGTCGGCCAGGCCTTCGGCGATCCCAAGAACCCGCTTCTCGTCTCCGTCCGTTCCGGCGCCCGAGCCTCCATGCCCGGCATGATGGACACCATCCTCAACCTCGGCCTCAACGACCGGACCGCCGCCGCCCTCGTGGCCAAGACCGGCAATGAGCGGTTCGTCTATGACTCCTACCGCCGTTTCGTCCAGATGTACGGCGACGTCGTCCTGGGGCTCAAGCCTGTCCACAAGGACGACATCGATCCTTTCGAAGCCATCATCGAGCTGAAGAAGCGCGGGCGCGGCGTCAAGAGCGACACCGACCTCACGGCGGCCGACCTCAAAGACCTCGTGGCCCGCTTTAAGGCGGCCATCAAGGAGAAGACCGGGCGGGAATTCCCCGACGACCCGCGCGAGCAGCTCTGGGGGGCGATCGGCGCCGTCTTCGGCTCGTGGATGAACGACCGGGCCATCGCCTACCGCAAGATGTACGACATCCCCGAGGCCTGGGGCACGGCCGTCAACGTCCAGCTCATGGTCT
>Ga0105093_10000660_pt1 | contig 13161 bp, 14 predicted proteins | sample PPLLak3March2015_2_FD_79111 | JGI IMG/M metagenome (GOLD analysis project Ga0105093, IMG submission 79111) | Freshwater sediment microbial communities from Prairie Pothole Lake near Jamestown, North Dakota, USA - PPLs Lake P8 Core (3) Depth... | ecosystem: Environmental > Aquatic > Freshwater >... | reverse complement strand
CTCGACGCCCTGCCGCCGTCGCAATTCACCATCCTGCCCAACACCGCCGGCTGTTTTACGGCCGACGACGCGGTGCGCACGCTGCGCCTGGCGCGCGAACTGCTCGACGGCCACCCGTTGTGCAAGCTTGAGGTGCTGGGCGACCCGACCAGCCTGTTCCCTAACATGCCGGAAACCCTCAAGGCCGCCGAGACGCTGGTCAAGGACGGCTTCCACGTCATGGTCTACTGCTCGGACGACCCGATCCAGGCGAAGATGCTCGAAGAGATCGGCTGCGTCGCGGTGATGCCGCTGGCCTCGTTGATCGGCTCCGGCATGGGCATCCTGAACCCGTGGAACCTGCGCCTGATCATCGACAACGCCAAGGTGCCGATCATCGTCGATGCCGGCGTCGGCACCGCTTCCGACGCAGCCATCGCGCTCGAACTGGGCTGCGACGGCGTGCTGATGAATACGGCCATTGCCCATGCGAAAAACCCGGTGCTGATGGCGAGCGCCATGAAGAAGGGCGTCGAGGCCGGGCGCGAGGCCTATCTCGCCGGCCGCATGCCGCGCAAGCTCTATTCCGCCGACCCGTCGTCGCCGACCAGCGGACTGATCGGTTCGTGAGCGAAGGCGTTTACACCGAAGGCCGCGAGGGCCATGGCCACATCAAGAGTTATGTTCGCCGCGCCGGCCGCATGTCGGAAGCGCAGGCGCGCTACTACGCCGAGCTGATGCCGAAGATCGGCGTGGCCTATGCGCCGCAGACGATCGACCTTGCCGCGGTCTACGGCCGGAATGCCCCGAAAATCCTCGAAATCGGTTTCGGCATGGGCGAAACCACGGCGAAGATCGCCGATGCCTGCCGCGATAACGATTACCTCGGCGTCGAAGTCCATGTGCCGGGTATCGGCGCGCTGTGCAAGCAGATCGCCGAACGCGGCCTGAGCAACCTGCGCATCTGCCCGCACGATGCCGTCGAAGTTGTGCGCGACATGCTGCCGGCAGCCTCGCTTGATGGCGTTCACATCTTCTTCCCCGACCCGTGGCACAAGGCGCGCCACAACAAGCGCCGGCTGATCCAGCCGCGCTTCGTCGCGCTCCTGGCCTCGCGCCTCAAGCCGGGCGGCTACTTCCATTGCGCCACCGACTGGGAAGACTACGCCCACCAGATGCTGGATGTGCTCTCCGACGAACCGTCGCTGGCCAATACCGTCGCTGGCCCTTCCGTCGATCCGATGGCGGGTTTCGCCCCACGCCCCGATTACCGGCCGCTGACCAAGTTCGAGAACCGTGGTCTGCGTCTCGGTCACGGTGTCTGGGACCTGATTTTCAAGAAACGCTAACTGAATACATCATGTGGTTCAAAAACCTCCAGCTTTACCGACTCCCGGCGCCGTGGAACATCGACCTCGCCAAACTTGAAGAACAACTCGCGCGCGGCCCGTTCGTGAAGTGCCCGAGCAACCAGCCGCTGAGCCGCGGCTGGGTTGCGCCGCGCCGTGATGGCGCACTGGTCTTCGCACTCGGCCGCCAGTGGCTGCTTGCCCTGTCCGTCGAACAACGCCTGCTGCCCTCGTCGGTGGTCAATGACGAAGTCAGGGAACGCGCCGAGGCGATGGAAGCGCAGCAGGGCTATGCGCCGGGCCGCAAGCAGTTGAAGGAATTGCGCGAGCGCGTGACCGAGGAGTTGATGCCACGCGCCTTCACCCGCCGCCGCAGGACTTTGGTCTGGATCGATCCGCAAAATGGCTGGCTCTGCGTCGATGCCAGCAGTCCGGCCAAGGCCGATGAGGTCATCGAGCACCTGCGCCACTGTCTTGACGATTTCCCGCTGACCCTGCTCCATACGCAGCTTTCGCCGACGTCGGCGATGGCCGACTGGCTGGCCGGCGGTGATGCCCCGGCCGGTTTCACCATCGACCGCGACTGCGAACTGAAGGCCGCCGGCGAGGAGAAGGCGGCGGTCCGTTACGTCCGTCACCCGCTCGAAGGCGACGAGATCAAGGCGCATCTTGCCGGCGGCAAGTTGCCGACCCGCCTGGCGCTGACCTGGGACAATCGTATTTCCTTCATCCTCAGCGAAAAGCTGGAAATCAAGCGTCTCGCCTTCCTCGACCTGCTCAAGGAAGCGGCCGAGAAAAGCGCCGAGCATGCCGACGAACAGTTCGATGCTGACTTCGCGCTGATGACCGGCGAATTGTCGCGTTTCCTGCCGCAACTGGTCGAAGCGCTGGGCGGCGAGGTCGTCGAAGAAAAGTGAACACCTGCCCCTGCACCCCAAGGGTGCTTCCTTCGGGGCGCGGCAGTGGCAAACCCTATGCCGCCTGTTGCGGTCGACTCCATTCCGGGGCCGAAATTGCCGCGACCGCCGAGGCGCTGATGCGCTCGCGCTATAGCGCCTATGTGCTGAAGCTGGATGACTACCTGCTTGCCACCTGGCACCCGGGCACCCGTCCAAGCGAACTCGACCTGACCGCCGACGACAGCAAATGGCTCGGCCTCGATGTGAAAAAGCACGCGCTGCAGGACAACGACCACGCCACCGTCGAATTCGTCGCCCGCTACCGCATCGCCGGCAAGGGGCACCGGCTGCATGAATTGAGTCGCTTCGTCCGTGAGGACGGTCGCTGGTATTACGTTGATGGCATCATGATGGGTGGGCGGGCTGACCGAACCTGCCGCCCCTAAAGCCGAGCGCCTTCCCCCTGATAACCCGGTGCGGGCAAGGCTGGCGCTAGCCTTTGCGCAGCTTCTCTTCCTTCTTTTCCTTCTTCGCTGCCTTTTTTTCCTTAATGGTTTTCAGCGGTTCCTTTTTGACTGCCTTTTTGGCGTCCTGGGACTTGGCCATGATCTTTCTCCTCGGGTTGAGTCAACGTTCGTACAGTGTAACGCCAATTACGCCAGCGCGAAGCGGGCGCTGGAGCGGGGGCTGGACATGCTTAAAAAGGCGGTCTTTTCGGCTGAAACCGGATGGGGCGAGCCGGTTCAGCTTGCTTCGCCGTCGTCCAGAAAGCGTTGCAGAAGTACGTTCAGAAAGCGCCGCCCCTTGAGCGTCGGGGCGATACGTTCAGGCGTCACCGCCAGTAGATTCTCCGCCTCGGCCGCGCGAATGCCGGGCAGGATGACGGCCAGGGGCTGCGCCGTCCGCGCCTCGAACAGCGCCGGATGGAAACCCTCGGCGATGCGCAGGGCGTTCATCAGGAATTCGAAGGGCAACTGGCGGGCAGGGACTTCATTTTCCTCGTGTACGGGTGATCCGGCGCGGACGTTCTCGAGGTAGGCGCTCGGGTGCTTCCAGCGCATCTGGCGCAGCACGCGGTCGTGCAACGTGAGTTTCGAATGGGCGCCGGCGCCGATGCCGAGGTAGTCGCCGAAATGCCAGTAGTTCAGGTTGTGGCGGCACTGCCTGCCGGCCAGCGCGAAGGCCGAGGTTTCGTAATTGACGTAGCCGGCGGCCGCCAGGCGGTCTTCGATGGCCTCCTGCATGTCGGCGCAGGCGTCGTTTTCCGGCAGCTCCGGCGGGAAGGCGGCGAAGCGGGTGTTCGGCTCCAGCGTCAGCTGGTAGCAGGACAGGTGCGGCGGCGAGAAGGCCAGCGCGGTCTCGATGTCGGCGAGTGCTTGCTTATGGGTTTGTCCTGGCAGGCCATACATCAGGTCCAGATTGAACGAGTCGAAATGTTCGCCTGCCAGTTGTGCGGCGAGTCTGGCTTCGGCGGCGCCGTGGATGCGGCCGAGCGCCTTCAGGTGTTCGTCGTTGAAGCTCTGGATGCCGAGCGACAGGCGGTTGACGCCAGCAGCGCGAAAGCCGGCGAACTTGCCGGCTTCGACCGTTCCCGGGTTCGCTTCCAGCGTGATTTCGGCTTCCGGTGACAACATGGCGAGCGCCCGGAAGGCGGCGATCAACTCGTCGATGGCGGCTGGCGACAGCAGGCTGGGCGTGCCACCGCCGAAGAAGACGCTGACCACCGGGCGTCCCCAGATCAGCGGCAACGCGGATTGCAGGTCAGCGATCAGCGCGGCAACGTACTCGGATTCGGGAATCTTGCCATTTGCCTCGTGCGAATTGAAGTCGCAGTAGGGGCACTTGCGCGCGCACCAAGGGACATGAACGTAGAGCGCGAGTGGCGGAGAAACGCGGAATTCGAGGCTTGCCGCGGTCGACGGCGTTTTTTGGGCAAAAATCGGGATGCTGCGTGCCACCTCGATTACAGGCTCGGCAGACGCTCGATCAGCTTCTGCATGGCCTGGCCGCGATGCGAAACCCGGTTTTTGGTGTCGGCATCGAGTTCGGCGCCAGTCTTGCCGAATTCCGGCAGGTAGAACATGGGATCATAGCCGAAGCCGCGATCGCCGCGCAGTTCGGTCAGGATCTGGCCGTGCCACTCGCCTTCGGCGATCAGCGGTTGCGGGTCGTCGGCGTGGCGGACGAGGACGATGACCGAGACGAAATGGGCGGCACGGTTGGGGTTGGTGCCGAGTTCCGCCAGCAGCTTCTGATTGTTGCGCTCGTCCGACTTCGGCTCGCCGGCGTAACGGGCGGAATAGACGCCGGGCGCGCCGCCGAGCGCCGCGACGCAGATCCCGGAATCGTCGGCCAGCGCCGGCAGGCCCGAAAGTTTGGACGCATGCCGCGCCTTGGCCAGGGCATTCTCGACGAAGGTGCAGTGCGGTTCCTCGGCTTCGGGAATGCCAAGCTGATCCTGCGGAATGACCTCGAAGCCGAGCGGCGCCAGCAAGGCATTCAGCTCCTTCATCTTCTTGGCGTTGTTGGAAGCGAGAACGATTTTTTTCATGATGCGAGGGCGCGCTGCTGGGCGGCGATCAACTGGCGGATGCCGGCTTCGGCGAGGTCGGTCAGCGTGTTCATCTGCGGCCGGGTGAAGGGTTCGCGTTCGGCCGTGCCCTGAATTTCGACGATACCGCCGGCGCCGGTCATGACGATGTTCATGTCGGTGTCGCAGTCGGAGTCTTCCGGATAGTCGAGGTCGAGTACCGGCGCGCCCTTGTAGATGCCGACCGAGATGGCGGCGACGTGGTCGCGCACCGGGTTGGCGGCCAGCTTGCCGGCCGTCACCAGTTTTTCGCAGGCCTCGTGGAGCGCCACCCAGGCGCCGGTGATCGAGGCGCAGCGGGTGCCGCCGTCGGCCTGCAGGACGTCGCAGTCGAGCGTGACCTGGCGTTCGCCGAGCGCCTTGAGGTCGGTCACGGCGCGCAGGCTGCGACCGATCAGGCGCTGGATTTCCTGGGTGCGGCCGGTCTGCTTGCCCTTGGCCGCCTCGCGCGCGGTGCGCGTGTGGGTCGAGCGCGGCAGCATGCCGTATTCGGCGGTGACCCAGCCCTGGCCCTTGCCGCGCAGGAAGGGCGGCACGTTCTCCTCGACGCTGGCGGTGCACAGCACGCGGGTGTCGCCCATCTCGATCAGCACCGAACCTTCGGCGTGGCGGGTGAAGTTGCGGGTCAGACTGACCGTGCGGAGCTGGTCGGATTGGCGTTGGCTGGGGCGCATGCTCATTGTCCTTGTTTCTTCGGATTGAATTTGTCGATGGCGGCGCGAATTTCCTCGATCGCCTGCTCGATCTCGCTCTCGGAGAGATCGGTCTTGTGTGCCGGGTCGCGGCCGAATTCCTCGATGTGGGTGGAAATTTCGTCGAGGGCCATGGTTTGGGTCGAGATGCTGCTGCTCGCTTCGTCGATGTAGGTTTCCTCCCAGCGCGCGGCAACCACCGAAAGGTTGTCGACGTGCTGACCGCCCTTGGCTTCCGCCTGTGAGAGCAGCATCGGCACGGTGTGAACGATATTGCTGCCCTTGAGCGCCTGGGCCATGGCGTTGCCGTGAATTTCGCCCCACAGGCCGTCAGTGCACAGCAGCAGGATGTCGCCGTGGTTGAGCGGTGTCTTGCGCGAAAATTCGATTTCCGGGGGGGTCGGGCTGCCGAGGCAGCTGTAGATCTTGTTGCGATCCGGGTGGGTGGCCGCCCGCGCCTCCGAAAGCAGGCCTTCCTCGATCATGATGCGAATCCGCGAATGATCGCGGGTCTGGGCGACGACCTTGCCGCCGCGCATCAGGAACAGCCGGGAGTCGCCGGCGTGCGCCCAGTAGGCGATGTTGTCCTGGACGAGGCAAGCGACGCAGGTGGTGCGCGGCGTGTCGGCAAGGCGATGGCGTTCGGCGAAGTCGAGGATGGCGTGGTGGGCGTTGGTCATCCCCTTTTGCAGGAAGCGGAAGGGGTCGACCAGGGTCGGCCGGGCTTCGCGCTGAAAGTTGTCGGCCAGCGTCTGGACGGCGATCTGGGCGGCGATCTCGCCATAGTGATGGCCGCCCATGCCGTCGGCGACGACCATCAGCAGGGCTTCGCGCGAATAGCAGTAGGTGGTCCTGTCCTCGTTGTTGGAGCGCCCTCCCTGGCGGCTCTCCTGGTAGATGGTGAATCTCATCGGCCGGCTTTCTTGTATTTTTCGACAACGCGATCAAGCCAGCTCGATGATTCCTTGGGAACCGGCGGGGTAATCGTCTCGACCAGCGCTTTCTGCAGCGCGAAGACGCTCTGCGGCCGGTAGAAATGATTGAGATTGAGGCACCAGTCGATGATTTCCAGGAGACGATCCGAATATTCGCCTTCCCAGCGCATCATTGCAGGTACCAGGGTGTCCTTCGAGTAGCGTTCGTTGGCCGCCTGCGGCGCGCAACCGGCGATGCAGGCGTACATCGACGCCCCGACGCTGTAGATGTCGCTCCACGGCCCGAGGTCCTTGCGCGAGCCGTAGTGCTCGGGCGAGGCGAATCCCGGCGTATACATCGGCTTGAGCATCGGCTGGTCGGTCGACAGCGTCTGGCGGGCAGCGCCGAAATCGATCAGCACCGGCGTGTTGTCGCTGCGCAGATAGACGTTTGATGGCTTGAGGTCGAGATGCAGCAGCTTGTGCGAATGAACCTCGCGCAGGCCGTTGAGCAGGCGGGTGAACACACCGCGGATGAAGCGTTCGGAGACTTCGCCGCGATGCGTCTGGATGAATTCCTGAAGGGTGCGTCCGCGCTCGTACTCCATCACCATGTACACGGTTTCATTGGCGCGGAAGAAATTGAGCACGCGGATCACGTTCGGGTGCGACAGGCGCGCCAGGGCGCGGCCCTCCTCGAAGAAGCATTTCATGCCGTAGCGAAAGGCGCTTTCGTGATCCGCCGTGATCAGCGGCTGGATTTCGCCTTCGCCGCGCAAGGCGAGGCTGTTGGGCAGATATTCCTTGATCGCGACGCGATTGCCTTCGCCGTCGGTGGCCAGGTAGACGATCGAAAATCCGCCGAGCGAAAGCTGGCGGGTAATCGTGTATTCCTCCAACTGGTGGCCGGCGGGTAACGGGTGGTTGGCTTGTTGCGCCATTGATCTCGCGGTTATGATGCAATCCTAGGCATTGTCGGGCGTGTTGTCCGGCCTGTAAAGCTGGAGAGCGACGAATAATGATTTGCAGCATGACCGGTTATGCAGTGAAGACGCTCGATATCGAGCGTGGATCGCTGCAGTTGGAACTCAAGAGCGTCAATTCGCGCTATCTGGATTTTCACTTTCGCGTCAGCGAAGACTTGCGCGCGCTCGAAATGCCGCTGCGCGAATTGCTGGCTAAGCACCTTGCGCGCGGCAAGGTCGAATGTCGCCTGTCGTTCAACGCGGCGGCGGCGCGGGCCGAGCAGTTGCAGCTCAATGGTGAGTTGCTGGCGACCCTGCAGTCGCTCAACGACAGGGTGTGTACACAAATGCCCGAGGCCAGGCCGCTGTCGGTGAATGACGTATTGCGCTGGCCGGGCATGTTCGGCGACCAGTCCATCGACTATGCGGCCTTCGGTCCGCCGGTGCTGGCGCTGGCGCGCGAGGTACTCGACGAATTTTCCGCCAGCCGGAGCCGCGAAGGTGAAAAACTGGCCGAAATGATCGTCGACCGCGTCAATGCGATCCGCGACATCATCCGCCGCGTGGCGCCGCGTATCCCCGAGGCGCAGGCGTTGTATACCGACAAGCTGCGCCAGCGCCTGACCGAGGCCTTGGGTGGCGCCAGCGACGAGCGCGTGTTGCAGGAGGTGGCGGTGTTCGCGACGCGCATCGACGTCGCCGAGGAGCTCACCCGTCTGGCGGCGCATCTTGACGAAGTCGAGCGAGTGCTCAAGCAGGGCGGCGCCTGCGGCAAGCGCCTCGACTTCCTGATGCAGGAACTCAATCGCGAAGCCAACACGCTCGGCTCGAAATCGGCGATCACCGAAGTCTCGCAGGCGTCGATGGACCTCAAGCTGCTGATCGAGCAGATGCGCGAGCAGATCCAGAACCTGGAATAGCCTGCGCATTGCCTTCCCGGAGGCCATGGCCTCCGGGGTCGCGTGTTATTGGGCTTTCAACTGGGCGGGTTAGCCAAAAACCAGGTTCATCATGATCATCAGCACAGTGATGAACAGCACTGTCATGATGCCGCCGGCCCGCATGAAATCAGCAACGCGATAACCGGCTGGCCCCATGATCAGCGCATTGACCTGATGCGTCGGCAGGAAGAACGAGTTCGAGGTCGCCAGAGCGACGGTCAGTGCGAATTCTGCCGGGTTTGCACCAGCGCCGATGGCGATATTGACGGCCAGTGGCACCAGCAGCACGGTGGCCCCGACGTTGGACATTACCAGCGTGAAGAAGGTGGCGAGAACGGCGATGGCGAGTTGGATCACCCAGATCGACGTGCCTCCGAGCAATTCCAGCGTCTGCTGCGCGATCCAGGCTGCCGTGCCACTGGTTTCGACGGCGAGGCCAAGCGGGATCAGGCTGGCGAGCAGGAACACCGATTTCCAACTGACCGCCTGATAGGCCTCCTCGATCTTCATGACGCCCGAGAGAATCATGCCGATGGCGCCGGTCATCAGCGCAATGGACAGGCGCAGATCGGTGAAAAGGATCAACCCGAGCGCGATGCCGAAAAACAGCAGCGCCGGCTTTACCTTGTGCGGGCGCAATTCCTCGTGCGGGTACTCGGTGGTGATGACGACGAAGTTAGGGTTTTTTTCCAGCCGCGCCAGTGCTTCCCAGGTTGTGTGCACGACCAGCGCGTCGCCGGCCTGCAACGGAATGTCGCGGACGCCATCGCCTTCGCGCAGCGTCCTGCCGCCGCGGTGCAGCGCCGTCATCGAGATACCGAAGACCTTGCGCATCCAGACGTCGCGGGCGCTCTTGCCGATCAGGTTGGAGCGGGGCGGGACTACCACCTCGGCAATGCCTGCCTTGGTTGGCGCAAGTTGCTCGGCGAAGGTTACCAGCTCGTTGCGCAGCTCAAGGCCATTGGCCTCGGCAAATGCTCGCAGGCGGTCTGGCGCCCCTAAAACGCCGAGTACGCTGCCACCGGGAATTTCGATGTCGCGCGCCGGCCCCATACGCAGGTCGTCGCTACCGCGCAGAATGGCGATGACGCGCAGCCGGTTCGGCCCTTCGATGTCGTTGATCAGCTTGCCGGTGACTGGGCTACCGGCAGGCACGACGATCTCGTACAGGGCGTAATCTAGACCATAGAGCTTCTGGAAGTAGTCCATCGCATCGGTACCGCCGACATTATCTACCTGGGTCTTTCCAGGCAGAACGAAGCGCCCGGCGAGGACAAAATAGATGATGCCGGTGGTCAGCAGCGCCAGTCCGATCGGCGTTACCGAGAACAGAGACCAGGTTTCCATCTGGTGCTCGACCGGCAACCCCTTGTTTGAAGTGAGAATCAGGTCGTTGAGCAGGATCAGTGGGCTGGAGCCAACCATCGTGATGGTGCCGCCGAGAATGGCGCAGAAACCCATCGGCATCAGCAAACGCGACATCGGCAGGCCGGTACGTGCCGAGATGCGGCTCACCACCGGCAGGAAAAGCGCGGCGGCACCGACGTTCTGCATGAAGCTGGAGATGAAACCGACGGTGCCGGAGATCGCCGGAATGATGCGTGCCTCGGTACGTCCGGCGAGCTTGAGGATGGTGCCGGCGACCTTGCCCATCAGGCCGGTCTTGTCGAGGCTGGCGCCGATGATCATGACGGCGATGATCGAGATCACGGCGTTGCTGGAAAATCCCCGAAACAATTCCGAGGCGGGCACCAGCGGATTCGGGAGTCCGATGACGCCGCCGAAATGGCTAGTCAGGCCGAGCAACACCATGATGCTGACCGCAGCGACATCGACGCCGACAACTTCGAAGGCAAATAGAAATACGGTCAGCATCAGAATACCGAGGACGACGGCGATTTGACGATCCGGTACGAAGTTGGCGGCGATGAGCCAGAGAACTAGGAACACGCCCCCTGCGACGACAGTTTTGATGTTGATGGCTTTCATCGTGGCTTTCCTGAAAATTTAGGCAACGAAGAAGTGGCAATTGATTTTGCATCCGCCGGGGGATGCCCCAGAGTGTGGCGAAGCGGAATGCATGGGTTCGTCGTCGCGCTGGCGATCAGTGTATATTTATATTCCACTAATATAATGGAAAAGCCTGATGATGCCCATGGGGTCGATGGCCGGTTCCGGTATTGCATAGGTGGGCAGCGAGGATTGTCTTGACCTTGTCACAGGCCGCGTTTACGGTGTGTTTCCGGCGCGCTTGTCGGTGACGTCGAAAATTCAAGGAGAGCGAAAATGGGACTGTTTAGTTTTATCAAGGAGGCCGGCGAAAAGCTGTTCGGCCACAAGGAAGTTGAGCAGGCAGTTTCTCCGGAAGAAAAAACCCGCCTTAACCAGGTCGCGGCGCAGGCGATTTTCGACCGCATCAACAGCCTCGGCCTCAAGTGGAGCAACCTGATGGTCAGCTACAAGAGCGGCCAGGTGACCATCACGGGTTCGACGCCGGATCAGGAAAACCGCGAAAAGATCATCTTGGCTGCCGGCAACGTGCAGGGCGTCGATAACGTCGACGATCAGCTGACGGTCGAGGCACCGGCGCCTGAAGCGCGTTTCTATACCGTGCTCAGTGGCGATACGCTGTCGAAGATCGCCCTCAGCCAGTACGGCAATGCTGCCAAATATCCGGTGATCTTCGAGGCCAACAAGCCAATGCTGAAGGATCCAAACAAGATCTATCCGGGCCAGAACCTGCGCATTCCTCCGTTGTGAACCCCGCCCACCACGGCGCTAATTGTCGTGGTGGTGCCTGAAAAAACCTATGTCCGGAAAACTTTATGTTGTGGCCGCTCCTTCGGGGGCCGGCAAGACCACGCTGGTTCGCCTGCTGCTCGATAGCGAGCCGAGCGTTCATCTGTCGGTTTCCTTCACGACTCGCGGCCCGCGCCCGGGCGAGCTGGACGGCCGCGAGTACCATTTCGTCGATGTGGCGACCTTCCGCGCCATGCTGGCTCGTGGCGACTTTCTCGAGTGGGCCGAGGTACACGGTAACTTCTACGGCACCTCCGGGGCCTGGATTGCCGACCAGTTGAACGCCGGCCACGATGTCCTGCTCGAAATCGACTGGCAGGGGGCGCAGCAGGTGCGCGCGGCGTTTCCGGACGCGATCGGGGTTTTCATCCTGCCGCCGTCGATGGAAGAACTGACCCGCCGCCTGACCGGGCGCGGAACCGACAGCGCCGAGGTGATCGAGCGCCGCTTGGCTGCGGCGCAAGCCGAGATGCGCCATGTCGGCGAATTCGACTATGTTATTATCAATGACAGTCTGGAACAGGCACTGGATGATTTGCGCGCGATCGTGCATGCCTCCTGCCTGAACCTGGATGCACAGCGTGCCCGCCACGCTGCCCTTTTTGCCCGAATGATCTGATTTAGAGGTGTTGCATGGCCCGCGTAACGATCGATGATTGCCTGAAAAAGATTCCCAATCGCTTCCAGATGACCCTGGCGGCAACCTACCGGGCACGCCAGATCGCCAACGGCGCAACGCCGATGGTCGAGGCCAATCGCGACAAGCCGACGGTCATCGCGTTGCGCGAAATGGCCCTCGGCAAGTTTGGCCTGGAAGTGCTGAATCGCGGCCAGGCCTGAGGTTGGAGGCGGTGAAGCGAGATGGAGCCAGCGCCGTCGCCTCTGCACCCCTCCCATGAGGAACCCGCCTACCGGGTTTTCCTCGACAGTCTCGATTATCTCCCCCCCGCTGACGTAGACCGCATCAAGGAGGCGTTTGCCTTCTCGGCGCAAGCGCATGCCAGTCAGATACGCCTGTCGGGTGAGCCGTATATCACCCATCCGCTGGCGGTGGCCGGCGCAGTGGTCGAATGGCGCATGGATGCCGACGCGGTGATCGCCGCGCTGCTGCACGATGTGCTGGAGGATACCGGGACCAGCAAGCGCGAACTGGCCGAGAAATTCGGCCGTGAAGTCGCCGATCTGGTCGATGGCCTGTCCAAGCTCGACAAGATGGAATTCGCCTCGTATCAGGTGGCGCAGGCGGAAAACTTCCGCAAGATGCTGATGGCCATGGCGCGCGACCTGCGCGTCGTGCTGATCAAGCTGGCCGACCGCCAGCACAACCTGCAGACGATGGCGGCGATGCGCCCCGACAAGCGCCGGCGCATCGCCATCGAGACCCTCGAGATCTATGCGCCGATCGCCCTGCGCCTCGGCCTCAGCAAGCTCTACCGCGAACTGCAGGATGTTTCCTTTCGCCTGATTCATCCGCACCGCGCCGAGGTGCTGACCAAGGCCTTGCTGGCTTCGCGCGGCAACCGGCATGAACTGCTGGCGCGCATTCAGGATGGCATCGTCGGCAAGCTGGCCGGCGCCGGGCTTGACGCCGAGGTCTTCGGGCGCGAGAAGAGTCTCTACTCGATCTATCGCAAGATGCAAGAAAAGCGGCTCTCGTTCTCGCAGGTGCTCGATATCTACGGCTTCCGCGTCGTCGTCGCCGATGTGCCCGCCTGCTACCTGGCTCTTGGCGTACTGCACAGCCTGTACAAGCCGGTGCCGGGCAAGTTCAAGGACTACATCGCGATTCCCAAGGCCAATGGCTATCAGTCGCTGCACACGACGCTGATCGGCCCCTTCGGCACACCGGTCGAGGTGCAGATCCGCTCCCGGGAGATGCATCATGTCGCCCAGGAGGGGGTGGCCGCGCACTGGCTCTACAAGGATGCGGAGGAGAGCGGCGCCGATCTCCATATCAAGACGCACAAGTGGCTGCAGTCGCTGCTCGAGATGCAGAGCAGCGATTCGGCCGAGTTCTTCGAGAACGTCAAGAT
>Ga0105093_10000656_pt1 | contig 13194 bp, 11 predicted proteins | sample PPLLak3March2015_2_FD_79111 | JGI IMG/M metagenome (GOLD analysis project Ga0105093, IMG submission 79111) | Freshwater sediment microbial communities from Prairie Pothole Lake near Jamestown, North Dakota, USA - PPLs Lake P8 Core (3) Depth... | ecosystem: Environmental > Aquatic > Freshwater >... | reverse complement strand
CGCGATCGAGGCCAGGCCGACGTCCTTGATGATCTTGACCCGGTCGCCGACGGTCAGGATGGCCAGGACCCGGGAGGCGGCGATGCCGAGCGCGGCGAAGAAGAAGAGCAGGTAGAGGATGCGGTCGCGCTTGGCCTCCTTGAACGTGATCCCGGCGATGGCCCCGATCTTCATGTCCGTGTCACCGTGTCGACGAAGATGTCCTCGAGGGTCTCGGTCCTGGGGCTGAGGGCGATGAGCCGGCCCTTGCGGTCGTGGACGAGGGCGACGACCTCGTCGACGCAGGCCTCGTCGTAGACCTTGAGGAGGACGCGGTCGCCCCGGGTCGAAACGCTCTCGCCGAGACCCTCGAACGTCTGCGGCGGGAGGCCCGAGACGGTCACCTCCGTGAACAGGACCTTCTCCGAGATGAGGTCGCGCAGGCCGCCCTCCTTGACGATGCGGCCGCCGACGATGATGGCCACGCGGTCGCAGATCATCTCGATGTCCTGGAGGATGTGCGAGGTGAAGAAGACGGTCTTGCCCTCGTCCTTGAAGCGGACGATGATGTCCCGGATCTCCTTGCGGCCGAGCGGGTCCATGCCGCCGAGCGGCTCGTCGAGGACGACGAGCTTCGGGTCGTTGATCAGGGCCTGGGCCAGACCGGCCCGCTGGAGCATGCCCCGGGAGTACTTCCGCAACGGCAGGTCCGCGGCCCGCTCCAGGCCGACGAGCTTGAGGAGCCGGGCGATGCGCTTGTCCCTCTCGCCGCGGCCGAGCCCGAACAGCTCGGCGGTGAAAGCCAGGAATTCCCGGGCCGTCAGGTAGTCGTAGAAATAGGGGTTCTCCGGCAGGAAGCCGAGGGGTTCGCGGGAACGGGGGGAGGAGTGGGGCCGGCCGAAGATCGAAATGGTCCCGGCGTCGGGATGGATGAGGCCGAGGAGGCACTTGATGGTCGTCGTCTTGCCGGCGCCGTTCGGCCCGAGATAGCCGAAGGTCTCGCCCTCGCGGACGTTAAAGGTGATGCCCTTGAGGATCTCGCGGGGTTTGGGAATGAAGCCGAGCCGGAAGGTCTTGCGCAGATTCTCGATCCGGATCGCGTCGGCCATCGACCCTATTCTATGGAACGGCCGGGTCCAAAGTCAACCGGAAGGGGCTCGACGGGGTTCGGGCCGCCCGGCGCGGCGCCGGTGGTCGCCTTTGGGGGTGAGAAGAACGCCGATTTCTCACCCTCCCTTTCACCCCGCCCGGCGATTGACCCCCGGTCCCGCCCGTGCGATTCTGCACGCGGTCGCAGCCTCGTAGGCGCGACGGCCTCGCAAGAGGCGGTGCCAAGGTTGTGAAAAGGGAGAAGGAGGGTCCTTCTCCCCCCCTTTTCTCTCCGCCCCTCTTCCCCTCGGCCTTCTTGGGGAAGAGTCTGGATTCGGAGTATAATCGGCCGAGCGTCATCCGAGGAGGTCGATCATGTCCGATTTCGGCGGGGCCGCCAGGCCGCTTTCCGAGAATCCCGACTACAAGATCGCCATTCTGGGCGTTCCCTTCGACGAAAAATCGAGCTATCTCCGCGGCGCGGCCGGAGGGCCGGCCGCCGTCCGGCGGGTCTCGACGGGCAAATGCTACTGCGGCTACACCGAGCTCGGGGTCAACCTCGAGGAGGACACGGTCCTGGTCGACCTGGGGGACGTCGATACCTCGGGCGACCCCGATAAGTCGTTCGCCCTGATCGAGAAGGCCGTGGCCGCGGTCCTGGACAAGGACGCCGTGCCCATCGTCATCGGCGGCGACCACTCCATCACCTATCCCGTGCTCAAGGCCTTCGCCCGCAAGTTCAAGCCGCTCGACGTCCTCCACTTCGACGCCCACCCGGACCTCTACGAGGACCTCTACGGCGACCGCCTGTCGCACGCCTGCCCGTTCGCCCGCATCCTCGAGGACGGCCTGGCCGCGGGCGTCGTCCAGGTCGGCGTCCGGGCCATCACCGCCGCGCACCGGTCCAAGGCCCTCAAGAGCGGCGTCCGCATGGTCGAGATGAAGGACATCCAGGACCCTCTCCATCTCCGCTTCGCCAATCCCGTCTACATCTCCTTCGACCTGGACGCCCTGGACCCGGCCTTCGCCCCGGGCGTCGCCCACCACGAGCCGGGCGGCCTCTCGACCCGTCAGGCCCTCCAGGTCATCCAATCGCTCAAAGGCCGGATCGTCGGCCTGGACATCGTCGAGCTGAACCCGTCGCGCGACCCCGCGGCCATCACCGCGGCGGCGGCCTTCAAGATCATCAAGGAAACGGCCGGCCGGATCGTCCGGCCCTGAGGGAGGGACCATGAAGCGCCTGTTCGTCCTCGTCATCCTGGCCGTCGCCGTCACCGGCTGCGCCCGGGCCCAGGAAGGCCCCGCCTTCGACGCCTGGTTCGTCGACCAGACCCTGCGCGTCGACTATTACCACACGGGGAGCGCGGCGGAGGAGACGTTCGCCCTGGACCAGGTTTACGAACAGGGGCCGTGGGCCCGGAGCCGCACCCGCCTAATCGACCCGTTCAACCTCGGCCGCTACGCGGTCAAGGTCTACGACGAGGCGAGCGGCGCGCTGATTTACAGCAAGGGCTTCGACAGCTATTTCGGCGAATACAAGACGTCCGACGCCGGCGTCAAGGGCGTCCCGCGGACCTATCACGAGTCCGCCCTCCTGCCGGTCCCGAAGAAGCCCGTCCGCTTCACGGTCGAGGCGAAAGACCGGCAAAACGCCGGCCGGACCGTCTTCAGCGCCACGATCGACCCGGCGGCCGTGACCGTCATCCGCGAGCGCCTCATCCCCGGGGTCAAGGTCTTCGAGGCCGTCAAGTCGGGCGATCCCCGCCGCAAGGCGGACGTGGCCGTCCTCGCCGAGGGCTACACGGCGGACGAGGAGGCGAAGTTCCGGGCCGACCTCGAGCGCTTCACCGGGGTCTTCTTCGGACTCGAGCCCTACAAGTCCCACCGGGACAAGTTCAACATCACCGGCGTCTTCAAGGCCTCGGCCGAGAGCGGCTGCGACGAGCCGGGCCACGGGTCGTTCAAGGCGACCGCGCTCGGCACGACGTTCGACTCGCTCGGCTCCGAGCGCTACCTCCTGACCGAGGACAACAAGAGCCTCCGGGACATCGCCGCGCACGCGCCCTATGACGCGCTGTACATCATGGTCAACCACAAGCGCTACGGCGGCGGGGGGATCTACAACCTCTACTGCACCTTCACCGCCGACAACCAGTGGTGCGAATACGTTTTTCTCCACGAGTTCGGCCACTCCTTCACGGGGCTGGCCGACGAGTATTACACCTCCCAGGTCGCCTACAACGAATTCTACCCGTCCGGCGTCGAGCCGGCCGAGCCGAACATCACCGCCCTGCTCGATCCGGCCGACCTCAAGTGGAAGGACCTCATGAGCCCGGGCGTCGCCGTCCCGACCCCTTGGGAGAAGGCGGGGTTCGACGCGATGAGCAACGCCTATCAGAAGGTCCGGGCGGAGGTGAACGCCGGGATCGCGCAGATGAAGAGGGCCGGGGCGGCCGCCGCCGCGATCGCCCGGGCGGAAGAGGAATCCGACCGACTGTCGCGCGAGAACGCCGCCCAGGTCGACGCGTTCCTGCGGGGCAGCCGGTTCTGGGGCCAAGTCGGCGTCTTCGAAGGGGCGGGCTACGCCTCCAAGGGCCTCTACAGGCCCGAGATCGACTGCCTGATGTTCACCCGGGGCACGAAGCCGTTCTGCAAAGTTTGCGAAGCCGCCGTCCTGCGGACGATCCTCTTTTACGCCGAGTAGGGGCCGCCGGACCGGACCCGTCTGCCGAACCCGCGCCGCGTCCTTGGGGCAGGAGATAAGATATTTGATATACCAGGCCCCGGGGCCTGGTGTTTTTAGTGCGGGCTGTTGTCAGCAAAAGGGGGGTTGATGATGGGAACCAAAAAGGTGGGGGCTTTCTCCAGCCCGCGCAAGAAAGCCAATATCATTATAGCACCCGAAGTCCGTTTGGCAAGCCATTTTTTCCCTTATTTTTGACCTTTTTTTTCCAGGTCCCAACCTATTGATTTCCCTGCCGAATGCATTCAGAATGGAGGGACATCCGGACTCGGGAGGACGCATGGACCAGAAAACGGATCCCAAGAAGGTCGAGATCAAGGTCGACGAGGCCGTGGCCCTCGGCCAGTACGCCAGCCTGGCCGCCATCCGCCACTCGCGGGAGGAGTTCCTGTTCGACTTCGCCTTTCTCTTCCCCGACGGGCCCTTCGGCAAGCTCGTCGCCCGCATCATCGTCAGCCCGGCCCACGCCAAGCGCTTCCTCGAGGCCCTGCAGGCCAACATCAAGCGCTACGAGGACGCCTACGGGACGATCGTCCCGGCCGACATGCCGCCGACGGTCGATTTCATCCAGTGACGCCCGCGCGTCCGGTCCGGGCATCCCGGCCTTGACATCAGGCGGGATTTCAACTATTAGTTGAACAAGGTCGAGAGGAGTATAATCAGATCCGATGGGACTCAACGTTCGAGTCATGACAGGTTCCGTCCATAATTCCTCAGGGAGGTCATAGACATGGCTTATGAATTCAAGAACTCGAGAGGCGTCAGCTATTTCCTGCATTCGAAGGAAGTCCTCCTGAAGGGCGGCCGCAAGCAGATGATCTTCTACTTCGCCCGCGACGTGCGGCCAGGCGCCCTGGATGCGGTTCCCGACGGCTACATGGTCCAGGAGACGACCAAGACCGGCATGCCGATCCTGAAGAAGAAATAACCGGCTCTCGTCAGGAGAAGCGAAGCCGGGGCTCCGTTCCCGGCTTGGACGGGGAACCACCTTCGCGGCCTTCCCCGAAGGTGGTTCCCCTCTGTTTTTTTCCCGGCCTCTTTGACCGTTCCAGGCCTTCTGAGTATACTGAGGCCATGAAATCCCTCGTCTCCAAAGTCCTCGTCGGCGGCGTTTGCGCCGCGGTCGCCCTCACGGCCTGCGCCAAGAAAGCCTCGGACGGGGCCGGCCCGCAGGAGGCCCAGACCATCGAGATCGCCGTCATCCCCAAGGGCACGACCCACGAGTTCTGGAAGTCCATCCGCGCCGGCGCGGCCCGGGCGGCCGGCGAGCTCGGCGTCAAGATCATCTGGAAGGGGCCGCAGAAGGAAGACGACCGGGCCCAGCAGATCACGGTCGTCGAGGACTTCATCAGCCGCGGCGTCGACGGCATCGTGCTCGCGCCGCTCGACGACCGGGCGCTCATGCGCCCGGTCCAGGATGCCGCCCGCGACGGCATCCCCGTCGTCATCATCGACTCCGCCCTGCAGGGGAGCGACTTCGTGAGCTACGTGGCCACGGACAACTACAAGGGCGGCGTCCTCGCCGCGCGGCGCCTGGGCGAGCGGCTCCAGGGCAAGGGCCGCATCTTCCTCATCCGCTATCAGGAGGGATCGGCCAGCACCGTCCAGCGGGAGGCCGGCTTCTTTGACACCATCACCGCCGAGTTCCCGGGCATCGTCCTTCTCGTCAAGGACCAGTACGCGGGCGCGACGACCGAGACGGCCTACCAGCTGGCCGAGAACCTGATCAGCCGATTCCCCGACGTCGAAGGCGTCTTCGCGCCGAACGAATCGAGCACGTTCGGGACGCTCCGCGCCCTCCAGGAGTCGGGCCTCGCGGGTAAGGTCGTCTTCGTCGGCTTCGACAGCTCGCCCAAGCTCGTCCAGGGCCTCCGGGACGGCGACATCCAGGGCCTCGTCATCCAGAACCCGGACAAGATGGGCTATCTCGGCGTCAAGACCATGGTCGCCCACCTCCGCGGCGAAGCGGTCGAAAAGGTCATCGACACGGGCGTCGTCCTGGCCACCAAAGAGAACATGGATACCCCCGAGATCAAGGCCCTCCTCTCTCCCGACCTCAGCCTGATCGACGACTGATGAATGACGCCGGCGCCGCGATCCCCGTCCTTCGCATGGCGGGGGTGAGCAAGAGCTTCGGCGCCACCCGGGCCCTCGACGACGTCAGCTTCGAGCTCCTCCGGGGCGATGTCCACGCCCTGATCGGCGAGAACGGCGCCGGCAAGAGCACGATGATGAAGATCCTCAGCGGCGCCATCGCGCCGGACGCCGGCCGCATGGAGATCGAAGGCCGGCCCTACGCCCCGGCCGGGCCCGGGGACGGCCTGCGCTGCGGTGTGTCCATGATCTACCAGGAGCTGACCCTGGCCCCCCACCTCACCGTCGAGGAGAACATCATGCTCGGCCGCGAGGTCCACGCCGCCGGCTGGCTCGACCGCAAGGCCATGCGGGAGAGGGTCCGGGACGTCCTGGCGCTCGTCCGCCATCCCGAGATCTCCCCCGACGTCCCGGTCGGCCCGCTGAGCGTCGGGGCCAAGCAGCTCGTCGAGATCGCCCGGGCCCTGCTCAACAAGTCCCGCATCCTGGTCATGGACGAGCCGACGAGCTCGCTCAGCCAGGAGGACAGCCAGCGGCTTTTCGAGATCATCCGCGGCCTCAAGGACCAGGGCGTGAGCGTCGTCTATATCAGCCATTTCCTCGAAGAGGTCCAGCGCGTCGCCGGTTCCTACACGGTCCTGCGCGACGGCCGCAGCGTCGGGTCCGGGGCCATGGCCGGAACTTCCCTCGACGAGCTCATCCAGCTCATGGTCGGCCAGAAGTTCACCCAGCTCTTCCCGCGGGTCGAGCACGCGGTCGGCGAGCCCGTGCTGGCCATGAACGGCCTGAAAGGGCGGCGCATGGCCGCGCCCGTCAGCCTGTCCCTGGCGAAGGGCGAGATCCTGGGCATCGCCGGGCTTGTCGGCTCCGGCCGGACGGAGATGCTGCGGGCCCTCTTCGGGCTCGACGAGGTCGAAGGCGGCACGATCGTCGTCTCCGGGGCGGACCTGGCCGGCCGCCGGCCGTGGACCCGGATCCGGCGCGGCCTGGGCCTGCTCAGCGAGGACCGCCAGGGCGAGGGCCTGGCCCTGGCCCTGTCCATTGCCGACAACATGACCCTGAGCGACCTGGCGCCCTATCGCCGCCGCGGCCTCCTCAGCCTGGCCGGCCAGCGCCGCGCCGTCGGCGACCTCATCGGCCGGCTCAAGATCAAGGCCAAAGGACCCGGCCAGAAGGCCGGCGACCTCTCGGGCGGCAACCAGCAGAAGGTCGCCCTGGCCAGGCTGCTCCATCAGAAGGCCTCGGTCCTGCTCCTCGACGAGCCGACGCGCGGCATCGACGTCGTCAGCAAGAGCCAGATCTACGAGTGGATCGGCGGGCTGGCCCGTGACGGCAAGGCCGTCCTCTTCGTCAGCTCCTATCTGCCCGAGCTTCTCGGGATCTGCGACCGGATCGCCGTCTTCCACCGCGGGGCCCTCGTCGAGTCCCGGCCGAGGTCCGAATGGGACGCCTCCGGACTGATGGCCGCGGCCACGGTGGGCCGGGCATCGCGGGAGAGATCGCCCGAACAAAGGAACGCGGAATGAGCCGTCAAAGTCGTGTCCGCATCGGCCGGGCCCTCAATTTCTTCGGCCCGTTCATCGGCCTCCTTCTCGTCATCGGCCTGTTCGCCCTGATCCCCGAGGTCCAGGGGCGGTTCCTGCGGGCCGCCAACTTCAAGAGCGTGGCCACCCAGTCGGTCATCGTGGCCTTGGGCGCGCTCGGCATGACGCTCATCATCATCAGCGGCGGCATCGACCTGTCCGCCGCCTCCAATATCGCCCTGGCGAGCGTCATCACGGCCTACGCCATCAACGCCGGGGCCGCGCCTCCCCTCGCCCTCCTCTTCGGGGTCCTCACGGGCGGCGTCGTCGGGCTCGCCAACGGAGGCCTGGTGACGCGTCTCCGGCTCGTGCCGTTCATCGTGACCATGGGCATGATGGGCATCGCCCGGGGCGCGGCCAAGTGGATCGCCGGCAACCAGAAGATCGACGCGCCCATGACCTGGGTCAACGAGCTCATGGCCAAGAGCCCCGAGCCGCCGTGGCTCCTGGTCGCGCCCGGGATCTGGATCGTCATCCTGTTCGCCGTGGCCCTGGCCGTTCTCCTGAAATATACGGTCTTCGGCCGGCACATTTTCGCCGTCGGTTCGAACGAAGCGACGGCCCGGCTCTGCGGCATCCGGACGGACCGGGTCAAGGTCCTTGTCTACATGATCTCCGGGCTCTTCTGCGGCCTGAGCGGGGTCATGGAGTTCTCGCGCCTCACGGTCGGCGACCCGACCGTCGCCGTCGGGCTCGAGCTCGACATCATCGCCGCCGTCGTCATCGGCGGCGGCAGCCTGAACGGCGGCGAGGGCAGCATCCTCGGGACCATGGTCGGCGTCCTGATCATGTCCTTCCTCCGCAACGGCTGCACGATGATGGGCTGGCCGAACTACATCCAGGAGATCATCATCGGGGCGATCATCATCATCGCCGTCGCCCTCGACCGCCTCCGCCATAAGGGAGAGTAGGGACGGTCCCCGCAGGGGCGCAAAGAACTTCCCCGGCTCGTCGTCTAATCCTCTGGAGACCACTTCAGGAGGACGATCGTGAAGCACAGAACGACAACGACCCCGATCCGGCGGACCCTGGCGGCGGCGCTCCTGACCGCGGCGCTCCTCGCGCCGCTCGCCTCCGCGCAGGAAGACCCCCAGCCGGCCAAGCCCGGTCAAGAGCGGCTCGAACGGGCGCGCCCGCTGGCCGAACGGCTCGGCCTGACGGCCGAACAGGAGAAGGCGCTCGAGGCCTTGCGGCAAGCCCGCCGGGACGAGAGCCGGGCCTTCCGTGACGAGATGGCCAAGATCCGGGACGAGGTGCGCGCCTTGCGCCGGGACCCCGAGGCCAACAGGGCCAAGCTCGAAGCGCTCATCGACAGAGGCGCCCGCCTCAGGGCGGACAGGGCGAAGTCGGCCTTGAGGGCGAGAAGCGAGAGGACCAAGATCTTCACCCCCGAGCAAATGGAGAAGCTCAAATCCCTCCGGTCGCGGGCCCTTCGCCGAGACCGGCTGGCCGGACGGGGATACCCGGGCCCGGACCGGATGGGCGCCGGCCGCGGGCTGGGCCTCCGGTCGAACCCGAGGGCCATGGCCCGGCTGCGGGCCCTCCGCTACCGGCAGATCCTTCGACGCCACCGCTGGTAGAGGCTTACGCTCCCTATCTAGTCTGACCCCCCCTGGGGACTGTCCCTCTTTAGTTTGCCGGGGGCGCGGGAGGAACGCGGGGACATGTACCTCCGGTACGTGTCCCCGTTTTCTGTTCCTAGGGGACAATCCCCGGTCAAGTGTCCTCTGAGCAGGACGGCGGGCCCATTCCCCCCCAGGGGGGATGGCCTGGCATGATAGTTGCTTTAAAGGGGGTCGGAAGGAGAAAGACGATGAACAAGATGATGAAAAGAGCGGCGCTTCTGGCGGTCGCATTCATCGTTTCGATCCCCCTCGGCCTCATGGCCCAGGACGAGGGGTTCTACCCCTACAGCTACGCCCGCCTGAGCTATGTCAACGGCGCGGTCTTTGTCCAGCGGACATCGGACCTGGGCTACGAGCAGGGAGAGGTCAACCTCGCCCTCGTTCAGGGAGACAAGATCGGGACCGAGAAGGGCCAGGCCGAGATCCATTTCGGCCGGCGCAATTATCTCCGGCTCGACGACAATACCAAGGTCGAATTCGCCCTCCTGCCCACGGAAGGGGAGGAGCGCATCAAGATCCACCTCACCGAAGGCAGCGCGTATTTCCGGGTCAACCACCTCGCCCTGGACAAGGGCATCGAGATCCACACCCCGGACGCGTCCTTTTATGTCCTCGAGACGGGCCTCTATCGCTTCGACGTCCGGCTCGGCCGGGAGACCCAGGCCTTCGTCCGCGAGGGCAGCCTGGAAGCCGCGGCCGAGGACGGCTCCGTTCTCGTCGGCCACCAGGAGACCGTGACGGCCTCCGAGGGCCGGCTCCTCGGCGATCCCCAGAGCGGCTATGCCCGCGACGACGCGTTCGACGAATGGAACGGCGGCCGGGACGCCCAGCTCTCGGCCCGGAGCGAGCGGCAGTACCTCCCCTCCGAGATGGAGGAGTACGAGGAAGAGCTCGACCAGAACGGCCACTGGGTCTATGAACAGCCCTACGGCAACGTCTGGGTCCCGAACGTGTCCTATTATGACGATTGGCGGCCCTATTCCTACGGCCGCTGGGTCTGGTATCCCGTCATCGGCTGGAACTGGGTCTCCTCCGAGTCCTGGGGCTGGCCGGTCTACCACTACGGTCGCTGGAACTGGCGTTTCGGCCTCGGCTGGTACTGGATCCCCCGGCATCATTGGGGTCCGGCCTGGGTGCACTGGTGGTGGAATAACGACCACATCGGCTGGTGCCCTCTGACCTGGTACAACCGGCCCGCATACCTTTGGAACAACCGCTTCTATGATCGCTACGACGACCGCTGGTTCTCCGCCCGCAACCGGGCCATGACCGTCGTCCGGCGCGATCATCTCCAATCGCCCGAGGTTGGCCGCCGCCACCTCGGCGTCGCCGACCTCGACCGCATCGGCCGGGTCGAGCTCAAGTCCCAGCAGCCTTCGATCCGCCCCTCCGTGGACAACGCCCGGCCGCAGGCCGTCGCGGCCCGGAGGGTCCTGGCGGACCGCGGCGGCAGCCGGAACGAGGTCAGAACCCTGGCGCCCTCGCGCTCTCTGGCCTCCCCCCGGTCCAGGGCGGGCGGCGCATCCCCGGCCATCCGGGGCAACGAACGGGTCGGCTCCCCGACCCCAAGCGACCGCAATCCCGTCTCCCGGACCTCGATCCGGAGCGGGTCTTCGGACAGAGGGACCGTCCGGTCCTACCCGAGCCAGCGGACCTCCGGCGGCCGCGACCAGAGCGGCGCCGTCGAGACCCGGCGAAGCTCCATCGCTTCGCCCGGCCGCAGGGTCGAGGCCGGAAGCGGTGACAGCACCGCCCGCGTGACCCGGTCCCAGGGGACGTCCTCGACGACCTCGAGACCCGCGACCGTGCGGGAACCGCAGGGGACCCGGAACTCCGGGTCCGGATCCGGCAGCGCCGTGACCCGCCGGAGCGACGCGGTCAAGAGCACCCCCTCGACGGTCCGGTCCGGCTCGGCGGACACGAGCCGGCCCGCGTCGTCGACGACACGGACGATCCGATCCGCCCCGGACCGGTCCTCCGATCCTTCGGCCGGGAGGTCTCAAAGTCGCACCTACGCCTCCCGCTCCTCGGTCTCCCGTCCGCCGGCGCGGGTGAGCTCCCCGTCCTCCGTCACCCGGCCGTCCGCGTCCTCCCGGCAGAGCTCTCCCTCGCTCTCCCGCTCGAGCTCCCCGCGCCCCTCCTCGTCGAGCCAGCCCCGCGTGTCCGCGCCGTCGCGCACCCGGTCGTCTTCGCCCTCGTATGCGCGCCCCGGCACCTCCGGCTCCTCCACTTCTTCGCGGCCGCGCAGCTCCTACTCGGCCCCGTCCCGTTCGAGCGGCTCCTCCGGGCGGTCGTACGCCGCGCCCCGGTCCTCGAGCTCGTCCTCGGGCCGTTCCATGAGCGCGCCCCGCTCCGGTGGTTCCTCTTCGGCCCGGTCATCGGGCTCCGTGAGGTCCGGCGGTTCGTCTTCGGGCCGGTCCGGCTCTTCGGGCCGCTCGAGCTCCTCGTCCTCCAAGTCCTCGGGTTCCTCCTCGAAATCCTCCGGCAGCGCCAGGAGAAAAGGCTGATCATAAGGCCCTTCTAACCTGACTTATTCACGAATCGAGGCGGTCCCGGATGCGAGGCCCGAGGGGAGAAGCTGTACTCTTTGGTACTGCGAACCCCGAGAACGAAGCAGATGGGGCCGGATCGGTTCGCCCGGAGGGCAAAAACGCCCTTGGGAAGAGAGAAGGAGAAGAAACAGGGCGTTTTTATGAGTGAGTCAGGCTGACTCTCTTCTCCGATAGGGCCGGGATACCTCCCCCGGCCCGTTTTTTTTCTTTACATTTCGGGGAGGCGGTGGTATAAACTAGTCCTTCGTTCGGGAAGGAGTTTCCCGGGAGTCCGTTCGAGATATGGAGGTATTGCCGATGCGTTCCACCAAGAAAACCGCCATCCTGATCCTGAGCTTGGCCATCGCGCTCGCCTTCGCCGGCACCGTGGCCTGCCAGAAGAAAGACGAAACCCCCGCCGCCGAGACCAAGACCGTCGTGAACGAATTCGAAGGGACGGTCCGGGCCGCCCTCGGCCGGTACATGTATCTGTCGACAGCCCAGGGCTTCGACCTCGTCCTCCCCGGCTTCGACGCCGCCTCCCTCGTCGGCAAGACGATCAAGGTCAAGGGCAACCTGCTCCTCGAACATCCCCCCATCTTCCTCGTCGACACCGCCGAGACCGGTCCCGGGCAGGTCGTCTACACCCGCAGCCAGGAGTTCCAGGCCGAGGACTTCGTCGAGATGAAGCTCCGGGAAGAAGTCCCCGCGCTGACGATCACCGGCACCGCCAAGCCGGAGGAATGGGAAGGCAAGGGGATGGCCAAGGTTTACGGCAAGCTCCAGAAGGGGGACGTCAATTACATCGTCCTCGCCGACGCCAAGGGCAGGGAGCTGGCCAAGATCATCGTCGATTCGACGACCACCTTCGCGAACTTCTATATGCAGAAGCTGCGGCTCTTCGAGGAGTTCTGGTTCTACATCAACGTCAAGGACACGGTCGACCGGCGCGACCGGACCCGGACCCGCGAGATCTTCCACGCCGATATCCTCGCCGCCGGGCTCTACTGATCGTTCGTTCTCGCTGAGAGCAAAAGGGACGGCCCCTCGGGTCGTCCCTTTTTTATTCGAGGAACGAGGACACCGCGACGAGCCCCGGCTCGATAGGAGCGGCGAGCTCGATCGTCAGCACCCGCCGGCCCTTCTCCGCCAGAGCGAGCGTGTCGCCCCGGGCCTGGGCCCTGAACAGCGATCCGAAATCCGGCGCCGGCCGGGGGACGCCCGGCACGTCGGGGATCGCGATCTCGGGCAGGCCGGCCGCGACGAGCGCGAGGAACAGGCCCCGGTTCCCGTCGCCCTTGTGGAGCTGACCGGTCGAATGGAGATAGCGCGGTCCGAACCCGACAGTGACGGGCAGGCCGGTCTTGAGACGCAGCACGGCGGCGAGCCCCGACAGCAGCTCTTCGACCGCCGGCCGCCGGGGCAGGAAGGCGAGGATCGCGAGATAGTCCCCGTCCTGGCGGCCGTCGAGGAATCGGGCTAAAGCCTCGTCCGGGCGTATTGACGGATCCGCGCCGGCCACGCTCAGGCCCCCGGTCGCGGGCGGCTCG
>Ga0105093_10000655_pt1 | contig 13198 bp, 11 predicted proteins | sample PPLLak3March2015_2_FD_79111 | JGI IMG/M metagenome (GOLD analysis project Ga0105093, IMG submission 79111) | Freshwater sediment microbial communities from Prairie Pothole Lake near Jamestown, North Dakota, USA - PPLs Lake P8 Core (3) Depth... | ecosystem: Environmental > Aquatic > Freshwater >... | reverse complement strand
GCAGTAGAGAATGTTGGATTCCGCCCTCCACCACCATTATTATTAACAACTGTATTTTTTGTTAGGGCATTAGATATTCTTGACATTATACTATTTGATGAAACTATTCCTGAAGTTGCACTATCCTCACTAGATTTTTCTAATGTTGTATTTATTTTATTTAATGATTCCAACATTGCCATATTTAAATTTGTTTGGACAACATCTAAATTGCTTTGTCCGTTTATGGCTTTTCTTACTTCATCATCTGCTGGAACTCTTAGCCCACTATTCTCACGTAGACTATCTGATGAGCTAACCATTTTTCCTTCTTTGAATGTGGCACGATGGGTATATTTAAATTCAGAAGGATCAGCATTTGGATTTTGTTCTTTCCATCTTTTAAATGCCTCTTGTGGAGACAAACCACCAGCACGTTCAGACATTTCTCTTATGTATTCTTTTTTCTTTCTTATTTGTTCGGAAGTCAATGATCCAGCAAAGCCTTTGTTCATTTCTGCGTATGTATTACCTGGGTCACCAAACTCTCCTGCTTTTAATTTTCTTTCAAACTCCATTTGTTTTTCATATTCTGTAAGTCTCTTTTTTGGTGCTCCTGCTTTTGCTTTTGCTTCTATTGATTTTTTATCATTTTCTTCTAAACTGGCTTCTAATTTATCTGCAAGAGTTCCTTCATGGACATCTTTAACAAATTGTTTTGTTCCTTTTGCAAACTTTTTAAGTCCTTTATATATAGGTCCAATAATAGGTGTATTTGATAATGAGTCATCTATCCATGCCCCTATATCTTTAAACAATGTAACAAGATAATTAATAGGTGTCATTATAGTAGCAAATGCTGATTTTATACCTTCCTTTAATTGTTTAGGGTCGAATAACATTCCAAAGAAATCTGATACCATGCTACCAAAGGCTTTAACTTTTTCCCACATCTTTCCAACAAATCCAGGTCCTGATAAGAAACTATCAATATAACCAAAAAGTTTCTTTCTTATATATTTATGCACAACCCAGAAACTTTTTAGACCTTCTTTTAATAACTTAAATGGAAATGTTACAACGTTCCAGATTCCCTTTATTAGTTTTCCTATTCCTGATAAAGCAGAAGATATAACTTTAGAAATATTTTCACCGCCAACAAACCCTAATATACCTCCCGCTATTGCTCCAATTGCACCACCAATAGCAAGACCTATCGGACCCCCAAACGCTCCAATTGCTGACCCTAAAGCTGCACCTTTTAATGCGCCATGTTTTGCTCCTTTCGCTCCACCTTTTCCTGCCTCTCCAGCTCCTCCTAATGCAGCAGAAAATGCTCTAACTAAAATTCCACCAGCAAATTCTCCTGGACTAACTACGGCTTGTACCATATCTGCCATTGTCATAAAACCACCAACAAGTGCTCCTGCGGTTCCTGCCGCCGCTGTTCCTGCTACTGTTGCAGCACCTTTAACTCCCCAACCCAAAAGCCCTCTGGCTCCACCTGCTTTTGCTGCTCCATACCCACCCTTTAATATGTTCCCGCCTGTTTTTCCAAGTCCTTTACCTAACTTCATAAAACCTTTTAACCCAAATCTACCTAAGAATGATACTATATTTAAAATTCCTTTTCCGATTGTTGAAAAAATACGAAAAAATCTTTTGAACCATACAAGAGCAACTGGTATAACAGTTCCTTTTATAAAATCAGTAAACTTTCTACCTTTTTCATGTGCTTTATCAAGTTTATCAGAATGTTCTTTTCCAAAGTCTTTTATCTTACCTAGTAAGAATTCTTTTTTCTTTTCTATTTTTAAATTGTCTTTAAATGATTTCAATGTTGTTTTTGCTGTACTTGCTATATTATCAGCCATACTTGGAGAGTGTGGCCCTTCTCTTTCTTCTCTGTCTTCTTCAGCTGTTCTTATTCTACTCATTTCAGAAACAAGTCTTCCTGGGAAAGTTTTAGTTGTTTCCCAAGCTCTATTCTTCATATCCAAAAGCTGATTTGCTACACTTGAGTCTTTTACTGTATCAATAGCATCTACAGCTTTTCCTTTGCCCGCTTTTGCGGCACTAACAGCTTTACCAGCCATAGCACCAACTGTTTCAAGGGCTCCTTTAGCTTCAAACCCTGCTTCTCCAGTTCTTAGATTAACACCGCCACGTTCTCCAGAGTACCCTTCCTTTACTGTATTAGCAACTGTATTTACATCTGTAATCCAAGGAAATTTCTCTTCAATGTTTTGGAATGTAACCCCCATATTTTTTAATAACTTCTTTGGGGTTAATAAATCAGAGAATGAAGTAAGTCCTGCTTCTGATAACGCATCTTTATCTAGGTCTAATGCCTCACTAAAACTATCAAATAGTGTTCGTGGTCTTCCTCCCTCTCCTCCCTCTGGTTTCTTGGTCATGAATCCTTTTATCTGACCGAAGAGAGTATAAGTTTTATCGCTTGTTGGTGTAATAGGTTCACCAGCTAAAGTTTCAGCTGTTACCTTTGTGTATTTAGTAATATCTCTTAAATGACCAATAGTTTTTGTATAAATCAACGCAAGCATATTAACTTGTTGTTGATATACGTTACTAGTTCTTGTTGCTTTGCTTACATCTCCAGCTAAACCACCCCTTAAACTAAATAAAGCTTTGAATGGGGCAGACACTACACTTTTCATTGTTTGGCCAAACATTATCATTGCTCTAAAACTTGGGTGTTTTAATAATGTTTGTTGATATGCTATAGATAATCTATCTGATGTTCCGATCATAGCAACTTTTAGTTCTTCAATTGAATCTATCATTCGATCTTGCCATGATCTAGTTTCTTTACTGTTAGATACTTTTGTATATTCATCAATGAATGTTGAAATTATATCTTGTTTTGTTTCTTCCCCTTTATTTACGACTTCCTCCATTCTAATAACACTTTGTGACATGGTGGATAATGTTGCATTTAATTTATATGTATTATCTTCTGCTTTTGCATTTTTAATTTTATCTAAAACTTTATCTACAGGAGTTATTATTTCTGCGGCATGAACTTCAACAATTCCTCTTTTCTTTACTAACCCACCTTTTCTCATTTTTGGGATATAATCACCATACTCATCATCTTCATCTTGAGAAACTTTGTTTTTTCTTCTAAATTTATTTAATACCGAACTCCCAACACTACTAATTTTTTCTCCCATCTTTCGTGATATATTTTGAAATGCTTCTGTCTCAACTGCTTTTGCTGCAAAATATCCAAGTAATGGCGTGGCTCTGGATAACGACATAGCAATAGTATTTTTTTTATTAAGACTAATATCTTCGCCAATTGCCTTTCCATATTGTCCAATAGCACCAGCTGTAGCTTTTGCTGTATCTACTGTGATATTCTTTACACCAACAGATAAATTTTTGATTGTTTGACCAAGATTTTTTACAACACCATTATATGCCTCTGCGGTTTCATTTGTGAATTTAAGATTCTCTATTTCAAGTTGTTTCATCATTTTCTGTTGTTCTTTTGTTAGCGCACTAACCTCACTTGATATTTGTAATGTTTTTTTGTTTTGGGTTTTGACAGCAGTGTCTACTGATCTATGAAGACTGTTGATACGATTTGCTCTGTCACTCTCCATGTTAGCTCTTGGTTCAACATTACTGGGTTTTATATCCTTTGCCATTTATATTTCCTCTATATTTTTTCTATAGCTTTATATACTTTTGATGGTATTGATTTTACTAATGTTAAAGTACATATGATTTCAGATGGTGTAAATAATTCTTGATATGCTAGTTGATGCTCTGCAATTAAATCTGCTGCAAATACTTGTTTATATGTAACATACAATGGGTAGTATATTTCTCTGAAGTGATATGTAATTCTAGATATTAAATTTCCAGACCCTTCACTGTCAGCTTTCATTATTGTATAAATTGATACAACAAAATTATGACTAATTTTATCAAAAACTTCTTCATTTAATCCAGAGTGTTTTTTAAATGTTTTTTTCATTAAAGTTTCATACTCTTTTAGAAATACAAATGTTTTATATTTCCCTTTTTCAATGTTGTAAATAAATTCACATAGTTTTTCTAGATCTTCTTTTTTTATTTTATTTTCATCGCACCCAAAAACTCTACAAAAATAGAAAGAATAAAATTTTTTAAATTCTTCCAAAAAATTTTTATAAAAAAATTTATTATTTATTATTGATACAAAATGTATCATTTCATGAATAGTAACAGACGCTAATGCCTCATTCGAAGCAAAAGAAAATATATTAGTTCCTTCTTCAACAAAAATATATATTTTTTTTAATGATGGTACAGCACAACCCATTATACCAAATAAGCTAACGGGTTGTAATTTAAATAATGATCTTAATATACTTTTTGTTTTATATGCAGGAATTATAATAGATTTTTCAATCAACTCTTCAATTTTTTTAAAAACAGGTCCGCCTTTACTAGATTGGCTCATTGCTTCTACATATGATTTTTTTAATTTATCTGATGTGTATACCTTATTACCATAGAATTCTCCAGCTATTTCCAAATTCCCTTTTGGAATGGTGAACAATTCTGATAAATTTTTGTTATGCATTTTTTATATCCTCTTACTTTTGATTATATAAACTAAGAATATCAACAAACCCTGATATTTCTCCAATGTTATTTTTTACATGTTTCATTATACCTTCATTTGTATAATCCCTTATAGCTCCTGAATTTCCTGCTATAATATCTGCCATCTCTGATGATAATTGTGTAAACTCTTGTGTACCAAGTAATAATGGTGGATCGTATTTTCTTACATACATAACACATGATGTACTTAAAACCAAGTCATCATGGCATCCCCTTTCTGCCTCAACTCTACCACTTGTTTTTGTTACAAGACCAGCAATTTCCAAAGCTAATCTTTCTGATTTTACACATTGTGGGTATTGTGTAATATAAGAATACAATGCATCAATCATCAAGGGTCTTGTTTTTGAGTTTGTAGAAAGACCAGGCAATACAGTTTGTTTCCCTCTTTTTTCTTTATAAATCATATGAGAAAATTCACTATTATTCAATTGTTCTACAACCTGGTTTCCATAGGAGTTTGATTCGATTACTGCTAACCCTGGATATTGACTTAATAGAACTTTTACTACTTTTACAAAATCTAAAACTTTACACTTGCCTTGATATTCTGAAACTTGTTCAAGAGTTTCATAATCCCAAACAGTTATCGCTGATTTATCCTCACCATGTTCTGGAGCTGTATCAACTCCTAATATATAATATTTACCGGGGATTGAATTTGCAAATTTCCAAATCTCTCCATTAAATATTCTTATTTTTTCTAATGGTTTTTGAATTGCATCTTGAACTCTCTCTACTGTTTCAGCTTCAAAGAATGATCCTTCAGCAGGTAAGAATTTTAACTCTAATTCCTGTGCAATTTTTCTTTGATCATTATCAAATAATGAACATTGGGTTTTATACCAATCCTTATCTTCTGCTAGTTCTTTTATACTTTTCCAATGAATAACAAAAGGCTCAAATATATCATCTCTTGATACAGCACTCTGATACCTTTTGAAATACCATTCTCCAACACCAACTGTTTTATTTGGTGTTGATAGAACAACTGTACCATAAGGAACATTGGCTTTCTTTGCTTGCATCTGGTTTGTAGAAAGAGCTGGGACCATTGAAGTCCATGCCGTATCAATATGATGAACGAATGCAGCTTCATCTATAACCAAAAATGTTAATGCTTTACCACGAAGGGTTTTATCTGGAGCGTTTGGGTTAACTGGTGAAGCATAAACCTTTGACCCATTTGTTAGAATAAAAGATTGTTCTGTTCTTTTTGCGAATCCTTTTCCTAATGGCCCCTTTGGTGGTTTCATCCAATCTGGAACTTTCTCTACCATACCACGAATTGCTCTTGCAAAGTCTGTTGCTTCTTTCCCATCCTTTGAAATAATACCTATTACAGCATTATCAAAGAATATAGCCAACCATGCAGAATAAGCCTGTATAATAGTAGAAATACCAACCTGGCGACTCTTCAATACCAAAACATATTTTTTTTCTTCAACTAGATTTACAAGTTCTAATTGTTTTCTGTATGGTATTAAGTGTGCATCCTTTCCTGGTATCTCTATCATTACATAATTTTTACAGAAATGTTCAAAGTCACTTTTGCATCTTAAATATTCAGTAACATACTTATCCGCTAGTTCCGCTAAATTCTTGCTTCTTGGTGTTATCTGATCTTCATCTTCTTGGATTGTATCTTCTATTTCTTCTGTCATTTTGATTCCCCATTATGATCTAAGACTCCTATATTTTAAAAATTTCCAGATGAACCACATTTATATTTTGTTCTGATTATTGCTGTGGTTCTAATTTTTCTTATTGGTTCTTGACAGATTAATAGTAGCAGTCGATTCCCATGAAGGACCGCTTTTAGCAAACCTTACAATAGAACTCCATAATATATACTTTCCTTCGAAATCTATATATTCAATTGCCATTGGTTTTAATTTAATACACTCTCCAACATCTATTAGATTTAATATTGGTAGATTTCTTTCAATGTTTAATGATAGTGTTGATAAATCAGATATTGATCTTCCAAATCTTGAGTTAAACAATGTAGAGTCTGTTTCGTACCCAGTGTCTCCATTATAATATTTTTTTCTTTTTACAGATGGATCAATAAATAAATTTTTATTTTTAGAACTATATAACAAAGAATATTCTTGGGCTACTGATTCTAGATTCTGTGTTATTGTTGATGTTAAAGTATTCTTTGGTTTAATTATATGATTAATATCAGATGCTAGATCCGCAAATACTGAGTTTCCAGAATAATCGGTATTTAAAGCATCATATGTGTAAAATGTTTTCCCACCCATACTCTCATCAAAAACTTTCTGAACTAATTTGTTATCTTCTCCTGAAGCTAATTGGTAAACAGTAAATGCTTGATCTCTGTTTAATTTTCCTGTTAAATTTTTAATATAGACTTTATTATCATACTGGCAAAAAACTCCAGGTGTTCCTGAAAATAACCCAAATCTCTGATCTAAATACCCATCAAATATATCACCGCTTGATCTACTATATTCTTTTATAACTTTATAAAATGTAGTTGGGGGGATACAAACTTGATCTACTACATTATTATTTCTATTATAACTATCAAAATCAAGAGAAGCTCCAACTTTGGTTGTTAGAGATGATACTATTTGATTTAATGTGTTTCCTACAAAAACATCATTTACCAAAGTTGACATTGTTACATAAGGTTTTCTTGCAACTGTTGTGATAGTAACATTTGTTCTTTCTTTTACTTGATTTTTATCAAGAACTTTATTTGCTGTCAATTGAAGGTTAGATGTTAAGTATAATAACTCTACATCAATTCTTGGTCCTGGGTAATCTGATTCTCTAAGAAGTGTAATATTTAAATGTATTGGTTCACCACCAAAAATATCTTCAATGATTGCATCTGATGGATCTAAAAGAAAAGTTATATCAATAACTTGATATGCTGTACTTAAAGATGAAGTTATTATAACTTCCACCGTATCATTTGTATAATCTAAATCTTTTATTTTCACTTGTATGTTGTATAGTTTGTTCGGTACTAGATATGGCGTTTTCTCTGGCATGTAGTTAGTATCCTTTTTGTTTTTTGTTCCAAAAAAAATATAGGGTGGGTTAATAATTCCCACCCTATATGAAACTTCTAATATTTATCAAGACAATCTTTTCAATACTTCCAACATCCTTCCTGGAATTACAAGAACACTCTCTGCTGCATTTTCCAATAGTTTTTTAGTATTCAAATTCTCTTCAAAACTACTGTATCTTATAATAGCTAAAAACATTTGCCATGATGAAGGAAGGGGGGAATTAGATGCAGCTTGTATTTCTTTTAAAATTTCGGAAATTGCATCTCTTTTCTTTTTACCATATTCTTCTATTACATCCAAAACTCCTAACATATCACTTTCAGATAATTGATTCGAGAAGCTTTGTGTAATCATGTCTGTAATATTCTCAGTAAATACTTGCATATAAGATGTCATCGCAGATGTCATGCTTGTGTTGGAACTAACAATATGCACTTGTCTAATCTCTCCAAGACTGAATGAGAATACTAACCTATTACCCTTATACATGGTTGATAATCCAAATGATAATGATGCAGCTCTAGTACCATTGTAACTGTTATTAACAACCATAACAGGAATTATATCCCCAACATTTGCTATTTGTTGACTACTCTGTATAAAGATTTCATTTCTCATACGAGTATAATCTGCAGACATAATTGCATTTTCTATCATGATTGGCATACCAACCGATGTTATCGATTCTCTAATTCTTTGGTTTACAACATCATTCCCTATGAATTTATAAAGCTGAGATACACACCCAACATATTGATAGTCTGTCCATTGTGGTGCTTTTGTAAAGATGGCTAACATTGGAAGTTCTACACTATCAGTTGGATGTTGTTCACCTTCATCTAAAATTGAAGGAGGGTGTGTTATTACTTGTCTGTATACTACTTCCCCATATCTATCTACATACTTGTATAATCCTTTATCACATCTTGAAGTATCAAGCCCCATAGTGGCAGCTCGTTCATCAAATCTTTGTCTTGCCATTTCACTCTTCTCCTTTTACTTTATCTTCTGGAATATCATTATCAATTAAAATTTTCTTCATGGTTTCTTCCAATTTTGATCTAACAGTTTCTTGAAACAATTTGTTTGATTCGTTGAATTTCAATAAAACTAAAATGTTAATAAATAAGTCTATCGATTCTTCTAATGTTTGAACTCCCTTATTGTGACCATATCTATCTTTTAGAACCTCTAGTTCGACATCACCGCTGTCAACATTTTTCTTTAATGAAAGTAAAGTATATGCATAATATAATTTATCAATCATAGAACCATATATTCCAACTTTTTTCATATTTATAATCTTTCAATTATTGAACGAAGATATATATCACGCCCGTCGAATTTGAATTGTGGATTTTGAATCTTTACTTTGAATCTTCCTTCTAATTCCCAAAATCTTTTCATTCTTTGTTTTGTCCAAATAGATGCATGTGGGCAAGATGGTTCATTTAACAATTCTGTTGTCAATAGAATATTATGAGCTTGAAAATCAAATCCTGTATAACATGGATCAAAATCATCTTCTTGTAACAACATTTGTGCAAGAGTTTCATAGTTTGGAACGATCACATCCACTACCCCACCTTTTTTCAATACGGTTGATACTAAATAAATAAAATATTCGACTTGTGTAAAAGATACATGCTCAAGAAAACGATATATTACAACACGATCAAATGTAAATGATATTCTTTCCATGAATGTAAATACATCCATGTTTAAATTTTCATATTTTGTTAATTTATTAGAATCAGCTTCCCAATCTTTAATATCTTTTTCTATAAAAGCTGCTGTGTTTTCTGTAAAATATGATGTATCAACATTCAATAGATATTTAGGTATTAAAAGATTTTCTTGACTTGATACTGGAAAGGGAGCAAATTTACCACCTGCTAAATTTAATATACGCATTAGTTCACCTCACAAATTCCACCACTATACTTTTAGTAAATGGTGCAATATAAAAGTTAAAATACTTCTCTCTGTCAATGTCATCTGGATCCATTATCTTTAAGGTTGTACCTGATATCTCAACCTGACCATACTCTTTCAAAAAAATATTAAACTTATTTTTATCTATTGGGATTGCAAACAATTTTATATTTTTGGTTGTCATTATGTGATTTTTTATTTCTTGTAAATTTCTGAATATTGATTCTTTATTCAGATAATTTATTTTACAAATTCTTTGATAAATTTTATCCATTTCTTCATATCTGTGGGATACTCCCTTGATAGATGTTTTACCAAAACTATCAATTGCAATATATTTTGTTCTGTCGATTGATGTTATAAAGATTAGAAAATGTCTACGAATGTTAAGCTGTATCCCTCCCAGGTCGGTTACACGGAGAGTTTTTGTTATAATGATACCATCATACTGCCTCAATATAATATCGTTGTCTGTAACCCTGTTTGCGTTGATGTAATTATCTATAACTGATTTGGTGTGACTTCTTAAAGCACTAGTTAACTTTGGATTTTTTCTCATCATTTTTCCAATTTGAATATTTCTTTCTTCTTTATCTAACGGATTGATTCCAGAAACATCAAACGAGAATGTTTTCATAATTGTATAATGACATGATTCTATATCATATAAATATACATCTCTGAGAAATAATTTTAAATTTTTATTAATTTTCATTTTATAGTTTTATTGGGAATGGGGAATATCTACATCCCCATTCCCAATCCGTTGAATTTACTACTTTAGAATATTGATAATTACATCGTCAATTTGCAAATGATGATTAATATCTGAAATATCTTTTTGTCTGTCTATCAACCACTCAACTACTGATTGATTCGTTGTAAATTTAGCAAGAGCTTTGGCTGATTGTTTATATAACAGTTGAACTGTTTCTAAAGACGCTTGTGCTTGCATCTTTTCATTATTTAACGTATATGTATCACATGGAATTGGTAACTCCAAATCTTTTCTTTTTAATTTGATAATATTGTAAGGGATCAATTTTCCATTGAATTCTACACATAAACTACAAATAAGTCCTGTTTTAATTCCATAAGCTTTAATAAAAATTGTATCACTAAATTGATGAATAACACGGAATCCGTTATTATAAATATCCATTGCAAGTGGGGTTACATCTAAGACAGGAATAGTGTCTGCATTATCAAATACTTTCAAAACACGTTTGTCATTTCCTTCTGCATCTTTTCCACCTGATGGGTCTTTAACTGCCATAATGAGAGTTTGTTTTGAATCAATACCACGGATCGAAACTTTTACTTGATTTATATTATTAATATTACTTGAATTTTTCTCGAACCATTTTTCTAATGATGTAATTTTTGCAATACTCATTTGTGGCACTACTTCTGATACAACATCTTCAACTACTTCTGCAGCTGCTTCTTGAGGAGTGGTTTGAGGCTCTTCAATTGGAAGATCTAAATCCGACTCTGAAAATACTGTTTCTTCTGGTGTTATTTCTTTTAGCAATCTTTCTAAATTCTCTGTTGTCATTGGACTATTCTCCTTTTCACTTTCTTCTGTTTTTTGTACTACATTCGAATCTTCTATTTTTTCCATTTTGATATGTCACTTTCCGAGTTTTCCCGCCATTTATCTGGATTTATAATTGAATATGTTTCCAAAGCAGCACCAGCTAAAGCTAATACTTTAATTATTTCTTCATATGCTTTTACTGGAGCACTTCCACAGTTTTCATACTCTGTGCAATTTTCTAACCATGGAGGTAATTCTGACTCCCACTTTCCTGCATATGCTTCCTTTGCTTTCTTTACATATTCTTCAAGAAACAAGATAAAACTTGGGAAACTCAATGATGGATTATTATGATATTCTCCAAATATTTTTCTTTCATATTCTCTCTCTTTATCATATAGTTTTTTTATCATAATTGTTCCCTTTCATTTCTAATTTTAAAATACAACTCTGTTAACAATGATCTTCTTGCACTATCTGTAATATTATAATCTTGATTATATAAATCGACAACATATGTTGGTATTTTATCTTTTAACCGATCTGGAATTTGACCTCCAAACAATACTTCTCTTGAAAAAGGAATTCTGTATTTTGGAAAGGCTTGTAATTTACCTTTGTTTCTTCCTGATATTAACATTGTTATAAACATATCGTAATAATACACAAGTCCTGGTTTCTTTATGAATGTTATAGCAGCACCAGCTATTATAGCAAATTGGTCGATTGCATATTGGGGGATAAATGTATCCCGAACATAAAACTTTCTTTTATCTTTCTTTTTTAAAAACCAACTCTGCCATCCTTCTGGTGTTTGATCAAAATACCCCCCATAGAACTTTACAATATCACCTTTTCTACAGTAAAATTTTGGGCTTTTCCTTATGCAATGTGTGTCACTCAAATACCTTGTACTTACTCCACTTTTAATTCTTGTAATTCTGAAATAATTGTTTGTCGTTGTATGGGGGTCCCAGGGAAATTTTGTAGATTCTATTGTTCTATCACAAATATCTTCTCCCATCAAACCCGCCTTCAATACCTTTCCAATTAACTGCGATTGCTTCAGATGTATGAATAGATTCTTCATGCACACATTTTACAATCCAATCACGAACTGGTAAACAATTAAGAGCTGATGATATTATTCTAATAGAATCCTCAACAAACATTGGGTTGTCTGCTGCAACTCTTGCTATCTCCTGTTCATCAATTCTTTTGATTATTGGGTAAGGTAAAGTTTTTATTTTTGTTTCTACAGCTTCTATAATATCTTCTAACCATAAATAATTATCGGGGCTACTTTCAATTAATATGTTTGTATATGATCTTTGATTGTGTGGGAACCCCTTGTTTTGATTCGATAATAAATGATTACATAATTCTGCTGAACATGGGCAATAAGATGCATATTGAATTGTTACCCCTTGATAGAATCTAAAAATATCCATAGGGTACGCTATACCAGGATCAACAAGTACAGGTCTGTTTATTAATTGCCCCTCAAATCTACATTTATAATAAATAGGAAATTCATTATCTGATAAGATAGATTTTTTTATAACTGGCATACGAAATTCAAATTTCATATAACTTGAATTGCTTCCAATGTTTTGCCTCATGTCTTCAAGAATTTTTCTAACTAATACTTGCTTCAATGGTAAATCCAAATAAGGTTTTAATGTAAGTAGGAGTCTAGACATCGAAATGCCTTTTGTTTTTGAATCTAAATTTGTTCGCATGGAAACATTGGCATTCAATTGATGAAACCCACCATGTTTAGATTCTAATTTAAAAGGAACCTCAACGTTTTCAACTCCTACTTGCTTTATTGGTATTGGAATATTTGGAGATTCGCATTGAATATCTGGAAGACATTCTTTGCTTGACATAGATATTTATCCCCCCTCTATATTAATCTATAAACTTTTTCCTTGAATTTCTCTTTCCATTCTTCATCTACTTCTATTTCATGTTCATTATCATATCCACATTGAAACCTAATCGGATTGTATTCCCACAACTCAGGATTTTCATCCCTCATTACATT
>Ga0105093_10000654_pt1 | contig 13202 bp, 11 predicted proteins | sample PPLLak3March2015_2_FD_79111 | JGI IMG/M metagenome (GOLD analysis project Ga0105093, IMG submission 79111) | Freshwater sediment microbial communities from Prairie Pothole Lake near Jamestown, North Dakota, USA - PPLs Lake P8 Core (3) Depth... | ecosystem: Environmental > Aquatic > Freshwater >... | reverse complement strand
TCTCGGCCTTGGATGTTCTCAAGAGCTTCACACCGGATGTCATCTTCATCGACCTCATCATGCCCAACATCAGTGGTGACAAACTGTGCAGAATCATCCGGAAGACCCCGGAGCTCGATGACGTGCACATCATCATCCTCTCTGCCATCGCCGCTGACGAGAGGCTCGACTACCGGGAGATCGGAGCCGACGCGTGCATTGCCAAAGGCCCCATGAACCATCTGGCAGCCAACGTTCTCAAAGCGATGGAGCAAGTGGGCGTCTCCGGGTCTTCTCATTCCAAAGACCTCACCTACGGCCTGGATGCCGTGCATCCAAGGGAAATCACGAAGGAGCTCCTGGCCGTCAAGAAGCATTTCGAATTGGTGCTGGGAAGCATGGCCGAGGGAATCCTTGAGGTGACGTCAAAAGGCCGCATCGTCTACGCGAACCCGGTAGCCATCTCCCTTGTCGGGGTTTCTGAGGAAGCGCTGCTCGCCTCTTCTCTCGATGAGATCTTCGAAGGCAAAGACCGGGAGAGGGTCGAAGAGATCCTCAGGTCAAAGGAAGCCTTTTCCAACAACGGCCACCAAAGTCCCTCATTCATCGTCCATGGGAGACAGGTGCTCCTCAAGGCGCTGCCGGTCTCGGGTGAAACGACCACATTCATCATCATCCTCACGGACATCACCGAGCAGAAGAAGATCGAGCTTCAGCTTCAGCGGGCTCAGAAGCTCGAGGCAGTCGGCAAGCTCGCAGGTGGCATCGCCCACGACTTCAACAACATTTTGACGGCGATCATGGGGAACATTTCCCTCGCCAAAATCTATGCATCGCCCGAGGATAAGGCGTTTTCAAAACTGGACGCCGCCGAACAGGCCGCAATCCGTGCCAAGACTCTCACCCAGCAGCTCTTGCCCTTTTCCAAGTGCGGGTCCCCAGTCAAGAGGACCATTCAGCTCCAGCCCATCCTCAAAGACACCTGCGGCTCCATTCTTCGTGGCAGTGAGGCTGGCCTCGAGCTCAGCATTCCCGAGGACATGTGGCCGGTGGATGCCGACAGCCAGCAGATCCGCATCGTCTTCCAGAACATGATGTCCAATGCGGACAAAGCGAACCGGCGCACTGGCAGGATCACCGTGAAGGCTTCGAACGTCCTCATTGACAGCAACCGGTTCTTCCCTTTCAGACCAGGGCGTTACGTGACCATCGCCATCCAGGACCAGGGGGGAGGACTGCCCGAAGAGAGCATCCCCCAGATCTTCGATCCTTACTTCACCAGCAATGAGACTCAGAATGGGCTGGAGCTGGTCACGGCCTACTCCATTGTGAAGAAGCACGGGGGTGAAATCGTCGTTGAATCGGAAAGCGGAGTAGGGACAACCTTCCAGATATACCTGCCCGCAGCAGATATGAAGCAGAAACAGGAGACGGTCAGGATCACCAGGTCCTCGGAGTCCAAGGGCAGAATTCTGGTGATGGACGATGAGGAGATCATCCGCGAGGTTGTCGGGGCATTGCTGAAGCACCTGGGCTATTCCGTCGATCACGCTCGAGATGGGCTGGAGACCATTCAGATCTACCAGCGGGCCAAGGATTCCGGCAAGCCGTTCGACACCGTTTTGATGGACTTGACCATCGTGGATGGGATGGGAGGCAGAGAAACCATCGAACGACTCCTGCAGATCGACCCCGAGGTGAAGGCGATCGTTTCAAGTGGCTACTCGACGGATCCGATCATGTCGCGCTTCAGAGACTATGGCTTTGTGGCTGCCTTGGACAAACCTTACAAACTCAATGAGCTCAATGCTGTTTTGGATGAAGTGCTGCAGGAACATGCGGTTCAATAGCCGTGTTGCGCAAATGGCTGTGGCCCTCCACCACTGAATCATGCTGGGGCAATTCCTGACCCGGAAGTGCGAGCAGCCTGCAGAGTCTCGACCCCGAAAGCCTTTCACCCAGATCAGCATCCTGCCATGTAAGACCACCGGAACACCTCGATGGGCTGCGACCGGCAACGCTGGACACGGGCCCGCGATCGTTTCGCTTTGCCTTCCTCCATACACTCATGGTAACTAGCGGCTCTGCGGTTGTGGCCACGTTTTGAGCCTGAAGCTGCGATGCCCCCCGCTGTTCTTCGGGAGTACTCCGGTGAAAGCGCTCATCTGCGGACAGCGATTCTCTGGATCGGCTCTGAAGAGATATTTTTTTGTTGCGGTTGTTTATGAGCTGTGTTAGGAGGTGATGCTTTCCTGAGCGGACAAGCATCAGGTGTTTTTTAGCCAAGTGGAGAGGTTCCCGAGCGGCCAAAGGGAGCAGACTGTAAATCTGCCGGCGAAGCCTTCGGAGGTTCGAATCCTCCCCTCTCCACCAGCCCTGAAACACTTTGTAGGAGATAGTGCCACTCTTGGAGCGGGTCATTATCGCTGGAACTACATGCAGGGATACAACGGCGTGGAGCTGGTTAAGACGTTATCCGCGGTTTCTGGAAACCGAGTTGAGTGTCCTGCATTACGCGATGAATCCTCTCCAAATTATACGGCCGCTTCTCTCATGCCCACGTAGCTCAGTAGGTAGAGCACTTCCTTGGTAAGGAAGAGGTTCACCGGTTCGATCCCGGTCGTGGGCTCCATTTTTCACTGAGATCGCGATACCTTGAGAAGGCTGGCACATTCGCCATATTCACCATGAGCATCTCTGACCATTATGCTGCACTTTTTCCCACTTTTCTCAGCTATTTGGGATATCCAGACTGGCCTTGGGTTCTGATCACCTTGATGTGAACCATGTTTTGGAGGAGGAAAGACGATGGGTAAGAAGAAGTTTGAGCGGACCGAGCCGCACGTGAACGTCGGGACGATCGGTCATATCGATCACGGCAAGACGACATTGACCGCGGCCATCACCAAGCAGCTGTCCAAGAAGGGCAAGGCGGAGTTCATCCCGTTCGATCAGATTGACAAGGCCCCCGAAGAGCGCGAGCGCGGCATCACGATTGCGACGGCTCACGTGGAATACGAGACCGAGAAACGTCACTATGCTCATGTGGACTGCCCGGGCCACGCGGACTACATCAAGAACATGATCACGGGAGCGGCTCAGATGGACGGAGCCATCCTGGTGGTGGCGGCCGATGACGGCCCCATGCCCCAGACTCGCGAGCACATTCTGCTGGCCCGCCAGGTGGGTGTTCCCTATATCGTGGTGTTTCTGAACAAGGTGGACATGGTGGACGACCCCGAGCTGATCGAGCTGGTGGAGCTGGAGCTTCGTGAGCTGTTGAGCAAGTACGGGTTTCCGGGAGATGACGTTCCCATCGTGAAGGGATCGGCGCTCAAGGCGCTGGAGGCCGACGATGTGGCGAGCCCGGATGCGGCCTGTGTGTTCGATCTCATGGACGCGATCGACGGCTATATTCCCGAGCCGGTTCGTGAGATCGACAAGCCGTTTTTGATGCCGGTGGAAGACGTGTTTTCCATCAGCGGCCGCGGGACGGTGGTGACGGGGCGAGTGGAGCGCGGTCAGGTGAAGGTGGGCGAGGAAGTGGAGATCGTGGGATTCAAGCCGACCTTCAAGACCGTGTGCACGGGTGTGGAGATGTTCCGGAAGGTGCTGGATTCGGGCCAGGCGGGAGACAACGTCGGCCTGCTTTTGCGTGGGACCAAGCGCGACGAGGTGGAGCGCGGCCAGGTGGTGGCCAAGCCGGCCAGCATCACGCCGCACACGAAGTTCAAGGCCGAGGTCTACATCCTGAAGAAAGAGGAAGGCGGCCGCCATACGCCGTTTTTCCCCGGCTACCGGCCTCAGTTCTACTTCCGCACCACGGACGTCACGGGGATCGTGACGCTGCCCGAGGGAGTGGAGATGGTGATGCCGGGAGATAACGTCAGCATGGAAGTGGCGCTCATCACGCCGGTCGCTTTGGAGAAGGAGCTGCGCTTCGCCATCCGGGAAGGCGGCCGAACCGTCGGCGCCGGCGTGGTCACCGAAGTCATTGAATAAGTCATTGAGGCATCGCGGGGAATAGAACCATGAGAGTTTTAGTCACGTTGGCGTGTGGTGAATGCAAGCGCCGGAATTACACAACGACGAAGAACAAGCGAACCACGCCCGAAAAGCTGAGCTTTCGGAAGTACTGCAGGTTTTGCAACACGCATACTGAGCATAAGGAAACGAAATAGCGTCTATCTCGCTCAACGACCAACAACGGTTGGAAATGTGCCTGTGCTTGGGGTACGAAGGATGGGGTCGATTCTGACCGAATCCACCCGCGGGACATTGCCGACCACACGGATTCAGACGGCTCAATGACGATTATGGCCAAGGAAGTCCAAAACAAAGAAAAGGGCGAAGCCGACGCTTCAGCCAAACCCGCAAAGGTCAAACCCGTGAAGAAAGCGGGGCAGCCGCCGGCGGCAAAGAAGGCCGAAGCGTCCAAGAAGTCCGTTAAACGGAGCGACGAAAGTCGTGTTGCCTGGCTCGACCGACTCCGCGAGTATTTGAGGGAAGTGTCGTACGAGCTGCGAAAGGTCGTCTGGCCTTCTCGCAAGGAGACGATCGGCACAACCTCGGTGGTCCTGATCATCGTGCTCATCTGTGGGGTTTACCTGGGAATCATCGATTACATTCTGAGCCTGCTGGTGGGCAGTCTCCTGGGATGAATCACCACAGGTTCTGTTCCGGCGCTTGATCTGGATATGGAGTCCCCAGGCTAGGAAGTGGCAACGGGCAACTGGATTTGAGACCTGTGGCCGCCATGCGCGGCCCTTTCTTCTGCGTTACGGCGGGGGGTCTCCACACCAAGCATCGGCAATGGGGTATTCGAGTGGCACTGCAATGGTACATCGTTCATACCTATTCGGGCTTCGAGCACAAGGTGAAGTCAGCCCTTGAGGAGCGCATCAAGGCTGAGGGCAAGGAGGCTCTTTTCGGGCAGATCCTTGTTCCCACAGAAAAGGTCATTGAGATGGTGAAGGGACAGCGCAAGGCATCGTCCCGGAAGTTCTATCCCGGCTACATCATTGTTCAAATGGAGCTCAACGACGAGACATGGCATCTGGTCCGCCACACCCCGAAGGTCACCGGATTCATCGGCAGTCAGGAGCGCCCCATCTCCCTTTCGGAGGAAGAGGCTCAGGGAATCATCCAGCAGATGGAGGAGGGCACTCAGAAGCCGAAGCCGAAATTTCGCTTCGAGAAGGGCGATGAAGTGCGCGTTGTTGAGGGACCTTTCGCCACGTTCAGTGGAATCATCGATGAAGTGATGCCGGAAAAAGGCAAGGTCCGGGTTTTGGTCAGCATCTTCGGTCGATCGACACCCGTTGAGCTGGACTTCGTTCAGGTGAACCGGGTCTGATTCCTCTGAACGTGTAATCGGAGCAATTTGAGGAGTTGAACTGAGAATGGCTAAGAAGGTAACTGCATACATCAAACTACAGGTTCCCGCAGGCCAGGCGAATCCATCCCCCCCCATTGGACCTGCCCTGGGTCAGCATGGCGTCAACATCATGGAGTTCTGCAAGACCTTCAATGCCAGGACTCAGGGACAGGAAGGCATGATCATCCCTGTGGTGATCACGGTGTACGCGGACCGGTCTTTCACCTTCATCACCAAGACTCCTCCCGCGTCCATTCTCCTCAAGAAGGCCGCACAGATCGCCAAGGGATCGAGTGAGCCCAACCGAAACAAAGTCGCCAGGTTACCCAAGGCTCAAGTGGTCGAGATCGCGAAGCTGAAGATGCCGGACCTGAACGCCAGAGATCTTGATGCAGCCATCAAGACCATAGAGGGAACAGCTCGAAGCATGGGCATTGATATAGAGTAAGTTTTTCTGGAGACGTGACGATGGCGAAACGTGGAAAAAGATACATTGAAGCTCGCACAAAGATTGACTCGACCAAGCGTTATTCTTTTCAGGAAGCTCTTGAGCTGGCTGCGGAATGTGCCTTTGCCAAGTTTGATGAGACGCTCGATATTGCGGTCCGACTCGGCGTAGATCCCAGACACGCCGATCAGATGGTCCGTGGTACGGTGGTGCTTCCCCATGGTTTGGGCAAGACCGTTCGCATCCTTGTCTTCGCCAAAGGCGAAAAGGTGAAGGAAGCTTTGGACGCCGGGGCGGACCATGCCGGCGGGGACGAACTGGTGGACCAGATCAAGGGCGGATGGCTCGAATTCGACAAGACGGTGGCCACGCCAGACATGATGGGCTCCGTCGGCAAAATCGGCAAGATCCTGGGGCCTCGCGGACTGATGCCCAATGCCAAGCTTGGAACGGTCACCTTCGATCTTCAAAAAGTCATCAAGGAGATCAAGGCGGGCAAGGTGGACTTCCGCGTCGAGAAGACCGGGATTGTCCATGCCCCCATGGGTAAGATCTCCTTCGGTCATGAGAAGCTGATTCAGAACATATCCGCATTCATGGACACGCTGATGCGGCTGAAGCCGACGGCTGCCAAAGGAACTTACCTCCGCGGGATTGCCATCGCCACCTCCATGGGCCCGGGCATCCAGATCGACCCTTTGCTGGTCAAAGGCATTTTGGCCTAGGCAGCCCAGCGCCCCCCTCCCCTGTTCTGACATCTGGTGGTCGAGGGACAGGAGGGAGGCTCACCGAGGCTATGACTGTAATCGGGACTACGCGCACGGCGATTCCAAAGGCTTTTGTACTTTGGGTTCTTCTCGAGTGGCCCCGTCAATGTTGAGAGAACGTTTAACCATACAAACCTGCCGCATGGTGCTTTCAGCAATCGGAGACAGTAGGGACACGGGTCGCAAGGAGTGTTTAAACCCCGAGAAGTCGGGGAGATCCTACCGAGGTTTCTGGAAGAACCGAGAGGATAGTAGGCAAAAGCCAGAGTGATCCGTTGCCTTTTAGGGAGCTGCGGAGTTATTATCTCAGGCTCACAGTGTTGAACCGCTGTTCGATGAGACGGGAAAGCGCGCCGGCAGAGGAAAGGAGGATGGGGAGACTTTGGATCGAACCGAGAAAGAGCAGGTTGTAGCTGAGCTGCGCGGAAAGCTGGAACGAGCTACAGCAGCTATTCTGACGGATTACAAGGGGATGACCGTGGCTGAAATGACCGAGCTGCGGGATGTCCTGGCTGCGGAGCAGATCGAGTGTCGCGTCGTCAAGAACACGCTCTTGAGACTGGCCAGCCAGGATCTGAACTATGCCGCTCTTCATGAGCAGCTCAAGGGCACGTGTGCCTTGGTGATCGGCTACAGTGACCCGGCCATTCCTGCCAAGATTCTCAAAAAGTTCAACAGGACCAATGAGAAACTGCAGGTCAAGGCGGGAGTCCTTGGCAGCCGCCTCCTTGATCCCAATCAGGTAGCAGCTTTGGCGGATCTGCCTCCGCGAGAGGAGTTGTTGGCAAAGCTTCTGGGAACGCTCAACGCAGTTCCCACGGGTTTGGTCTCGGTTCTGAGTGGCGTTCCAAGAACCTTTGTAGGCGTGCTGGCAGCAATTCAACGACAGAAAGAAAGTGCCTAATATCCCGGGAGGAAATGGATTATGTCGAGTATTACCAAGGAAGATGTGATCAAGTTCATCGAAAACATGACGGTTCTCGAGCTGAGCGAGCTGGTGAAGGAATTCGAAGAGCGGTTTGGTGTCAGTGCAGCCGCCCCGATGGCTCTGGCGGCCATGCCGGCAGCTGCGGCGGAGGCCGCTCCTGTTGAGGAGCAGACTGAGTTTTCGGTTCTCATTACGGGTGTTGGCGACAAAAAGATTCAGGTGATCAAAGAGGTCAGGGCTATCACCACTCTGGGATTGAAGGAAGCCAAGGATCTGGTCGAGGGTCTGCCTGGCCTGGTGAAGGAAGGCATTCCCAAAGAGGAGGCCGAGGCCGTCGCCAAGCAGTTGACCGAGGCGGGTGCCACCGTCGAAATCAAGTAGAACCTCTCGGATCCTCACATTTATATCGGAAACCGGTCGAAGCGTGCGGTATCGACCGGTTTCCGATTTTCGATTTCTTGCACCTCGCCAGGTGCAGAGTTGCCGTCGGCAGCAGCGACGGGGCTTCACCAACGCCGCGCATCAGTTCCCTCATTCTTTGGAAGTTGCAGGAGAGACCATGGCAACTGCTCTGTCCCATGATTATCGGGCTCGAAAGAACTTCGGCAAGATTCAGAGGATTGTAGACATCCCCAACCTGATTCAGATGCAAAAGGAGAGCTACGATCAGTTTTTGCAGAAGGATGCTCGACCGGAGGCCCGGGCCAACAGGGGCCTTCAGGAAGTGTTCAAGAGTGTCTTCCCCATCGAGGATTTCAGTGGGACGGCTTCTCTCGAGTTCGTTCAGTACAGCTTTGGTGAGGTGAAGTACGACGTCGAGGAATGTCTCGCGAGGGGAATGACTTATGAAGCCCCGGTCAAGATCGTCGTACGCCTTGTCGTGTATGATGTGGACAAGGAAGCAGAGGTTCGGTCCATTCGAGATATCAAGGAGCAGGAGATCTATTTCGGTACCCTGCCTCTCATGACCGAGAATGGGACCTTCATCGTGAATGGCACCGAACGGGTGGTGGTCAGCAAGCTGCACCGATCCCCGGGCATCTTTTTCGACCACGATCGCGGCAAGACGCACTCGAGCGGCAAGATCCTCTATTCGGCCCGAATCATCCCGTTGCGCGGCTCCTGGCTGGATCTGGAATTCGATCCCAAAGACATTTTGTATGTTCGCATCGATCGCCGCCGCAAGTTCCCGGTGACGGTGCTCCTCAAGGCGCTTGGCTACAGCACTGAAGAGCTGCTGAACTACTTTTACCCGAGCGAGCGGATCTATTCGAATCCCGACGACCCCTTGCAGTCGGAAAAGGAGCTGAACCCGGAGATCCTTCTGGGAAGCCGGGCTGCGGAGGACATTCTCCATCCGCAAACGGGTGAGGTGCTGGTCAAGAAGAACAGGAAGCTCGGCAAGCAGACCATGAAGCGGCTGCAGGAGGTCGGCGTCACGCGCCTTCCCATGAAGACGGCGGACCTCGTCGGCCAGGTCCTGGCTCAGGACATCATTGACTACGGCACCGGGGAGATCGTTGCCGAGTGCAACGACACCATCACGGAAAAACTGCTCGAGGAGATCGAAGCTCGAAGGATTCCCTATTTTGAGCTGCTGCACCTCGAGGGCCATGACATCAGCCCCTCCTTCCGCAACACCCTGCTGATGGACAAGGTGAATGCCAGAGAAGACGCCCTGATCGAGATCTATCGGCGCCTTCGCCCCAGCAACCCGCCAACTCTCGAGGTGGCCACCGATTTCTTCAACAACCTCTTTTTCAGTGCTGACCACTACGACCTGTCAGAGGTCGGGCGGCTGAAGCTCAATCTGCAGCTGGGGCTGAATATCCCCCTCGATTACCGGACGTTGAGAAAGGAAGATATTCTGGTTTCGGTGCGGCATTTGATCCGCCTCAAGGACTCCCAGGGACCGGTGGACGACATCGACAATCTGGGCAATCGTCGCGTCCGTGCAGTGGGTGAGCTCCTCGAAAACCAGTATCGCATCGGACTCGTCAGGATGGAGCGGGCCATCAAAGAGCGCATGACTCTCCAGGAGGTCGACGCTCTGATGCCCCACGACCTGATCAATGCGAAGCCCGTATCGGCCGTTGTGAAAGAGTTTTTTGGTACGAGCCAGCTCTCGCAGTTCATGGATCAGACCAATCCGCTGTCTGAGATCACTCACAAGCGCCGGCTGAGCGCCCTGGGCCCCGGTGGTTTGACGCGTGAGCGGGCCGGTTTTGAAGTTCGTGACGTCCATCCGACGCACTACGGCAGAATCTGTCCCATCGAAACGCCGGAAGGTCCGAACATCGGTCTGATTGTCTCCTTGTCGACCTATGCCAGGGTCAATCCTTACGGCTTCGTCGAAACACCGTACCGCAAGGTGGAGCAATCCAGGGTCAGAACCGAGGTGGTTTACCTCACGGCCATGGACGAGAAGGACTACCCCATTGCGCAGGCCAACGCGCCGTTGGATGAGGAGGGCAACTTCCTGAGGACCCAGGTTTCGGCTCGGAAGACAGGGGAATTCGTCATGGCCCCCCCGGACGAGATGCGCTACATGGACGTCTCTCCGAACCAGTTGGTGAGTGTCTCGGCTTCTCTGATTCCTTTCCTCGAGCATGACGACGCCAACCGAGCCCTCATGGGCTCCAACATGCAGCGTCAGGCTGTGCCGCTCATTCAGACCCGCGCACCGCTGGTCGGCACGGGAATCGAGCGCATCGTTGCCAAGGACAGCGGGGTCACCATCGTCGCACGGCGGGCCGGCATCATCGAATATGTGGACGCCACCCGAATCGTGGTTCGGCCGACGGACGATGAAGTTCATACCGGCCGGGCCGTGGACATCTACAAGCTGATCAAGTTCCAGAGATCCAACCAGAACACCTGCATCAATCAGAAGCCGCTGGTGAACCAGGGCGATTTCGTCAAGAAGGGACAGATCCTCGCCGACGGACCCTCCACCGACCATGGAGAGCTGGCACTCGGCAGAAATGTCATGGTCGCTTTCATGAGCTGGGGCGGCTACAACTTCGAAGACTCGATCCTGGTGAGCGAGCGCATCGTCAAGGAGGATGTCTTCACGTCCATCCACATCGAGGAGTTCGAAGTGGTGGCGCGGGACACGAAGCTCGGGAAGGAAGAGATTTCGAGAGACATCCCCAATGTGGGCGACGAGGCTCTGAAGAACCTGGATGACAGTGGCATCATTCGCGTCGGGGCCTACATTCGCCCCAACGATATCCTGGTCGGCAAAGTCACTCCCAAGGGCGAATCGCAGCTGACTCCCGAGGAGAAGCTGCTGCGCGCCATCTTCGGTGAAAAGGCGAGCGACGTGAAGGACACCTCGCTTCGCGTTCCGCCCGGGGTTGAGGGCATCGTCATCGATGCCAAGGTATTCTCCAGAAAGGGCGTGGAAAAGGACGAGCGGACCCTGATGATCGAAGAGCAGGAGATTTCCCGCCTGATGAAGGATCAACGGGACGAGCTCGATATCATCCGCAAGGGCACCGCCAAGCAGCTGGCGCAGCTCCTGAGCGGCAAGGCCAGCGATTTCACGGTCAAGGACGGACGCAAGGTCTACCTCAAAAAGGGTGACACCATCACGGAAGAGATTCTGCACGAAACTCCCAGCGGCTTGTGGGATCAGCTCAGTGTCACCAAGGAGCCGGCATTATCCTCCGAGGTCGCCGGCATCGTTGACAACTACCGGAGCCACATTGAGCTCGTCAAAAACCTTTTCGAGGAGAAGGCCAACAAGCTCAAGCGAGGCGATGAACTGCCGCCCGGCGTGATCAAGATGGTGAAGGTCTATGTGGCGGTGAAGCGCAAGCTTCAGGTGGGCGACAAAATGGCGGGGCGCCATGGCAACAAGGGTGTGGTTTCCCGCATCATGCCCATCGAGGATATGCCCTACTTTCCGGACGGCACCCCCATGGACGTGGTCCTGAATCCCTTGGGAGTGCCTTCCCGTATGAACGTGGGGCAGGTTCTGGAAACACATCTCGGCTGGGCCGCCAAGGGGATCGGGCTTCAACTGGCCGCCATGATCGAGGAATACAAGGAAACGGAGAGCATCAAGGAGAAGCTCCAGCGCGTCTACAACAACCTGGAATTCGACAGTTATTTTAAGGATGCTACCGATGAGGATCTGAAACGTCTGGCGGTGGATTTTCGGGAAGGGGTGCACGTGGCTTCCCCGGTGTTCGATGGCGCAGAGGAGCCGGAAATCAGAGAGTTTCTGACCGAGGCCGGCGCCTCACCGACCGGGCAGACCATTCTCTACGACGGACGTACGGGAGAGGCCTTCCAGCAGGCCGTCACCGTCGGCGTCATGTACATTCTGAAACTGCATCACCTGGTCGATGACAAGATCCATGCCCGCTCCATCGGCCCCTACTCTCTGGTTACCCAGCAACCACTGGGCGGCAAGGCTCAGTTCGGCGGGCAGCGACTCGGGGAAATGGAAGTATGGACCATGGAGGCGTACGGAGCTGCGTACGCACTGCAGGAGTTTCTGACGGTCAAATCCGATGATGTGGCAGGCCGAACTCGCATGTACGAAAAAATTGTGAAAGGCGACAACACGCTCGAAGCGGGTCTGCCCGAGTCATTCAATGTTCTCGTCAAGGAACTGCAGGCCCTCGCCCTCGATATCCGTTTGTTGGAAGAGGGAGAGGAAGAGACCGAATAGGCCGCAGGCCAACAGGGCTTTTGGTTCGGTGACGTGGGTGGTGGCCCGGGACGTGGGTGGCGAAGCAGCCGCGGGCTCGGCGCTCATGGCGCGAACTGCAAGGAGGACCCTTTGAAAGAGCTTTACAGTCTTTTCATGAAGCCCAAGGACCCGTTGAATTTCAACGCGGTGAAAATCATGATCTCCTCGCCGGAGCGCATTCGCGAATGGTCTTACGGGGAGGTCAAGAAGCCGGAGACGATCAACTACCGTACGTTCAAGCCGGAGCGGGAAGGGTTGTTCTGCGCCAGGATTTTTGGACCCATCAAGGACTACGAATGCAACTGCGGCAAGTACAAGCGCATGAAGCACCGAGGCGTGGTCTGCGAGAAATGCGGCGTGGAGGTGATTCAGTCCAAAGTCCGGCGTGAGCGCATGGGGCACATCGAGCTGGCCGCCCCGGTGGCACATATCTGGTTTCTGCGGAGCCTTCCCAGCAAAATCGGCAACCTGCTGGACCTGACGCTCCGGGAACTGGAGAAGGTCCTCTATTTCGACTCTTACATTGTGCTGGACCCCGGCGAAACCCCCCTGACCCGCGGGGAGCTGCTCACCGAGGAAAAATACCGGCAAACGGTCCAGGAATATGGCAGCGGCTTTGTGGCGGGCATCGGCGCCGAGGCCATCAAGCAGCTGCTCATGACGCTGGACCTCGAAAAGCTGGCCCTGGAGCTTCGCGAGGAAATGATGAAGACGAACTCCATGGCCAAGCGCAAGAAGCTGGCCAAGCGGCTCAAGATCATCGATGCATTTCGGGAGTCCGACAATCGACCGGAATGGATGGTCATGGATGTGATCCCGGTGCTGCCGCCGGACTTGCGACCCCTCGTTCCCCTCGACGGCGGGCGATTCGCCACCAGCGATCTCAACGATCTCTACCGGAGGGTGATCAATCGGAACAACCGGCTGAAGCGGCTCCAGGAGCTCAACGCCCCGGATATCATCATCCGCAACGAGAAGAGGATGCTGCAGGAGGCGGT
>Ga0105093_10000653_pt1 | contig 13207 bp, 9 predicted proteins | sample PPLLak3March2015_2_FD_79111 | JGI IMG/M metagenome (GOLD analysis project Ga0105093, IMG submission 79111) | Freshwater sediment microbial communities from Prairie Pothole Lake near Jamestown, North Dakota, USA - PPLs Lake P8 Core (3) Depth... | ecosystem: Environmental > Aquatic > Freshwater >... | reverse complement strand
ATGTTTAAGTCCCATCAGGATTTACGAGCCGACAGGACGCTCGGCATGCAACTTGAATATCATTGTCCCCGTCGAAACCGTTTCGCCCCCAATTCAAAGCGCATCGCTCATTGCCGACGGCCCATAGGTGGGAAAAAAAGCAGGCCATCGGCGCAGGGAGTTATTTAAAAGATCATATAATATAAAAAATAAAGAATTTCGGCTAGTTTGTCAAGGCCGCCCGTTTCCGAGCCAGGATAGATGGCCTATTTTGGTAAGCCCCTGCCTATAAAGTCGATTCCAGAATCCACTTTGCCCCTTTTTCAAAGGGGGAAAAGAGGCATCACAGCACGGAAAGGCCCGCGCAGGCGTCTTCGCTCTCCGCCGGAATCTGCTGGTCAACGATGGATTTCAAATCGAGCCGGCCAGCCATCGCGCATGCCATCATGATCTGAACCAGCTCTCCAACAGCTTTGAACCCAGCGATCGCTCCTGACAATGGCGGAAATAATCCTGCAGACCCTGTCGAGTCGGGTTTGGCCGGGTCGGTTGACCCGGACTCATGCAGCAGGTTTCCGCGGCCATCCGGTGCCCATCCGTGCCGAATACGATCCCGAAATTGGTGAGAGGTTCGCAATGCAATGCCGTCTCGCAAGGCGGATCAATCACCAGGCAGCCGAGTTTCCGGAAAAACAAGGCGGACTCGATTCCGCCTGCCGTGATGACGGCTCCGATTCGATCCTCTCTATCAAAGGACTGGAAGAGCGCCAGCATGAGGAGCATTCCGGCGCTTCCGCTCCAATTGCATCCGACGACGCGGAAGTTCCGCTTGCGGTATTCAGACAGCACGGCGAGCGCATTGGCAGTGATCAGGCGCGGAAACGCTCTCTGAAAGCGGGCGTCATCAAAGTGGCGCTCGAATAGATTGCGGTGCGGGAATCCCTCGTCGAGTCCGATCCCGCGCACTACTCCGACCGGAACCCCTGCCTCGGTTCTGGCGAGGACGAACCGGCCGGCATCGTCAAAGGGGTCTTCCCGTGCGATCGGCTCGCCGGTAAGGTCCTCAAGTCCAGCCCATCCCAACTCCCGGGAGAAGACGTCGTACTTGATTCTCCGGTAGGAGAGGTAAGACGCGGGCTGCTCCCGCTGGCGAAAGATTTGAATTGCAATCGCCAATGCCTTGTTCTCCGTCGTCGGCCCAGGCTTGGTCCCAAACCGGCCGGACAGGCCACCACGCGGATCGGCCCGGCCTTCACCTGCAACGTTCGGTGCGGATCGTTGATCGAAGCAGATAGATCCGTCCCTATGCGGCGCCTTCGCAACGGCCTGCCCTTAGCACCGAAGCTCCAATTTCGAGTCGCCCACCTTCACGCTCGGGTTGGTCTTAGGGTGCATGAGCTGACCCGAAAACGTCTCATGCGTGTCATCGGGCTTGAAAGGGATTTCGTAGACAAACGATGAAATCTCCTCATCGATGCCGGGAGCGATCGTCACCCGCCGCGCCGGTTGATCAAACTGGATTACCAGGGTCCCGTTTCTTTTCTCATGGCCGGTGATTTCAATCAAAATGGGCTGGCTGTTGCCGGGGAATCTGAGGATCCCGTATCCGGACACCATGCCGGCTTCCCGTTTGGTGTAATGGTAATACAAGTCCCCCCGTGCCACGGTGCCGGGAACGGTCTTGTAGGCCAGGTACTCGGCCAGCAGCCTGCGGTGGTTGGGGTTGTTGGGAATTCCGCCGGTGTCCTCCATGAATTTGGCGGCCGCCTCCTTGAAAGACTGGGGCTGCTGGTCGAGCCAATCGGATGGTAAGGCTGCAGAGTAGGTTATCTCCCACATATAGGCTTTGCCGGACATATGGCGCTGGGAAGAAAAATATCGTGACGCGTGAGTGGAAAAGTCAGCTTGGCCGCTTTCAATAAAGCTGATCTGTTCTCTCAACGCCGCCTTGGCGCTTTCTACCACGGCCACGTCCGTTCCAATTTGGATGGCGTTCATCTGCAGGATGTCAAACGGGATTTGGGTCGTATCATTCGATAGATGGATGAAAGGCTTGCCAATCGAGTGCCGGAGGGCGAGTTCGTACATGACATTGGGATTGAGGCCGGTCAAATCAACGATGACAAGGTCTGCCTTCGCTATTTCCTGAGCGATTTGACCGGTTATGTCTCCGGGCCGCGGCTGTTCTAACGTGCGGAATGCATGGTAGCCCTTTTCCGCCGCAACCGGTCTGATGATGTGCTCGTAAACCGTGTCCGACCACCTGCGGATATCCGTTCCCGGCTGTCCAAAAGGGGAAACGATGAAACAGGTACGCATGCATCACCTCCTCATTCGCGGGCGCCACGGGCGGCGGGGGACTTCCGATTCCTTGCCGCGGGCTTGCTCCCTACAACGATGACAACGCTGCCGCTGGCGAAAAATGCGCCGCGTTGATGGGCCCGCTCCAGGCTCTCCCAAAACAGGTTGAGCTCGCTTGCCGAAACAAGTCCCTGATTGACGATCTTCCGTTCGATATCCTCTACCGCAAGACTGGTCGTCCTGAATTCGTGAAAGTCTTTCCAAATAACGGTCCAGACATCGATGGCAATTTTCTCAAGCCGCTGTTCTTTCATTCGACCGAAGAGTTTCCGCCCCGCGTAACCGTCCAGAAATACACCGGCCAGAGACCGTACAACCCTTCGTTCGATTTCGACGTGCGGCGTATCGATGGACAGAGTCCCCCAATCCGTGTCGGCAACGACAATCCGGCCGCCGTTCTTGGTCACCCGAACCATCTCGCTCAATATCCGAGCGCCGTCCGGGCAATGCTGAAGCAGGCGCTCGCAGCGGCAGGCGTCGAAGGCAGCGTCCGCGAAGGGTATGGACCCGGCATCGGCCCTGAGGTAGCCGACCCTGCCGGACTCCTCCGTATTCGCAGCCCGTAGCCGGGCTCTTGCGACCAGTTCCTCGTCGTAGTCGATCCCGATGACGATCCCTCCGTCCCCGACAACCCGTGCCAGCAACAAGGCGTCCAGGCCGGTGCCGCAACCCAAGTCTAGGACGCGATCGCCCACTCCGATCTTCAGGCGTTTATCAATCCGACTTTTGAGAGGAACGGCGAATTTGGCCAGGTGATCAAGGGCCTCATGCCTCAAGTAGCCGGGATTGTGGTTTGGGTCCAGACCGCCTTCTTTGCGACTAGGGTTCATCCTAGCATCTTTCCTGCGCCCTATCAACATGGCCCGTTTCTGGGCAACTCAGCGGCGCTGCAATGCAAACGGGGTGGTCAAGTCAGGCTGCCCCCCACGTTGGGCCCATGGCTCATGCACGCCGGTTCAGCCCTCCGCCACCTCCTTGAGCATCAGCGCGGCCCCGCACTGCTTGCTGACGGCCTCGGGATCGTACCGGCCGTCCTGGACGAACTTGCCCTTTTCATAGAGGTTGGAAAAGCTCCACAGATAGGGCGTGGGCAGGCGCCGCATGCGGTAGCCGAAGCCGTTGTACTTTTCGAGCAAGTAGAGCATTTGCGGGGTGGACCAGTCGCTGACCTCGTGGAATCGTTTCATCGTCAACGCGTCCACCGCGCTCTGCCGCCAGGTGAACGGCGGCGATCCGGCCGCCGGCCGCCCCGCGGGCACGCGTACGGTGCGGGCCTGGAGCGAGTCGCCGTTGTGCAGATGCCCGGCGAAGTTGAACCCGCACTCCATGCCGTGGATCACGCCGATGAACATCCAGGGGATGCCGTTGAGATCCTCCCCCACCTGCGCGTAGACCGGCCGGCCCCGTTTGAGCTGTTTGACGTAGTAGGCGACGTTGCCCGCATGCTCCGGCCGTACCGTGCAGGCGGCGTAATACGCTTCATACTCCGCCTGGAGCAGGCCGTAGTCCTTGACCGCCAGCGGCGCATCGGTCGCCCGAGCCGCCCGCCGGGTGCCGGGCGCACGCCTCGCCCGGACAGGCCGGGATTTCGGTGCCCCGGCTTCCTCCCGCGCCGGGAGCAGGCATTCGCTTTCGTGCATGACCCCGGACAGGGTGTAAAGATTTTTCAGGTGCGCCTCCAGCGCCGCGAGGTAGCCGTCGAAAGGCCCGAATTTAGCGGCAGCAACCGCCTTTTCCAGCTCGACGCCGCTGTCGGCGAGGATATTCGCAGTGCCGAGCAGGGTGGCCTGCTCGAGCCGCGTCAATTTTTTCCCCAAGGACGCGATGAGTTTCAGGATGGTTTGCTTCTCGGCGGCATCCGCCGTGTTGGCGTATCGCCGCCGCAGCGTATGAATCGACTGGCTGACCTCGCAACGCAGTTGCTCCGTGAGATTCATGGCTGTCTCCTGTTCGTTCGAAAGACGGTCCCTACTTTTCCTCCGGCACGACCATATCCTTGACCATGGCGGCCAGGCGGTTGGCGAGACCGGTGATGTTCTTCGATTCGGGCATCTCGAACCGCGGATAAAGGTCCCGCAGCGCGTCCGGCATCCTGGCGTTTCCGAGGACCACGGGCAGGACCTTGCGCCCGGCATCAAGGGCCGTACGCGCTTCCTCCTCCACGAACCGGCTCTGCGGATCCGAAACCAGCGGAACTATGACGTCGGCTTTCTTCAGGCATTCTCGAATTTCCAGGGCTACATCGCTTTTGGCCTCGATGCTTTCGCCCGTCCACACGTCCACGCCCTGCTTCGTCAACTCGTTGCGCAGGGATTGAACCACTCCCCCATCCGCCACGCTGTGGGAAATGAAGACGGTCGGCCGCTGTTTGCCGGTGACGGCCGGATCGGTCCGGCGCAATCCCTTGTCATCCAGAAGCTCAAGCCATCGCTCGACGCGCAGCGTTCTCCCGTCCTTCAGTTTCACGTCTGCCAGGATGGCGAACTCGCCCCATCCGGCGGAACTCAATTTGAACTTTGAGGCGGCGTCACGAACTTCCCGGATGGGGTTGGGAAACGTGGGATGCAGCCGGTACGTCACGGATTGGATCTGGTCCAGTTCATCGGACGGCCCCTCCACCCATACCGACCATTCCCACCAGTCGTCGCCTTTGGGGGTTGAGTCGTTCGCGAGGTACAGATTGGATTCGATTCGCAGGACCATGGCATCACCTTATTGGGAAGGTTCCAGGTGGACGGGCATGAAAAGCGGTGTGTAGGCCGATTCGCAGGCCGGAGGGCCGTCGCTGCGCAGCTGCACCATCTCCGCATTCTCCGGCACCCGCAGGTAGACGAAGACGCCTCCGATTTCGCGACGGACTTTGACGGGGAGCCAGGCGGTATCGTTGCCCTCGATCTGAAACCGGCATTCGCAGCGCACGTGATCGGCCTTGGCGCCGATCTTGCGCGCGATATCTTCGGGCATGACCTGGATCTTAAAAAGCCGACCGGCGCGCCGTTTCCATTCGCCCATCGTCTCCGAGAGCTTGATGAAGGCCGCCACCGGGGCCGCCGGATCGTAGTCGATGTGCTCGAACCCCGCACCGGCGGCCTGGACCGGCACCCCGGCCTCGTAAATACCGATGGCGGGCATCTGGCGCATCAGAGCATGCCCGAATTCCTGCAAGACCCAGGGGTGGGTGACGTTGCCCGGATCGTTTTCCCGGCGGGTGAACAACGCCACCAGGGCATCGGCTTCCTCGATAAATCTAGCGATCTCGGGGGTCAGCGGCCCGCCCCCCAGGGTGCGCCCGTTGGTGGCAATCACGCCGTGACTGCGCATCAGCGCCTCCACCTGCGATACGAGCACCCGATCGCGGTCTGTAAAGCTATGCGACAGGAATACTCTCCTCATCGTCCGGCTCCTCTTATTGATTCCGATTTGAGTCGATACGCTCCGAAAAAAGTTCGGCCGCAGCCGATGGGTTAAGCGAAGTAACGACGAGACGTTTTCCGGTGCAAAAAGAAAGTGAAAGGTTGGATATGCGTTTATAGATAACACATGGACCGGGCTCGTGCAACCGCCACGGAATCCTGCTTGACTTCCCCCATATTTCATAAAATACTATTAAAGCCATCAGTAAAACTCCAAGGCGTCTCGGATTCTTCTTCTCGATCAGCACCCGGCCCAGAGGGATCCCCTTGCGGCCGGTTAAAAAGAAAACTATAGTTAGCTTCGTCGACTGCCGAGCCGACAGCGCCATTCGGATCGTCCGCCGGCGTCAACGGCAATACGCTTCGAGTTGCCGTTGACGCCCTGAAAGAACTTCCCTTCACCCGACCACCTGGCTCCGATCACTCGACCGCGGCCAGCCCGCTCCTTGAAAAGACATCCACATGCATCTCACCCCAGCCGTTTGATTCCGCATCCCAGCGACAATCAGACGATTTGCAGAAGGAGGACACCATGGCGAAGAAAGCATTGTGCGTGGGCATCAACGACTACCCCGGAGAGGGGTCCGACCTGAACGGCTGCGTCAACGACGCCAAGGCATGGGCCGAACTTCTCACCAAGAACTACTCCTTTCCGTCCGCCAGCGTCAAGCTGCTGCTCGATGCCCAGGCCACCAAGGCCGGCATCCTGGACGGGCTGAAGAAGCTGCTGTCCGGCGCCAAATCCGGCGACGTGCTAGTGTTCACCAATTCCTCCCACGGCACCTACCTGGTCGACACCGACAGCGATGAGGCGCTTTACGACGAGGCCCTTTGTCCCTATGACTGCGACCGGAATCTCATCGTGGACGACGAGCTGCGCGCGCTATTCTCCGGTCTGGCGAAAGGCGTCGCGTTCACCGTCATCTCCGACTCCTGCCACTCGGGCACCGTCACCCGCGCCGCCATCAATGAAAACATGCCCTGGCTCAAGACCCCGGACGACCGCCGGGTGCGCTTTCTGCACCCGTCGCTGATCGGCAAGTCGGTTCTGTCCAATCCGTTCAAGGCTACGGATCGCCGCAACATCACGCATCCCCAGTCCAAAATGAAAGATATTCTGCTCTCGGGCTGTACGGCCAACGAGTACTCCTATGACGCGCTCATCGGCGGGAAATACCACGGCGCCATGACCTATTTCGCCATCCAGGCGATCCGCGATGCCGGCCACAGCATCACTTACGCGCAGCTGTGCAGTCGCCTGAACCATCTCCTGGAGGAGGCCGGGTATCCGCAGCACCCGCGGCTCGAAGGCACGACCGCCAACAAGAAGAAGCGTATTTTCAGCTGAATTCAAGACCCCCGCCGGCGGCCGGCCAGCAACGTGCGGCCGCCGGTTCATCCATCATCTGCCAGGGAGGCCGGACATGACTCAGCCAGCCAGCGGGCCACGTGCATCCACCGTTGTGAAAATCCGAGGCGCCCGAGCGCCGGAGCCAGGGACGTCGGCCCTGCGCTCGAAGCTGGTCAGCGTCCGGGCGGAGTTCTGCCCCGATGCCTCGCGGAGCGCCCGGCACCAAGCCGATGCCGAGGAGCCGGTCTCCGACGACGACGTCATCGAGATCGAGTTCGCCGAAGGCCAGCGCCTGTGGATGCGCGTCGACGACTATCGCCGGCAGTTCACGGCTGGGGCGGCACGCGCGGCCGAAGCGTCGGGAGTGCTCACGGTTCCGAGCGATCTGCCCTTGAATGTACCGGGCACCGCCACTCGCGGGGCGGCCGGCTGGGCCCTCAAGTCGCTCAAAGTGCTGGGGTTCAACCCGGCGGCGGTCATCACCGAAAAGCTCGCCGGGCCGCTGGCGGAGCATCTGGCGCGGCGCGTCGATGAGCGCCGGACCGACCGGCGCCCCGGGCTGGGGCTGTTCAGCTGCCGGATGGAAAGCGCTCAATTCCAGCTGAGCCCGCTGACCGCATTGGCACCCGGCGATCAGCCCCTGCTCCTGCTCATCCACGGCATCGCCTCGAGCACCTGGGGCAGCTTCGGCGACCTCTGGTCCGAGGCGCGGCGGAGCGAGCTGGAGGGGTTGCGCCGACGCTATGGCGGCCGCGCGATCGCCTTCGAACACGCTTCGCTGACTCAAAGCCCGATCGAAAACGCCATTCAGTTGGCCAAGGCGCTTCCGGCCAGGGCCCGACTGCACCTGCTCACCTACTCGCGGGGCGGTCTGGTGGGTGAACTGCTCTGCCGAGCCGCACGGGCCGTACCCGTCAAGAAGACAGCCGGCTCAACGGAAACGATCGACCATCCGGCGCAGCCGTTCACACCTGAGGAGTTCCGGCTTTTCGAAGGCGATGACCGGCAGCTCGGCCGCCTCCGGGAGCTGGACGAAATCCTCAAAGCCCAGCGGTTCACGATCGAACGGTTCGTGCGCGTGGCGTGTCCGGCCCTTGGCACCACCTTTGCCTCGCGGCGGCTGGACCGCTGGCTGTCGGTGGCCGGCAGCCTGGCCGGCACGGCCCTTGAAGGCACCCCCCTGGCGGACGTCTTCGAGGGTATCGGCGACTTCATGGCGGCCGTGATCAAGGAACGCACCGATCCGGCCCGCCTGCCGGGCCTTGAGGCCTTGATGCCGGAATCCGCCTTCCTCAAGCTCGTCAACTGGCCGTCGGTGGAGGTGCCTGGAGATCTGGCCGTGATTGCCGGCGACGTCGACGCGCAAACCTGGTGGGGCAAACTGCTGGTGTGGGTCACGGACCGCTTTTTCGAGGGCGATCACGACCTGATCGTCAACACGGTGTCCATGCTGGGCGGTGCCCGCCGGACCGGACCGGCGCGGGTGAGCTTGCACCGCGGGCCGCAGGTCCATCATTTCAGCTATTTCCAGAACCCGGACAGCGCCCAGCGCATCGTGCAAGCCCTGACGGCGGCAGACGGCGAGCCGACCGGCTTCGAGGCGTTGGAGCCGCCGACGATCGAAATCCCCCGGGACGCCGGCCTGAAGCCGGCGGGCCCGCAGCCGGTGGTCTTCGTGCTACCGGGGATCATGGGAACGGAGCTGGAGGCGGCGGGCGATCGCATCTGGCTGGACATTCCCGACCTGATCTGCGGAAAATTCGCGCAGCTGCACATCGACGCTCCGGACGTCGTCCCGTTGCGGCCGTTCGAACGCTATTATGGGGCGCTGATCCGGCACCTGAGCAAGACCCACCGCGTGATTCCGTTTCCGTTCGACTGGCGGCGGCCGCCCGAGGCAGAGGCCGACCGCCTGGCCGAACGCGTGGCGGCTGTGGTCGAGGAGGCCGGGCGCCACCGCCAGCCGGTGCGTATGCTCGCCCATTCCATGGGAGGGCTGGTCGCGCGCGCCATGATCGCGCGCCATCCCGGGTTGTGGAAGAAGATCTGCGAGACGGACGGCGCACGGCTGGTCATGCTGGGGACCCCGAACCAGGGGTCGCACACCATCACCGAACTGCTGGTGGGCCGCTCAACGATCCTGAAACAGCTCGCCTTTCTCGACAGCCGGCACAGCCGCCGGGAGCTGCTGCAGATCATCAGCCGGTTTCCCGGGGCGCTCGCCATGCTGCCCGCTTTCGGTTCCAGGGATTATTTTTCCATGGCGACCTGGCAGGCTTTCCAGCAGGCCGCCGGCGGCGGGTGGGTGCTGCCGGAAGCGAAGGACCTCGAGCAGGCGGCCGGATTCCGGGCGCTGCTGGACCGTTCGCCGCCGGATTCCGAGCGCATATGCTATGTGGCCGGCAGCGCTCCGGCGACCATCGTCGACATGATCCTGGACCCGGACGCGGCGGATCCCGAGGAGCGCATCCGGTTCAAGGCCACCGGCCGGGGCGACGGCCGCGTCCCCTGGGACAGCGGCATTCCTCAGGGGGTTAAAACCTGGTACCTGGAGGACGTCGAACACGGCGACCTGCCGGCCCACGAGGAAGCCTTCGAGGCGCTGAGCGATCTGCTGGAGCAGGGCGCCACCGACCGCCTGTCCCAGACGCCGCCGGTCGCCCGATCCGCGTCGGACCTTTTCGACATGCCGCGCGCCGTCGACGAGGTTTTCCCGGACGAACAGCGGCTGGCCGCCGGGGTGCTCGGCGGATCCCCCCGCCGCCGCCCGCGGCCCCGGCGCGAGCGTGCGGTGGCGGTGCGGGTCATTCATGGGAACCTGCGCTATGCCCGCCATCCGGTCGCCGTCGGCCATTACGCCGGCGACACCATCATCAGCGCCGAAAAGAGCCTGGACACGGCCCTGGAAGGGCTGCTGCACAGCCGCCACCGGCTCGGCATCTACCCGGGCGCCCTCGACACCAGCGCCATCTTCATCAATCCCCGCCTGCGTTCGAACCCCAAGGCGTTGCCGCGGGGGGCGATCGTCGTCGGGCTGGGCACCGTCGGCAGCCTGAATGCGTCCGCGCTGATCCAGGCCACGGCGCGCGCCCTGCTGGAATACGTGGCCGAGTGGCGCGAGTTCGCCATCGATCCGGCCGATGCAGACGGCCGCCAGGCGCCGGCGGATCTGGGCGTCAGTTCCCTCCTGATCGGGACCGGGGCCGGCGGGATGCCGGTAAGCGACTCGATCTTCGCACTGCTGGAAGGCCTCCGTCACGCCAACCGCGCGCTGGCAGGAGCCAACCAGCGGGAGCGCATCCGCGAGATCGAATTCATCGAACTCTGGCAGGATCAGGCCATTCTGGCCGTGAAAGCCCTGACGTCGCTGACGGCTCAGGAATCGCTGCGCGGCGACTTCGACTTCGATGGCCGCCTGCACCGGCACGCCGGCGAAAGCGGGCTCTGCCGGGTCAGCTACGAGGAGCCGCCGGGATGGTGGCAGCGGCTGCAGGTCCTGGGAGGCAAGCCGGCCGGCGAAGCCTCGGGCAGGGGCCTGCGGTTTGCCGCCTCCACCCGCCGGGCGCGCACCGAGGTGCGCCTGCTGTCCACCCAGCAGGCGCTGGTGGATCAGTTCATCGCCCAGTCCATCCGCACGACATCGGACAACCGCACCGTCGCCCGGACGCTGTACGAGATGCTGCTGCCGAACGAAATGAAGGAAGCCGCCACGGCCCAGAACGACCTGGTGCTGCTGCTGGACGAGGCCTCCGCGAGCTACCCGTGGGAATTGCTCGACGACCGCTGGAGCCAGAGCGAACGGCCTCTGTTCGTCGAGCACGGCCTGTTGCGGCAGCTCGAAGCGGTGGAATTTCGCAGCTCGATCCGAGGCGTCACCGAGCCCACGGCGCTGGTGATCGGGGATCCGGTCAGCCGCTATCCCGAGCTCAAGGGCGCGCAGTCCGAAGCGGAGGCCGTCAGCCGCGAGCTGTCCGGCCAGGGCGGTTTCCAGGTGGAAACGCGCATCCGGCCGGACAGCCGCCAGGTGATCCACGCGCTTTACGCCCGCGCCTATCGGGTGCTGCACCTGGCCGGTCACGGCGTCTACCGGCATCGGCCCCAGACCGCGGACAGCTGCAAAACGTGCGGCCAGAAGCTGCCCGAGGGCCTGCCCGCCCAAGCGAACGCGGCCAGCCCGCCGGTGACCGGCATGATCATCGGGGACGACGCCGTGCTCTCCCCGCAGGAAGTTCGGCAGATGCGCTTCGTGCCGGAGTTGGTGTTCATCAACTGCTGCCACCTGGGATATATCGAGAGCGGGGACTCGCGCAGCCCGGAGGAACGCAACGAGCGCAACGACTACAACCGCATCGCCGCCAACGTGGCCACCGAGTTCATCCGCATGGGCGTGCGGGCGGTGGTCGCCGCTGGCTGGGCCGTGGTCGACACCGCGGCCGAGGTCTTCGCCACCACGTTCTACCGCCAGATGCTGCAGGGTCTGACGTTCGGCCGGGCCGTGAAGGCGGCGCGGCAGGCGACCTTCGAGCGCTATCGTCACACGAACACCTGGGGCGCCTTCCAGTGTTACGGGGACCCGGATTATCGCCTGGTGCGGCAGGAGCCCGCCGACTCGGAACGCAGCGGTATCGAGTGGGTGAGCCCCGCCGAGGCGGCGGCGAATCTCAACAACATGGCCGCCCGGCTCAAGATCATGGCCGCGGTGGACACGGCCGTCGAGCAGAAGCGCCTGCGGGCCTACGCACGCTGGCTCAAGCAGAAGAACTGGCTCGTGCATGGAAACGTCAGCGCCGCACTGGGCCGGGCGTTTGGTGAGGCCAAGGCCTTCGACCGCGCCGTCCGCTACTATCAAAAGGCCCTGCATGCCGAGGACGGTCAGATGACCCTGAAAGACATCGAACAGCTGGCCAACCTTCAGGCTCGCGAGGCGGCCCGCAGAATGAGCGGCGAAAACCGGGCGGCCCTCCTGCCCGACATCGATCAGGCCATCCACCTGTTGGAGATGGTCATGGGGCTCCGTCCGGGAGCCGGCGAGACGCCGGAGGCGGCCGGCGGGCCCGTCCTGGCCAAGACCAGCGAGCGCCTGGCCCTGCTCGGTGGCTCCTACAAGCGCAGGGCCTGGATCAGCGCAGACGGCCGGGAGGCTGCGCTGGCCCAAGTGGCCCGTTTCTACCGCGCCGCATTCGAGCTGGCCCAGGACCAGGGCCGCTTCGATGCCTATCCGCTGCTGAACTGGCTGACGGCTGAAGTTTGCCTGGCCTGGCAGAAAGGCATCCCGCCGTTCGCCGACGCCACCGGTCCGGACCGGCTGCAGCTGCTCCAGCAAACGCAGGCGGAGCTTGACCGGGCCATCGAGAAGGAGAAGAACTTTTGGACCATCGTCATGCGGGTCGATGCCGAGCTGCTGCAGGCCCTTTGCCAGGGCGAACTGACCGCCAGGCAGATCAGCCTTATCGCCGAAAAATACCGCGATGCCGCCCAGCTGGGCAGTCCGCGCGAATATGCTTCCGTCTTGGACCAGATCGAGTTTCTGATCGCCATGACCGGTGAGCAGAAGCACATTGCCAAGCATCTGACTTCGCTGCGGCGCAAGCTGGATGCGGCCGGGGCCAAAACCGGCAAGAAACCGGGAGGAGGGGAACGACCTCCAAAAAAGCCTTGACAGGCCAGAAAATTCCGGTAGTCTTGGCGACGATTTGGAAGGAAGAAAAATGAAACCCAAAACGATTCTAAAACGCTGTTCATGGTGGTGGCGGGCCCATCCTACGGGGTAGCCTGCGCGAACGAGACCAGCTGAACTGACACAACGGATCGTGGGCAACTCCAGAAGGCCCACGATCCTTTTTATTTGCATAAGGGCCGTGGGAAGCAACCCACGGCCCTTTTCAGTTTCAACGGATGGAGGAAACATGATTCTGAATCGCTTCCCGGACAAGGACCAGTATCTGCGGCTCGCCGAAACCTACCGCGTGGTGCCCGTGTGCACCCAGATCCTCGCCGATACCCTGACGCCGGTGTCGCTGCTCGGCCGCTTCTACGAGGGCCGGGGGCCGGTCTTCCTGCTGGAGAGCGTCGAGGGCGGGGAGCGCTGGGCGCGCTACAGCTT
>Ga0105093_10000650_pt1 | contig 13231 bp, 13 predicted proteins | sample PPLLak3March2015_2_FD_79111 | JGI IMG/M metagenome (GOLD analysis project Ga0105093, IMG submission 79111) | Freshwater sediment microbial communities from Prairie Pothole Lake near Jamestown, North Dakota, USA - PPLs Lake P8 Core (3) Depth... | ecosystem: Environmental > Aquatic > Freshwater >... | reverse complement strand
TCCGATCCTTGAGCAGGCGGGAGTAAATGTCGTAGGCACGCTCGCCGCGGCTGCTCTGTTCAATGACCATGGGAATCAGGGGCACAATGGTTCTCCTTTTTAAGCAGTTGCGTCCGGCGGCACATCCTCGATTGCGCTGCTGTCGAAGATGAGTTTGAGCGCCTTCTTCTCGAGCAGGGCATGCTTGTAATAATCGAGCTTCTCCTCGTTTCCGCGATAGAAACCTTTGATCTCCTCGACGGGTTGCTTGAAGTTGTCCGCCATGGACTGGAAGGCCGCTTCAAGTTCCTCATCGCCGATGCTGAGTTTCTCCTGGTCGATGAGGTGACCCAGGATCAGGTGGCGCTTGACCTGCTTCAAGGCCGTGTCACGGTACTTTTCGGCGATGATCTCGCGGCTGAGCCCGGCATCCTCCAGGGAGCTGTTGCGGTAGGAAAAGGAGCGTTCGGCCTCCTCGATGATCCCTTCCAACTCCATGGTCACCAACACCTCCGGCACCTCGAACTGCGTCCGGCCGAGCAGGCCGGTGAAGACCTGTTCGTTGAGCTCCTGCTCGACGCGCTTTTCGTAGCCCTGGGTGAGGTTGGTGCGGATCTCCCGTTTGAGATCCTCCAGGGTCTCGAACCGGCCGGTGCGCTTGGCCAACTCGTCGTCGATGTCGGGAAGGATCTCCTCCCGGATCTCTTTTAAAGACACGTTGAAATCGATGGCCTGGCCGGCCAGTGCCTTGTTCGCGTAGTCGGCCGGGAACGTCACCGGGAACTGCTTGCTGTCGCCGGGGTTCATGCCGACCAACTCCCGGTCGAATTCCGCAAGCGCGTTGCCGGAGCCCACTTTCAACGTAAAGTTCTCGGTCCGGGCCGTTTCGGCAAAGGGTTTGCCATCCCGGAAGCCTTCAAAATCGATCAGCACGTGATCCCCGTCTGATACGGGCCGAGTCTCGGCGATCTGCTGCAGCCGCGCCAGGTTCTTCTGGAGCTGCTTCAGCTGCGCGTCCACCTCACGCTCGCTCACCTGGTAGCTGGACCGTTTCAGGGCGAGGCCCTTGAAATCGAAATCCGCGATCCGCGGGGCGACCTCGACGGTGGCGGCGTAAGCGTAGTCTTTTGGTCCGTCTAGCTCCGGCGGTTCCAGTTTCGGCTGCCCTACCACCCGGAGGTCCTTCTCCTTGATGGCATCGATGAAAGAGCTCTGGATCAGCCGGGAGGAGACGTCGGCCAACACGTCCTTCTTGAACATTTTTTCGAGGACGGAACGGGGCGTTTTGCCCGGCCGAAAACCTTTGATCCGGGCCGTCTTCTTGAGCTGATCGTAGGCCTTGTCGATTTCGCGGGCAACCTCCTCCCGCGGGATTTCGACGCGAAGGTTTTTCTTGACGCTGCTGATGTCTTCTACCGTAACCTGCATGATTTTATCAAAATTCCTTTCTACTGCATGGGGGCTTTTCGCACCCCAAACAACGAGATGACCTGCCGGAGTGGTGCGAGAGGGGAGACTTGAACTCCCATTCTGTCGCCAGAGCTGGATCCTAAATCCAGTGCGTCTACCAGTTCCGCCACTCTCGCGTACTAACGGAACGCTAACGACCAAAGACAAACAAAACCCCACCTGAGCCGGAACTCGGCCCTAACAGGGGGTAAAAACTCCAGAAAGGTCTTTTTGAAGCCAACGGAGCCAGTATAAAGACAAAACATAGAGATGTCAACTCAACCTCGGGTTTTTAGAAAGCAACCCGCCTGAAGCAGACATCAGAACGCTTGCCTTGGGGCCGGCTGCGTGTTAGTAACAGGCTTTAGTCGGGGCGTGGCGCAGCCTGGTAGCGCACCTGCTTTGGGAGCAGGGGGCCGTCAGTTCAAATCTGACCGCCCCGACCATAATAAAATGCAAATACAGATTGTTAAGGCTCAATATTACGACCGCCGGCTGTGGGGCGGCCCGCCGCCGACGTTTGAACTTGAATGAAACACACCATGCCGCCGCAACATCTGCATGCCCGCGAATACGGTTCAGGCGCCCCGCTGATCATCCTGCACGGTCTGTTCGGATCCTGGGTAAACTGGCACCCGGTGGCCACGGCGCTGTCGCACCGTTTCACGGTGCATGTCGTCGACCAGCGCAACCACGGGGACTCGTTTCACCGCCGCCGCTTCGACTACGACGCCATGGCAGAAGACGTCCGGGATTTCATGAGTGCGCACCGACTCGCGAAAGCCGCGCTGCTCGGCCACTCCATGGGCGGCAAGACCGCCATGCGATTCGCCGCCATGTTCCCGGCGCAGGTGGAGCGGCTCATCGTGGTCGACATCGCCCCCCGGGGCTACCCGCCGTCGCAAACCGACGCAATCGAGGCGCTCACGCGGCTGGATCTTTCCCGTATCGCAACACTCCGAGCGGCGGACGAGCACCTGCAGCCGGCCATTCCCGACCCGGGTCTGCGGCGTTTCCTTCTGAAAAATCTGAGGCCTGCACCCGACGGCCGCTACCGCTGGAAGGTAAACATCGCTGCCATCCGCCGAGCCTACCCCGGCCTCTGCGGCCCCGTGGCATTGAATCCCTGGCCCGGGCCATGCCTCTTCGTGCGCGGGGAACGCTCGGATTACATCCGCGACAGCGATTGGCAGGATATCCGGACCGTTTTCCCGCAGGCGCAACTCTGCACCCTGCCCGCCACCGGGCACTGGGTGCACGTGGACGACCCGGCCGGCTTCGCCCGCACGGTGACATGCTTCATGGAAGCCCCTGATCCCGGCATTTTTCTCTTGACTAATCGCCCGACATCGTAAATTGGTAACAGGTTGCGCATGCGCACGAGCAGGCAAGCCCCCGCACGGGCGCCGTCGAAAGCAGCTCGCACAAACGATCCACCCGCCTCAAGGAGGATACATGGCACATCCGCCTGCCGCCGACCGCAGCAGCCGGCCGACCGACGCCTCTCCGGGAATTCCCGAGCCGATCCTGCTCGGCATGTACCGGAATATTTACGCCACGCGGCGCTTCGAGCTCACGTGCATCGAGTTCTACCGCCAGGGGCTGATCCGCGGTTATCTGCACCCCTACCTCGGGGAGGAGGCTGTGGCGGCCGGCGCCTGCGCGGCCCTGCGTCCGCAGGACTATATCGCCAGTACCCACCGCGGCCATGGGCACTGCATCAGCAAGGGGGCCGACCTGCGGCTGATGATGGCCGAGATCACGGGCAAGGCCACCGGCTACTGCAAGGGGCGCGGCGGGTCGATGCACATCTCCAGCAAGCAGTTGAACCACCTCGGCGCCAACGGCATCGTGGGGGGCGGCATCCCCATCGCCACCGGCGCGGGCATGGGCATCAAGGTGCGGCAGACCGACCAGGTGGTCATCGCCTTCTTCAGCGACGGCGCCTCGAACAACGGCGTGTTCGCCGAGTCGTTGAATCTGGCCGGCATTTACCAGCTGCCGGTCATCTATATGCTGGAAAACAACCACTATGCCGTCTCCACCCCGATCGAGTGCGCCACGGGCTGCTGCGACCTCGCCGGTCGGGGACCGGCCTTCGGGGTGCCCGGGGTCTGTGTCGACGGCAACGACGCGCGCGAGGTCTACCGCGAGACCCTCCAGGCCGCCGCGCGCGCCCGCCGCGGCGAAGGGCCGACCCTGATCGAGGCCAGCACCTACCGCCACGGCGGACATCACGTGAACGACCCGGGCCTCTATATGGACCCGCAGACGCTCGCGGCGTGGAAGGAGCGCGATCCGCTCGCGCTCATGCGCCGGGCGCTCGGCGACGACGCCAAAGCCCGCGCGATCGAAGAGCAGGTCGAGGCCGAACTGAAAGCGGCGGTCACGTTTGCAACGGAAAGCCCGGAGCCGTCGGTGGCGGAATTTCTATCCGGTATTCCGGACTGATTGCGCATGGCCGGCATGACGACATCGTAAAAAGAGGATTACGGTGCGGCGCTCCTAATCGGTAATGAAGTGTCGCCCTTGAGGGAGTGGCTCCCGGCCTTCGTAGCCAAAGCACCTTCGGCGGAGTAGGCTCCAGCCACGATTCAGCCGTCGCAGCCAAGGCTGCTTTGGCGAAGTCGGCTCATCGCGGCAAGATGCCGCTCCCACAGAAAAACATCCATTTTCACAGGAACCAGCGCTATGACGGAAATCATGTACCGCGAGGCCCTGCGCCGGGCGCTCGACGAAGAGATGCAGCGGGACCCGCTGGTGTTCATCCTGGGGGAGACGATCGCCGAGCGCGGCGGTTCCTACAAGGTCACCGAAGGCCTGGTGAAAAAATACGGTCCGCGCCGCGTGGTCGACACCCCCATCGCCGAGGCCTCCTTCACGGGCATGGCGGTCGGCGCGGCGTTAGTCGGCTGCCGGCCCGTCGTCGAAATCCTTTTCATCGATTTCGCCATGCTGGTCATGGACCAGATCGTCAACCAGGCGGCCAAATACGAGTTCATCTCCGGCGGGCAGGGCAAGATCCCCATGGTGCTGCGCACCCAGGGGGGCGCCGGCAACGGGCTTGCCGCCCAGCACTCCCAGAGCCTGGAGGCGCTCTTCTACCACATCCCCGGGCTCAAGGTGGTCATGCCCGCGACGCCCCACGACGCCTGCGGCCTGCTCAAGGCCGCCATCCGCGACGACGACCCGGTCATCTTCATCGAGCACAAGCTGCTCTACATGACCCAGGGCCCGGTCCCGGACGAGGAGTACGTCATCCCTCTGGGCAAAGCCGACATCAAGAAGCCGGGCCGCGACGCCACCATCATCACCTATTCTTATATGACCCTGAAGTGTCTCGAGGCGGCCGCGGCCCTGGAAAACGAGGGCATCAGCGTCGAGGTGATCGACCTGCGCACCTTGACCCCGTTGGACACGGAAACGATCCTCGCCTCCGTCCGCCGGACCGGCCGGGCGATGGTCGTCCACGAGGCCTGCAAGCGCGGCGGCGTGGGCGGCGACATCGCGGCCATGCTGATGGAGGAGGCCTACGACGATCTGGACGGTCCGGTGGTTCGGGTCGCCGGCAAGAACACCCCCATCCCCTACAACGTGGCGATCGAGCAGGCCTGCGTGCCCTCGGTGGAGGATATTGTCGAGGGTGTGCTCCGCATGCTATAAAAATAGGGGACTCAGGCAGATAGACTGAAGGCGGATAGGCTGAAGGAAACGACACGCGAGATCATTATTGCCCTTCAGTCTTAAGCTTTTAGCCTTTCAGGTGCAACGAATGGCAACCAAAATCATCATGCCCCAGGCCGGCCAGGACATCACCGAGGGACTGGTGGTGCGCTGGCTGAAGCGCGAGGGGGAATCGATCCGCAAGGGCGAGGTCCTCTGCGAGGTGGAAACCGAGAAGGCGGTCTTCGAGGTGGAATCCCCGGTCGACGGCGTCCTGCTAAAGATCGTCGCCCGGGAAGGCGAACGGGTGCCGATCTTCTCGACCATCGGCATCGTCGGCGCGCCGGGGGAAAAGGCGGAGCCGGACCCGCTGCCCGCCGGGGCGAAAAAAGCGGGGCCGGGTGTCGACGTGGCCGCCATCCGCAAGCGACTGGAAACAGGAGCGCAGGAGCGTGACCGGGCCAAGGCGTCCGGTCGGGCCCGCAAACTCGCCTCCGATCAAGGCATCGACGTTTCCCAGGTTCAAGGCAGCGGGCCCCAGGGTCGGGTCACCGAAAAGGACTTACTGATCCACGTGGAGAAAAGAAGGATGTCGGGGCCGGCCCTGCGGGGCCGGGTCGTCCCGCTCACCGGGATTCGGCAGACCATCGCACGCCGCATGTCCCGGAGCAAACAGACCATCCCGCACTTCTACGTGACGGTCTCGGTCGACGTGGGTGCGGCCCTGGCGCTGCAAGGCCGCCTCAACCCGTCGCCGGGCGGCGACATCTCGATCACCGACCTGATCGTGAAGGCCTCAGCACTGGCTTTGAAGGCGCACCCTCACACCAACTGCCGCATCCAGGAGGAGCGGATCATCTTCCTTGAGGACATCAACATCGGGGTGGCGGTCACGCTGGAAAACGGGGTGGCGGTGCCCGTCCTGCCCAGGGTCGATCAGCTCCCGCTGGGCGAGCTGTCCCGGATGCGCCGGGAGCTCGCCGACTTGGCCAAGGCCGGCAGGCAGGCCAACTTGGAGCCGGCCTGCTTCACGGTCAGCAACCTGGGCATGCTGAACGTGGAAAACTTCATCGCCATCATCAACCCCCCGGAGACCGCCATCCTCGCGGTCGGTTCCATCCAGAAGCGGCCGGTCGTGGGCGAGGGCGGCGAGCTCGTCATCCGCGACATGCTGACCATGACGCTTTCGATCGACCACCGCGCCGTGGACGGAGCCCTGGCCGCACGCTTCATCAACACCATCAAAGACCGCCTCGAGAACCCGCAGTCTCTCATATGATGCTGTTGATAGAAAAGATCGCGGCTTTCAGCCGCGATCTTTTCTACGGGTCTCCCGGAACAGGACGGCCGCGGCCAGGAGAATCAACGCGTCTCCGGCCGGCCCCCCGCAGACGAGCATGATCGCGGAAAGCACGACCGAAAAGATCTGGACCTCGGAGTCGACCAGGTAGGCGGAAAAGCTCTGGGGGACGAACAGCATAAAAATCAGGTCCGCCGCAGCCAGCACCAAGAGGCCCCATGCGGCCCAGCGCCGGCGGTTCCACAACCCGACGCCGCAGACGATCAGCGGGACGGCGGCGAGCAAGTATTTAAAACCCAGCAGCCTCAAGACCTCCTCCGGCATCACCGGCTCGTAGGCCAGCCAAAGCAGCGCCTTCAACACGGCCAGCCACCCGATCGCCCACAGCATCCAGGGGAAGTCCGTATCCATCCGTTCCGCAGGTAACAGCCGCAGCTTCATCATCACCCCACCACTCGCACCCTTCATTTAATCTTCAATCCAGAGCTCATGCCTGTTAAGCGATTTGCTCCGGGTTGTCAATTGCAGACCGATCTCATTGGCGCTTGGTTTGAAAGGCGCAACAGCGCAATGGGCTCATGCAGCGGGATGGTGTGCAATCCGCCGCAGGCGGAAAAGTGGGCGCGCAATGAAGCCGTCACCGCAGCAGATTGAGAATGGACAGGATGATCAACAGGCAGGAGATGGCGCCGCCCAGAAGCCCGAAGAAGATCGGGTAGCGGAAGAAAACGGCGTCGATGTCATGGCTGGACCGATCGAGTCTCTCGACGAGCGACCGGGTCTCCATATACGTATTCAGTTTGCGTTCGATGCGGCGCATGGTCGCGGGGGAAGCCAACAGGCACAGGCCAAAGGCCAGACCCAAAAAGCACGCGACCTTGCCGATCCAGACAACCGCCTGAAAGATGATCTCCCCGAGGCTGGAGTTGTTGGTGGGGCCGAAAAAAATCCGGGTGAACTCGGCGATGTCGACCTTGAAAAAGAAGAAGATCAGCGCAAACAGGGAAGCGGCCACCAGGCCGCCGCCCACGATGACGGGATGGCCGTAAATCAGCTCATCGGTGCGGATGCTCTTGTCCAGAAAGAGGAGTTTCTTGTCGACATCCATGCTGCGGTTTAAAAACGTGCTGAGATTCCTGGCGGTGGATGGCGCAAACAGCAACAGCAGGGACATGGCCATTCCCAGCATTCCAACGACCAGCGTCATGATCTCAATCGCCTGCAGACCGATTTCCCAAAGTATGTTCATGGTGTCAGCGTTTCATCCTTTCGGCGCGGCAGCGGTTTTTCCGGACGGCGCCGGCCGCCGGGCGGCCGGCTCTCCTCCGGCACGAGCAGCCCCGCCAATTCCTGCATTTCCGGGTCGGCAATGGCGGCGAGCTTCTTCTTGACCACCCGCGAGTAATATTCCCGCTCGGTCTTGGTGAGGTGATGCCCTTTCAGGCGATTGTATACCAGCTCCTTCTGCTTGTCCGAGAACAGCAGGTCCAAGAAACGCTCCAACTGCGGAGACCATTGGCGCCGAACCGCCGGGACCGGGGCCGGCGCCTTCGCCTGCGCCGGAAGCGGTTTCCTGAGATCGCCCGCAAATTGTTTCAGGGCGGCGTACATGTCCGCGATGGCCACCGTGGGACCGTTGACCAGCGGCACGGCATCGGTGGAAAGCAGGGGGGCATGCCTGGCCTTCAACGTTTCGGCAATCTGCGGCAGGTTGCTCGGCGCGGGGATACGCTCGCGCACGAAAAGCTCCGCGCTGACGAGAAGCAGCTTTTCCAGGTTCTGGCGCTTCGGGCTGGATTCCCAGTATCGGGCAAAAAGAGCCTGGCTGTCGAGCTCGAACCCGCGCCGGGCACAGATGGCCAGAACGGCGGGGAACCGCGCCACCAGGGCGGGATCCTGCGCCCCGGCCAGCGCATCCAGAATGATCATCACCTGGTTGTCGGACACCATCCGCTGGGGGGAGGTTTCCAGGATGGCGTTGAGCAGTTGCAAGGCATCAAGGGATGGACCCTTGAAAACGCCTGGCTTGACAACATCCTTTTCAGTCATGATGCCCATCCGAAGAGGTGATGAATCCAGAAAAATTATAGTACGATTTCATATATCTTGCAAGCGCAGCTTGTATATATGAATACAAAGGCAGACTGGAAGGCATGGGTCGATGTCAAACGCATTGTAAGAGAACCGTGGTAGGTTAGAGAGTGGTTGTAGTCATATTTACAAGAAACGACAGGGATAGCGCGAAATGGCGGGAGGCAGATGGTCAGCCGCGCCGGTAAACGCGCCGGCGGGCATTGGCGGCATTGACGAGGGTGGGGACGTGGATATCGATGTAGTCGAAAACCCGGGCCTTGTCCTTCCCGGGCGCCGGGCGCAGAACCCGTCCGAGATACTGGAGCACCCGCCCGCTGAAACGAACGGGGGTGGCGAAAAACAGACTGGACAGGTGCCGGCAGTCGAAGCCCTCACCGATCAGTTGGCCGGTCGCGATCACCACCCGGACCTGCCTGGCGTTCAGGCGCTCCGTCACCTCCTGGCGCTGGGTGAGGGGCAGGTCGCCCGTGAGCAGCTCGGATTCGACCTTGAAGCGGTAGCGCAGCAACGTCTGCAGGTTTTCGCAATGGGCCTTGCGGTCAGACAGCACCAGGCAGATGCCGGTGATCTGCGCGGCTTCGCGGGCGATGTCGCCCGCAATCAACAGGTTCCGCTCGGTGTCCGCCGTAAGCTCGGAGAGCATTTTGCTGTATTCGCTGACGGGGTCGTGGTAGGGCCGAAACTCGGTTTCGCGCGTGATGACCTCGGCCTCCAGCACCTCGCCGGTGTCCACCAGCCCGGACTTGTCCACCTCGTGGTGCACGTCGCCGAGGTGCCAGAAAATCAACCGGGACAGGTTGTCCCGGCGATACGGGGTGGCGGAAAGCCCCAGCATGTACATGGAATCAAAGCGGGTCACGGCCTCGGTGAAGATGCGGCTCGGGCAGCGGTGGCACTCATCGACCACGACGAAGCCGATGCGCCCGGCGACCTGGTCGGCGCACTTGTAGAGCGACTGCACCAGGGCCACCGTGATCCGCTCCCCGGTCCGCACCCGGCCGCCCGCGATCATGCCGCACTCGGCCGGCGGGATGCCGAGAAAGGTCTCGATCCGTTCGACCCACTGGGAGGCCAGGTCCTTCGTGTGCACGACGATGATGGCGGGCTGTTGGCGGCGCGCCACGAGCGCGAGCGCCATCACGGTCTTGCCGGAGCCGGTAGGCGAGCTCAGGGTCCCGAAGTCCCGCGACAGCATCTGCTCCACGGCGGCCTGCTGAAAGGGCCGCAGCTCGGCGCGGAAGTCGAAGTCGACCGGCGGCAGGCGCCGCCGCCGGTCTTCGATCCGGTGCTCGACCCCCATCTGCCGGCACGTCAGGATGAGCTGGCGCAGGTACCCGCGCGGGATCCAGAGGCCGTCCGCACCCACCTTGTCGTAAAACGTGAGCACCCGCGGGGTCCCCCGGTTCCAGCGCCCCATGCGCTCGTTTTCAACCCACTTGGGGTTAGGGAACTCGAGCTTTTCCAGCAGCGCCTGTTTGAGCTCGCCGGGAACGCCCTTCAACCGCAGGTTATCGGTGATGGTAATGATCATGGGGATACGGATGGCACGGGCTCACGTGCCTTCGTGCAGCAGGGCCCGGGCCGCCTCGATGTCGTAGGCCCGGCGGGGGTCGAAATTCTTGCCGTCGTACATTTCCGCCGCGCGCAGAATGGCCGCGTAGGGCACCCAGTCGTGCTGCTCCCAGAGCGTGGGGTCAGCAGCACTCCACATGCGGAACCAGACGACACCCTCCGCTTCCTTCACGTACATCCGCTCGCGGTGGTCGCCGGGAGCGGGGTAATAGTACAAGCCGCGTTCGTCTTTCATGTCAATCGACCTTCAGTCTATCTTGCCTGAGTAGTTACCATCCAGGAACTCTGCGATGGCCGCGTTCACGGCCTGCGGTTTTTCGATCGGCACGAAATGGCCGGCGCCCGGGATGTGGACTCGGCGGCTGGCCGCGATGTGCTGCGCCAGAAACTCCGCATACTTCGGCGGGGTGAGCTTGTCGTCTGCCGCCGATATGACCAGGACCGGCACCCGGATGGACGCAAGACGTGCGATCACGTCGAACCGGTCGCAGGCCTTGAAATCCCCGCCGGCAACCTCCGGCCGGGCCTTCAGGTGCTCTTCCAGAAAGGGCTGCTTCACGGCGGCCGCCGTTTTCTCCGAGAACCCCAGCCGGTCGACCATCTCCACGTAGGCGGAGAAGTCCTGTGCGATCATGTCAAACAGCGACGGCAGGACCCTCAGCCTCGCCCCGGAGCTGACGATGATGCCGGCCCGGAAACAGTCGGCATGGTCGAGGAGAAGCTGCTGCGCGATGGCGCCTCCCATGCTCAACCCGCAGGGGATCGGGTTCGGCGCGGCGATCGCCGTGATGAAATCGATGAGATCCGCGGCATAATCCTCCACCCGTTGTTTGGCGCTGCCGCGGCTGCGGCCGTGGCCCGGCAGATCGACGGCCACGGTGTTCGCGCGCGCTTTCAGCCCGTCCACCTGGGCGTGCCAAAGCAGCGAGGACTCCCCGGCGCCGTGGATGAAGAGGATCGTGGGCTTTTCCCGATCTAAGGGCCATTGGCCGCTGATGAACGCGACATCACCCTGCTCACGTTTTTCCATGATGCGCTCCTTCGCGTGGGATTCAGCGCGGCAAAAATGCCGGTGACCCGCATTTATAGAAAAGCCTGCGCCGGCTGTCAAACCATCTAATTTCTGTTGATTCTTCGACCAAGATTCATTAGGCTCTCCCCGCGCAATCATTCACCCTGAGTCCGCGATGGAGGGTAGCATGGACAAACCGTTGAACCACTATTGGAGCATTCGCCTGGCCGACCTGAAGAGCGCCCTGGAGACGAACAACTTCGAGGTGCATCTCGCCGAAACCGCCGCCGACGCCCAGAAGATCGTCCTGGACATTCTGGCCAAGACCGGGGCCCGCAACGTCTCCTGGGGCGGGTCCATCACCGTGGCGGGCACCGGCCTCTACCAGGCCGTCAAGGACCGCACGGACCTCGAGATGATCGACACCCTCGACAAGCAGATTCCGGCCGAAGAGCAGATGGAGCGCCGTCGCCGGTCGCTGCTCGTGGACCTGTTCATCACCGGCTCCAACGCCGTGACCGAGGACGGCCAGCTCGTCAACCTGGACATGTTCGGAAACCGCGTGGCCGCCCTCACCTTCGGCCCCAAACACGTCGCGGTGGTGATCGGCCGCAACAAGATCGTGCCGAGCGTGGACGAGGCCATGTTCCGGGTGAAAAACATCGCCGCCCCGGCCAACGCCATGCGGCTCGACAAGAAGACCCCCTGTGTAAAAACCTCCTACTGCGAGGAGTGCAAGAGCCCCGAGCGCATTTGCAACAGCTGGACCATCACGGAAAAATCGTTCCCCAAGGGCCGGGTGAAAGTCGTTCTCGTCAACCAGGACCTGGGTCTTTGATCGGGAGGTGTCATGAAGATTCTTGTGGCGTACGACGGTTCCAAAATAGCGAAAGAAGCGCTCCAGTTGGCCATCCAACACGCCGGCGCATTCAAGGGGACCATCCTGCTCGTGCAGTCCATGGTCGGCGGGCCCGAGATCCCGCGCAAAGAGTTCGCAGAGGCCGAGAAGGAGTTGCAGCAGCAGGAAATTATCCTCAAGGGGGACGGGCTCTCCTGCGAAACCCTGCTGTCGGTGCGCGGCCTGGAAGCCGGGGAAGACATGGTCCGCATCGCCGATGAAAAAAAGGCCGATGAAATCATCATCGGCATTCAACGCAAGTCGAAAGTGGGCAAGTTGCTGTTCGGCTCCACCGCCCAGTACATCATCATGAACGCCCCCTGCCCGGTGGTGACGGTCCGCTGACCGAATTCGTTCAGGGGTGGCGGGATCAAGCCTGAGATCATACCCTTTGAACCTGACCTGGATCATGCCAGCGTAGGGAAACGAATTCGAGCTCAATGGCCCCACTGCGACCTCGAAGCCGTTTCCAAATCGGAAACGGCTTTTATTTTTTCGGGGGTGAACCCATGACCGGAGTTCCCGAGGCGGCCGCGCGCAACCTGGCGGCCGTGCGCGAAAAGAGACCGCTCATCCACAACATCACCAATTTCGTCGTGATGAACTACACCGCCAACGCCCTGCTCGCCATGGGGGCATCCCCGGTGATGGCCCATGCGCCGAACGAGGTCGAGGACATGGTCGCCCTCGCGGGAGCGCTGGTGTTGAACATCGGCACCCTTAGCGAAGAGTGGGTCGACTCCATGCTCAAGGCCGGACGCAAAGCCTCCGCGCTCAACACCCCGATCGTCCTGGACCCGGTGGGCTCCGGCGCCACCCCCTTCAGGACCCAGTCCGCCCGGAGGATCATCGCGGAAACCGGCCCGCGGGTCATCCGCGGCAACGCCTCCGAGATCCTGTCGCTGCGCAACGCGGACTCCCGCACCCGGGGGGTCGACGCCCGGCACTCGGTCGACCAGGCCGCAGATGTCGCCCAGGCCCTGGCCGGGGAGTTGCAGACCGTGCTCGCCATCACCGGCCCGGTGGATCTTGCGACCGACGGCCGCCGGGTCGCGCGCGTGTTGAACGGCCACCCGCTGATGGGGTGCGTGACCGGCACCGGGTGCACCGCCACGGCGGTGATCGGCGCCTTCCTGGCGGTGGACCCCGACCCGCTGCGCGCCGCGGCCACGGCACTGGCTTACTTCGGTCTGGCCGGCGAAACCGCCGCGCAGAAGGCCTCCGCCCCCGGCAGCTTCATGATCCAGATGCTGGATGCGCTCTA
>Ga0105093_10000647_pt1 | contig 13262 bp, 15 predicted proteins | sample PPLLak3March2015_2_FD_79111 | JGI IMG/M metagenome (GOLD analysis project Ga0105093, IMG submission 79111) | Freshwater sediment microbial communities from Prairie Pothole Lake near Jamestown, North Dakota, USA - PPLs Lake P8 Core (3) Depth... | ecosystem: Environmental > Aquatic > Freshwater >... | reverse complement strand
TGTTAATGTTTATACGGCAGGGCTCACAACAGTTGGATTATACATATTGGCGATAACGTTTTTTACACTAGATATGCAGATCACAGTTATAGCAGAGATTTTTTCAGGAACAGTATGGTTTTTATTGTTTCTATTCTCTGTAATAAACAAAAGAAAAACCAAATAGCTAGCCTAGCTTTTTATTTTATAAATCTGTTTAACAAAACCTTGGCAACACGTTGATTTCCGTACTTTTTGATAAGCTCCGGCGAAGTTAGAATACCATATTCTAAGGCTGTATGACATTCACATGTTCGTTTATATTTGATTTTTGGAACCAGGTTTTTTATAATGTTTGCCATGTTGTTATCATTCTTTTTTAGGTTTTCTACTACAGATGCAACACTCACATCTTTTTCTCCTTCATACCAACAATCGTAATCGGTAACAGTGAGAACTCCGCATAAACACATCTCTGCCTCCCTAGCCAGTTTTGCTTCAGGAGCCAATGTCATACCAATGACATCAACATTCCAACTACGATACAATTTCGACTCAGCACGTGTTGAGAACTGCGGGCCTTCGATACAGATATAAGATCCGCGATGAACACCAACACCTTCACTGCGGACAACCTCAAACGCAAGATCGGAGAGCGTCTTACAAAACGGATCTGCAAAACCTACATGAGCAACAATCCCATCTTCAAAAAACGTTGTAGTTCTTTTGAAAGATCTATCAATCAATTGATCCGCAATGACAAAATCACATGGTTTCAATTCTTTTTTAAGGCTGCCAACAGCAGCCGTGGAAATAAGATATTCCACGCCGTATTCTTTTAATGCAAATACATTTGCCCTATAGTTTACTTTATGCGGGGCGATTGTATGACCTTTTCCGTGCCTGGGTAAAAACGCTACATCGACACCACTGATTTTACCAAGAGTTATTTTATCGGAAGGTTTTCCAAAAGGCGTATCAACATCGATTTCCTCAGCTTTGTCTATTATCCCCATTTTATAAAGACCGCTACCGCCTATAATTCCTATTTTAACTGACATGAGTTTTCCAAACAGAAATTACTAAAAAAAGGTTTCTATTTATGTCAAAGTATATGTAGGAGAACATATTTATCTCAAAGGGCTGAAAAATATGACGGAATCAATAAAATCAAAAATCCGAACGATCCCCAATTGGCCAAAAAAGAATATTATGTTTAGAGACATCACTACGCTTTTAAAGAGCCCGGAGGGCTTAAAGGAGACCGTTGATCTTTTGTATAACAGATATGCTGATAAGGAAATTGATATCGTCATAGGCATTGAATCACGTGGTTTTATTTTAGGTGCTCCCCTTGCTTATCTCTTAGGATGCGGTTTTGTACCAGTTAGAAAACCAGGAAAACTACCAGGCGAGTGCGAATCCGAGGAATACTCATTGGAATATGGTAAAGACAAGATAGAGATACATAAGGACGCAATTAAAAAAGGAGACAAGGTTTTAATCGTTGATGATCTGCTTGCAACAGGTGGGACAATTAGCGCAGCAAGAAATCTTGTTAAAAAATTACATGGCGAGATTGTTGAATGTGCATTTGTTGTAGAGTTACCAGACTTGAAAGGTAGAGAAAAAATCAAAGGAGAAAAGATTTTTTCAATTGTAAAGTTTGAAGGGGAGTAAACTAAAATGGAGAGATATAGCTGGCTAAATACAAAGAACGGCAGTGAGCTTTTATTATTCGCAGAAGAACTAAAAGAAAAATTAGACAATCTTACTGTTGGAGAATCTTCGGCGATGCTGGGGGGTGCGATGGCTGCATCTATGAGAAAGAAGGCGATAGAACTTAATATTTCCCCAGATGAAGCAGTCGATTATTACTTCGGCTCAGTAATAAATAAAAAGGTAATAACAAAAAAATAGGTTTTTTGATAAACAAATGGCATATTTCTTTTAGACATAAAATAAATAGAAAAAGGAATAATGAATTAATTATTTTATGATTAATATGAGCCCTGATAATGTATTATATTTTAAGAGCAGAGATGAATGGCATACATGGTTGGAGAAGAATCACAATAAATCTAATGAAGCGTGGCTTGTCCATTATAAGAAATCATCGAGTAAAAAAAGTGTTAATCATTTTGATGCTGTCGAAGAAGCTCTCTGTTTTGGTTGGATTGATAGTAAACTTAAAAAAATTGATGATGAAAGTTTTATTCTAAAGTATTCTCCGCGTAAAAAAAAGAGTGTTTGGTCTAAGATAAATAAAGAAAAGGCTGAGGAATTAATCTCTTTAGGTAAAATGACTCAAGCAGGCTTAGATAAAATTGAAGAAGCAAAAAGGCAAGGACTTTGGGATACTGCATACACGAACTTAGTGAAGGATCGCCTACCCTCTGATTTGAAAAAAGCGCTCATGGTAAATAAAATGGCATGGGCTAATTTTCAAAAATTTGCTAATAGTTATAGAAATATGTATATTGGTTGGGTAAAGGGTGCGAAGACAAAGGAGACGAGAGAGAAAAGAATTGACGAAGTTGTTAAACGATCTTTACAGAATAAAAAACCAGGAATTGAGTAATTGGGTTGATTTTTTGAGCGGATTTAGCAAAAAACTTAAATACTAAATGTTACATATATATAACATAATGTTAGAAATAGATAATAAAAAGTTATTTCTAAATCACATACAGGCAAAGTGAAAAAAATATGAAAGATAAAAAAGGCATTGTTTTAAGCATCTTAGTTGCAGCTGGTGTATTACTGACCTTGTTTTTTTACCTAAGGGGCGCAGGAGAAATCGAATTAAATGAAATCGTACTCGTTGGTATAGTCTTGATACTCGTTGTTTTGGCAATGTACATAGTCTGGGATAGAATAAAGAATGTACAAAAAGGATTACCAGCAAAAGACGAACGAGTACTATCCATTAGCTATAAAGCAGGATACTACGGTTTTATCGCAGCAATCTGGGGCGCTGTTTTTGCCCCGCTATTCTTCGACGTCTCCTCCGGATATGAACTTGACGCAGGGGATATTTCAGCAATTGTGGTACTTGTCTCAGGATTTGTATTTGTCGTATCGTACTTATACCTCTATCGTAAAGGTAAGTAATTATGAAAACACGCATCAAAGAACTAAGAGCAAGATATAACCTAACTCAAGAAGATCTTGCAAGAAAAGTCGGCGTAAGAAGAGAAACAATCCTATTCATAGAAAAGGGAAACTATAACCCATCTCTACAATTAGCACACGATATTGCAAAAGCCTTACAGACAACTATTGATGAGTTGTTTATTTTTGAAGAAGAATAAACCCATATCCATTATTTACTATTGCCACCTTCTAACTCTCATTCTAACAATTGGGTCATTGGATATCTCATGTATCTTCTTCGTTAAATCTTGAAAGCCCTCCATAGTATTTATATTAAAAGTTCCAAGAATCTTTCCTTTGTTATCAACCATTCTTATATCACCTTGTTTGCCTTGAAATGATTCCACTCCTTTACTTATGGGCATTTCCTCAGCAATTGTCATCTTACTAAACTCATGATGAAGTTGTTTCTCAATTAAATCTGATATGAAAACAGAGCGGTCTCCTGTAGTGTTTTTTTCGTCTATTTTTTCTACAATATCAATTGGTAGTTCCAAAAATATTATCTTCTTTTCCATGCAACAAAAATGATTTTGTAAATATATTAATTTTTAGTTTAAAAAAACCATTTTTAAAGGATAAAATTGAAAAGCAGTTGGTTATTCTCTAAAAGAAGACTATGAACCCTGGAAACAAGAAATCACTAGATTTTTTCAAAGAATCCACGTTTGCTATAGCACATATAAAACAGATATTGGGATTCGGAGCCATCTTGCTAATTGGCATAATATATTTTTATTTAGTATATGTTACATTTACACCAGATCAACAGAACTGGTTTTCAGCTCTTACAATCGCATATTTTATACCACCTGCGGGCAAAGAAACAGTCATACCTATAGCACTAGCAAACGATTTACCCGCATCGATATGGGGACTAAGCTTATGGGTATATGATATCCTAGCATGTGTACTTATAATAACAAACTGGTGGGTAATAGAATTATTAATAAATCACATCCCCGCGTTTCCTTTTATAGGCATAAGAAAAACAAAACCAAGAATCTACAAGAAAAAAGTATCACTAAAATTATGGTACGAAGGATTACATAATAAAACTCAAAAATTCGAGGAAAAAAAATATGGCAAAATCCTTCCCATAGCGCTTTGGGTTTTTATGTTCATACCATTTCAGGGCACTGGCGCGATGTCTACAACAATAATTGGGACATGGCTCGGCCTAAAATACAGGGAAATCTTTTTCATTGTAGCAATAGGGTCTCTGTTATCAATATTGTTTGTTACTTTTGCATACCTAGGTATTTTGAATATATTTGGATAAAAAAACAAGTCTAGTGTTTATAACTTGGTTTTTGAATTTCCAGCATTATCCTCTTCAACTTCTTTTTTGTATTGTAATCATATACTACATCAATTTTTTCTCCAGTATCTGGGTTCATGCCTGTCCAGTACATACAAGACGAGACGGTCATAGGTGTTGGTGTAAAAACTTGGAAATGTTCCATGTTTCTAAGTTTCTTTTTTTTCATTGTGTCACGCAAAAACAAGACTTCATTTATATTGTCACCTGGGTGTCCTATCATAAAATAATATCTCAAATCCTGTTTTTTCTTTGCGTTGATTTCTGTAAAAAAAGATAAGAACTCATCAAAACCAGTGTTGTCTTTGTTCATCAACGTTACAACTTTTTTTGAAAAATGTTCAGGAGCAATCTTTAGACAACCAGAGATATGATGCTCTGATATTTCTTTAATGTATTCTTTGCTTTCCAAAGCCAGATCATATCTGATACCACTTCTAATAAAAATTTTTTTGACACCAGGTATTTTTCTTGCTTTTCTGAGTAAACTTATAATTCTTTTATGGGTTTTATCAAGCTCTGGGCATCTGATGCATTTTGTTTTACAATGATTTTTTGTGTCATCGGAACCAAGTTTGCATTCCATGGCATACATGTTTGAAGAAGGTCCCACTAAATCATCTATATAGCCTTTGAAATCCGAGTGTTTAGTTAGATTCTTTATTTCTGCGAGTATATTCTCCTCCGATCTCGATATAATCTTTTCCCCTTGATGTAATGATAGAGAGCAGAAATTACATAAGCCTATGCATCCTCTATGTGTCACAACAGAGAATTTACCCATTTCTAAAAGTGATTTAGAGTGCATTTTCCTGGTGTAGTTTAAAGAGTAAATCCAATCAACATCTTTTGTTGTATATGCCGGGTATTTATATTGTAAAACATAGTTGTTTGTGTATTCCTGCGCAAGGTTTTTTTCGTTTGAAAAACCTATTTGCATCTCACAAAACTTTTTTTTATCTTCAACAACTTGCTTAAAAGATGGTAGTTTTTCAAAAGAGGGATCAAGTTCTTTACTAACAATACATGTCCCTTCGACTCCTTTTAATTCTTCTCCTTTTTTAAGACGTTCTGCGATTTCTAGTATCTGTTTTTCACCGTTGCCATAAACCAATATGTTTGCTCGCGAATCAAAAAGAATGCTACGTCTTATATTATTGTCCCAGTAATCATAGTGTGCGAAACGTCTAAGAGATGCCTCTATACCACCTATGACAATAGGCGTATTTGACTTAAAATATTCCTTAATCTTGTTGCAATATACTATTACCGCTCTGTCAGGTATTTTTGTTGCAGTGCTGTATTTATCTTCGACTCGTTTCCTCTTCATCGGAGTATAATTGTGCACCATACTATCTATGGAGCCAGATGTTACACCAAAACACAACCGCGGGATGCCTAATCTTGTGTAATCTTCCTTGCGCTCTGGTTTTTCTATGATTCCGACACGGTAACCTTTTGCATCAAGTACCCTTGCGATAACTCCTACAGGGGATAAGGGATGGTCATCGTAGTATTCCCCAGTTATGAGGATTATATCGAAATCTTCACCTTTTTTTGCAATCATAATTATTTCAACTTATATAATCGGGCTATTTAAAACTAATAAGTCATATCACGGGAAAGATTCATTAATCTCTTTCTTTTTCCGTTGCCGATGACAGACATACTGTTGACAAACGATGATGGATACAAATCAGCAGGCTTTTTACCACTATTAAAAGAGTTGTCAGAAGATTTTTCCGTTGTTACTGTTGTACCTGATAGAGAAAAAAGTTGGATTGGAAAAGCAGTCACAAAAAAAAGTCCCTTGAAACTGAAAAAAACGAAACTGAACGGTTTTGATATTTTTACCATAAACGGGACTCCAGCTGACTGCGTTCAAATCGGATTGTATAATGTTTTAGATTCGTTCCCAAATATGGTTGTTTCAGGAATTAACCAAGGATCAAATGTTGGGCACGCACGTATTCTCAGCTCAGGGACAGTTGGTGCAACGATGGAAGCATCAATAGAAGGTGTGAAAGCCCTTGCATCTTCTCAGAGGATACCTCGAGATATCAAAAAGACTCTTGATCTATTTGATGAAAAAAACTATGTTGTTTTTGAAAACGCAGCTAAGATAACAAAGAAGTTAACTAAGATACTTATTAACAAAGAGTTTGATGATGACATAGATCTCTTCTCAGCAAACATGCCATTTAACGTTTCTCTTGATGCAGATATTGAAATAACAAAACCTTTCAAAGAACCCTACGGGAAATTATTCTATGAAACAAAGGAAGGCCTTGTTCTTAGAACTCCTCACCTGGATTTTGAAAATTTACAGGATGGTACTGATCTAAAAGCTTTGAGCGAAGGAAAAGTATCTCTGACACCGATAAATTTATCCTTATTCAAAGAGGGTTCTATCGAGAAGGTTGAAAAGCTGATAAAAAATCAATGGTAAAAATAGGTTTCACAACGTTTTTTAAGAAATGAAAAAGAAAGCTATAGCAACGATGGCGTATACACTGATTAGCTGTGCTCCTTCCAACCAGTTACATCTACCGTCTGCTGAAAGATAATTAATGATCAACACTCCTAGAACCAATGCTACCAACTCAAATAGTGTAAACTGTAAAGTAAAACCGAAACCAAACAATTGGCTTACTAACATTAATATAGGTACCACGAACAACGCTATTTGAATAGCGCTGCTAAGTCCTATTTCTATGGAAACATCTAATTTGTTTCTAAGCGCAAAATGTACTGCTGTTGCGTTCTCCGCTATGTTAGTGATAATAGCAATTATTATTATTCCAATAAATGTTGTTGTAATACCAAGCGAGACAGCAGCTGCATTGATAGATTGTACAAGAAACTCAGATTGTATTGCTACAACTATGATTGTTATTAAAAGAATTAAAGCAGCTAGTTTTTTAGTCATCGTTGGTCTTTCTTGAGTATCTCTTATTTCATCGCTTGCATCAAACAAATCTTTATGTGTTTTTAGTGAAAAAACTAGTCCTGCGATGTATATCACAGCCATTACTATTGCAACAGCTATACTTATGGTAGAGATATCTGAGTCTACGCCAGGGTTAGCAAATGCGTATACACTTGGAATTGCTAAACCCGCGACAACAATAATCAACATAGTGGATGAAACAGCTACTGTTTCGTTGTTGAAGGTTTGATGCTTATAGCGCAGTCCACCAAAAAATACACTCAAACCCACTAGCAACAAGATGTTTCCTATTATGCTACCTATCATAGATGCTTGTACAACCCGTATTAACCCATTTTGGAGTGCAATTATTGCGATAATCAATTCGATAGAGTTACCAAATGTAGCTGAAATAAGACCACTTACAGTAGGGTTGGCTTGAAGAGATATTTGTGTTGTAGAATAACCCATGATACGAGCCAGAGGGATGATGGCCAAAATTGATGTTATGAACGTTAAGGTTTTATCTGCGGTAAATAACGCAAAGTAAAAACTAATTGGTATGAATATGAGCAGCAGGTAGAATGTTTTACCGATTCTTAGTTTCTGAGCGATTGCGCGTAAAATAGGGGGTGCATAGATGTTTCTGTTGAGTGTCCCACGCTTAACAACCATATACTCTGAATTCAAATAATTGCTCTATAAATGTTTCGAAAGTAAAAAATGTGAACTATTTTTTAAGTTTCAGTATCGCCTCAGCTATATCGCCCTTGGTTTCTTCGAGAGCCTTTTTTGCTTCTTTCTCTGATTTACCTGTTTGCTCCATTACTAACTTAACGTCATCCTGTGGTATTTCGTCTTTTTTCTCAATTATTCTTGGTTTGCCTATGACCTGATAGGTTGTTTGTCCCTGTGCATCCATCATTGTAACATCAGGGTTTTCGAAAACATATTCTTTGGTGTCTGTCTGTATTGTCACTTTTTTTACGTTTTCTATTTCTTTTACGTTTATTCCAAATCTACGCATCATCTGGTTCAACTGTCTAGGGTTCATATTTCCAGGCATCATATTTTATCATTTCTCCAAACAGGTTTTTGTTATTTTTGCGAAGCATATATAGGGTGATTATTGTTTAACATTTTTGGTATGATTACCGGCAAAGAGGTTACGGTGTTGGATAGGAACTCCGAGTACCATGGAGTACCTACGTCGTCTTTAATGGAGAACGCTGGTAAATGTGTTGCGGATTTTATTTTTAAACAAATACGACCTAAAAACAAGGATATCCTAGTTTTTTGTGGGACTGGGAACAACGGCGGGGATGGTTTTGTTACAGCTAGATATCTGGTAAAGAATTACAATGTAACAGTTTTTTTAACAGGAAAAGAAGATGAGATTAGAACAGGCATATCAAAAGATAATTTCAAGAAGTTAAAAAAACTGAAGATAAAAATTTATGATATTGATTCACTGAAACTGGTTGAAAAACTTTTAATTAAAAACGAAGTTGTTGTTGACTCGATGCTTGGCGTGGGGTTATCAGGGGGTTTAAGAGAGCCGTATTTGTCTCTTGTTAAAAAAATCAACAACGCTAAAAAAACAGTTGTTTCTGTTGATGTTCCCACTGGTCTTGGTTGCGATGTCTCAATAAAACCTAGTTATACTGTTACTTTTCACGATGCGAAAAAAGGTATGAACGAGAAAAACAGTGGTAAAATCAAGGTTGTTGACATTGGTATCCCTAAGAAGGCTGTTGACTATGTTGGCCCAGGAGAACTAGCAGCTTATTATCCTATACCAAAAGATGATTCTCACAAGGGTGATAACGGCAGGGTTTTAGTTATTGGTGGCGGCCCGTATATAGGCGCTCCTGCGTTGTCTGGTCTTGCTGCGCTTCGCACCGGTTGCGATCTTGTTTTTATTCTCACACCAAAAAGAGCTGCTAGGGCGATTACATCGTTTTCTCCTCTTTTAATTACACCTGATAGGCTTGCAAAGGATATCGCTATGCTTTCCCCTAATTTGATTGTCAGAGAACTTAGTCGTGAAGACCGAGTTGCTGCTGAGGATTTCGAAATCATCGAGGAGTATATCCCAAAGATTGATGCTGTTGTTATAGGACCTGGGCTTGGCTCTGATAAATCAACAAAGGAGGCTATTGAACGTATTATTCTACGTTGCGCTAAGATGAACAAGAAGATGGTTATCGATGCTGATGCCATACAGGTTGTTGGCAAAAAACCAGTGATTGTAAAATACACTGATACTGTTATAACACCTCATGCTGGTGAATTCAAGGATCTTACAAAAGTGAAACTAGACAGCAATCTTGCGCATAAAAAGAAGAAGGTTGAAGAATGGGCTAAAAAATTAGATGTAACGATTCTTCTTAAAGGACCTGTTGATGTTATAAGCGATGGAGCCAGAACAAAGTTTAATGACGTCCATAACAGCGCGATGACAGTTGGCGGAACAGGTGATGTGCTAGCTGGTATTGTTGGTGGTTTATTGTCGAAGGGTGTTGAACCTTTTAATGCAGCAGGAGTTGGAGCGTTTTTGAATGGCTCTGCTGGCAACAATGCTTTTGAGAAGAAATCTTATGGTTTGGTTGCTACCGATATTATCGATGAGATACCAAATGTTTTGAAAAAATATCTATATTCTTTATGAATTTGGTATGAAATTGGGAAAAGGTTTATAATAAAAAACATGCATGCATCCATCTATTATCGTTTTTAAAGTATAAAATGGAGGCGAAAATTATGCGAAAGTTGTTACCCTTTGTAGTAGGGCTTTTGGTCCTAAGTGGATTTGGAGCTGCTGTGATATCTAGTGATGAGATGACAAGCCATGGTTTAAAAATAAAGACCCAGTCTGTTGTTTTTTCAGAGCCGATTATAATAGATGAGGGTGAATATGTTACAGTTAATCTAGATGGGGCCGAGTCATCTCTTGCTGAAATTGATGAACCTGTTTTACCTGTTGTTACAAAGTTGTTTACTTTTCCGTTTGGAACAAGCATTAATGGTGTTTATGTGAGTTTTTCAGGTGGAGATCATATGGTTTTGCCTAAGCCTGTTGAACTTGCTTCTGAGCCTTCTACAGTTGGTGTTAATTTGCAGACGAAAGCTGTAAAAGTAAATGCTAATCAAGATTTGTACCCACCAAATAGTTATAGTTACAAGGCCGGCATGGGTTTGGATGGTGAAGAGCATGTTTTGTATGTTGCTGTACAATGTTATCCTGTTAGATATTCTGCTGCTACGAACATGATCTATTACAGTGAGGTTGCTGACATTCAGATAACTTATGAGCTACCACTAGATCCAGCAACATTTAATGATGAATACGAGATGGTAATAATATCTCCATCTGAGTTTTCAAATGCTCTTCAGCCATTAATAGAACACAAGAACAATAATAATGTTATAACTATTCTTAAGACAACTGATGACATATACGCAGAGTACAGTGGTTATGACAGTGCCGAGAAAATCAAATTTTTTATAAAGGATGCTATTGAAACATGGGGTGTGGATTATGTTCTTCTTGTTGGTAGTGTAGATAAATTACCCATTAGAACCACTTGGTTTTTCCAAAGATGGCATCAGCATTATTGGAATGAAACTGTTCTGTCTGATCTCTATTTCTCAGATATATATGACGCCTATGGTAATTTCTGCAGCTGGGATTCAAATGGTAATGGTTTGTACGGGGAATTATATCGGAATTGCCCTGGCACAAATGATACTGTAGATCTTTATCCTGATGTTAACATAGGTCGTATACCTTGCCAGAGGAAGTATGATTTGAACACGGTTATAGACAAGATAATTCACTATGAAACAAGTACATACAACAAAAGCTGGTTTAAGAACATAATACTGATAGGTGGCGATACTTTCCCAGACGAATATAGTCCAGGATATGAGGGCGAGATAAAGAATTTGATAACAGAGAATATAATGTCAGATTTTACATCTACTAAACTGTGGGCTTCAGATGGTACACTCACTGCGCGGAATATAAACAAGGCTATAAACAAGGGCGCTGGTTTTGTAGATTACTCTGGTCATGGTTTTGAGATAGGTCTTGGAACCCACCCACCAAATAATGAGAGCTGGATCTCTTACGATCTACTTAATCTACCATATGCTTTGAACGGATATAAGCTACCCATAATCTTTTATGATGCATGTTTAACTGCGAGACTTGATTTTAACTTGTCTGATTTTATTGATGCAATAAAGCCTGCCGAGGAAACTTCTTATCAGTCTATATTAATGGAAACCATTGGTTATGAATCTACCCAAGAAATTTTGGATGAACAAATTGAAGGATCACCGAATACGTTACTTTTAGGTGACAATCTGTTCCCATGTTATGCTTGGTGTTTTGTTAAAAAGAAGTTAGGTGGTGCTATTGCAACTATTGGTGCAACTAGGACAGCATTTGGTGGAATTGACAGTGGTGCGGGAAAGATATCACTTGAGTTCTTTTCTGCATATGAAAACAGCGAAACTGTTGGTCAGATGATGACACAGGCTCAAAATGAATATGTTACCGATGTGCCACGTGATTTGTTCACAGTTGAAGAATTCATACTTATAGGTGACCCGAGTCTAAAAGTAGGCGGCTACCAAACAAATAATGTCCCGCAAGGCGAGTATGCCAGCCAGAACAATCAACAGATCGTTCAGCAATATCAGTTTAATATTGTTAGTCAGCAGAGTAACCCTTTTTTACAAGCGATTAAAGCAACCAAGGAAACAAATAACAACTAAAACAATCCTCTCTTCTTTTTTTATTTTAATTCAAATATCTCTTCTTTTAAAGAAGTAGTATGCTAAGACAAGAGGAACTATAAACCATATTATATGAGACAGAATTAATGTGCCCATGTTTAGAAAATCAGGTATCGTAAATGAGGCGCCCATAGCATCAATGCTTTTTACGTCAAAGGCCATTTGAACCGTAGTTTGGTGTAGATCACCTGGGCTAATTACTACAGAGTTATAAAACCAATCTGGTATATTTCCACTCATAAGATCTTCAATAGTTCCACCAGTAGCATATAAAACAGCCGTAATCACAATTCCATAAATCATACTCCAAAAAAATACTAATATCCCTCCAGCTATAGATGTTATACGCCTTTTGCAGAAAGCTGAGATGCAAATTACTAAACTAAGGTATATAAGCCCTAGGAAAATGCTCAGGAATATAAATGCAAAATACCCTACCCATGATTCTGGTCTCACTATCAGAGCTATTGCAATTCCACCGAGACCAAATCCAATAAAAACCGAGAGAATAATTACAGAACCAAGTCCAAGGAGTTTTCCAAGTAGTACTTCAACGCGTTTGACGGGATAAGATAAAACAACATATAGCGCACCGCTTTCTGCCTCACCTGAGATTGTAGAAAAACCAAGAATAATTGCAATTAATGGTATTAAGACAGATGTAACAGCAAGCAGGAAAAATACTATATCTTGAGTTATTTTTTCAGGGTCTTGCCCGCTTTCTGCGTTTCCTACCGCATAAGTAACAAGAACTATTGTTATGACAAAAAGAAGAGTTAACAAAATTGCCCATTTATTTCTTATATTATCCATAAACTCTTTCTTAGCAATCGTATATAAAGCCCTTGGGTTAATCCTTGCCATTAAGTACCACCTTCTATCAATTTGATAAAAGTATCTTCAAGAGATGGCTCAATTGTCTTAATATTGTCGATAACAAACCCGGCCTCCCCTAAAGAGGAGATTATCTTTGAACGAATTTGAGATTCGCAGGTAACAGATAAAACATCGCCGTTAACTTCTACAGCTTCCACGCCCTGAAAACTACCGAGCATGTCTGGTATTTTTCCA
>Ga0105093_10000645_pt1 | contig 13310 bp, 12 predicted proteins | sample PPLLak3March2015_2_FD_79111 | JGI IMG/M metagenome (GOLD analysis project Ga0105093, IMG submission 79111) | Freshwater sediment microbial communities from Prairie Pothole Lake near Jamestown, North Dakota, USA - PPLs Lake P8 Core (3) Depth... | ecosystem: Environmental > Aquatic > Freshwater >... | reverse complement strand
TTCTACGAGCTTTGGTTCAATCGCCAACTCAACTGCCCGACGTCTTGGGTGATCACGCAGGGATTGTCCCTGAAAGCCTTCAGTCTTCAGCCTTCGGTCTATCTACCCCAGGATCGCCTTGAGGTCCTCGTCCGGCGTCTTGATGGGGGCGATGTTGAACTTCTCCACCAGGACGTTCAGCACGTTCGGAGTGATAAAGGCCGGCAGGCTGGGGCCCAGGCGGATGTTCTTGATGCCCAGGAAGAGCAGCGTCAGCAGGATCGCCACCGCCTTCTGCTCGTACCAGGAGAGGATCATGGACAGCGGCAGGTCGTTCACACCGCAGTTGAAGGCCTTGGACAGCGCGACGGCGATCTGGATCGCCGAGTAGGCGTCGTTGCACTGTCCGACGTCGAGCAGGCGCGGGATGCCGTCGATGGCCCCGAGGTCCTGGTCGAAGAAGCGGAACTTGCCGCAGGCGAGTGTCAGCACGACGCAGTCCTGGGGCACCTTCTCGACGAACTCGGTGTAGTAGCTGCGGCCCGGTTTGGCGCCGTCGCAGCCGCCTACCAGGAAGAAGTGCTTGATCTTGCCGGCCTTGACCAGCTCGACCACCTTGCCGGCGACACTCATCACGGTGTTGCGCCCAAAGCCGACCATGACCTCCTTGCCGGGGGCATCCGCGGTGAAGCCGGAGAGCCCCAGGGCCTTGTCGATGACCGGCGTGAAGTTGTTGTCGGCGATGTGCCGCACACCGGGCCAGCCCACCAGGCCGGCGGTGAAGATGTTGTCCCGGTAGGTGTCGGTGGGTTTCTGGATGCAGTTGGTGGTCATGAGGATCGCCCCGGGGAACTTGCCGAACTCCTTGGCCTGGTTCTGCCAGGCCGTGCCGTAGTGGCCGAAGAAATGGGGATACTTCTGCTTCAGTTCGGGATACCCGTGGCAGGGCAGCATCTCGCCGTGGGTGTAGACGTTGATGCCCTTGCCGGCGCTCTGCTTCAGGATCTCCTCCAGGTCCTTCAGGTCGTGGCCGGATACCAGGATGGCCTTGCCCTGCTTCTGGCCCAGCGGGACCTTGGTCGGCGTCGGGTGTCCGTAGGCGCCGGTGTTGCCCGCGTCCAGGAGCTCCATGGCTTTCAGGTTCGCCTCGCCGCACTTGAGCACCAGGCCCAGGTAGTCGTTTACGCCGAGGGCTGGGTTCAGCGTGGCGGCCAGGGCCTCGTGGATGAAGGTGTAGACGCTCTCGTCCTTCTGGCCCAGGATCCAGGCGTGGTCGGCATAGGCGGCCACCCCCTTTAGCCCGTAAATCAGAAGTTCCCGCAACGCCTGGGCATCGGCATCGGCCGCCGGCGCTTTCACACCGACCTTTTCGCCCTGGGCCACCAGGGCTTCGAAAGCTGCAGCCGGAGTGAATTCAGCCGCCACGTGGACGAACTCCGCCTTGCCGCCGGCCAGCTTCACCTTCTGTTTGAGGTCCTCGCGCAGGGTGACGCACTTGCCGATCAGGGCCACAAAACGGGCCGGGTCGAAATCCACATTGGTGAGCGTGGAGAACGTGGCCTGCAGCGTGAAGCGGCTTACCTCCGTCACGTCGAGCTTGTGTCGGCGGGCCGCGTTGGCAACGAGCGCCAGTCCCTTGAGCGCGTAAATGAGAAGATCCTGAAGGGCCGCCACGTCGGCGGTCTTCCCGCACACGCCGATCTTGGTGCAGCCCTCACCTTTGGACGTCTGTTCGCACTGGTAACAAAACATGATAAACCCCTTTCGTTTGAAGTGTTAGCGTTCTGTGAAACACCAAAACTCAAAACCATGAGCCCGGCATGGTCTGGATAATAGCGAACCTCACGGGCATCCGCTTTGACCTACATCAAGAAAAATGAAAATTGTTTCCACCGCATGGTAACTGCTCAGGCGTTTAGGCTGAAGGCTGAAGACTGAAGGGCAATAAGGGTCCCCATAACACCATCACCTGTCAACGAACCCAACTGATTTTGGTTTTGTGTGATCGCGCATGGGTTTGTCCCTAAAAGCCTTCAGCCCTCAGTCTGTCTACCTGAGTCGTTACGTCGTTATGGGGGCATGATCCAATTGCCGCGGATGACGACATGCTCCGCGCGGGTAGTCCGGGTGCGGCGCAACGCCGGTTACCCCCGATACCCCGCCGCGCGGCCCCGGTTCTTGACTTGGGTCAGAATTGCTGAGACAAAGAGGGCATGGACAAGGCATTGGCGATCATCTCGGCGATCCCCTTCTTCAGCGGCCTGAGCCGTGAACAGCTGGACGACGTCGGGCGAATCGCCGTCGAAAAGCGTTTTCGCAAGGGGGAAGTCATTTTTTCCGAAGGGGATGAGGGCGACGGCTTCTACCTGGTCATCGACGGCAGAGTCAAAATCTTCAAACTCTCGGCCGACGGAAAAGAACACATCCTGCACGTCTTCGCAGCGGGACAACCGTTCGGCGAAGTCCCGGTATTTGCGGGCGAGCAGTTTCCGGCCAACGCCGCGGCGATCGCCGACACCCGCGCGGTGTTTTTTCCCCGGGCGGCCTTCCTCACCCTCATCGGTAAGAACCCCCTGCTCGCTATGAAGATGCTCTCGGACCTCTCCCTGAAGCTGCGGCAGTTCACTTTACAGATCGAGAACCTGTCCCTGAAAGAGATCCCGTCGCGGCTGGCAAGCTACCTGCTCTACCTGGCCAGCGAGCAGTCTCAGACCGATCAGGTGGATTTGAACATATCCAAAGGCCAGTTGGCCAGCCTGATCGGGACGATCCCCGAAACCCTTTCCCGCATTTTCGCGAAGCTCTCCACCCAGGGGCTCATCAAGGTCGAGGGTCGCAAGATTTTCCTCCTGGACCCCGTCGGGCTGCAGGAATTGTCTGAAGCGGGCAAAGGGCCTGCCTGAGAGTGATCCGTCGCCTTCAATGTCGGTGCAACAACATCACTCGTAAGCTACTGGCCGAAACTGAAAATGTAAAGTGATGGGCATCAATAACGAGCCTCCCGTGCTGCTGGCCGACGAGCCCACCGGCGCGCAACAGCCGCGAGATCATGAACATGTTCCAGCGGCTCAACGCCACCGGAATGACAATCATCATGGTGACCCACAGCCCGGAGTGCGCCGGCTATGCCCGGCGGATCCTGCAGATGTCGGACGGCCGGCTGGTGGGCGATGGCAGCCCGGCCGATAAAAATTGACCTCGCCCGGCAAAATGACTATGGTAGCCGTCATGAATCGTGGCACTCCGGGGTTAGGCGAAAACCATTCGCAATTCGGCTTAGACTTTAATTCGATCGTAACTGCCTGGGTAGATAGCCTTCAGCCTTCAGCCTAAACACCTGAGCAGCTACCGAGAGGAGCGAGCGCAACCGTATGGTTTTCGGATACAGCACCAACGCCTTTGTGAAGTTTCCGTTGATCGACGCGGTGGCGAGAATCGCGCGCCTGGGGTTCAAGGGGGTGGAGATCATGGCCGACCGGCCCCACCTCTACCCGCCGGACGTCGACGAGAGCGAGTTTCAGCGGCTCAAGCAGACCCTGGACACCTGCGGCCTCAAGGTGACCAATCTGAACAGCTTCACGCTGTTTGCCGTGGGCGACACCTATCTGCCCTCCTGGATCGAGCCCGATAAACAGCAACGGGAGATCCGCATCCGCCACACCCGCGACTGTCTGCGCCTCGCCCAGCGCCTGGGGTGTGCCACCATATCGGTGCCGCCCGGCGGGCCGCTCGCCGGGATCCCCCGCCTGGAGGCGGAGCGCCGGTTCTACGCGGGGCTCGAGCAAGTGATCCCGCTGGCCGAGGAGTTGGGGGTGAAGCTGCTGGTCGAACCGGAGCCCGGGTTGATGATCGAGACCACGCCCCAGTTCCAAGCCTTTATGAAGGGGATTCGTTCGCCGGCCGTGGGGATCAATTTCGACATCGGGCATTTCTTCTGTGCCGGAGAGGACCCCCTGGCGGCCTTCGAGGTGCTGTTCGAATGGGTCGGCCACGTGCACCTGGAGGACATCGCCCCCACGCGGGTGCATCAGCACCTCATCGCCGGCCATGGGGCCATCCCGCTCAGGGCGGTGCTGGCGCGGATGCGGGAGCTTGCGTACGCGGGCGACATCAGCCTCGAGTTATACCCCTACGTGGACACCCCGGAGGAGGCCGGCCGGGAGAGCCTCAGCTGCCTGCGCCCGATGTTCCGCGACGCCGGGTGGGCGGTTTAAAAGGGTATTGAACCGCAAAAGCGAGCGCATTCCCCGCCGCTTGCGGCGGGGTAAGCGAGCGAATCATAATTAAAGACCGGATTCCTTACGGTCGAAGATTCCCTGCAGCTTGCTGCAGGGATCTTCAAAAACGTCGTCTCAGGCCGTGATCCTGCGTTGCGTGACTCTTGTAAATGCTCACATGCAATCAGCTGGAAGCTCGAAGCTGGAAGCCTGGCTGGCCGTGCCAGATTTTTTTTGAGCTTCGAGCCTCAAGCCTCTGGCTTCAAGCTTATATCTGCCTTGGCTGACGGCCTGATGCTTGTTTTTCAATACCCTGTTATAAGTCCGGCTCAGGTGCGGCGTTCGCTTGGGCTATGCACCTGGGCGCTCACCGTCAGCACGGAACAGGGGGTGTTGCGGACGACGCGGTCGGTGGTTGATCCCAATAGAAAGGACCGCACCAGACCGTAGCCCCGCACGCCCAGCACGATCATGTCCATGTCCTGCACATGGGCGTAGGCGACCAGCTCCTCGTAGGGCTGCCCGCGCAGGATTTCGGCCTGCAGCGAGCACCAGTTGCGGGCCTCGCCAGGCACCAGCCCCTCCAGTTTCTCCTTGAGCACATCGGTGAGCGCCATGTCCTGGGTTTGCTCGGAGGGCTTGAGCAGGTCGTGGTAGACCGGCGGCTCCATCACGTGGACCAGGTGCACCTCGGACTCGAACTCCTGGGCCAGGCTCAGCCCGTAGTTCAGGGCCAGCACGGAATCCTCGGAGAAGTCGCAGCCGATCAGGATCTTTTTCAGGCGGATGCCTGCCGTGCCCGGGTCGATGAGCCCCTGTTCGGGGCCTTGGACCGCGAGCAGCGGGCAGCTCAGGGTGCGCATCAGGCGCTGGGTCACCGACCCGAGGATCAGCCGCTTCAGGCCGGACCGCCCCCGGGTCGCTGCAACGACCAGATCGATCCCCTTTTCGTCGACGAGCCGGGTGATCTCCGCCGCCGGCTGGCCGACCGCGATCAGAGGCTCCCACTGGATGTGGTGGGGCCCGAGCATTTTTTCAAGCTGCTCGTTCGCCTCCTGCCGGATCCGGGTTTGCTGGCCGACCGGATCGATCTGAAATTCGCCGTAGATCGTCAGCGCCGTGAGGTCGATCACGTGGCACAGGTAGAGCGTGGCGCCGAACTCGCGGGCGATCGCCACCCCGTAAGGGATGGTGCGGTTGGAATAATCCGAGAAATCCGTTGCACAGACGACACTGCGAAATTGCATTCGCATGATGGAACCTCCTTTCAGTGGGGGTCAGTGCGTCATCCCGTCAGCCGGTCGGACCGTTCATGGCTTGATCCTATCAACGCACGTCGTTCGGTGAGATGACTTCGTAAAGAGGCCAAGTTCAAGGCGCGCGAATCTCGCGGCGCTGCGGTGTACTGCACTACGCCGCAATCCGCCGCAGGCGGAACATTGGGCTTCTGACGAAGCCATCAGCCCTTGATGACGGCGAGCGGTGTCAGCCGCGCCACGCGCCGGGCGATGCCGGCGCCGTGAACCACCTCCACCACCCGGTCGACGTCCTTGTACGCGCCGGGGGCTTCCTCCGCCAGGCCGGACAGGCTTCCCGCCCGCACCTGGATTCCACGGGCTTCCAGCTCCTCACGCAGGCCGGCGCCGTGAACCGATCGTTTGGCCTGGTGCCGGCTCATCGTCCGGCCCGCACCGTGGCAGGTGGACCCGAAGGTTTGGTCCATGGCGCCCTCCGTGCCGACGAGCACCCAGCTGGAGGTGCCCATGGACCCCGGGACGAGGACGGGCTGCCCGATGTCGCGGTAGGCGGCGGGCAGCACCTCGGAGCCGGGGCCGAAGGCGCGGGTGGCCCCTTTGCGGTGCACGCACAGCGTCAGCTTCCGGCCACCGACCGTATGGGATTCGATCTTGGCCATGTTGTGGGCGATATCGTAGACCTGAAAGAGGTGGTGGTTTTTGACCCGGCCGGCCAGGACCTGCTCGAAGCTGCGCCGGATGTGAAACGCCAGCACCTGCCGGTTGGCGAAGGCGTAGTTGGCTGCGGCTTGCATGGCCGCCAGGTAATCCCGGCCCTCGGGGCTGCCGACCGGGGCGCACACCAGCTCGCGGTCGGGCAGGGTCAGGCCGTATTGGCGCACGGCTTTCTGGAAGAGGTTGACGTAGTCGGTGCAGACCTGGTGGCCGAGCCCGCGCGAGCCGCAGTGAATCTGGACGACGACCTGGCCGGGAAAAAGCCCGAGGCGCCGGGCGGCGGTCTCATCCTGGACGCGGTCGACCACATCGACCTCGATGAAGTGGTTGCCCGCGCCGAGGGTGCCCACCTGGCCCCGGCCCCGTTCCCGCGCGCGGGCGCTGACCTTGCCGGCGTCGGCCCCGGCCAGACAGCCGCCCTCCTCGGTGCGGTCGAGGTCCGCCTCGGTGGCGAAGCCCCGCTTGAGCGCCCAGCGTGCGCCATTTTCCATGACCTCATCCAGCTCGCCCGGCTTGAGTTTCACCGGGCCGCCCTGGCCCACACCGCTCGGGCAGTTGGCGTAGAGGACGGTGGCGAGGTGGTCGAGGTGGGGTCGGACGGCGTCGGCTTCCAGCGGGCTCGCCAGCAGGCGTACCCCGCAGTTGATGTCGTAGCCGACGCCGCCGGGGGAGATGACCCCGTGCGGGAGCTCGGTGGCGACGACACCGCCGATCGGAAACCCATAGCCCTGGTGGATGTCCGGCATGGCCAACACATAGCGGACGACACCGGGCAGGGTCGCGGTGTTCACCAACTGCTCGAGGCTGCGATCGCCCGTGATGCCGTCGAGCAGGCGGTCGTCGGCATAGAACCGCGCCGGCACCCGCATGTCGGAGCGATGCGAGGTTGGGATTTCGTAGAGAAAATCACCGATTTTTTTGAAGTCGCGCGTGCCGACCATGGTGCCCTCCTGGCGCCGGCCGGGGCCTGGGGCTTCAGACGTCGAAGACGACGGTCGCTGTCAGGCCATGCGGGGTTTGCACGATGTCGAGGTTGTGAAAGGTGACCGCCTTGACGTGCCGTTCGAGGCGGTCCGCTCGGCCTCCGCGGGCGACGGCGCGAAGATGGGTCGGGCTCACCTGCTCAACGTCGAACCGGTCAAAGACCAGCATTTCGGTTTCGGCCCAGAACGCGAGCTCGCTCAGCCAATTCACCAGAAGTGTTTCGGCGTCCAGCGCATCGATGTCGATCACCCGGGTGGTGGTCCTGCCGCCGGCTGAGGGCAGGGGGTTCAGGATGGTGAGCAGGCCCCGGGCCGCGTTGACCAGAAGCTCCTCGAGATTGCGTCCGCGGATGCACAGCGCCCGATCGGCGGTGTGCTCGATTTCTTCAAAGCCGGCTGCCGCTGCGCCGGTTTCGACCACGTCGCTCATGGGAAGGGTTCCCTGGAGTTTGGCGCGAATTCTGCCGTCCCTTGTGGCACTATCTAACGACTGGGCCCGGGATGTCAAGAATATCAGCGCGGCAGGGAGGCTGCGGCCGCTACGGGACTTTACAAGGCATGGCCGATTTTTATAAACTAAAAAAACGGGCCCGCCGGCCCGGCCGGCGGCGGCAGTCTGCATCCACGGACCCACACACGGAGGTGAAACGATGAAAGCCGTCTATTTCGAGCAGCACGGCGAACTCGATGTGCTGCGCTACGGTGACGTGCCCGACCCTGAGCTCACGGCCGGCCGGGCGTTGGTACGCGTGCGGGCCTGCGCCCTGAACTACCTGGACATCTGGGTCCGGCGCGGATGGCCGGGGCTGAAGCTGCAGATGCCCCACTGGTGCGGTGCGGATGTCGCGGGCGAGATCTTGGCCCTGGGCCCCGGGGTCAGCGGCTGGAGCATCGGCCAGCGCGTGGTGGTCGACCCCGGGATCAGCCTCGTCGACGACGAGTTCACGCGGCGGGGCGAGTGCTCCGTCAGCCCCGGCTACCACATCATCGGGGAGCACCTCCGCGGCGGGGCGGCCGAGGTCATTTCCGTTCCGGCCGGAAACCTGGCCGCCCTGCACGATGGACTGGGTTTCCCGGAAGCCGCCGCGCCCCTGCTGGTGGGTCTGACCGCCTGGCGCATGCTCATCCACCGGGCCGGCTTGCGGGCGGGGGAATCCGTCCTTGTCGTCGGCTCCGGGGGCGGGGTGAACAGCATGGCTATTCAAATTGCGAAGCTTGCCGGGGCTTTCGTTTTGGTCGTGGCCAGCAATCCGGCCAAGGCCGAAAAGGCCAAGGCTCTCGGTGCCGACGTCGTTGTCGACCGGTCCACGTCGGACTGGGTCCGGGAGGTGTTGAAACTGACCGGCAAACGCGGGGTGGATGTGGTGGTGGACAACGTCGGCTGCGCCACCCTCATGGGCAGCATGCAGGCCGCGGCCCGCGGCGGACGCATTGTCATCGTCGGCAACACCAGCGGCGCGAAGGCAGAGATCGACATCCGCTTCATCTTCGGCAAACAGATCAGCGTGATCGGCAGCACCATGGGCAATCACCAGGATTTTCGCCAGGTGCTCGATCTGCTCGGTCAGGGCCGGCTGAAGCCCGTAATCGACCGCGTCGTGCCCCTCGGCGCGGGGATCGATGCCTATCGTGCGATGGAGGCCGGCGAGCCCTTCGGGAAAATTCTGCTCGCGCCGTGAGCGCCATCACGGGTAGCGTTGCATGAGCTCGCGGAAAATGATGAGTTTCTGAACGTCCTGGGTGCCCTCGCCCAGGGATGCGCCCCAGGCGTCCATGGGAAACTTGTGCACCGGGTGCTCGAGGATTACCGAGGCGGCTCCGAAGATGTCCGCGGCCCAGGCGGCCGTCTTTGTGGCGGCCGCCACCGACAGGTATTTCGCCAGGGACGCGTCTCCGCGGAAATCCTCGCCGGCGTCCATCTTCCAGCAGGCCTTCCAGAGCATGAGCCGGGCCGCCTCGATGGCGGCGTGCAGTTCCGCGATCTCGAAAGACTTGGCCTGGAAGTCGGTGACCTTCCGGCCGAAGATGGCGCGCTTGCGGGCATGCCGGACGGCCAGGTCGAACGCCCCGGCGGCCGTACCCAGGGATAGCGCGGCGATGGGAACGCGGCTGTGGGAGAAGACCGCCAGCACCTGCTGCAGCCCGCGGCCGCGTGCGCCGAGCAGGTGGTCCTCGGGGACGAAGACGTCCCGCAGTTCGAGGCGGGTGAGATCCGACGGCACCCACACCTGCTTGTTCAGCGGAGTGCGCCGGACGCCCTCGGATCCCAGGTCCACGAGGAACATCGAAAGTCGGCTGTTGCGGGGGGCCCCCGGGTCCGTCACGGCCGTGATCACGGCCAGGTCGGCCAGGGCGCCGTTGGTGACGTAGGACTTGGTGCCGGCAAGCGTCCAGCCGCCCTTCGCGGGTGTGGCGCGCATGCGGATGCCGGCTACATCGCTGCCCGCCGTTCCCTCTGTGTTGCCTATGCACATGACCGTACGTCCGTCGAGCGCTGCTTCGCCGTACCGGTGCTGCAAGTCCCCCGCTCCGTGCAGAAACAAGCCCATCAGGCCGAGGTCGGCGTGGGCGAGGGCGGCGACGGCCGCGCCGGGCGAAAGCCGGGCAAACCTTTCGGCGATCAGGGCTTCCCGCAGCGCCGGTCGCTTGACCAGCCGGCCATCGGCGAACGCGAACCCATACCAGCCGCCTTGCCCCAACTCCCTGAAAAAAGTCCGGGGCAGTTCCCGTTGCCGGCACCACGCCGGGAGGTGGGGCGCCAGCCTATCCCGGGCGAAGGCCTCAAAACGTTTTGCATCCTCTGCCAGTTCAATGGGAATCGAAAAGTCCATGGTCATCCGCCTACCATTTCGGCATCGGTGTTACATGCCAATTTTGAAATGATCTAAATTATATTTTTTATCTTTGGTTATTTGATTTAAATGGAAAAAACAAGATAATCTGAACGAGGTTCTTTTTTTTTAACGTCATCTTGCAATTACCGGCCGAAAAATGTTAGGAAAACTTTAACAGGGTGTTTAGAAACGAGCATCAGCCTTCCCGGTTTCCAACCTCGTGTTCTGGATTCAGCATATGCTGCGTGCGTGCCACGGACGGTTCTGAACTGCATCTGAACTGCAAGGGGATGAGAGGGCGCTATGAAAGAGCTGATCGAATACATCGCGAAGGCCTTGGTTGATTATCCGGAACAGGTGAGTGTCAACGTGCTGGAGGGCAGTCAGTCGATCGTTTTGGAACTAAGTGTCGCCAAGGTGGACCTCGGGAAAGTCATCGGGAAGCAGGGCCGGACGGCCAAGGCGATCCGAATCATCCTGGGTGCCACCTCTGCTAAGGCCAAAAAACGTGCCATGCTCGAAATCGTCGAGTGATCCCCGCGGGCGCGCGGTGTGGCCGAGTTGCCGCCACCTAAGATTATGGAAGTCTGCTCCACGCAATGCCTGTCCGTTCTCGTCTCGGTTGTTTAACCCGATCGCTGCCCCCCAGCGGGGATCTTGCACGCGGTGGCCGCTGCAGCGCCAATAGCGCATGCGCGCATTTGCCGTTTCGGCCGAATTGCAGCCGCCTGCTCCGTGGCCGGCTTCTTCCCATCTGCCCGTAAACGGTCTGAGATCTCGGTGGAAGGCGAGGCGCACTGCCCTTGACTCGGGATGCAGGCGCCTCATATTGGGGCCACTACATCGTAGATATGTTTGTGCTCCCACGGGGTCTTCCCGCTGGCGGAAAGGATGGTTGCATGCCTAAGACGAGAATCGAACTGCCGGAGACAATCGAACACCTCTCCATCCTGAACGAGCGCGGCGAGCTGGATCAGACCCTCGAACCCGCTATCCCCGATGCGCTCCTGTTGAAGCTGCACCGGACGATGCTGCTTGCCCGCCGGTTTGACGAGCGGCTTCTCAGCTTGCAGCGCCAGGGCCGCATCGGCACCTTCCCGCCGATTTCCGGCCAGGAGGCCGCCCACCTGGGGGCCGCGGCGGTTCTGCGGCCGTCGGACTGGGTCGTGCCCGCCTTTCGCGAGATGACGGCGGACATCTGGCGTGGCCGGTCGCTTGAAAGTATCATCGTCTACAACAACGGCTTCAGCGAGGGCGGGCGTGTGCCTGCGGAGCGCAACGACCTGCCGATTTCCATTCCGGTCGGCTCCCAGATCCTGCACGCCGTCGGGATCGCCTGGGGCATGAAATACCGCGGCAAGGACGATGTGGCGCTTGCGTTCTTTGGCGACGGGGCGACGTCGCAAGGCGATTTCCACGAGGCCCTCAACTTCGCCGGCGTATTCCAGGTGCCGGCCATTTTCGTCTGCCAGAACAACCAGTGGGCCATATCGATTCCGCGCTCCAAGCAGACCCGCTCCAAAACCCTGGCCCAAAAAGCGCTCGCCTATGGAATTCCGGGGATACAGGTGGATGGCAACGACATTTTGGCCGTCTATGTTGCCGCCAAGGAGGCCATCGAGCGTGCCCGCGCCGGGGGCGGGGCGGCGCTGATCGAGTGCGTCACTTACCGCATGACGGTTCACACGACGGCCGACGATCCCAAGCGCTATCGGGCTGACGCCGAGGTGGAGGAATGGCGCCAAAAGGATCCGATCACCCGCTTCCACAATTACCTCGTGGCCCGGGGACTCCTGACGCCGGAGGCCGTCACGGCCGAGGAGGAGGCGATTGCGGCCGAGATCCAGGCGGCCGTGGAGCGCGCGGAGGAGCAGATGAAAGGCCTGGGGGACCCGCTGCTCATGTTCGAGCATGCCTACGCCGAGATGCCGGCCTACCTGAAAGAGCAGCGCGCGGACTTCATCCGGTTCATGGCCGAGGCGCAGGAGGAGGAAAAACATGTCTAAGATGACCATGGTGCAGGCCCTGAACCTGGCCCTGCGGCAGGAGATGGAAAAGGATGACAATGTCATCGTCCTGGGCGAGGACGTCGGTGTTGACGGCGGCGTCTTCCGCGTGACCGACGGCCTGATCGAGGCCTTCGGGGAGCAACGCGTGGTGGACACCCCGCTTGCGGAATCCGCCATCGTCGGAATGTCCATCGGCATGGCCGTCTACGGGCTGAAGCCGGTCTGCGAGATGCAGTTCGACGGTTTCAGCTACTACACCATGCACCAGATCGAAGCCCACGCCTCGCGCCTGCGCTGGCGCTCCCAGGGACGGTACCATGTCCCCATGGTCCTGCGAGCGCCCTACGGCGGCGGCGTGCGCGCTCTAGAGCATCACTCCGAGAGCCGCGAAGCTTTCTGGGCGCACATCCCGGGCCTCAAGATGGTGATCCCCTCCGGCCCCCGCAACGCCCGGGCCCTGCTCGCCAGCGCCATCCGGGACCCGGACCCCGTCATCTTCTACGAGCCCAAGGCCATCTACCGCGCCTTTCGCGAGGAGGTACCCGAGGAGGAAGAGACCTTTCCGATCGGCCGGTCCGTGATCGCGCGGGAAGGCAAGGACCTCACCCTGATCGCTTACGGCGCGATGATGCGGCCGACGCTGGAGGCGGCCGATGAGCTCAAGCGAAAACACGGAGTCGAGGCCGACGTCATCGATCTCTTGACGATTTCGCCCTTGGACGATTCCCTCCTGGTGGCATCCGCACGGAAAACCGGGCGGGTGGCCGTGGTGCACGAGGCGCCGCGCAGTTTCGGGCCGGGGGCCGAAGTGGTGGCACGCCTGGTGGAGAAGGCTTTTTTCCACCTCGAGGCCCCGGTGGCCCGGGTGACGGGCTACGACGTGATCATTCCGCTGTTCAGCCGTGAAAAATACTACCTGCCGGGGGTTCCCCGCATTATCGACGCGGCCCGGAAACTGCTCGCGGCGTAAAAGGAGGCACACATGGCCAAGGAGTTCAAGCTCCCGGACCTAGGGGAAGGGATCCACGAAGGGGAGGTGCTGGCTGTGCGGGTCAGCGTGGGGCAGGCGGTCAGGGAGGGCGACATCATCCTGGAGGTTGAAACCGACAAGGCCGCGGTGGAAATCCCCTCCCCCTACACCGGCATCGTTTTCGAAATCCTGGTCACGCCCGGCGACACGGTCAAGGTCGGGCAGGTGCTGATGACCTTCACCGCACCCGGTGAAAAACCTGTGGCGGTTCCCGAACCGGCCGCCGCCGGCCCAAAGGCGGCCGCCGTGCCGGAGTCGGCGGCCGCCGCTTCCCAGGCCCCCGGATCG